>Ga0209399_10000537_pt1 | contig 22505 bp, 27 predicted proteins | sample OV2TP3_FD_184130 | JGI IMG/M metagenome (GOLD analysis project Ga0209399, IMG submission 184130) | Hot spring microbial communities from Beatty, Nevada to study Microbial Dark Matter (Phase II) - OV2 TP3 (SPAdes) (version 3) | ecosystem: Environmental > Aquatic > Thermal springs > Hot (42-90C) ... | reverse complement strand
CCCCAGCGTCTATCCGGCGTTGGAGTTCAGGAAGAAGACGGCGGCGGGCGATCCGTTCCTGAAGCGCGTGCTCGGCGAGCGCCGCATCTTCGTCCTCGGGGGGGAAGATGACCTTGGAGAACTTGTCGCGCATCGGAAAGCTCAAGGCGCACGCCGCCGATGAGCAGGAGATCGCGCGGCTTCTCGAATCGGCGGAGCGGGCGCTCAAGGACGCCTCGGTCGCGGCGCTCAGCCCGGATTCGCGCCTCGGTCTCGCCTACCGCGGGCCCGGCTCCGAGCTATAATAAGAATTACTTACTTTAAGGAATCGTACCGTGCTCGCCAAGCTGACCTCGAAGAACCAGCTCACCCTGCCGAAGGCCGTGGTGCGCGAGTTTCCGGGCGCGCGCTACTTCGAGGTGCGCGCGGAGAAGGGGCGGATCGTGCTGGTGCCGGCGCGCGTCACGAGCCTCGAGGGCGTCTGGCGCAAGATGGAATCGCTCGGCATCACCGAGAAGGATGTCGAGGACGCGGTGCGGTGGGCGAGGAAGCGCCGATAGAGGGACCCGCTCGCGCGTCGGGCCGGCCGCTGCGCGTCGTGTGCGACACCAACGTCGCGGTGTCGGCGCTGGCGTTCCGGGCCGGGCGGCTCGCCTGGCTGCGCGAGGCCTGGGCGGCGGGAACGGTCGTGCCGCTGGTCTCCGGTGAAACGCTCGCCGAGCTGGTGCGCGTGCTCGGCTACCCGAAGCTGCGGCTCGAGGCCGAGGAGACGAAGAGCCTGATCGCAGTGTACATGGAGCACGCCGAAACGATAGGCCGCGTGCGCGGCGCGGGGCGCATCCCGGCGTGCCGCGACCCGGATGACCGCGCCTTCCTGCGCCTCGCGTACGCAGCGAAGGCCGACGCGCTGGTCACGGGCGACACGGATCTCCTCGAGCTGGCGGCGCGCTCGAGGATCCCGATCGTCACCCCCGACGGCCTGAAACAGCGGCTTGCCGTCAAGCCTCGCCAAGCACTGTGACCACGACTGTCCGCGCGCGCTCGGCGAGCTCGCGGTAGCCCATGAGGTCCTCGAAGGCGCGCACGCTGCCGCGGTAGCCGGGGACGGCGCCGGCGTCGCACGTCGCCTTGAAGCGCGCGAGCGCCCGGCCGAGGTCAACCGGGACGCGGCGAGCGGTAACTGCAGCTGGTACGCGTGTTCGTTCGCTCACGATCGCCAGTCAACGCTCCTCGCGTCCGGGCGTTGCCGCAACGCATGCCCTTGGGCCAATCCCGGAGCGGGATGGGCGAATGCTCAGGGGGGTCTACAATGCCGGCGTCGATCCGCTCCGCGTCGTCACCGCGTACTTCGACCGGCGGGAAAGAGACAACCGATGAGAATGCACTACGACGAGAAGGCCGATGCGCTTTACCTGCGCCTCGACGACTCCAGCATCGTGGAGTCAGAGGAGGTGAAGCCCGGCATCGTGCTCGATTTCAACGCGGAAAAGCAGGTCGTCGGCATCGAAGTGCTCGAGCTCAAGCGGCGCGTGCCCAAGGCCGACCTGAAGCAGCTCAAGTTCGAAGTCGCCTGAACCTGGCTGAATGGCGGAACAGCATGACCTTCGGGCATCCGTGCCGATGGGCATGGCGGAGGTAGAATCCTTCGAACACCCGCTCGTATTCGAGCAACCACGGACGTGAAGATCAGTGAGCCTGTAATCGTCGCCCGCAGGATCGATCCGGCGAAACTTCAGAAAAGCCGCAGCGCACCAGCGCGCGGCGTACGCGGCCGCAGTCAGCGAATCCGACGCCACGGAGTAACGCTTTTCACGTCCGCTTGATGAACCCGCCGTTCCGCGCCGAGCAGATCGGGAGCCTGCTGCGCCCGAAGCCGCTGCTCGATGCGTGGAACTCGGGCGCCGATCGGCAAAGGCTGCACGAACTCGAAGACGAGCACATCGCGTCCGTCATCCGCTGGCAGGAAAGCCTGGGGCTGCAATCCATCACCGACGGCGAATTCAGGCGTGAGTCGTGGCGCCTGGGGTTCGTCTCCAAGGTCGCGGGGTTCGGGCGCGCCGAGGCGATCGGCGACGTCGACATCCAGCGCGACGATGCCGGCAACGAGGCGAAGATCGGCGCGGCGCCGATCGCGGTTGCCAAGGTGCGGCGCACCGGCCCGATCGTCGCCGACGAGGTGGCGTTCGCGCTCAGGCACGCGCGCGGCACGGTGAAGGCGACCCTTCCCGCGCCTTCGTACCTGCACTACCCGCGCGGCAACGCTTGCGTCGATCCAAAGGCCTACCCGGATCTGGAGGAATTCTTCGCCGATGTGGTCGAGATCTACGTCGCGGAACTCGAGGCGGTGCGCGCGGCAGGCGGCCGCTACGTGCAGTTCGACGAGGTGGCGCAGACGCTGCTCTGCGACGACCGGATCCGCTCCGCGGTGCGCGCCCGCGGCGACGACCCGGAGCGGCTGATCGACCTCTACATCGGGCTCATCAACCGGATCGTGCGGCGCAGGCCGCAAGGGATGACGATCGGCGTTCACATGTGCCGCGGCAACGCCTTCGGCAAGTGGATGGCCTCGGGCGGCTACGAGCCGATCGCCGAGAAGACCTTCGCGACGCTCGCCGCGGACGTCTTTTTTCTCGAGTACGACAGCGAGCGCGCCGGCGGCTTCGAGCCGCTGCGCTTCATGCCGAAGGACCGCTTCGTGGTGCTCGGGCTGGTGAGCACCAAGACGCCGAAGCTCGAAGCGATCGACGAGCTGAAGCGGCGCATCGACGCCGCAAGCGCCCATGTGCCGCTCGAGCGCCTCGGCGTGAGCCCGCAGTGCGGCTTCGCGAGCCACCGCCGCGGCACTGCGCTCACGTTTGCCGAGCAGGAAGCGAAGCTGCGCCTCGTCGTGGAGACCGCGGCCGCGGTGTGGGGGACAGCCTGAGGTAGCATCGCGCGGGTGGAGGTGGCCATGAAAACCGATGGCGTGACGGTGGCCGAGCCGCGGCGCTGCACCTGGGCATCCAATCCCCGCTCGATCGCCTACCACGACCGCGAGTGGGGCATTCCGCTGCGCGCGGGTTCAAATTCGTCGGGTCGACGATCCTCTATGCGTTCATGCAGGCGGTGGGCATGGTGAACGACCACACGACGGACTGCTTCCGCTTCCGGGCGCTGCACAGATGAGGCTCGCGGCGCTGCTCGCCCTTTTCGCGCTGTCGCCCGCGGCGCTCGCATTCGAGGCGAACGGCGTCGCGCTCGGCGGGCACGAGAGCGACGTGAAGAAGGCTTACCCGAGCGCGTTCTGCAAGCCGCTCGAATGGAAGACCGGCGCCGCCGATCGCCGCTGCGACGACGGCCGGATCGCGTTCGGCGGCGTGCAGGCGAAGATCACGTTCTACCTGCGGGGCGATGCGGTGCAGGCGTTCGACATCCGCTTCGATACGAAGGACCGCGACAGGGTCGCCTCGCACCTCAAGAGGCTTTGGGGCGCGCCCCTCGCCGAGGCGGTCGAGACGATCAGCCGCAAGGACAAGGACGACCGCCGGGTCTACAAGGTGCGCTGGGCGAAGGGCAACGAGCACGCGGTGCTCACGGCGCAGCTCGAACGCAAGCGCGCCTCCCTCGAAGCCTGGCGCGGCAATTTCAACGAGGAGATCTACCGGGTCAGGTAGGCAGATTCGCGGGCGAGGGTAAGACCGATGGCGTCGAGGCCTTCGATCCCCGCGCGGCGAGCTCGGTGAGCGCCTTGCCGGCGCCGAGGTCGGCAATGGCGTGCGCGTCCCGGACCTTTTCGAACAGGGTCTTGCCTGTCATGCCGCTGCCTTTGTAGTAGTGTCGCGGTCGGAGAAAACGCGAATGGACCGAGCCGCCGAGCGAAATCGCGAAATCGAAGCCGCGGTCGCCGATATCCGCGCGATCGAGGCGCGCGAAGGCGTCAGCCGCGAGAGCCTGGAGCACATCAAGCGGCGGCTGATCCGGCTTGCCGCGCGCAAGGACCTGTTCGGCGTGCTCGACTTTCCGCCACCGGCTTTCGGCGACAAACGCAATTCGTGCCTGTACCGCCTTGCCGAGGAGCCCGACCAACGATTCGCGCTGTACGCGAATTCCTCGCGCGGCGCCTACAGTACGCCTGCCCACAATCACACCACCTGGGCGGTGATCGTGGGCTTGCTCGGCGAGCAGTTGAACCGTTTGTACGAGCGCGCCCCGGAGGGCGGCGTGCGGGAGACCGGGCAGGCCGTGGTACGGCACGGGGCCGGCGTCGCGTTTCTGCCGGATGATCTGCACTCGATTCACGTAGAAGCGCCGCTCCTCAACTTCTACATGTACGGCCTGGCGCTCGAACGTCTTGACCGGCGCGAGTGCTATGACGCCAAAGGCGGCACCTGGCGGGTATTCCCGCCGCACACCGACATCCGCGAAGCGCGGCCGGGCCCGCGCTGACGGGCAGCGGATCCGGCGCCGGGGCTACGCGAGCCCGGGCATCGCGAATCCGGAGGCCTTGAGTTCGGTGAGGAGGCTTCGTTCCTGCTCCGCGGCGAGCTCGACGAGCGGCGGGCGCACGGCGCGCCACTGCGGGTCGTTCGCGAAGTGCGCGACGATCGCCTTGAGCGCGGGGATCATCGGCACTTTCTGCACGATCCTCCGCGTCGCGGTGATGCCGGCCTGCAATTTGTCGGCTTCCGCGCCGCGCCAGCTGCGAAACACGCGGTCGATCGGTCCCGGGTTGACGTTCCCGGTCGCGGTGATGCAGCCCTTGCCGCCGCCGCGCATGTTGTCGAGCAGGAACACTTCGCTCCCGGCGAAGACGTCGAAGCCGCGATCCTTGAAGCGCTCGAGCATCGCCTGCGTGTTCGACCACTCGCCCGAAGAGTCCTTCGCCCCGGCCACGATTCCCGGATAGCGCTCGAGCAGCCGCTCGATCAGCTCGAGCGTGATCGGCACGCCGGACACCGGCGGGATGTGGTACAGGTACAGGCGCAGCCGCTCGTCGCCGACCCGCTCGATCACCTCGGAAAAATTGCGGAACAGCCCCTCGTCGGACACGCCCTTGTAGTAGAACGGCGGCAGCATCAGGACGCCTGCGCAGCCCAGGCGCACCGCCTCGCGCGTCATGGCAACCGAATCGCTGAGCGCGCAGTGGCCGGTTCCCGGCATCAGCGCCGCGGCCGGAATCCCGCCTTTCACGAGCGCTTCCAGCAGTTCGAGCTTTTCCTCGACCGACATCGAGTTCGCCTCGCTGTTGGTGCCGAACACCGCGAGCCCCGCGCAGCCGCTTCGCATCAGCCAGCGGCAGTGGCGCACGAAACGGTCGGGATCGGGCGCGAGGCCGGCCCGGAACGGCGTGACGACGGGCGCGAGCACGCCCTCGATGCGTTTCTGGAGGGCAACTGGTTTCATAATGGCGATTATGCCCGACCTCCGCCGTGCGGTATCGATCGAGGACCTGCGCCTGCTCGCGCGCCGGCGCCTGCCGCGGGCGATGTTCGATTTCATCGACGGCGCCGCGGAGGACGAGATCACGCTGCGCGCGAACCGCGAGGCGTTCGAGCGCGTGCGCCTGCGGCCGCACGTGCTCACCGACGTCTCGAAGATCGACACCGCGACCGAACTGCTCGGCGCGCCGGCGCCGCTGCCGCTCGCGGTGTCGCCGACCGGCATGTCGGGCGTCGCCTGGCCCAAGGCCGAGCTCGAGATCGCGCGCGCCGCGGCAAAGCGCGGAATTCCGTACACGGTGTCGACGCCCTCGAGCGCCTCGCTCGAAGAGATCGCGCGCGAAGCGGGCGAAAAGCTCGGCGGCCGGCTGTGGTTCCAGCTCTACGTGCTCAGGGACCAGGCGATCCTCGACAAGCTCGTCGCGCGTGCGCTTGCCGCGGGCTACGAAGCGCTTTTCGTCACGGTGGACCTCGCGGTGGCGGGAAAGCGCGAGCGCGACCCGAGAAACGGGCTGGTGATGCCGTTTCGTCCCAACCGGATCAACATCCCGGACCTGCTCTCGCGGCCCGGGTGGCTCATCCAGATGGCGACGCAGGGCTTTCCCAAGTTCGCCAACCTGGTCGATCTCGTCGATGCCAGCATCGAGCCGGGCGGCATCGCGGCGATCGTGGCGCGCGAGCTGGACGCCTCGTTCGACTGGACGAAGCTTGCGCGCCTGCGCGAGCGCTGGCCGAAGAAGCTCGTCGTCAAGGGCGTGCAGCGCGCCGACGATGCCGCGCGCGCGGTGCGCGAAGGGATGGACGCCGTGCTCGTCTCGAACCACGGCGGGCGGCAACTCGACGGCGCGATCGCCTCGCTCGATGCGCTGCCCGAAGTGGTGCGCGAAGTCGCCGGACGCGTCCCCGTGCTGATCGACAGCGGCGTGCGGCGCGGTGCCGACATCCTGAAGGCGCGGCTGTTCGGGGCGCAGGCGGCGATGGTCGGGCGGGCGACGCTCTACGGCGCGGCCGTCGCCGGGGAGCAGGGCGCGGCGCACGCGCTCGCCATCCTCGTCGACGAATTCGAGCGCGCGATGAAGCTGTGCGGCGCGCGCACGCTGGCGGAAATCACGCCCGACCTGCTGGCGCCCGCAGACTCGCCACCCCGCCGCTTCGCGCCACCCCTTGGCGTGGAGGGGAATTGAGCGGTACGAGTTAGCGCTTCGTCGCGATCCGCTTCAGGATCTGCTCGCGGGTTTCGCGCACGGCACCGGCAAAAGGGCCTCCCACTGCTGCCGCGCCGTCGATCAGCTTGAGCGCCTCGTCGTTCCGTCCCTGGTCGGAAAGCGTCTGCGCGAGGTTGTTGAGCGCGACGACCGAATCGGGGCTGCGCGCAAGGAGCGCGCGCAGCACGTTTTCCGCCTGCTTCAGTTCGCCCGACGCGTGATAGGTGTTGGCAAGACCGATCGCTGCATTGATGTTTTCCGGCCAGCGTTTGAGCGACGTGGCATAGGCGGCGCGCGCCTCGCGCGCCTTGCCCAGGCGCTCGAGCGCCGCCACCGCGGCGAGCCAGCGCGCCTCATCGGCGGTGGCCGGAATGCGCTCGGGCGGCACTGCCACCATGGCCCAGTAGCCGCTTTTTTTCCACACGTATTCGTGGACCGCGAAGGGCAGCGCGAGGCGCTCCTTTTCGCCCGATCGCAGCAGCAGCTCGCGGCTCTCGAGGTCGTAGCCGACCGCCACGGCGTAATGCCAGCGCTCGAACGGCCACACCCCCAGGTTCTCCAGCACGATCACGGGGTTCCCCGCGGCGAGCTCGCGCAGCAGATCCTCGAAGCGGGGCGCGAGCGGGTACGAGACGAGGCCATACCGGCGCGCGGCGGCGAGCATTTCGGCCTGGACGCTGCCCTTGCGCTCGGGGATGTACACCTGCGCGACCAGATCGTCGGGCGTGACCTTCACCCTGAAATGCGCAAGCACGGTGGCAAGCGCGGCCGGCCCGCACTGGTATTCGACCTGCGGGAAAAACGGCACTTCCTTGAGTTCGACGCGCTCTACGAGCCCGGCCGGCGGCGCCTCGCGCAGCGCCACCGTCTGCGGCACGAGCAGCGACGCGCAGCCGCCGAGCAATGTCGCAGAAACAAAAACGCCCGCTGCCAGGCGGGCGCCTCTGCACACGAACCGCAAGCCTGCGATCACGACCTTCTGATGATGAACAGCCAGAACAGGTAGACCACGACCGCGAGGATGACGACGCCCGTGAAATCACCGCCCGCGGGCAGCGCCTGCAGCTTGCCGGCGAGCGCGCGCACCTCCTCGTCGGTGAGCGCCGCCACGCGCTCCTGCGCGCTCGCGGGATCCACGCCGAGCGCCTGCAGCTGGCGCGCGACGTCGGCGCGGCCGAGCACGTTCAGCACCGCGGCGCGGTCGGCCGAAGCCGATGCGACCGCTGCCTCGGTCGAAATGACTCCCGCCTGGGCGAAGTGGTACGGAATCCATGCCATCAGCACGACGAGCATCCGGCAAAGCGTTCTTGTGAGTACGGATTTCATGCGCAACTCCTCTCGGAATCGAGGGCAAAGGGCGAAAACGGTCGCCCGGTCGGCAAATCGCGGCGGCGTTAGCGGAAGAAGAAGTACCAAACCAGGACGCCGATGAGAATGACCGCGACCCAGCCCGCCGAGTCGGCACCGGCGGGAAGCGACTGCAGCTTGCCGGCGAGCGAGCGCACTTCTTCGTCGGTGAGCGCCGCCACGCGCTCCTGCGCGGTCGCGGGATCCACGCCGAGCGCCTGCAACTGGCGCGCGACGTCGGCGCGGCCGATCAGGCTCAGCACCGCGGCGCGGTCGCTTTGCGCCGAAGCAACCGCCTGATCGGTCGAGATGATTCCGGCCTGCGCTACATGCACCGGCATCCAGGCCATCAGCACGATCAACATCCGGCAAAGCGTCCTTGTCAATGCGGAGTTCATATTCGTGTCCTTGTAGGGTTGAAGGTGGCGGCGGGCGCAGCTCCCTCGGGTCCGGACCGCATCCTGCCGCGGGCCAATCTAGTACCCGGCCGGCGGCAAGTCAAGAAAGTGCTGGCGGGGTTGCCGACCGCGACCCGGAGCCTGCGGCCGCCCACGCGTAAAATCCGATCCCGCATCGTGAATTCGGGATCCGGGCCAATGAACGCGCAGCCGGTACTGGTCGTGGGCGGCGGAATCGGGGGCCTTGCCGCGGCGCTCGCGCTCGCGCGCAAGGGCCTGGCGGTGCGCGTGTTCGAGCAGGGCGCCGAGTTCGGCGAAATCGGCGCCGGGATCCAGCTCGGCCCGAACGTGTACCGCATGTTCGAAGTGCTCGGCCTCACCGAAGCGATCGAGCGCTACTCGGTGCACCCGGACAACCTCGTGATGATGGATGCGATCACGGGCGAGGAGGTGATCCGCGTCCCGGTGGGGAGCGCCGCGTTCCGCGAGCGCTTCGGCGGCTACCTCTACGGGGTGATCCATCGCGGCGACCTGCACCGGGTGCTGCTGGATGCGTGCCGGGCGGAGAACCGGGTCCGCCTCGAGGAAAACTGCAAGGGGATCGGCTACCGCGAAGAGGACGGCGCGGTGGCGCTCGAACTCGAAGGCGGCAAGCGCGCCGAAGGCTGCGCGCTCCTCGGTGCCGACGGCCTGTGGTCAAGAGTGCGCGCGCAACTCCTCGGCGACGGCAAGCCGCGCGTCTCCGGTCACATCGCGTACCGCGCCGTGCTGCCGCGTGCCGATGTGCCGGACGATCTTTGGCAGAACAACGTCGTGCTGTGGGCCGGGCCGAAGACGCACCTCGTGCACTATCCGCTGCGCCGCGGCGAGCTCTACAACCTGGTGGCGGTATTCCACAGCGACCGCTACGAGGAAGGCTGGGACGTGTTCGGCGACTCCGAAGAGCTGCGCGCGAAATTCGCCAACGAGCGGCCCGAGGTGGGGCGGCTGCTCGAGAAGATCAACGTGTGGAAGATGTGGGTGCTCTGCGACCGCGAGCCCGTGCGCCATTACGCGAAGGGGCGCGTCGCGCTGCTCGGCGATGCGGCGCATCCGATGCTGCAGTACCTCGCGCAAGGCGCCAACATGGCGATCGAGGACGCGGTGGTGATGGCGGCCTACGCCGAACTTGCCGGCTGGGACTTCGCGCGCGCCTTCCGCTGGTACGAGGACGCACGCTACCTGCGCAACGCACGCGTGCAGACGACCGCGCGCTACTACGGCGACATCTACCACGCGGCCGGCGTGGTGCGCGAGGTGCGCAACTGGTTCCTCGCCCCGCGGCCCGGCGCCGCTCCGGACGCGAAGCCGAGCTTCGAAGGCGTGGCCTGGCTCTACGACGGCATCCGCGTGCCCACGCAACCCCCGGGCTGATCGGCTTTGCAGTACCCTGTGGCAACTCGGCGTTCCCGATTTCGGGACGGATTCCGAGCCGATCGGAGGGAAGGACCATGAGAACCAGGCACTTTGCTTTTGCGGCTGCCCTGGCGTTGCTGTGCGCCACGGCCGCGTTCGCGCAGACCACCGCCACGCCACCGGCACCCAAGCCTGGCCCGCTCAAGGCCGAACGCGACAAATTGAAGGCCGATCGCCAGAAGCTCGAAGCGGACCGCGCGGAAATGAAGCGCGACGAGGCGCAGTTGAGGAAGGACCGCGCGGCGCTGGATGCGGCGAAAAAGACCGGCGACCCCGCGAAGATCCGGGCCGCGGAGGAGAAGTTGAAGGCAAGCCGTCAGGAGGTGCGCCGCGACCGCCGCGACGTGAGGCGGGACGAAGCGAGCGTCCAGCGCGACCGGGAGCGCCTGAGAGAAAGCCGGGCGCTGTCGCGCGAGGAACGCCGCGACGAGAGGCGCGCACGCGCCGAAGACCGCCGCGACGGCAAGGGCAAGAGCGGTTGGGCGCACGCCGAAAAGAAGGGCTACGGTCAGCGCGACCGCTGACAGCGACGGCAGTGCGCCGGGTAGCCGGCGCAGGAGCGGTCATTCGATCCTCAGCACTGCGCGCAAGCATCCACCGGCAGTCTCCTGTTCAGCCAGCCCGGCCCGGCGTTGCTGCCGGCCATGCCTTCCCTGACGTTGTAGACGCGGGTGAAGCCCTGGGACTGGAGGAATTTCTGGGCCTGGGTGGTGCGGTTTCCGGTGCGGCAGATGAGGGCGATGGGCGCATCCCTGTCGCCGCCCACCATGTCCAGGACGGATTTCAGCAGTACGTCCGCGCCGCGGTAGAAGTCCACGCGCCCAGAGCCCGCGGGGACGCCTGTCTGGCGCCACTCCTGCGGCGTGCGGATGTCGATCAGCCGGATTCTCCCTTCGCGGACGGCCGAAAAGGCCTCTGGCGCCGAGAGATCCGGCTCCGCGCCTGCGGTGGCTGCGGCGAGCGCCAGCAAAAAAGCGGGAACTGCACGAAGCGAGCTCATTGAAAGACTCCGAATTACCCGCGCCCCGTCGCGTAAACGCTACACCCACACCTGCAGCACGTAGTCGTACGCCGCCTGGGCGTTCGTCATGTCCACGCGCTGCAGCCTGATGCGGTAGCCGTCCTTGGTCTTGCGCAGGTGATGGGTGTAGCCGCCCGCAAAGTGGCGCACCTCGTCGCGGCGCAGCTCGATCATGTGAAAGCGCGAGCGCACCACCACTTCTCCACCGGGCGATTCCTTCTCGACCATCACATTGGCCACAACGTGATTGGTGCCCCATAGCGGGCGCTGCGACCAGGCGTCGGGGTGCAGCACGCGCTTCATCCTGACGGTCATCAGGTTCTTGTCCTCGGCAAAGATCGCCGGCATCCCCTCCCAGGTCTTGTGCGAGGGATCGGGCGGCATCCAGTACACGCCGTCCTCGGTAAAGAGATCGATGTAGTCCTGCCACTTTTTCGCGTCGAGCAGCGCCGCCTGCCGGTACAGGAACTGCTCCACCGTGTGCTGCGTGTCGCGGCCATCGAGTTTCACAACGCCCGCCTTGCGCGGCCCAGGTTTGCTCGCTTTTGCCATTCTCGTTCCCCGTCTCGCGTCCGCCCGCCCCTTACTGCTTCATGTACCCGACCCAGGCTTTCATCTGGTTGCGCATCGGCGCTTCCGACGTGCCCATGTTGGTCCCGGTCTCGACCACGCCGTCCTTTTCGATGTCGCGGCCGTAGTGGCGGCCGAAGGTGACCCAGTCCCCGCCGTCGGACGCCAGGCCCTGGTGGCATTTCCAGAAGTTCTCCAGGTCGTCGGCGTTGATCATCGTCGCCGGCGAGTTCACCAGGTTGTAGTAGGCAAGCGAGCGGCGATAGATCGCCTCGGGCGCGCCCTTCAGGCGGAAATGCCAGATCTCGGTGAGCGTCCGGTCCACGCCCAGCGGGCGCACCGCGCGCAGCTGCTGCAACGGCGACTGCACCGACAGGCCCGGGTAGATCAGCACGTGGTGGATGTTGACGCCGAAGATCTCTTCCATCCGCTTCCTGCCGTAGGCCCTCTGCATCACCTTTTCGTAGGCGAGCGTGTCCGGGTCCTTCGGCCGCAGGCCCATGTAGCCGGTGAGGATGCAGTGTCCGTACGGGTAGTTGAGCGTCTGGAAGCCGTCCCACTTCTCGATCGTCACCGCGGCGAACGCGGAGAGCATGTGGTAGGAGAGCGGCGCCTGGCCGGTCTTCTTCCTGACCTGTTTTTCGACCTCCATCGCCGCGCGGCCGGTGGACTGGTGCACCACCGACGGATGCAGCGCGTCGAGCTGGTTCTCGAGGAAGATTTTCCAGTTCGAGTGCTGGATGACGCGGAAGCAGTTCGGCACGATCTCCACTTCGCCCTCGGGGGCGCGGTCGCACATGTCGTCGAACGCGACCCTGGATGCGCCCAGGAATTCGAGCAACCCCGGGCCGTCCGGGGCGAGGCTTGCGAACACGAACCCGCGGTACGACTCCACGCGCGCCGCCTTTTTCATGTTGCAGTCGGGATTGCCGCGCCCGAAGCGGGTGCCTGCGTACCCCGACTCCATCATCGGAATGGTGCGCAGCGCGCCGTCGTGGTGGAACGTCCAGGCGTGGTACGAGCAGCGGAAGAACCCGCCGGCGTTGCCGTGGCGGTCGCCGCACATCATGTTGCCGCGGTGCGGGCAGCGGTTGTAGAGCACGTGGATCTTGCGGTCCTTGGCGCGCACCATCAGCATCGGCTGCCGGCCGATCTGCATCGCGTAGTAGTCGCCCGCCTTCGGCACCTGCGATTCGTGCCCGCAATAGATCCAGACGCGCTCATGGATGCGCTGCATCTCGAGCGCGAAGATCTGCGGGTCGGTATAGACCTCCCGGCGCACGCGGTCGGGTTCCACGAACCTGGAAAAGTCCGGAATGCGCTCCTGAAGCATGAACTCCTCCTCTGCAATTGATGGTGCGACGCACAAACGATTCGCCCCGAATGCGACTCGCTTGCAACTGCAAGCCCTTTTGCCCATATTACCGCTGCCGCGGCCCGCTGGCCGCGCAACGAGGGGGAACCATGAACGCACCGAGGAGCATGCGGGCGGCGCTGGTCGCCGGATTGACGCTATGCGCGTTTGCCGCGGGCGCGCCTGCCCAGACGGTCAAGATCGGAGTGGTGCTGCCTTACACCGGCGTCGGCGCCGAGTTCGCGCAGCAGGTCGATCGCGGCATCCAGATATTCATGAAGCTCAACCCGGATGCGTTCGGTCCCTACAAGGTCGAAATCGTGAAGCGCGATTCCAAGAACCCGGGCGGGGCCGAGGCCAAGACCGCGGTGCAGGAGCTGATCGCGCAGGACAAGGTCGACATCGTGACCGGATTCATCTACTCGCCCGACGCGATCGCCTCGGCGCCGCTGGTGACAGAAGCGAAGCGGCCGATGGTGATCATGAACGCCGGCACCGCATGGATCACGAATCTCTCGCCGATGATCTCGCGCGTGTCGTTTTCGATGTGGCATGCGGGGTTCGCGATGGGCGAGGCGGCGGCGAGGATCGTCAAGGCGAAAACCGCCGTCGTGGGGTACACGGATTACCCGCCGGGCAAGGACAGCCTGGATGCGTTCAAGCGCGGATTCGAGGCCGCGGGCGGCAAGGTGATCGACGAAATCCCGATGGGCGGCCCGGCGAAGGTGCCGGACTTCACGCCGTTCTTCCAGCGCGCCAAGGACAAGAAGCCCGACGTGTTCTTCGTGTTCGTTCCGGCGGGCGATCACGCCCTCAGCGTCGTAAAGACCTATGCGGCGCTCGGCATGCGGCAGGCCGGAATCAAGCTGATCGGACCCGGGGACATCACGCAGGACACCAAGCTGCAGGCGATGGGCGACGACGCGGTCGGCCTGATCACGGTGCATCACTACAACGCCGATCTCGACAATCCGGCGAACCAGCGCCTGGTCGCCGCGTGGCGCAAGGAGTACGGCGCCGATTCGACGCCGGACTTCATGGGCGTGCAGGGCTACGACGGAATGGCGGCGATCGCGCACGCGGTGGTGACTCTCAGGGGAAAAATCGACGCCGACAAGGCGATGGAGGCGCTCCGGGGCTGGAAGTTCAACAGCCCGCGCGGCCCGATCATGATCGACCCGGCGACGCGCGACGTGGTCATGAACGAATACCTGAGCGAGCTGGTGAAGAAGGACGGGCGCCTGGTGCAGAAGAACATGGGCGTCATCCAGGCGGTCAAGGACATGTGCAAGGAGCTGAAGGAAGGGCGGTGCAAGTAGCCGCGCCCGATTCCTCGCCCTTCGACACCCCGACCGCCGCCCTGCGTTTTCCGCCGGACGGCGGTTTTTTTTGCCGATGGATCTGACCAGCATTCTGCTCGGCGGGCTTGCGGCCGGCATGGTCCTGTTCATCGTCTCCGTCGGGCTGTCGGTCACCATGGGATTGATGGGCTTCGTCAATCTCGCGCACGGCGCATTCGCGATGCTGGGGGGCTACGCGATCGTGCTGTCCATGAGTGGCTGGGGCCTGCCGTTCCCGCTGGCGCTCGCGTTCGGCTTTGCGGCGGTTGGGGCTCTCTCGGTGGTCCTCGAGCGCTTGCTCTACGCGCGCCTGTATCGCGCCTCCGAACTCGATCAGGTGCTGTTCACGATCGGGCTGGTGCTGGTGACGATCGCGGCGGTCACGCTCACGGTCGGGCCGGAGACGCAGACCCTGGTGCTGCCCGAATGGCTGCGCGGTCAGACCGATCTCGGCGTAGTGCGCTACCGCACCTACAGCCTGATGCTGATCGCCGTCGGCGCGGCACTCATGGTCGGCCTGTGGCTCGGATTCGAACGCACCCGGCTCGGCGCCCAGATCCGCGCCGCGGTGGACAACCGCCGCATGGCCGAATCGCTCGGCGTGAATGTCCGGCGACTGTTCACCGTGACCTTCGCGCTCGGCAGCGGCCTCGCCGCGGTGGGCGGCGGCCTCGGCGCGGAGATCCTCGGCCTTGATCCGCAGTATCCGCTGCGGTATCTCGCGTATTTCCTGATCGTCGTCGCCGTCGGCGGGCTGGGGCGGGTGAGCGGCGTTTTTCTTGCGGCGCTGCTGATCGGCCTGCTCGACTTCGTGCTGAAGATCCAGTTTCCGAAAGGCGGCACCCTGTTCATTTACGCCCTGACGCTCGCGCTGCTGTTATGGCGCCCGCACGGCCTGTTCGGCCGGCGCAGCGGGTGAGCGCCGCCGCCGAAGCGCCGGGTCTTGCCGCGGCAAGCGCGCTTGCCCGGCGGCACCACGTGCGCTGGTGGGAAGCTCTGCCGTGGCTCGCGGGGATCGCCGCGTACTTCCTGTTTCCGAATTACCTCGCCTTCGGCACGCAGGTGCTGATCACGATCCTGTTTGCGCTGTCGCTCGACCTGGTGCTGGGCTACGCCGGAATCCTCACCCTGGGCCACGCCGCGTTTTTCGGCGCGGGCGCCTACACCGTCGGCATGCTCGCGCTGCACTGGGGCTGGAACGAGCCGCTGAGCGGGCTGCTCGCGGCGGCGATCGTGGCCGGTGCGATCGGCCTTGCGAGCGGCCTGGTGCTGCTCCGGACCCACGGACTGACGCTGCTCATGCTCACGCTTTGCACCATGGCGCTGCTCGAGGAGGGCGCGAACATGGCCTCGGCGTACACCGGCGGCTTCGACGGCATGCCGGGGTTGAAGTACGCGCCGCTGCTCGGCCTGTTTCCCTTCGATCTGCTGTATTTCCGCTCGCAGTACGTGTACGCGCTCGCGCTGCTGTTCGCCTGCTTCGTCGTGGTGCGCGTGCTGGTGCATTCGCATTTCGGCCTGAGCCTCACCGGCATACGCGAAAACGTGATCCGCATGCACGCGGTGGGCGCTCCCGTGCGCGCTCGCCTCGTGACGGTCTATTCGGTCTCCGCCGCGCTCGCCGGCGTCGCGGGGGCGCTGTTCGCGCAGTCCAACGCGTACGTGAACCTCTCGGTGCTCAGCCTGGAGCGCGCCGCGGGCGTGCTGATCGTGCTGATCCTGGGCGGATACGGCCGCCTGTATGGAGCTTTCGTGGGAGCCGTCGCCTACATGGTGCTCGAGCACGCGCTCGCCAAGGCGTATCCGACCGGCTGGCAGCTCGGCGTGGGACTCGCGCTGATGGTGGTCGCGCTGTACGCGCGCAACGGCATGCTGGGACTCGCCGACGCGCTGCGGCGGCGACTTCGCGGCGGGCGCGGACGATGACCGCTGCGCTGCTCGAAACCCGCGGCCTGTGCAAGAGTTTCGGCGCGCTGGACGTGGCGCGCGAAATCGATTTCCGCCTGGAGCGCGGCGCGCGCCAGGCGCTCATCGGGCCCAACGGCGCCGGCAAGACGACATTCCTGAATCTCCTCACGGGGCTGCTGCGGCCCTCGCGCGGGAGCGTGCTGCTCAAGGGCGAGGACGTGACTTCGCTCGCCCAGGCGAAGCGCGTGAAGCGCGGCATCGCGCGCACCTTCCAGATCAACCAGCTGTTTCGCGGCCTGACGGTGCTCGAGAACGTTTGCATCGCGGTCGCCGAGCGTCTGGGGGCCGGCGGATCGATGCTGCGCGCCGCGGGAGAGCGCAGCGACGTGATCGCCGAAGCGACGCGCCTGCTCGCCACCCTGAGACTCGCCGACGACGCCGGACGGCGCATCGGCGAGCTGCCCTACGGCCGCCAGCGCCTGGTCGAGATCGCGATCGCGCTCGGCCTGCGTCCGCAGGTGCTGCTGCTCGATGAGCCGGCGGCCGGGACCCCGAGCGCCGAAAGCCACATTCTGTTCGATGCGATCGCCGGCCTGCCGGACGAGATCGCCGTTCTCATCATCGAGCACGACATGGATTTCGTGTTCCGCTTCGCCGAGCGCATCACGGTGATGGTGAACGGCGCGATCTACGCCGAAGGGACCCCCGGGGCGATCGCCGCCGATCGCAATGTGCGCGCGGTCTATCTCGGCAGCGCAGTCGATGCCTGACGGGCTGCGGCTGCAGGGCGTGTCGGCCGGCTACGGCGAGACCGTGGTGCTCGAGTCGATCGAGCTCGAACTCGCCGCCGGCGAATGCCTCAGCGTGATCGGCCGCAACGGCGTAGGCAAGTCGACCCTGCTTGCGACGATCATGGGGCATACCACGCTGCATTCGGGCCGGATCGCGATCGGCACCCGCCGCATCGAGGCGGCCGCGGTGCACGAACGGGCGCTTGCCGGGCTGGGCTTCGTGCCCCAGGAGCGCGAGATCTTTCCCTCGCTCACGGTGCGCGAGAACCTCGAGCTCGGAGCGCGCCCCGGGCCGTGGAATCTGGAGCGCGTCTTCGCGCTCTTTCCCAACCTGAAGGAACGGCTTCAGTACGCGGGCGGCCACCTTTCCGGAGGCGAGCAGCAGATGCTCGCGATCGCGCGCGCGCTCATGACCAATCCGTCGGTGCTGCTGATGGACGAGCCGACCGAGGGGCTCTCGCCGCTCCTCGTCGAGGCGCTTGTGCGCGTGCTCGCGCAGCTGCGCGCGCGGAGCGCGCTTTCGGTCGTGCTGGTCGAGCAAAATAGCCGGGTCGCGCTCGAGTTTTCGGAGCGCACCGTGGTGATGGACCGGGGAAGGATCGTCTACGACGGCGCCTCGGCGCGCCTGCGCGGGGACCCCGAGTACCTGGCAAGCCTGGTGGCGGCGCAGTGAGCCGCGCTGCCGCGAAGCCGGCCCGGCAGGGCTACACTAACGCCGTGAAAGATTCGCCCGCGCAAAGCGCGTTTCGCAGCATCCAGGAGCTGATTGCCACGGCCACCGGCGCGCCGCTCGCGGGCGAGGCCGCGCTTCGGCTGCAGGAGATCGTGAAGGGCCTCGCGGCGCCCGCATCCGCCTCCCAGGCGCGCGAGGGTTTCCTCACCCGCGAGGTGACGATCCTGCTTGCCGACCTGCGCGGCTTCACCGCGGTCGCCGCCACCCACACGGCCGGCGTGGTGCTGGAGATGCTCAACCGCTATCTCGTGCGCATGAGCGAAATCATCATCCGCAGCCGCGGCACGATCGACAAGTTCATGGGCGACGCGATCATGGTGCTGTTCGGCGCTCCGGTCGCCTACCCGGACGACGTCCAGCAGGCAATCGCCTGCGCGGTGCACATGCAGGTCGCGATGGACGAGCTGAACGAGTACCACCGCAACCTCGGTCTGCCGGAAATGTTCATGGGCGTCGGCATCAACACCGGCACGGTGATGGCGGGGCTGCTCGGCTCGGAGGCCTACTCCGAGTACACGGTCATCGGCGACGAAGTGAACCTCGCCTCCCGCATCGAGGCGTTCAGCCTGCGCGGCCAGGTGCTGATCGGCGAAAACACCTACGCGCGCTGCGCCGACTTCCTCGACGCGGAGCAGCCGATCAGCGTGCTCGTCAAGGGCAAGCCCGAGCCGGTCCTGCTGCGCGAAGTGCTCGGCATCCCGTCGCTCGGCCTGCAGGTGCCGCGCCGCGAGATCCGCCGCAGTCCGCGCGTCGAGGCGACGATCCCGTTCTCCTGCCGCAAAGTGGAAAACAAGATCGTCGCCGCGGAAGTGCGCGACGGCAAGACGCGCGACCTGAGCTACCACGGCATGCTGGCGGAGTTCGATGAACCGCTGCCGGCGATGACCGACATCCGGCTCGAGCTCGATCTCTCGCTGCTCGGACGCCGGGCGACCGAGCTCTACGCGAAGACGCTCAAGACCTTCCAGGTGGACGGGCGGCAGCTCACGGCGGTCGAGTTCACCTCCACCAGCGCCGAGACCGCGGGCGACATCCGCCGCTTCGTCCAGCTGCTGATGCAGGGGGGCGCGACGAAGTAGGCGGCGCTCCGCTGCGGTGGTGCTAGTATTCGCGGCAGGCTGATTTCGGCCAATGCGACGGGACGTCTTCACTCAGCTGGACCTCCGGGAAACGCCTGCGTACACGATTGGCGACGCGGCGGCGTATCTGCGCCTGCCGCCTTCGACGCTGCGCGCGTGGACGATGGGGCAGCGTTACCGGGTGCGTGACACGGCAAAGTTCTTCAAGCCGGTGATCGAGATCGCCGACCGCAAGAACCGCCAGCTGTCCTTCATCAACCTCGTCGAAGCCTTTGTCCTTGCGGGCATCCGGCGGGAACACGAGATCCCGCTGCCGAAGGTGCGAAAGACGGTGGATTACCTCCGGCGCGCGTTCAGGACCCGGAGGCCGCTCGCGGAAGAACAGTTCCAGACCGACGGCGTGAACCTCCTCGTGGAAAAGATGGGCGCTCTGATCGGCGCTTCGCAGGAAGGTCAGATCCAGATGCGCGAGGTTCTGCTCGACCGGCTGCAGCGGGTGCGCCGCGACCCGAAAGGGATTCCGGAGAAGATCGTGCTCTTTCCCGCTCCTGCCGGAAAGACCGGGAGCGCCGATGTAATCATCGATCCACGGCTGTCCTTCGGCCGTCCGGTACTCGATCGCCTGGGCGTGCGCACGGCGATTCTCGCCGAGCGCTTCGACGCCGGCGACGACGTCGACGTCCTGGCGCGCGACTATGCGATTCCGCTCGAGGCGGTCCAGAATGCCATCCGCTGCGAGCGCCGCGCAGCGTAGGGCCAAGCGTCTCGCCTCACTCACCTTTTTCCTGGATCACCAGATCGGCCGCTACGCAGTAGCCGAAGCGCTGCGCGCCGCAGGGGCGAAGGTCGAAGTGCACCTGGACCATTTCCGCGGCGACACGCCCGACACCGAGTGGATCCCTGAGGTCGCCCGAGGCGGCTGGGTGCTGATCACCAAAGACCAGAACATCCGACGTAGCCCGCTTGAGCGAGCCGCCTACCAGGCCGCGAAGCTCCGCGGCTTTGTCGCCACCGGCAAGGACATGAACGCCAAGGAGCTCGGCGAGCTTCTGGTCCGCTGCCTTCCAGGAATGGTTCGCCGAGCGGCTGGTCGCCCTGGGCCGCTGCTATTCACAATCTCGCGCGGCGGGACTTTCACAAAGCTTCTATGACGAGCGGCGCTCGAGACAGGCGACCCGTGCTTCCGCGCGCTGCTACTGCCTGCGGGCGGCCTCGTACAAGGGCAGCACCCGCGGCAGGTTGGCCTCGATTTCCTTGATGCGCGTCGCGTGCGAGGGGTGCGTGGACAGAAACTGCGGCGGCTGGCCGCGCCCGCTCTGCGCCGCGAGGCGCTGCATCTTGTGCCACACCGAGGCGGCCGCGCGCGGATCGAATCCGGCGCGCGCCGCGAGTTCCATGCCGACGAGGTCGGAATCGGATTCCTGCCGGCGCGCGTAGGGAAGCGTCACCGCCAGATCGGCCGCCCGCGCGAGGAGCTCGGTCGAGAGCTGGCCGAGGTTGAGGAGCGCGGCGGCGACCGTGATGCCGACGCTTTTCAGCACCTGCTCGGACATCCGCGCGCGGCCGTGCTCGAGCAGGGCGTGCGCGATCTCGTGCCCCATCACCGCGGCAACCTCGTCGTCGGTGAGGCCGAGCGAATCCAGGATCCCGCTGAAGAACGCGATCTTGCCGCCCGGCATGCAAAACGCGTTCACGCTATTCGAGCCGATCAGGTTCACTTCCCAGCGCCAGCGCTGCGCGTCCGGATTGAAGCGCGCCGAGTGCGGGATGAGGGCGCGCGCGACGTTGCGCAGGCGCTCGACCTGGCGCCGGTCGGTGTTGAGCGCGCCCTTCTGCGCCGCGGCGCGCATCAGTTGCGCATACTGCTGGCCGGCACTGCGCTCCACGGTCGAGGCGGGCAAGAGGAGCAGGCGGCTCTTGCGCACATCGACGCCTTCGGAGGGCTGTTGCGCGAGCGCCCCGGCCGCGGCGAGCGCGACCACGAGCGCCGCGAGCCGGGCCCTCATAGCGAATCGTAATGCTCGGCCATCCGCCTGCGCGCGGCCTCGTCCGGCAGCATCCCGTAGCCGGCCGCGAGGTTGTCGAGCATGTGATCGAGCCGGCCGGTTCCCGGAATGGCGCAGGTCACCGCCGGGTGCCCCAGGATCCACTTGAGGAAATACTGCGCCCAGCTCGCGATGCCCAGTTCCGCCGCCCAGGCGGGGAGCGCCCGCCCGCGCACGCGGCGGAACATCGCCCCTTCGGCGAACGGCCGGTTGGCGATGACCGCGATGCCGCGCTCCTTGGCAAGCGGCAGCAGGCGCTCGGCCGAGTCGGGCTCGGCGAGCGAATAGTTGATCTGCAGGAAGTCGAACTGCCTGGTCCTGAGCAGGCGCTCGATCTCGGCGTAGGCCGAGGCGACGTAGTGCGTGATGCCGGTGTAGCGCACGCGCCCCTGCTGTTTCCAGTCCGCGAGCGTCCTCGCGTGCGTCGCGACATCGAGCAGGTTATGCACCTGCATCAGGTCGATGCGCTTCGCCCGCAGGCGCGAGAACGACAACTGCATCTGGCGGATGCCTTCGTCGCGGCCGCTCGTCCACACCTTGGTCGCGAAAAAGAGCCGCCCGTGCACGCCCAGCCCGGCGGCGAGATCGCCGAGCACCGCTTCGCTCGTGCCGTACATCGGCGAGGAATCCACCACCTTGGCGCCGGCGCGCGCGAACGCGCCGAGCGCCTCGCGCAGCACCGCACGCCGCGCCGCATCGTTGCCGACATCGAACACCTGCCAGGTCCCGAGCCCGATGACGGGCAGGCGCTCGCCCGTGGCGGGCACCGCGCGCGTGGCGAGCGGCGCGCCTTGAGCGTGCGCGCGCGCGGCGGCGATCGTCGCGGCCAAGCCTGCGAGCGAGCGGAGCATCGTGCGCCTTGTGCGATCCATGCGCGCATTCTAGTAAAGTCGCTTCTCGCGGGAGGAGCGGGCGATGGCCGTCCACGGCAAGACGGTGCTTGAGCGATGGATGGTGCGGGCGGCCGCGGTGCGACCCGGCGATGTCGCGGCGCTCGGCTGGTCGTTCGCCTATTTCTTCTTCCTGCTCGCCGGCTACTACGTGCTGCGGCCGCTGCGCGACGAGATGGGGGTTGCGGGCGGGGTGCGCAACCTGCAGTGGCTCTTCACGGCGACGTTCCTCACCCTGCTCGCCGCGGTGCCGCTCTATGGCGCGCTCGTCGCGCGCCTGCCGCGGCGGCGTTTCATCCCGATCGTGTATCACTTCTTCGTCGCCAACATCGCGCTCTTCTGGCTGCTGCTCGCGTTCGACTTCGGCACGCAGCACGTCGCGCGCGTCTTTTTCGTCTGGATCAGCGTGTTCAACCTGTTCGCGGTGTCGGTGTTCTGGTCGTTCATGGCCGACCTCTTCAGCGCCGAGCGGGGCAAGCGCCTGTTCGGCTTCATCGCCGCGGGCGGAAGCCTGGGCGCGCTCGCCGGGCCCGCGCTCACGATCGGGCTCGCCGTCCCGCTTGGCCCGGTGAACCTGCTCGTCGTCGCGGCACTGCTGCTGGAAGCGGCGGTCCTGTGCGCGAGGCGCCTGGAAGGGGCTGCCACCAAAGGCGAAGAGGCGTCAGCCGCACCGAGCGCCGCCGACACGGCCGCTCGCGCCGAAGGGAATCTCGGAGGCGGCTGGCTTGCCGGGTTTTCTCTGCTTGCGCGCTCGCCCTATCTCGCCGGCATTGCGCTCTGGGTTTCGCTGCTTTCGATTGCGGGGACGTTCCTCTACTTTCAGCAGGCGAATATCGTCGCCGCCGCTTCCGACGATCCGGCGATCCGCACGCGCCTCTTCGCCACCATCGATCTCGCGGTCGGCGCTCTGACGCTCGTGGTGCAGATCTTCGCCACCGGGCGCCTGATGGCGCGTTTCGGGATCGGGCCGGCT
>Ga0209399_10000535_pt1 | contig 22591 bp, 16 predicted proteins | sample OV2TP3_FD_184130 | JGI IMG/M metagenome (GOLD analysis project Ga0209399, IMG submission 184130) | Hot spring microbial communities from Beatty, Nevada to study Microbial Dark Matter (Phase II) - OV2 TP3 (SPAdes) (version 3) | ecosystem: Environmental > Aquatic > Thermal springs > Hot (42-90C) ... | reverse complement strand
GCCACGTAGCCCCGCCCCTGAGCCAGCTCGCTCGCCGACACGTTGAGCGCGAACCAGAGGCCCCCGCCGTAGCGCCGGCGCCAGGCGCCGACCCGCGCGAGCGCCCGCTCCAGCGCCCACTCCCCCAGCGCACGGATCAGCCCGCTCTCCTCGGCGATCGGGATGAAGCGCTCGGGCCCGAGCAGCCCTTCGCGCGGGTGCTGCCAGCGCAGCAGCGCCTCCGCGCCCACCATGCCGCCCCGGGCGCGCTGCACCGGCTGCCAGTAGAGCAGCAGCTCGCCGCGCCCCAGCGCGCGGCGCAGGTCGTTCTCGGTCGCCAGGCGCTCGGTCGCCCGCGCGTTCAGCTCGGGCGAGAAGAAGCGGAAGGCGTCGCGGCCCGTTTCCTTGGCGTGGTGCATGGCGGCATCGGCGTTGCGCAGCAGCTCGGCGAAGTTGCGGCCGTTCTCCGGATAGACCGCGATGCCGATCGAGGCCGTCGCGGTGAGCGAGCGGTCCTCGACGACGAACGGGCGCGCGAGGATGCCGAGCACGCGCTGCGCCGCGAGCGCCGCGTCCTGCACGCCCTTGAGGCCGTTCCACAGCAGCACGAACTCGTCCTCTCCGGCGCGCGCCAGCGTGTCGTCGCGCCGCAAGGTACCCCCCAGTCTCTCTGCAACCGCGCGCAGGAGCGCGTCCCCCGCGGCGTGGCCCAGCGAGTCGTTCACCAGCTTGAAGCGGTCCAGGTCGATCACCAGCAGCGCGAGGCTGCCCCGCGCGCGCGCCGCGGCGAGCAGCGCCTGGTCGGCGCGGTCGGCGAGCAGCACGCGGTTGGGCAGCCCCGTGAGCGCATCGCGCGTGGCGAGGTACTGGATGCGCTCCTCGGCGTGCTTGCGCGCCGTGACGTCCGCCCCGGTGCCGCGGTAGCCGGCGAGGCGCCCCTGCGCGTCCAGCACCGGGACGCCGCTCACGGACTGCCAGATCACCTGACCCGACTTGGTGATCGAGCGGTGCACGAGGTCGCGGAACGCCTCCGGCTTCGCGCTGCGGCCCGCGAACCAGTCCTCGAGCGCGCGCGCCTGGTCGAGCGGCATGAACTCGCGCGGCGCGCGCCCCAGCATCTCGTGCCGCAGGTAGCCGAGCACGGCTTCCGCCCGCTCCGAGAGATAGGCGTAGCGCCAGTCCGCCCCCGCCTCCCAGACGTACTCGCCCGAGGCCTCCACCACGTCGCGGAAGCGCCGCTCGCGCTCGGCGAGCGCCTCGCGCGTGCGGCGCTGCTCGGTGACGTCGCGCAGCACCGCCTGCACCACCAGGCGCCCGCGCTCGAGGTACGAGACGCCGGCGACCTCGACCACCGTGTCGCTGCCGTCCAGGCAGCGCAGCCTGCGCTCCTCGAACGAGGTGGTGCCCGGCCCCGCTTCGAGATAGGCCCTGCGCTCGCGGTAGCGGGCGCGGTGCTCGGGATGGGTCAGGTCCTCGTTCTTCAGGCCGAGCAGCTGCTGCGCGCCGCCCGCCCTGAGAATGCGCGCGGCCGCGGGGTTGGCGTACTCGATGATGCCGCCGGAGCTGACGATGACGCCGTCGGGTGCGAGCTCGATGAGCGAGCGGTAGCGCTCCTCGGCGTCGCGCGTCGCGTGCTCGGCGCGCTTGCGCGCGTCGATGTCCACCGTGGCGCCGGAAAGGCGCACGGTGCGCCCGGCGGCGTCGCGCTCGGTGACCCGCCCGATCGCGTGCACCCATTTCCAGCCGCCCCGCGCATCGCGCACCCGGAATTCCGCGCTGCAGGTCGGAGTCTCACCCTTGATCGCCTTGACGAAAGCCTCGCGCGTCGCTTCGCGGTCCTGCTCGTGCACATGATCCAGCAGCTCGCCGGAGCTCGCCGTCATCGGCTGCGGCGCACGGCCCAGCATGCTCGCGCCGCGCTCGTTCAGGTAGATCCGGTCCTGCGCCACGCTGCAATCCCAGATCGCCAGGCTGCCGCCCTCGGTGGCCAGCTCGAGCCGCTCCTTCGCCTCGCCCAGCGCGAGCTCGGCACGCCGCTTCTCGGTGATGTCGCGCCCCACCCCGCGGTAGCCGAGGAAGCGCCCGCGCGCGTCGTAGCGCGGCCGCCCGAGCACGGTGTGGGTGCGCGGCCGCCCGTCCTCGCCCCGGCGCAGCACCTCGAAATCGAACAGCGGCAGGCGCGCGTCGATGTGCTTGAGCCGCTCCAGGTGCTCGACCAGCGCCCGCGGCTCGACCGCCAGCCCCGGCACCTCCCACAGCGCGCGCCCGTAGGCGAGCTCGCCGCCGAAGAGCTCGGCGAGCGCCGCCCCCCCCGAGAGCCAGCTCAAGCGGTACTCGGCGTCGGTCTCCCAGAACCAGTCGGCCGAGAGCGAGGTGAGGTGGCGGAAGCGCTCCTCGCTCGAGCGCAGCGCGGCCGTCGCGCGCTGCTCGCGCTGGCGGTAGCTCGTCCAGACCCCGATCAGGGTGACGGCCGCCGCGAGCAGCAGCAGCGCTTCGGCGAGCAGCGACGATGCCATCGGCTAGCGCGCCGCGTCCTGCGCCGGCGGCGCGTTCTTCAGCACCTCGTCGATGGTGGTGATGCCCGCGGCCACCTTCATCGCCCCGCTGATGCGCAGCGGCTTCATGCCTTCCTTGGTCGCGCGCTCCCGGATCGCCGCCAGATCGGCGCCGCCGGCGACCACCTCTCGGATGCCGCTCGAGCAGACCAGCGTCTCGTAGATGCCGACGCGCCCGGTGTAGCCGGTCATGCGGCATTCCAGGCAGCCCACCGCCTTGTACATGGCGGCGGGGCGGCTCGACTTCCACGGCGCGACCAGCGCCTCCCAGGCCGCCTCGTCCTCCTTGCGGTGCGGCTCGACCCGCTGCTTGCAGTGCGGGCACAGAATCCGCACCAGGCGCTGCGCCATGACGCCGTTCACGGTGGCGTTCAGCAGGTACGGCGCGATGCCGAGCTCGCACAGCCGCGTGATCGCGCTCGGGGCGTCGTTGGTGTGCAGCGTGGAGAGCACCAGGTGCCCGGTGAGCGCCGCCTGCACCGCCATCTCGGCGGTCTCGAGGTCGCGGATCTCCCCGACCATGATGATGTCGGGGTCCTGGCGCATGAGCGCGCGCAGGCCTTCCGCGAAGCCCAGCTCGATCGCCGGCTGCACCTGCATCTGGTTGAACGAGGCTTCGACCATCTCGATCGGGTCCTCCACGGTGCAGACGTTGACCTCGGGCGTGGCGAGGGACTTGAGCGTCGAGTACAGCGTGGTCGTCTTGCCCGAGCCGGTCGGGCCGGTCACCAGCACGATGCCGTTGGGCCTCTCGGTCATCTCGTGCCAGCGCCGCCGGTCCTCCTCGGAGAAGCCGAGCTCGGCGAAGTCGCGCACCAGCACCTCGGGGTCGAAGATGCGCATCACCAGCTTCTCGCCGAACGCGGTGGGCAGCGTCGAGAGGCGCAGCTCCACTTCCTGGCCGTCGAGCGTGCGCGTCTTCACGCGGCCGTCCTGCGGGCGGCGCTTCTCCACCAGGTCCATGCGCCCGAGGATCTTGATGCGGCTGGTCATCGCGGCGAGCACCGCGGCCGGGATCTGGTAGACCTGGTGCAGCACGCCGTCGATGCGAAAGCGCACGATGCCGATCTCGCGCCGCGGCTCGATGTGGATGTCGCTCGCGCGCTGCTCGAAGGCGTAGCTCCAGAGCCAGTCCACCACGCGCACCACGTGGGCGTCGTTGGCATCCAGCTGCTTGTTGGCGGCGCCGAGCTCGACCAGCTGCTCGAAGTTGGCCAGCCCCGACTGGCCTGAGACCATGCGCGTGGCGCCCTTCACCGAGCGAGCCAGGTTGTAGAACTCGACCTGGTAGCGGTCGATGTCCACCGGGTTGGCGATCACGCGCCGGATGCCGAGCTTGAGAATGCCCGCGAGCTCGCGCTCCCACTCGCGCGCGTAGGGCTCGGCGGTGGCGATGATCGCCTCCTTGGCGCTCACTCCCACCGGCAGGATGCGGAAGCGGGTCGCGTAGGCCGAGGACATCACCTCGGTGACCGCCGAGAAGTTGACCTTGAGGGGATCGATGTGCAGGTACTCCATGCCGACGCGCTTGGCCAGCCACTCGGTGAGCGGCTCGAGCGCGAGCGGCTTGTGAGGCGGGGCCGCGCTCTTCCACTTCTGCTCGGCGATGATCGCCAGGGGGTGCTGGCTGCCGCGGTAGTAGCGCCGCTCCTTCTTCAGCTGCTCGGCGGCGGCGCTCTCGACGAGCCGGTCCTCGACCAGCCAGTCGAGCAGCTCCAGGATCGTGAGGCGGCGGTCCGCGGTCTTCGGCTCTACGGCGGCCATGGGGCCCCCCATTATGCCCCAGCGCCGCTAGAATCGTCCGATGCAGGCGCCCCGCTCAAGCCCGCTCGCCGGCGACGTGCGCCTGCGCGAGGTCTGGGCATGGAGCATGTACGACTTCGCCAACTCCGGCTACACCACGGTGGTGATCACCGCGGTGTTCAACGCCTACTTCGTCGCCGCGGTGGCGGACCGCGCGCCGTGGGCGACCTTCGCCTGGACCGCGGCGCTCTCGGTCTCCTATGGCGCGGTGCTGCTCAGCGCGCCGCTCATCGGCGCCTGGGCCGACGCGCACGCTGCGAAGAAGCGGCTGCTCGCCGCCGCGACCGCCGGCTGCGTGCTGTTCACCGCGGGGCTCTACTTCGCCGCGCCGGGGGCGGTCGCGCTCGCCATCGCGCTGGTGATCCTGTCGAACTTCTTCTTCTCGACGGGGGAGAACCTGATCGCGGCGTTCCTGCCCGAGCTCGCCGCATCGCGGGCGATGGGACGGGTGTCGGGCTGGGGCTGGGCCTTCGGCTACGTGGGCGGGATCGTCTCGCTCGGCATCGCGCTCGCCTACATCACCTGGGCGAGCGGCCGGGGAGAGGCGGGCGCGCAGTTCGTGCCGGTGGTGATGCTGATCACGGCGGCGCTCTTCGCGCTGTGCGCCGCGCCGACCTTCGTGTTTCTCAAGGAGCGCGCGCGGCCGCAGCCGGCCGCCGGGTCCGCCTGGGGGCGCGTGCTGCGCACGCTGCGCCACGCGCGGGAGTTCGCCGACCTGCGGCGATTTCTCGTCTGCATCCTCTTCTACCAGGCGGGCATCATGGCGGTGGTGGCGCTCGCCGCGATCTACGCGCAGGAGGCGATGAAGTTCACGCAGCAGCAGACCATCGTCCTCGTCCTGGTGGTGAACGTCACCGCCGCGCTCGGCGCCTTCGGCTTCGGCTACGCCCAGGACGTGATCGGCCACGTGCGCGCCATGTTCCTCGTCATTCTCGGCTGGATCGTGATGATCGGCCTCGCCTACTTCGCCGACGACGCGCCCACCTTCTGGGTGGCGGCCAACCTCGCCGGCCTGTGCATGGGCTCTTCGCAAGCCGCGGGCCGCGCGATCGTAGGCTACCTCGCGCCGCCCTCGCGGCTGGCGGAATTCTTCGGCCTGTGGGGCCTCGCGGTGAAGGCGGCCTCGATCTTCGGGCCGCTCACCTACGGCGTCGTCACCTGGATCTTCCCGGGCGATCACCGCCTCGGCATCCTCTCGGTGGGCGTGTACTTCGTGATCGGCCTCGCGCTGCTCGCGGGGATCGACGTGGAGCGCGGGCGGCAGGCGGCGCTGGCGGCCTGAGGCCTTACGCCAACAGCTCGGCAAGGCGCTGCATGTCCGGCACCACGAGATCGGGCTGGTGGGGCGTCGCGCCGAAGGGGCGCCCGCGCCGGTCGATGAACGCCGTGCGCATCCCGGCGGACTTGGCGCCGATGCAGTCGAAGGCATGGTTGGCGACGAACAGCACCTCCTGCATCGCGACACCCATGATCTCGGCGGCCTTGCGGTAGGTCGCCACGTGCGGCTTGAAGGCGCCGGCGGTCGCCACCGAGATGACCGCGTCGAACTCGATCCCGTGGTGCGCCTTGGCGGTCTCGAGCATATCCGGGTCGCCGTTCGACAGCACCGCGATCCTGTAGCGCTTCCTCAGGCGCGCGAGCGCTTCCGGAACATCCGGAAACGGCTTCAGCCGCTCGATTTCCGAGACCAGCCGGGCCACCTCCTGCATCGTATGGGCGATCCCTGCCCGCTCGAGCGTGTAGTCGAGCGCGCGCCGCCCGATCTCGCGGTACGGCGTGTGCTCGCGCCCGAGCAGCGCGTCGATCATCGAGCTCTCGAAGTGCGTGCGCCGCCACCAGGTGACGAGCGCTTCCGGCCGGCCGCTCCAGCCCTTTTCCCTCAGGTACGGGGTGACCGCCCCGGTGAGCCCCTGCTGCATGTCGACCACGGTGCCGTACTGGTCGAACATGCAGACCTTGATAATCGCCTTCAGATCGCCCGCGGCTGCGCTCATCGGCGTGCGTCCTCGCTCAGCCAGGCGACGGTCGCCCTCGCCTTGGCGATCGCCTCCTGCGCCGAGCCGAAGACGAGTCCGGAATACCGGTGCAGGGAGCGCCAGCTGGCGCCATCCTCCGGATCCCGGCGGCACTCCTCGAAGCCGAACGTGCCGTCGGCACGAAAGAAGATATCGACGCAGTAGTCGCCGTAGTAATTCTCGAAAGACACCACGACGCGATCAGGCGCTGCTTTCGACGAATTCGACATTCGCTATCCAGTTGCGCTTGCGGCGCGCGAGGCGATCGTCGGTGCCTTCGCCGTCGAAGCTCGCCGGCGCGCGCCGCAGCAGCGAGGGCTCCACCCCTTCGAACGCGTTGACGCTGACGACGGCGTAGAGACGCCCGTCGATCCTGCTGGTGACGGCGGGCACGATGCCGCAGCGGCGGCAGACGTGGAATTCGGCCGTCTTCGTCCCGAACGCATAGCTCGAGACGAGCGACGGATCCTTCACCGCCACTCGCAGCTTTCCCGCGGGATACGAAGTCCACACGCCGCCGTGCTTGGTGCAGAAGGCGCAGGTGCAGGCGCGCGCGGGGATCTCCGCGGGATCGGGCTCCCAGGCGAGGTCGAAGGAGAGGTTGCCGCAGTGGCACCTGCCGTGGATCACCATGAGGCTAGGTTATCATCGCCCTCCCCGAAGGCATTCTCACTGGAGGAGATTCCATGACGATCAAGGTCGGCGACCGCCTGCCCGACGGCAAGCTCACCGAGTCCACCGAGTTCGATTCCGCCACGCACTGCGCCATGGCGCCCAAGGACGTGCAGGTCGCGCAAGCCGCCAAGGGCAAGAAGATCGCCATCTTCGGCCTGCCGGGCGCCTACACCCCGACCTGCTCGGCCAAGCACGTGCCGAGCTACCTGTCCAACCGCGACCAGCTGATGGCGAAGGGCGTCGCCGAGATCTGGTGCGTGGCGGTGAACGACGGCTTCGTCATGGCGCACTGGGGCCGTGACCAGAAGGCGCTGGGCAAGATCCGGTTCCTGGGCGACGGCAGCGCGGCGTGGACCGGCGCGCTCGGCCTCGAGCTCGACCTCACGGCGCGCGGCATGGGCAAGCGCATGACGCGCTTCTCGATGCTGGTGGACGACGGGGTGGTGAAGCAGCTCAACGTGGAGGCGCCGGGAAAGTTCGAGGTCTCCGACGCCGAGACCATGCTCAGGCAGCTCGGCTGAGCCGGAAACAGACTGTTACACAGCGTTACCGCAGCGCGGCATGTGCCCCGGTAGGGTGCGCGTTGAAGCCTCAACATTTCAACGCTGAAAGGATCGCCCCGATGAAGACCCTCAGCACCCTCCTCGGCGCCGCGCTGCTCGCCGGCGCCCTCGCCGCGCACGCCGACGAGTCCCCGGACCGCGGCCCCATGCGCGGCCACCGCATGCAGGACTGCTCCAAGGCCGAGGACCAGGCGGCCTGCGAGGCGCGCCGCGACAAGATGCGCCAGGCGATGCGCGATGCGCGCGAGGCCTGCCAGGGCAAGGAGCGCGCCGAGCGCCGCCAGTGCATGGTGGAGAGAATGTGCGCCCAGTCCCCCGACCCCGCGCAGTGCAACGCGCGTGCCAAGGAGCGCGCCGAGCTGCGCAGCCGCATGCTGGAAGCCTGCAAGGGCAAGGAAGGCGCGGAGATGCGCTCCTGCCTGCGCGAGCAGCGCCGCGAGCACCGGCACGAGCGCCACGGCGAGCGCGAGCCCGCTACGTCCTAGGCTCGAGCAGCAGCGCGTTCAGGCGCCGCACGAAGGCGGCGGGATCCTCCAGGATTCCGCCCTCGGCGAGCAGCGCCTGCTCGTAGAGCAGCGCCGCCCAGTCCGCGAAGCGCGCCTCCTCGCGCTCCAGCCGCAGCACCAGCGGGTGGGAGGGATTCACCTCCAGGATCGGCTTCGCCTCCGGCGCCTCGCGCCCCGCGGCGCGCAGGATGCGCGCGAGGTTGCCGCCGATGTCCTGCTCGTCGGCGACCAGGCAGGCCGGCGACTCGGCGAGTCGCTGCGTCACGCGCACCTCCTTCACCCGCTCCCCGAGCGCCTCCTTGACCCGCCCGACCAGCCCCGCGAGCTGCTTGCGCTGCTCGCGCGCTTCCTGCTTCTCGGCCTCGTTCTCGAGCGCGCCGAGCTCGAGCGTGCCGCGTGCCGCCGAGGCGAGCGGCTTGCCCTCGAACTCCGCCAGGCTCGCGACCAGCCACTCGTCTACGCGGTCCGAGAGCAGCAGCACCTCCACGCCCTTGTTGCGGAACACCTCGAGGTGGGGGCCCGAGCGGGCCGCCGCGTGCGAATCCGCGGTCAGGTACCAGACGCGCTCCTGGCCGGGCTTCATGCGCGCGACGTACTCGGCGAGCGACACCGTCTGCGCCGGCCCTCCCGTGGCGGTGGAAGCGAAACGCAGCAGCCTGGCGAGGCGCTCGCGCTGCGCGGGATCCTCGCCCAGGCCTTCCTTCAGCACGCGGCCGAACTCGCGCCAGAAGGCGCCGTACTTCTGCGCGTCCCCGGCCAGCTCCTCGAGCAGGCCCAGCACGCGCCGCACCGAGGCGGCGCGGATCGCCTCGACGTCGCGGCTCTCCTGCAAGAGCTCGCGCGAGACGTTGAGCGGCAGGTCGGCGGCATCGATCACCCCGCGCACGAAGCGCAGGTACCCGGGCATCAGGTGCTCGGCGTCCTCCATGATGAAGACGCGCCGCACGTAGAGCTTGACGCCGTGGCGCCGCTGCCGGTCGTAGAGGTCGTAGGGCGCGCGCGAGGGCAGGTACAGCAGCAGCGTGAACTCCTGGCGGCCCTCGACGCGGCCGTGCGTCCAGGCGAGCGGCGGCTCCGGATCGTGCGCGATCTGGCGGTAGAGCTCGCGGTACTGCTCCTCGCCGATCTCGGCCTTCGGCCGCGCCCACAGGGCGGCGGCTGCGTTGATGCGCTCTTCCTTCCCCGGCATGAATTCCTTGGTCACCGGGTCCACCGCGGAAGGCCCGACCAGCAGGATCGGCAGGCTGATGTGGTCCGAGTAGCGGCGCACGATCGCGCGCAGCCGCCAGGGCTCGAGCAGCTCGTCCTCCCCTTCGCGCAGGTGCAGCGTCACCTCGGTGCCGCGCGCCGCGCGCGCGATGGTCTCGAGGCTGTACTCGCCCGTGCCGTCGGACTCCCAGCGCACGCCCGATGCGGCGGGCAGCCCCGCGCGCCGCGTGGCCAGCGTGACGCGGTCGGCCACCACGAACGCGGAGTAGAAGCCGACGCCGAACTGGCCGACGAGGCTCGCGTCCTTCTGCGCCTCGCCGCTCAGCTTCGCGAGGAACTCGCGCGTGCCCGAGCGCGCAATGGTGCCGATGTTGGCAACCACCTCGTCGCGCGACATGCCGATGCCGTTGTCGGACACGCTGAGCGTGCGTGCCGCCTTGTCGGCGCGGATGCGGATCACGAGCTCCGTGTCGCCGCCGTAGAGCGCCGGGTCGGCGAGCGCCTCGAACCTGAGCTTGTCGGCCGCGTCCGAGGCGTTGGAGACCAGCTCGCGCAGGAAGATCTCCTTGTTGCTGTAGAGGGAATGCGCGAGCAGGTGCAGCAGCTGGCGCACCTCCGCCTGGAATCCCAGGGTCTCGCGGTCGCGCGCGGGCTCGGCAGTCTCCATGGCGCCGCAAGGTAATGGCGGTGCGGCCCGATTTCAAGGGGACAGTACAATGCGCCCCGTGAAAGCACGCCTCGCCGCCCTGCTGCTCGCCTTCGCCGCGCTGGCGGCGGCCGCCGCCCCGCTGCAGAGGATCGCCTCGATCGAGGGGGTGACCGAGTACCGCCTCGGGAACGGCCTGCGGGTGCTCACCGTCCCCGACTCGAGCGCCGACACCGTCACGGTGCACCTCACCTACTTCGTCGGCTCGCGCCACGAGGGCTACGGCGAGAAGGGCATGGCGCACCTGCTCGAGCACCTGCTGTTCAAGGGCGCGGCGCGCCACCCCGAGATCAAGCCCGCGCTGGTGCGCCGCGGCGCGCGCTACAACGGCACCACCGCCTACGACCGCACCACCTATTTCGAGACGCTGCCGGCGAGCGACGAGAACCTCGAGTTCGCGCTCGACCTGGAGGCCGACCGCATGGTCAACTCGTTCGTGCGCAGGGAAGACCTCGACAGCGAGATGACCGTGGTGCGCAACGAGTTCGAGATGGGCGAGAACAGCGCCCACGGCGTGCTGTTCGAGCGCATGCAGCGGCTCGCGTTCTCGTTCCACAACTACGGCAACCCGGTGATCGGCACGCGCTCGGACATCGAGTCGGTGCCGATCGAGCGGCTGCGCGCGTTCTACCGCACCTGGTACCAGCCCGACAACGCGCTGCTGATCGTCGCCGGGCGGTTCGAGGAGCCGCGCGCGCTCGAGCTCGTGGCGAAGCACTTCGGCGCGATTGCGCGCCCGCAGCGCGCGCTTCCCGCGCTCTACACCCGGGAGCCGGTGCAGGACGGCGAGCGCGAGGTGACGCTGCGCCGCGTCGGCGACCAGAGAATCGTCGCCGCACTCTACCGCGTCCCCGCGGCGGCCCACCCCGACTATCCCGCGGTCGACCTGCTGGCGCAGGTGATGGGGAGCGTGCCGACCGGGCGGCTGCACCGCGCGCTGGTGCAGAAGGGGCTCGCCAGCTCGGTCTGGGGCTACGAGCGCATGCTGCATGATCCCGGCTTCGCCTACTTCGGCGCGGTGCTGCCCAAGGACACGGCACCCGGGGGCGCGCGCGAGGCCCTGCTCGGGACGCTCGAGGGGCTCGCCGCCGACCCGGTGCGCGACGAGGAGGTCGAGCGCGTGCGCCGGCGCCTGCTCAACGAGCTTGACAAGGTGCTGCTCGAGTCGCGCTCGCTGGTGCGCTGGCTCGCCGAGTTCGCCGCGATGGGCGACTGGCGGCTCCTCTACCTGTACCGCGACCGGGTGCGCGCGGTGACCACGGCGGACGTGCAGCGCGTGGCGCAGGCCTACCTGAAGCCCGCGAACCGGGTGTTCGGCGCGTTCGTGCCGACGGCGCAGCCCGAGCGCGCGCAGATCCCGGAGGCGCCGCCGCTCGCGCAGGCGCTCGCCGCCTACCGCGGCGCCGCGGCGCCGCAGGCGGGCGAGGCGTTCGATCCCTCGCCGCAGAACATCGAGGCACGGCTGCTGCGCCTGGATCTCGCCAACGGCATGCGCGCGGCGCTGCTGCCGAAGAAGACGCGCGGCGGCAACATCGTCGCGCACCTCAACCTGTACTGGGGCGACGAGGCGAGCAAGATGCATCGCGGCACCGCCTGCTCGCTCGCCGGCGGCATGCTCTCGCGCGGCACCGCGAAGCGCTCGCGCGCCGGGCTGCGCGACGCCCTGGACCGCCTCAACGCGAGCGTCTCGGTGAGCGTCGACGGCGCCACGCTCGAGGCGCGGCGCGAGAGCTTCGCGGACGCCCTGCGCCTCGTCGCCGAGATGCTGACGCAGCCGGCGTTTCCGGCCGCCGAGTTCGAGGAGCTGAAGCGCTCGGCGCTCGCCGGGGCGCAAGCGCAGCGCAGCGACCCCTCGGCGCGCGCCGCCGAGCGCCTCTCGCGCCATCTCCATCCCTACCCCCCGGGGCACTGGAACTACACGCCCTCGGTCGACGAGCGCATCGCGCGGCTGGAGGCGACGACGCTGGAGGACGCCCGGCGCTGCTACGCCGATCTGGTCGGCGCGACCGGCGCGCAGTTCGTCGCCGTCGGCGACTTCGAGCCCGGGCCGCTGGCACGGCTGCTCGAAGAGCTGCTCGGCGGCTGGAACAGCCCGCAGCGCTACGCACGCATCCCCTCGCGCTACTTCGAGCGGCCGGCGCTCGACGACGAGGTGCGCACGCCCGACAAGGCGAACGCCGTGCTGCGCGGCGGCATGAACCTCAGGGTGCGCGACGACCACCCGGACTTCGCCGCGCTGGTGCTCGGCAGCTACCTGCTCGGCGGCACCTCGGCGGGGCGGCTCCCCGCGCGCGTGCGCGAGAAGGAGGGCCTGTCCTACAGCACCTACGCCTACTTCAACGCCAGCGCGCTCGACGAGTCGGGCTCCTTCGGCGTCGGCTCGATCTTCGCGCCCGGGAACAAGGCGCGCGTGGAGGCGGCGATCCGCGAGGAGCTCGAGCGGGCGCTGGCGCAGGGCTTCGGCGGCGAAGAGCTCACGGCCGCGAAAAAGGGCCTGCTCGAGGCGCGGCGCCTCGCGCGCTCGCAGGACCGCAGCCTCGCGGCGCGGCTCGGCAACTACCTCTACCTCGGCCGCACCTTCGAGTGGGATGTGGCGCTGGAGGCGCGCATCGCCGCGCTGCGGCCGGAGGAGGTGCGCGAGGCGCTGCGGCGGCACCTCGAGCTGGGAAAGCTCTCGGTGCTGAAAGCGGGGGACTTCGGCGCCGATTAAGCGGCGGCAGGGGCTAGTTGCAGGGCCCGCCCTCGCGACTGCCGGCGAAGCACGGCGGCACCGCGACCCCGGTTTTCTGTACTTGGTGCGGGAAGGGGGGCAACGGGCCCACGGTTCCGGCGAAGCCGTACTCGATCTGCCTGGCGACGCTGTCCGTGCCGAAAACCTCGTACACCGCCGGGCGCACCAAGGAGGAGGCCCGCTCCTGCACCGACCAGATCAGGGACGGCGGCGCGGAAGCCAGATCCAGCCGGCCGCGAAACACGAGCGATCTGCCCGACATCTCGCTCGCCCTCACCGCGTGCGGGTCGAAGCGACCGCGCAGAACGAGCGATCGCGTCCCCCACGTCGCGACGCCGGCGCCGTCGAGCATGAGGACACCGTTGCGCGCGATCAGCGCACGCGCGCGCACCGTGCCGCCGGTGTTGATGACCGTGTCCGGAAGCGCGCTCACCGAGCGCGGCGTAAACCGCACCTTGCTCCGGCTGGGCCCGGAGCCGCCTCCGCGACCGGGGTTCGCGCGCCGCGACGCCTCGTCGTGCGCCACGCGGCCGGCGCCGGGCTGCGCCTGCGCCCAGGCGGCCTGCCCCAGCGGGATCATCGCGGCGACCACCGCCGCGAGCGTCGTCCTGGTCAAATGGTCATCCCCCTTTTCCCCGCAACACTACCACCAATTAGTCCAGCGCCTCGTAGCGCACCTGCAGCACCTCGAGCCGCTCCTCGCCCGAGGGCGTGCGCAGCGTGACCACCTCCCCCGGCCGCGCCTTGAGCAGCGCGCGCGCGATGGGCGACACCCAGGACACGCGCCGGCGCTGCGGCTCGACCTCGTCCACGCCGACGATCGTCACCGTGCGCTCGCCGTGCTCGCGCGAGCGCACGCGCACCGTGGCGCCGAAGAACACCTGCTCGGTGTCGCGCCCGGCCGTCTCCACCACCTCGGCCGCCTCGAGCCGCTTGATGAGGAAGCGCACGCGCCGGTCGATCTCGCGCAGCCGCTTCTTGCCGTAGACATAGTCGGCGTTCTCCGAGCGGTCGCCATTGGAGGCCGCCCAGGTCACGACGCGCACCACCTCGGGACGCTCGACCTCGGCGAGCCGCGCCAGCTCCGCCTTGAGCCGCGCGTGGCCGGCGGGCGTGATGTAGTTCTTGCCGGGGGGCGTCGCCGCGGCCGGCGCCCGGGCCTCCTCGGCGCCCTCGGGCTCACGGACGAAGGCCTTGGACATGGCGCAGATTCTACCTGTCCGAGACTTGCCATCCGCCCGCCGGCCGCCGAAAATCCCGGGTGGCAGCCTTCGCAAGGCTCGCGGGGAGAAACCATGGCACTGCAGAAAACGATCGAAAAGGACGACCTGCTGTCCAGGATGCGAGTGCGCGAGGTGCTGCTGTTCGGGCTCATCGCGATCACGGCGGTGCTCGCCAACCTACCGGAGGAGACGCTCGGCGACTACGGCATCAATCGCAACTACCTGCTCGCGGTGCTCGGCAGCGGCATCGTCATCGGCCTGTTCTTCTACCTGAAGTTCTTCTTCTTCCTCGCCATCGTGCTGCTGATCCTCGGCGCCAACCTTGACGAGCAGATCGCCGACAGCTTCAACATCTCCAAGATCCCGCTGATCCTCGCGCTGGTGGCGATGGTCGGGGTCTCGCTCATCAACTACGTGGTGAAGCTCATGCCCACGGGCCTCGAGGTGAAGCCCAAGGAGAAGAGCCCGGAGGGCGTGCGCGCGCTGTTCTACGCCATCGAGAAGAGCAACCTGGTGTACGCGCAGAAGGTGCTGGAGATGAACTTCGACGCCAACCTGCAGCACGACAACGGCTACACGCCGCTCGCCTACGCCGCGATGAAGGGCAACAACCGCATGGTCGAGCTGCTGCTCAGGAACGGCGCCGACCCCGGCGTGGTCACCAAGGAGGGCGACACCCCGGTGGAGCTCGCGCTGCGCTTCGGGCATGCCGAGGTCGCCGACCTGCTCAAGGCGGCGCGCCAGCAGGCGAGCGGCGGGGCTGCCGCGCAGCCCCAGCCGGGCTGATACTGTATAGTTGTACAGCGCGAGCGGTAGGCCGGCGAGGCCCCGCCGCCCCGGGGCCGAGGCTGCGCTGGCCGCGGCCAACGGCTTGTTCGGGCGGGGTTCGCGGCCGCCGGGGGACGGCTCCGCCGGGGCCTCTATTTAGTGTCTCGCGCATCGAGCGATTATCCTTTACGATCAACGCATTGCACCAGATACTTGATGTGAGTCAAAAATAAGATGAACGAAGCTACCACCCTCCCGCCAGCGACCACTGCAGCGCTTCCCGAGCAGGAGATCTGCCGCGAGGCGCTGATCGAGAAATACGCCAAGGGCGCCGAGTCCTCGGCGACCGAAGTGCGCCAGCGCGTGGCGCGCGCCCTCGCCGTGGTCGAGCCCGAGGCCGAGCGCGCGCGCTGGGAGCGGCGCTTCTTCGCCGCCCTCGAGGAGGGCTTCATCCCGGCCGGACGCATCAACTCCGCGGCCGGCATCGAGATGCAGGCGACGCTGATCAACTGCTTCGTGCAGCCGGTCGGCGACTCGATCTCGGAGGTGGTCGACGGCAGGCCCGGCATCTACACCGCGCTCGCCGAGGCCGCCGAGACCATGCGCCGCGGCGGCGGGGTCGGCTACGACTTCTCCTCGATCCGCCCCAAGGGCGCGGAGGTGCGCGGCACGCGCTCGCGCGCGAGCGGCCCGGTGTCGTACATGCGCGTGTTCGACCGCTCGTGCGAGACGGTCGAGTCGGCCGGCGCGCGCCGCGGCGCGCAGATGGGCGTGCTGCGCTGCGATCACCCGGACGTGGAGGAATTCATCCACGCCAAGGATCACGGCGACCTGAGCAACTTCAACGTCTCGGTAGGGGTGACGGACGACTTCATGCGCGCGGTGGAGGCCGACGGCGTGGTGGAGCTGGTGCACAAGGCGAAGCCGGGCGCCGACCAGCTCGCCGCGGGTGCCGCCCAGCGCGCCGACGGCCTGTGGGTCTACCGGCGCGTGCGCGCGCGCGAGCTGTGGGACCAGGTCATGCGCTCGACCTACGACCACGCCGAGCCGGGCGTGCTGTTCCTCGACCGCATGAACCGCGACAACAACCTCGACTACTGTGAGCACATCGAGGCGACCAACCCCTGCTCGGAGCAGCCGCTGCCGCCCTACGGCTGCTGCTGCCTGGGATCGGTGGACCTGGTGCGCTTCGTGCGCGAGCCCTTCGGCGAGCGCGCGGCGTTCGATTTCGAGCGCTTCGCGCGCGTCGCGGCGGTTACGGTGCGCATGCTCGACAACGTGCTCGAGGTGACCGCCTGGCCGCTCGAGGCGCAGCGCAAGGAGGCGATGGCCAAGCGCCGCGTAGGCCTGGGCTTCACCGGGCTGGGCGATGCGCTGGCGATGCTGCGGCTGCGCTACGACACCGACGAGGCGCGCGCCATGGCAGCCCGGGTCGCCGAGGCGATGCGCGACGCCGCCTACCGGGCCTCCGTGGAGCTGGCACGCGAGCGCGGCGCGTTCCCGCTGTTCAACGCCGACCTCTACCTCTCGGGGACGAGCTTCGCCACGCGGCTGCCCGAGGACCTCAAGGCGCTGGTGCGCCGGCACGGCATCCGCAATTCGCACCTGCTCTCGATCGCCCCCACCGGGACGATCTCGCTCGCCTTCGCCGACAACGCCTCCAACGGCATCGAGCCGCCCTTCTCCTGGACCTACACGAGGAAGAAGCGCATGGCCGACGGCACGCTGCGCGAATTCCCCGTGGAGGACCACGCCTGGCGGCTCTACCGCGCCCTGGGCGGCGACGTCGAGCGCCTGCCGCCCTGGTTCGTCACCGCCCTGGAGATCTCGGCGCAGGCGCACGAGCGCATGGTCGCGGCCGTCGCCCCCTTCATCGACACGAGCATCTCCAAGACGGTCAACGTGCCGGAGGACTACCCCTACGAGGAGTTCCAGGACCTGTATTCCGCGGCGTGGAAGTCGGGGCTGAAGGGCCTCGCCACCTACCGCCCGAACAAGGTGCTCGGCGCGGTGCTCTCGGTGGAGAAGGCGGCCGAGAAGCCCCAGGACTTCCGCGACGACGACCGCAACCGCCGCATCCGCATCCGCAGCGTGCCGCAGCCGGTGCTGGCGAGCCTGCGCTGGCCCGGCAGGCCCGAGCTCGCCGCCGGCAACCCGGCGTGGACCTGCATGATCGAGCATGCCCAGCATCACTTCGCGGTGTTCGTGGGCCACGTCGAGAACGGTGCGCCGCACGCCTTCGAGGTGTGGGTGAACGGCAGCGAGCAGCCGCGCGGGCTGGGCGCGCTCGCCAAGACGCTGTCCATGGACATGCGCGCCAACGACCCCGGCTGGCTCAAGCTCAAGCTCGAGACCCTCGCCAAGGCGGGCGGCGACGGGCCCTTCGAGATGCCGTTTCCGCCGCTCGGCGAGCGCCGGCGCATGCCCTCGATCGTCTCGGCCTTCGCGCAGCTGGTGCGCTGGCGCGTCGAGCAGCTGGGGGGCTTTCGCGACGCCGAGACCCCGGTGCTGGATGCGATGTTCAGCCTCAAGGAGCCCAAGACCGGGACCGGCGGCACCATGTCCTGGACGGTGGACGTGCTCAACCCGAGGACGCACGACGACTTCGTGCTGGGCCTGAAGGAGATCACCCTCCCCGACGGCGTGACGCGCCCCTACTCGATGTGGCTCTCGGGCGAGTACCCGAGGGCGCTCGACGGCCTGTGCAAGATCCTCTCGCTCGACATGCGGGTGCTCGATCCCGCCTGGATCGGCATGAAGCTGAGGAAGCTCCTCGACTTTCCGGAGCCGCTCGGCGACTTCCTCGCCTTCGTGCCCGGCACGCGGCGCCAGCAGACCTTCCCTTCCACGGTGTCGTACCTCGCGCGCCTCATCCTGCACCGCCATGCGATGCTGGGACTGCTCAGCGAGGACGGCGCGCCGGTGCAGCAGATGGGCATCCTCGAGCCGCCGCGCCGGGGCGAGGCGCGCGTCCTGGCGGGCGCGCCCTGCCCGGAGTGCGGCAACACCACGCTGATCCGCAGGGACGGCTGCGACTACTGCACCGCCTGCGGCTATACCGGCGCCTGCGGCTAGTCAGAGCGGGAACGCCTGCAGCCAGAGCAGCGCGACGACCGTCTTGGCGTCGGTGATGCGCCCGTCGCGCACCCGCGCCAGCGCCTCCTCCAGCGGCAGCTCCAGCACCTCGAGAAACTCCTCCCCGTCCGGACGCTGCACGCCCGGCGAGAGGCCCTTCGCCAGCCACAGCTCGATCGCCTCGTCGGTGTAGCCCACGGAAGGGTGGATGACGCCCAGGCGCCGCCATTCGGCGGCCGTGTAGCCGGTCTCTTCGGCGAGCTCGCGCTTCGCGCTCTCGAGGCGCGGCTCGCCGGGCTCGAGCTTGCCCGCGGGAAGCTCCACGAAGTCGCGCCCGTGCGGGTAGCGGAACTGGCGCACCAGCACCACCCGGGGGCCCTCCAGCAGCGGCACGACCAGCACCGCCCCGGGGTGCCGGACGTACTCGCGCACCGCCTCGCCGCCGTCGGGCAGGCGCACCACGTCGCGACGCACGTCGAGCAGCTTGCCTGCGAACACCTGCTCGCCGGAGAGCCGCTTCTCGGTGAAGTCCGTCAAAGGCTCCTGATGGCGTCCAAGCACAACGCCATGAGCGGCTGCGGCAGCACGCCCAGCGCCAGCAGCGCCAGGCCGTTCACCGACAGCAGCACGCGCGCCCCGGCGTCCGCAGCCTGCGCCCCCGCTTCGCCGACCGGCGCATCGAAGTACATCAGCTTGACGACCCGCAGGTAGTAGAACGCGCCCACCAGCGACAGGATCACCGCCACGACCGCGAGCCAGACCTGGCCCGCGTTGACCGCGGCCGAGAGCACCGCGAGCTTGGCGTAGAAGCCCACCGTGGGCGGCACGCCGGCGAGCGAGAACATGAGCAGCAGCAGCAGGAACGCGGTCCACGGGCTGCGCGCGTTCAGGCCCTTCACGTCATCCAGCTGCTCGCACTCGAAGCCCTTGCCCGAGAGGAAGACGAGCATGCCGAAAGCGCCGAGCGACATCAGCACGTAGACGATGGTGTAGAACATCGCCGCGCTGTAGGCGTCGACCCTGTTGAGCGTGTTCCCGCCGACGACGCCGGACAGCAGGCCCAGCAGCATGAATCCCATGTGCGCGATGGTCGAGTAGGCGAGCATGCGCTTCAGGTTGGTCTGCGCGATGGCGGCGAGGTTGCCGAGCGCCATCGAGAGCACGGCGAGGATCACCAGCATCTGCTGCCAGTCGTGGGCGAGCTCCAGCAGCCCGTTGACCAGCAGCCGCATCGCCATGGCGAACGCGGCGAGCTTCGGCGCCGAGCCGATGATCAGCGTCACCGCGGTAGGCGCGCCGTGGTAGACGTCCGGGATCCACATGTGGAACGGCACCACGCCCAGCTTGAAGGCGATCCCCGCGACCAGGAACACCAGGCCGAAGACGAGGAAAGCCTGCTCGGCAGGCCGCGCGGCAAGCCCGCCCATGCTCCTCGCCACCTCCGTGATGGTGAGCGTGCCGGTCGCGCCGTAGATCATCGACATGCCGTAGAGCAGCAGCCCCGAGGCGAGCGCGCCGAGCACGAAGTACTTCATCGCCGCCTCGGTCGAGGCCGCGGAGTCGCGGTTCAGCGCCACCATCGAATAGAGGCAGAGCGACAGCAGCTCCAGGCCCAGGTAGAGCGTGAGGAAGCTGTTCGCGCTCATCATCACCAGCATGCCGAGCAACGCGAACAGCAGCAGCGTCAGGAACTCCCCGCGCATCAGGCCGCGGTCCAGCAGGTAACGCCGCGAATACACCAGCGCCGCCGACACCGCGCCGTAGGCAAAGAGCTTGAGCACGTTCGCCATGGCGTCGGCCACGAACAGGCCGTTGAAGATATACAGCCGCGTCGCTCCGGTGCCGAACTGCACGAACAGGGTCGCGAGCGCGCACAGGCCGAGGATCGCCTGCGCCAGAAGGTAGCTGCCGGTGCGCTGCTCGCTCCTGACATAGAGGTCGGCGATCAGCAGGACGCAGGCCCCGGTCAGCAGCACGACCTCCGGCAGAACCGGAAGATGGTTGATCAGGGTGATGACGTTATCGGGCTTCATGTCTTCGGCAGCGCCACGTGCCGCAGCAGCTCGTCGACCGCCCCGTGCATCACCTCGGTGAACGGCAGCGGGTACACGCCCATCCCCAGCACCGCGATCGCGAGCGCGCCGAGCACCAGCAGCTCGCGGGGGTCGAGGTCGGCGAGCGCCGCGACGCGCGCGTTGGCCACCGCGCCGAAGATCACGCGCTTGTACATCCAGAGCGTGTAGGCGGCGCCGAACACCAGCGTGGTCGCGGCCGCGAACGCCAGCCAGAAGTTCGCCTTCATCGCCCCCAGGATGACCAGGAACTCGCCGACAAAGCCGCTGGTCGCCGGCAGGCCGCAGTTGGCCATGGCGAAGAGCATCATCAGAGTGGCGAACCTCGGCATGGTGTTCACCACGCCGCCGTAGTCCGCGATCATGCGCGAATGCATGCGGTCGTACATGACGCCGACGCAGAGGAACAGCGCCGCCGAGACGAAGCCGTGCGAGATCATCTGCACCAGGGCGCCCTCGACGCCGTAGGCGTTGAAGATGAAGAAGCCGAGCGTGACGAACCCCATGTGCGAGATCGAGGAGTAGGCGATGAGGCGCTTCATGTCGGTCTGCACCAGCGCCACCAGGCCGATGTAGACGATCGCCACCAGGGAGAGGGCGATCATGAGCCAGGCCAGCTCGCGCGAGGCGTCCGGCAGGATCGGCAGGGTGAAGCGCACGAAGCCGTAGGCGCCGAGCTTGAGCAGGATCGCGGCGAGCACCACCGACCCCCCGGTGGGCGCCTCGGTGTGGGCGTCCGGCAGCCAGGTGTGCACCGGCCACATCGGCACCTTGACCGCAAAGGCGAACAGGAAGCCGAAGAACAGCAGCACCTGCGCGGCGAGCGGCAGCGGCAGCCGGTGCCAGTCGAGGATCGAGAAGCTGCCGCCCGCCTTGTTGTAGAGGTACAGCAGCGCCACCAGCATCAGCAGCGAGCCGAACAGGGTGTAGAGGAAGAACTTGACCGCGGCGTAGACCCGGTTCGGGCCGCCCCAGACGCCGATGATGATGAACATCGGGATCAGCGTCGCCTCGAAGAAGATGTAGAACAGCAGCCCGTCGAGCGCCGAGAAGACCCCGTTGAGCAGCCCCGACATGACGAGAAACGCGCCCAGATACTGCGCCACGCGCTGCTCGATCACCGTCCAGCCGGCGATCACCACCAGGATCGTGATGAAGGAATTGAGCAGCACGAACAGCACCGAGATGCCGTCCACGCCGAGGTGGTACCTGACGTTGAAGCGCTCGATCCACGGTCGCAGCTCGACGAACTGCATGCCGCCGGACTGCAGGTCGAAGCCGGCGTACAGCGGCAGGGTGACGAGAAAGCCGAGGATCGCGCCCGCGAGCGCGAGCGCGCGCTGCGTGGCGGCGTTGCGGTCCCCGCCGGTGGCGAGCACCGCGAGGCCCGCCAGGATCGGCACCCAGATGGCGAGGCTGAGCAGCATCAGGGCGAGAACACCCGGTACTTGACCAGGCCGTAGACGATGCAGACGCCGAAGATCATCATGAACGCGTACCAGTAGATCAGCCCGCTCTGCGCGAGGCGCACCACCCCGGCGAACCAGCCGACGAGGCGCGCCGAGCCGTTGACCATCACGCCGTCGATGGCGCGCTCGTCGCCGCCGTGCCAGAGGCCCGCGCCGATCAACCGCGCGCCCGCCGCCAGCACCCGCGCATAGAGCTCGTCGAAGCCGTACTTGCGCTCGACCAGCGCGTACAGCGGCCCCAGCGCCAGCGCGACGCGCTTGGGCAGGTCGGTGCGCACCCGGTACAGGACCCAGGCCACCGCGATTCCGGCGAGCGCGAGCCAGAACGGCGGCGCCGCCATCCCGTGCAGCATGTAGGCCCAGAGCCCCTGGTACTCGGCGGCGAGGCGCGCCACGTTGGCGTGCTCGGGGCGCACCGCGATGCTCGCGCCGAAGTAGTCGCCGAACACCACGCTGCCGATCCACCACCCCGCCCCGATCGAGGGAATCGCCAGCAGCGCGAGCGGCAGGGTCACCACTGCCGGCGACTCGTGCGGCGGGTGCGCCGGGTCGTAGCGCCCTTCGCCGTGGAACGCCATGAAGACGAGCCGGAACGTGTAGGTCGCGGTGACGAACACCGTCGAGAGCACGCAGAGGTAGGCGAAGCCGGCGCCGGGAGTCTGCGAAAGCCGCACCGCCTCGATGATCGCGTCCTTGGAGAAGAACCCCGAGAACGGCGGGATGCCGGCGGAGGCGATGGCGCCGACGAGCAGCGTCCAGTAGGTCCACGGCATGTAGCGCTTGAGCCCCCCCATGCGGCGCATGTCCTGCTCGTGGTGCAGCGCGATGATCACCGAGCCCGCGGCGAGGAACAGCACCGCCTTGAAGAAGGCGTGCGTCATGAGGTGGAAGATCCCGGCGGCGTAGGCGGAGGCGCCGAGCGCCACCGTCATGTAGCCGAGCTGCGACAGCGTCGAGTAGGCCACCACGCGCTTGATGTCGAACTGGGTCAGCGCCACCAGCGCCATGAGGAGCGCGGTGATCGCGCCGATCACCAGCACCGCCGAGAGCGCCGCCTGCGACAGCTCGAACAGCGGCGACATGCGCGCCACCATGAAGATCCCGGCGGTCACCATGGTGGCGGCGTGGATCAGCGCCGAGATCGGCGTCGGGCCCTCCATCGAGTCGGGCAGCCAGACGTGCAGGGGGAACTGCGCACTCTTGCCCATCGCGCCCGCGAACAGGCACAGGCACACCACGCTG
>Ga0209399_10000534_pt1 | contig 22601 bp, 22 predicted proteins | sample OV2TP3_FD_184130 | JGI IMG/M metagenome (GOLD analysis project Ga0209399, IMG submission 184130) | Hot spring microbial communities from Beatty, Nevada to study Microbial Dark Matter (Phase II) - OV2 TP3 (SPAdes) (version 3) | ecosystem: Environmental > Aquatic > Thermal springs > Hot (42-90C) ... | reverse complement strand
AATCGTTTCCCTCGCATTGTGTACCCCCCTTGATTGTTGGTTTTATCACGACCCAACTCTATTTGCAAGTGGTACAGTTTTCGGGGGTAAGGTCCCTTTACAAACAAGAACTAAGTTGCGGTCATCAAAAAACCGAGTTAACCAAAACGTGCTCTTTGACAACAATCGTGGAATTTTGATTTGAGCCGTATAGTTCATAATACCCTATACCTCCCGCTTCCCAAGAATTCTAAATAGTTTCTATTCCGCAGAAGCTGTAGCTGCTGCCGGATCTTATCCTTGATATGTTTGTTGCCCGGATACTTCCTCGACAATTCTTTCTCAAATCTGTAAACATCATCCAGTGAAAACTCCTTTTTGCCCAAACGATCAATGCACTTCATGATATCTAAAATCCACCCTCTCATTTTCGTACCCTCCTCTTGTCTTAGGAATAATGTCTTATTCCACGTTTCGATGACCTTTCTTTCTGGCTGAACCACTCCGTCCTTAACCAGAAAGATCCTGCCTGAGTGAGGGATTTTTTCTAAAAGAATATTACAGCCGATCCGATCTGCTCTTCGCGTATGGACCGAGAGGGGAGGTCGCTTCTCTATAATATCAGGCACAAAAAAATGCTTTGGAACAACCAAAAAATTGAAAACTAAAAAAGACCGTAAATGATAATTTAACAAAAAAAGATTGGGGTTGCCGCTACCCTTTAATCGTTTGATCATTGTTTTATATGCGCCGTCCACCACCTTTCTCCCAAAGTTTTCTTTTTTGCTTTTAAGCTCATAATCCTCGGTGCACTTTGGGCAATAAAAATCAGCCACTGGCCGATTATGTGGATACTTATGCATGGAAGAACCGCAAGCCGGACAATAGGCCTGTCTTTTGACCCAATCTTCTGTCAAAATTTTTGTTTTCTGTGAGGGACTTGTATAAGAACGGCCTAAACTTTTATCGAGGCAAAGATCCATGTTCTGAGGAGAAAATTGAACTTTTTCATGAGGTAAGCTACTTTACCACTCATTCGTGTGGTAGTCAAGAATTTTTTAAGAATTCCACTTCCCCCCTCCCACTGACCATAAAAAATTTTTTCTACTCCCCTTCCCACATCCTCACATCTCTACTCCTTCCCCAATGACTCTCAGCACATTCTCTTTGGTAAAAACATCCATGTCTTTGGGATTCTCCAAAAAGTTAACAACATCTTTGTGGATGATTTTCCAGTCGGCCTTTTGAACAACCTCGCGTAGATATTCTCGCCAGTCATTTTCATTAGGCATTTTCTTTGTATATCCCGTTTGCGTTAAGGCATTGTGTAGAAGTTTAAAATTGGGCGACAAAGTTTTAAACCGGGACAAATACCAGGCGATATCAAAATAATCTCTGCCCTTCGTATACTTGCGAGTCAAAAGCGCATGAATCTTTCCGGCCAACAAGGACGGCAAATCATAAGACAAAAAAGCAATGGGAAAAAATTTGTTCACAATTTGCGTTGTTAAAACCGCTCCGTGGGGAGGATTAGTATCTATCTCAATCTTGATCGAAAATTTCTGATCTTTCATGGGTGAAAGTTTCGCTTCATACAGCAGTCCTTCAAATTTCACAAAGGCCGACTGCACGGTCTTGACCTCCTTGTAATCGATATCGGCCGCATAACCGGCCAGGAGAAGCTCCTGTTTAATGATGTTCATAAGATCGACGAAGGTGACCTTCAGCTTTTTGTGCAAGGAAAAATCCAGGTCCTCGGAGAAACGCGGCAGGCCATATAAAAACCTTAGGGCTGTCCCACCAACAAAAGCGATTGATTGAAAAGCATTCTTATCATGCATAACCCTCAGGACATAAGCCTGCAGATATTCACGCATGGCATTGTATTTGGCGGAGGCCGTCTTTTGCGCCGCGGCCAGTTCAAGGCAATAATCTTTCACAGTCGTTTCACTCCTTTGAGTTCCTCTTTAATATACTGTCTTACTAATTCGACCGTCTGCATTAAATTCTTCTTTTTAAAGCGGCACGCATATTCCGCTAATCGCTTCAATTGAATGTTCTTAACGTTCTGCAGACGCAATTCTTTTAAATAATCCAGGGAAACTTTGACATGTCTTAAATAAAAAAAATCCAACAAAGCTTTCTCAGGCGTGGCCATAAAAGCAGTTTGGCCACTTAGATTCAAAGAGGTGTATCCCCAAAAAAGCGACGGCTTCACATGACTGTAATCATAGCGGCCCACTGGTGTCTCGAGGTTTTCCGGCCGTTTTGTGGTCACGGAGGTAAAAACCGTAACGCCTTCTGGAATGAACCCGTGATACTCCAGGGCTTTCTCTAGACTAATATAGGAAGGGCTCTTAAGGACACTGGCAATGTAAAATTCCGAAGGAGAAGTTTTACGGTAGGGCTCAGCCAGTAAATAAAGCCCTCTCTTAAGTTGGATTAACTTACCTGACTTTACCCAGCGACTGAGCTGGACCTTCAGGGACAAGGAATTCCTCTCTGTCGGCGGAAAAACCCGCATGTCGACAAGCGGAAAACCCTGGACCTTGTGAAGAAAGCTATAAAATTCCATAGCAATAATTTAACATGATTGTTAAATTATTGCAATATATATTTTCGATCTAAGGGACACTACTTATACAACCAATGACGCAGGACAATCGGGGTAAAGACTGTCGTTAAGAGGCTCATAAAAATAATCGCTGCATAAATTTCCTGCGTGATAAGACTCTGATTTAGACCAATAAGCCCCACAATCATCGCCACTTCCCCTCGAGGGGACATGCCGAATCCGACAATCGCCGCTTCTTTGGTGGATAAGCCCTGCCATTTGGCCGGCAAAAAACAGCCCACCACTTTTGTTACAATCGCCACGACCGTCAGCACAAAAAGAAACCAAAACACCGTGGGGGTTACCACGCGAATGTCAACGAGGATGCCCAATGAAACAAAAAATATCGAAGCAAAGATGATATGGAGATATTCGGCGCCTTCCTTGTAATCCTTGCCATGGCGCACCACCACACCTTCCAACGAAATCCCGGCAATGAAAGCGCCCACGATCGCTGATAAATGAAGCATTTCAGCCGCCATCGCATAAAAGAAAGCAAGCATCATCGCAAATATAAAAACAAATTCTGGATATCTTTGAGAGATGGGGGCCTGATCGACTCGCTCAATGAGACGGCTTAAAAACCTATTCCCGATGTAAATACCGACCGCTAGAAACAATGCAGCGTTTATTATCGGCATAACAATGGCGCCAAGGGAGAGCGTGCCCTCGACAATTTGCTTTGACAAGGAAAGGGCGAGAAGACTTAAAACATCATCCATGACCGCGGCGCCAATAATTGCTTTAGCGGCATCGGTCTGGAGTTTACCCATTTCTCTAAGCACGTTGGCGGTGATGGCAATGCTGGTTGCCGTAAGCGCCGTGCCCGTGAAAATGGCGTTCTCAAAACTGAAGCCAAAGGCTTTGGCCGTTAAGAATCCACCGATCCAAGGGACAACCACTCCCAGCAAGGCGATCAGACCATATTTGGCGTTGAAGACGTCTTTCAGCTTGAACTCAAGCCCCACCACAAAAAGCAAAATGACCGCCCCTAAATGCGCCACACTCTGCACAAAATCGGTGTAGGTAATAAGACATAGAAAGCTGGGCCCGATCAGAAGCCCAACTAAGATCTCACCAATAACCGCTGACTGGTTAATCCGCGCGGCCAATAAATACCCAGCCAGCGCCACAAACAGTAAGAGGCTCATCTGGAATTCGATGGTTTCGCTAAAATGTGGGTGCATGATTTAGTTAACCTTAGAGAAAAATTTGTGTCAATGTATTTTAGTCTTCCATCAGCCGTTTCTTATCGTAAATCATGCTTTCGCGGGAATACGAAGCGATATCGTGGCGGCCGGTGTCCATGCGGATGGCATCTTCGGGGCAGACCTCCACACAAAAACCGCAGTAGACACATTTGCCTAAATCGAGGATAAATTCGGCGGGATATTTTTCGATGTTGGGGTCAGGGTGTTCCGCCGCAGTGATTTCGATGCAGCGCGCCGGACAAACAGTTTCGCACATCATACAGGCGACACAGCGTGGAGATCCGTCCTCCCGTTTGGTCAGACGGTGGCGGGTTCTTAAGCGCTTGGCCATAGGACGAGGCTGCTCGGGATATTGGAAAGTAACTGCCGCAGGGATATCTTTAAATAGACCAAAGAGATGAAGGATATGCAACGTCAAATTACGAAAAAAATGCTTTGAGGTAATCCAAAGGCCGAGCGCGATCGACGGGATATAGGTATTCTCCCACCAGGTCAGTTCCCGACGGTTGGCCCTCTTCCAATCCCGCCTCATCTGGGCCAGCCGAAGAAAACTAAAATACCCTTTCACATTGAAATATTTTTCCAGTTCTTCCCGACGTTGTTGTGTTGAAGTTCCCATGAAATTTATCTCAATATTAATATGACGACCGCTGTGACAGCAATGTTCACCAAAGACGCCGGCAGTAAAGTCTTCCATCCCAAGTGCATAAGCTGATCATAACGGAACCTCGGCAAGGTCCAGCGGATGGCCATCAACAGCCAAATAAAGAAACTGACCTTTATAAAAAACGCCAAAATCCCAAACACCACAACGGTCAAATGCGAAAGTGCGATCGTATATCCCCATGGAAAATGAAATCCATCCGGATAGAGATACGGCACCTGCCATCCGCCAAAGAATAAAGTCGTCATCAGGGCTGCTACAAGCACGGTTTCAACCAAATCCGCTATAAAGAACATCCCGAATTTCATGCCGCTATATTCGACAAAATAGCCGATGATTTCCGATTCTCCCTCGGGGAGGTCAAAAGGAACACGCTTTGTCTCGGCGGTAGCAGCGGTCAAAAATAAAATAAATGCTAATGGCTGAACTAAAAAACCCCATTTAGGAAGCCAACCATTCAAGAGATAATCGCCTTGGGCGCGGACCAATTGTTGAAGATCAATTGTGTTAAAAACCAGGATGATACCCATAATCGCAGCACCCATGGTGATTTCATAAGCAATCATCTGGGCCGCGCCACGCATCCCTCCTAAAAAGGCATAATTGTTATTTGAGGCAAAACCAGCCAACACCACGCCGTAAATCCCCATGGACATCATGGCAAAAACATAAAGAAGAGCGACGTTGATGTTTGCTGCCTGCAGTTCAATCACACGATCTCCCCAAATTAAACGATCACCGATGGGAATAGCCGCAAAACCGACCAAGGCGAAAATAATCGATAAATACGGAGCGAGGTTAAATAAAAACTTGTTGGCCCCTTGAGGAATGAATTCTTCTTTGCTTAGCATCTTAAGGACATCGGCTATGGGGTGAAAAAGGCCCAAAACCCTGATACCAAAAATGGAAGCGCGATTAGCGCCAATCCGATCCTGCATGACTGCGCTTTGCTTGCGCTCCACCCATGTCAGAAGCCCGGCGATGCTAAACATAATAAATAATATGCCGCAGCTTAAAATTAATTTAATGACGGGTTCCATCTAATATCATTCCTTGATCGGCGATTTTCTCATAACTCATACTTGAAAGTGAAGCGATTCGTTGAGTTATCTCATTAAAAATTTCTTCTGAAGAGGAAAATTTAAGTTGAATGCCTAATTTTTCTGCCAATAATGATAAAATCTCCCAATCCCCTTTGGCTTCTCCTAATGGGGCAAAGGCCGGCCAAATCCGCTGCACTCTTTGTTGACAGTTTGTAAAGCTGCCATCCTTTTCCGCATACACAGCGCTGGGAAGAACCAAATGCGCATAGTCACAGGTTTCATTCCAATTACTGGCCTGCAAAACAAAAAACTTAACATTCTTCGCAATTTGCTCAACGGTCTCCTTACCAAAAAGTTTAACCAAGTCATGACCGAAGACATACAAAAGTTCAATATCTCCCTTCGTGGCTTTTTGAATAATCTCCTTCGTGCTTATCCCTCCCTCTTGCAGGAGAATCGCTTGCGCGCCGGCTGTATTCGGATTCTTATCCGCTTTCAAGAGAAAATCATCGCTATAACCCGGTTTTTCGGGAACTCTAAAGTCTACGTGAAAAATTTTAAGTGTATCCTTAAATAATTTTCGGATAACAAAAATATCCTCATTGGTCAATTGAGCAGAGACTAAAACGCCAACTTTCTCCATTTGACCAGCCCCTTGAATCTGTCTAACTTTTTGGGCAATAGTATCAATAGCCTCTTCCCATGAAATGGGCGCACCTTTTTGTTGGGGAAAAAGGATTCTCTTCTCATCAATAAAACGGTAATCATAACGACCGTCATCGCAGATCCAATACTGATTGACATCTGGATTAAGTCTTGGCTTGAGCCGCATCACGCGCGCCTTCTTGTGGGAATGCGGCCGCGATTTATCCCAATGGATTTCAATATTGCATCCCATACTGCATCCAGGACAGACAGATTTTGTTTGGCCCAAATACCAGACACGACATTTAAACCGGAAATCTTTATCCGTTAAGGCCCCCACCGGACAGATATCAACGACATTACCGGAATATTTGTTGTCAAGCTGCTTACCAGGATAAAGATCCAACTCCGAATGATCCCCTCGATTAAAGACACCGAATTCATGAGTCTTTGTGATTTCATCCGCAAAGCGGACGCAGCGAGTGCAGAGAATGCAGCGTTCTTGATCGAGCATCACCGTTGGCCCAATCGAAAATGCCTTTTTTTGCTTTTTTACTTTTACATCGACCAAACGGCTGTTGTACTGGCCATGCTCCATGTAATAATCTTGAAGCTTGCACTCTCCTGATTGATCACATACAGGGCAGTCCACTGGATGATTGACGAGCAAAAATTCCAGTACCGATTGATGGGCTTCAATCGCCTTAGGCGAATTTGTCTTGACCACCATCCCCTCTGCCACCGGTGTATAGCAAGCTATTTGCAGTTTGGGCTGTTTTTCGATTTCCACCATGCAAATGCGGCAATTACCGGCAATAGGTAACGCCGGATGATAGCAATAACGGGGGATCTGAATTCCCAATTGCTCCGCGGCTTGGATGACCGTAGTCCCAGCTGGGACTTCTATCTCTTTTCCATCAATGGTTAGTTTGGGCATTAGTGCCAAGCCTCTTGTAAGTTGGAAGTAAGGTCACATTTCTTTTCTTTAATATGATACTCAAACTCACTCTTGAATTTCTGAACATAACTGCCGACCGCCATCGTCACGGCATCGCCAAAGGCGCAAATCGTATTGCCACCAATATTACCAACAATTCCCGGTAGGTTCTTAAGGTCAACCGGCCGCCCTTCCCCGTCACAAATCCGTTTCATGATCCGATAAACCCAACCAGCCCCCTCCCGACAAGGAGAACACTGGCCGCAGGACTCATGCGCAAAAAATCGTGCGGCAACCATGGCGGCCCAGACCATGCAGGTCGTCTCATCCATCACAATAATTCCTCCCGAACCGGCCATTGAGCCGATTGCTTTAAGAGAGTCGAAATCCATTCTAACGTCAATCTCATCTGCGGTTAGGACCGCCGCTGAGATCCCACCCGGGATGACCGCTTTAAGTTTATGGCCCTCCCGAATTCCGCCAGCATGCTCATAAATAATTGCGCGAAGCGTGGTTCCCACCGAAAGTTCGTAAATCCCCGGCTTGTTCACATGTCCGCTGACACAAAAGATACGATTCCCGCCATTTTTTTCGCATCCCAACTTAGCAAACCATTCGGCGCCATGGACAATGATGTGCGGCACACAGGCCAAGGTCTCGACATTATTGATAACGGTCGGGCATCCAAATAATCCCACAACAGCAGGGAAAGGTGGTTTAAGACGAGGAAATCCCTTTTTCCCTTCGAGAGATTCTAACAGCGCAGTTTCTTCGCCGCAGATATATGCCCCCGCTCCCGGGTGAATAACCACGTCGAGATCGAAGGAAGTGCCCATAATCCCCTTGCCCAAAAAACCCTTTTGATAAGCCTCATCAATCGCCCCTTGCAAAATCTGCATCGATTTTACGTATTCACCACGAATGTACACATAGGCCTTATGACTTCCAATAGCATAACAGGTGACAACAATCCCTTCAAGCAGGGCATGGGGGTCTCGTTCCATGATATATTTGTCCTTAAATGTCCCTGGCTCCCCTTCATCTGCGTTGACCACCAAATATTTTGGTTTGGGATTATTCGATGGGATAAATCCCCATTTCATTCCTGTGGCAAATCCCGCTCCACCTAAGCCCCGCAAGTTGGATTTCTTGATCTCCTCCATAACTTGAGCGGGCGTCATTTGCGTAAGGGCCTTACGAGCACCCTCATAGCCTCTGTCATGAAGATAAGTGTCAAGGCGATGGGAATTCGCTTGGTTAAAATGTCTGGTGAGGATTTTTTGCATCTTAAGTGCTCTTATTTATTAATTCATCAATTTTTTCTTTGGTTAATGGACCCATATAATCCTTATTGCACTGCATCATAGGCGCAATCTCACAAGCCCCTAAACACTCGACAACACTCAAACTAAATTTTCCGTCGGGGGTTGTTTCACCGGGTTGAATTCCCAATCTTTTTTTAAGATATTCGATAATTTCCTCGGCCCCGAGTAAAGCACAGGACGTTGTCTGACAAACTGCAAAATGGCATTTCCCTTTCGGTTTCTGATGAAATAAGTGATAAAACGAAATCACTTCGTGGACATGGACAACAGGGATACCTAAATGCTCTGCAATTTCTTTTTCGGATTCCGGCGAGATAAAGCCTTCCTTCTCCTGAACAAAGTGGAGCACTGGTAAAAGCGCCGCCTGTTTGTTCTCATACTGGCTGGTGATCTTGTCAATTCGCTCACGAAATTCTTTGGTAAAGATGGTAAACCTCCTTTATCTGTCCAACTCGCCGGCAATCATATTCACCGAACCAAACGTCGGAACAACATCCGCCATCATATCGCCAACTAAACATTGAGGTAAGGCAGCCATGATTGGGAAACACGGTGGATGAACCCGTACCCGCCACGGACGGTCCGTCCCGTCGCTCACAATATAAAACCCAAGTTCTCCATTAGCGCCCTCGACGGGAAAATAGGCCTCTCCTATCGGAGGACGGATCCCATGGCCGTACATGACTAACTTAAAGTGGTTCATCAATGATTCAATGTTACTATATGTTTCTTCCTTGGGAGGCAAGACAACATCTCTTTTGTTTGCGTTAATCGCCGTGTGATATTTTTTAGTCCCCCCTTCCAGGGTGGGGTCCAAATCAACTTGCAGCTCAATCAATCCTTCGGTCTTTCCAATTTTGGCCCGGTCCACCATTTGGGCAGCTGAAATCACATTGGCGGTTAAATCTGCGGCTAAAGGCCCTTCGGGAATTTGCTCAAGGCACTGTTCAACGATCCTTAAGGATTGCTCCATCTCAGCCATACGAACAAAATAACGGTCGAGGTTATCCCCTTTAGTTCCCGTAGGGATTTCAAAGTCCAAGCGATCATAAATCAAATAAGGGTTGGCTTTCCGGACGTCATAAGGGACACCGCTGGCTCTTAAGAAGGGCCCGGTAATGCCATAAGCCATCGCGTCCTCTGCTGAAATATCTCCTGTGTCCTTCATGCGGTCAAAGAAAATGCGATTGCGGGTTAATAATTCATCTGTTTCAATAAGCACCTTACGAACCTCCGCAATTTTTTTGAAGGTCTTGTCGGCAAAATCCGACGTCAAATCCGCTTTGACACCTCCAATCCGAACATAGGAAATGGTTAAACGAGCGCCTGTAATTTCTTCCACCAGTTCCCATAACAGTTCGCGGGCCTTAATCATGTAAAGGAAAACCGTCATGGCCCCCAATTCCATGGCAGAAGCGCCGATGCAGGTCAGGTGATCCGTGACACGCGAAATTTCGCTCATGATCACACGGATATACTTCGCACGTTCTGGGATGTCAATGTCGAGCAATTTTTCAACAGTTAACGCAAACCCGACATTATTGATCAAGGGTGAGACATAATTAAGCCGATCCGTGTAGGGGAAACACTGGGCGTACATCACCGTTTCACACATTTTCTCAAAGGCCCGATGGAGATACCCAATTTCGACATCCACGCCCTTAACTTTTTCTCCTTCCAGCTCCATAACAAGGCGGATAACGCCATGCATCGCTGGATGCGAAGGCCCTACATTCAGTAACATGGAACGGGTTTCAGTTGTCATTATTTCATAACCACCAATATGTTTTAATTCACCGGCCCCACAAGCGGTTGGCGCTTATTGAACGGATAATCCTTACGCAAAGGATGTCCTTGGAATTCCTCGTACATCAAAATTCGTTTTAAGTTTGGGTGACCTTGGAATTGAATCCCAAACATATCCCAAACTTCTCTTTCATACCAGTTAGCGGAAGGCCAAAGATCACTGATCGTATCAATCTCCGGATGCTTTTCCTCGATGGGGACCTTTAACCGAAGCCGGTGGTTGTGTTTCAGGGAGTAAAAGTGATACACGACCTCAAACCTGGCTTCTCTCTTAATTTGTCCATCGGCAAAATTCAAATAGTCAACCGCCGTTAAATCCATCAAAAAATTAAAATCCAACTCCGGTGTTTCTTTCAGAAATTGGGCAACAGCTCGTAAAGCGTTTGAACGAATAATAACGGTCTCATCGCCACGAAAGGTGTGCGTCTCGATGACCTCTTGTGAAAATTTTTCCTGGACTCTTTGTAAAGGGGTCATACGGAAGATTCTCTGTCTTCAAGATGCTTTTGAATGGAATACCCTTGCTGGAACTCGGCAGGCCGACCAATTTTTGTCCGGGAATCGTAGAGTATTCGCGACTGCTCTCCCCGTTGAATTTTTTCTTGGAGTTTCATCAAACCGTCAAGGACGTTTTCTGGACGAGGAGGACAACCAGGGATGTATATATCAACCGGGATAATTGTATCAATACCCATAACGGTTGCGTAATTGTCATAAAACCCTCCCGTACATGTACAGACGCCAAAGGCCACCACCCACTTTGGTTCACACATTTGATCATAAACCATCTTTAAAACCGGCGCCATTTTATGACTGATGGTCCCCACCACAAACAGCACATCCGATTGCCTGGGCGAAAAACGCGGAAACCCAGCTCCAAAGCGATCTATATCATAATGACTGGCAGCGGTGGCCATATATTCCATACCGCAACAGGCTGTAACAAAGGGGTATTGGAAAATAGAGTACTTCCGTGCCCATCCTAAGGCGTCACTCAATTTCGAGGTAAAAAAATTAGACGCGGAACTCATCCCCGCACCTTTTATATTTTATTCCCACTCTAACGCGCCTTTTTTCCAAGCATACCAGTATCCCAAAACGACAAAACCCAAAAAAAATGCCATCTCTAACAAACCAAATAGCCCCGTTTCCCGAAACGTAACGGCCCAAGGGAAAAGAAAAACTAACTCGACGTCAAAAATAATAAAAAGCATCGCAACAATATAAAAATGGACAGAAAATTGCCCACGAGGCAAAGAAAAAGGTTCCTTGCCGCATTCAAAAGGTTTTGATTTCACTTCACTGGGGACCTTGGGACTAAGAACCTTAGGCAACGAAAGCAAGAACGCCGCTAGCGCCCATGCGAATATAAAAGCAAATATGATTGCAACGTATTCTAACATCTTATCTTTTTCCCCAGCCTCTCTACGACGACAGCATGATTCATCGAATAATTTATGCTACACGATAATAATAACTTAATCAATTAAAATGAATATTTATATAAGAGAACTATTACGGTTTAAAGGCCTTTAGTAAACAGACACACTCGGTGCGATTTTCTGAAGTAATGCGACGCGCTTCATCCCTATCGACCTCTTTCCAAAAGTTTGTTTGGTTGTCGGCTTTAAGGAAATTGGCGAAAAATCGTTCTTCTCTTATTTTAAAGTCAGTCAAAAGTTTCCTCAAATTCTCTTCATTATAGACGCGTTGCTGCGCATTAATCTGACTAACCCCAAAAGGCACCGTAATTACAAGCAACCCGTTCGTCTTAAGCACACGTCTCATTTCCTCAACCGCCATTTTATCCACCGCCGCATCTCCCTGAGGGTCTTGATAAAACCCCATGCCCACATGCTCAATGGTTGAGATACAGAATATGGCTCCAAAACTCTCCTTTTTAAACGGGAGCTTTAAAATATCCCCTTGAGCAACGGTCAGATTAGGATGGCAATAAGGATATGGCCGATAATCTAATCCCATCACTTTATAACCTAAACACGCGACATTTAAAGGCAAAACACTCTCGGTGCATCCCACATCCAAAACACGATTCTCTTTACCGACTCCTTCCAGACAACTGATAGCAAAAGGAATCTCGATAATCCGTTCATTGATAAAAACAGACTTGAGCGACTTGACTCTCGAAAACTTTGCAAAATCAAATCCAATCTTATACTTCACAAAGATCGGATTGTTGATGAAATAATTTTTGTCTTTTTCGATAAGCATCAACAACGCTCCTAAATGTTATTTAAGATCATGTCGACATCGATGTGCTTTTTGACTAAATCCATAGCTTCATGGATTTTGTCTTTATCATTTTTTTGTATTTTACAAACCAAATGTTCTAATTTGGCCGCCACGCTATAAGTATCTGATTCAGCCAAAAGCACAGGCATGTGACTCTTTTTTAACATTTCAATAATATTGGGACTTGGGATTAACCCGCCTGTTAAAATAATACCAGAGATTAAATGTTGCTGCTCTTTTGTGAGTAAAAAAGAACTAACGGCCAACATTATATTATCGGTGCGATCGCCAGAGATTAAAACCAGTGTGTTTTCTTTTAAATAATTCATCATGTTATGCGGCTCCATGGCCGCGACAATCGTATGATAAAAATGCCGAGAGAGACTCTCCTCACCACAAACAAGCTTTAGTCCCAACGGCTCAATGATTTGCCCAATCGTGGGGGCTTTTAATATCGGATCTTCCGGAATTACCCCCAACAAACGTAATCCCTTATTTCTTAATCCCTGATCCACTGTCTTTTTAATCTTCTCATATTTTGCAGGGATGACTTTGTTGACGATAACCCCCAAAACCTCAACATGTTTTAAATCAAATAGGGCCTTGTTGAGCATAATCTCATCGATACTTTTGCCGATGCCGCCTTCGCTCACGATAATCACCTTCGCGCCCAAAAGATTCGCCACATCGGCATTGGAAAAATCAATCACCGAGCCCACGCCGGCATGACCGGTCCCTTCAATAATAATGGCGTCTTTGTCACGAATAAGACTGTTATAGGATTGTAGAATTGTGTTACGCAACTCTTCACTGTGCGGATTAAAAACATATTTTTCTGTAAAGCCTTTACCAATCGTTACCGGACTCATGGCCTTAATGTTTTTACGATAATGGTAAATAGAACTGATAAGATAGGAATCCTTGTCAATATCATGCTCACCGATGTGCACATACTGTTGGCCGATGGGCTTCATGAAGGCCGTTTTAATCTTTCGTTCCTTGAAAATATTGTATAACCCTAAAGCGACCATCGTCTTGCCGGCATTCTGATAGATGGAAGAAAGGAAGATGTTTTTTATTTTTTTAGCTCGGGTCATGAGAACGTCCTCTCCAAAATGAAGAAATAGATTTACATATTATAGTATGGGAAGAAAAGGATTACTTTAATTTTTTTGATAAGACGGCTGGAATTTCATCAGGGGCATCGACGACCACTACACCGGCGTTTTGTAAGACCTTGATTTTGGCTTCCGCGGTGCTTTCCCCGGAAGAGATGATCGCGCCGGCATGGCCCATGCGTTTGCCCTTGGGCGCCATTTTGCCGGCGATAAAACCCACAACAGGTTTTTTGATATGTTTCCAAATATATTCAGCCGCCATTTGTTCATCCTCGCCGCCTATCTCTCCAACCATCACAATGGCCTTGGTTTCATTGTCATGCATAAACAATTCCAAGACATCCACAAAACGCATCCCGACAATTGGGTCACCCCCCAACCCCACACAACTCGATTGTCCTAAATTGTTTAAGGTAAGATTGTAAACGACCTCGTAGGTTAATGTCCCGCTACGGGAAACAACCCCAATTGGCCCAGATTTATGAATATGACCCGGCATAATACCAACTTTACTTTTTCCAGGTGAAATGAGTCCCGGACAGTTCGGCCCAATAAGACGAGTTTTTGTTCCGTTAAGGGCATGCATAACATCCACCATATCCAAGGTTGGAATGCCTTCGGTAATACAGACAATCAATTCGATGCCTGCTTTGATGTCTTCCAACATGGCGTCTTTGGCAAATTTGGCCGGGACATAAATCACTGCGGTATTAGCCTTTGTTTTTTCTTTGGCTTCGGCAACGGTATTAAAGACAGGAACTGCTGAAACCTCCTGCCCACCTTTGCCAGGGGTGACACCAGCCACGACCTTGGTGCCGTATTCCAGCATTTTTTGGGCATGAAATGAACCGTCCCGGCCAGTGATGCCTTGGACGAGTAAACGGGTGTTTTGATCGATGAGGATACTCATATTCAAGTCACAAGACACAAGTCACAAGACACAAGTGAAGAACTTAAAAACAACCTGACATGTGACTTGTGACATGTGTCCTTATTTTGCTAGCTCCACCACTTTCCGAATCGCCTCGCGCATGGACGAGTAGGTACTTATCTTTTCTTTGGCCAAAATGGCCTTGGCCTGTTCTTCATTCGTTCCAGTTAAGCGCACAACCATGGGGACACTTATTTTCAATTGTTGCCGCGCGGCAAGAATCCCATTAGCGATATCATCACATCGCGTGATTCCACCAAAGATATTCACCAGAATCGCTTTGATCTTTGGATTTCTCAAAATAATCTTAAGGGCATTCAAAACTTTTTCTGGACTTGAGCTTCCGCCGACATCCAAAAAATTCGCGGGATTACCACCGAACAATTTAACGATATCGACCGTAGCCATGGCTAATCCTGCCCCATTGACAATGCAACCGACATTTCCATCCAACTTAACAAAACTTAACCCCTGTTGTTTGGCTTCCAATTCCTCAATCTCTTCGTACTTAGGATCGCTCATCGCCTGAATATCACCGTGTCGAAAAAGGGCGTTGTCGTCAAAATTAATTTTGGCGTCAGCCGCATGCCACTCTCCCCCTCTGTCTTGCACCAACGGATTAATTTCGGCCAAGGAACAATCATATTGGTAAAATAAATTAATCAAATTCTGAAAAATCTTTGTTCCTAACTCTTGAGAGGCTTTATCGGGAAAAATCGAATAAATAAAGTCTGGCCAGCGCTTCAAATCGATAGTGTGTTCTCCTTGAAGATAAAACTTCTTTATGGCCTGCGGATTTTTCTTAGCGGTTTCTTCAATATCCACCCCACCGGCCACACTAGCAATCAAAACCACATCGTTCTGGGTTGGATCAATAGTCACAGCAACGTAATATTCTTTTTTGATATCAATGGCACGGACAATCAAAATGCGTTCGACCGGATATCCCTTAATGACAAGTTTCTTTAATTGTTCAAAATTCTTAACAAGATCTTCGCTATTTCTAACAACTTTAATACCACCTGCTTTGCCTCGTCCCCCGACCAACACTTGGGCTTTTAAGACAAGGGGGTAACCAATTTGTTTGGCTATGGCTTGCGCTTCTTTTAATTGAGTGGCAACTTCTCCAGGAAGGACGGGGATGTTGAATTTTTTAAATAACGCAGTGGCCTGATACTCGTGGATTTTCATAATTTACTTAAATATAAACACAGATGAGCACAGATTTAAAAACATAAATGACCACAGATTTCTGTGGTTATCGGCATCTCTTCATCTGCGATCATCTGTGTCTTCAATTGTTTTCAAGTTATAAGAATAATATCATATCTTTCTAAATCACTCCACATCTTCGCCCGGAATAAAATCTTGCAGCTCCTTGAGTGTCTTAAATCCAATTCGCCCATCGGGCTTCAAGCCCATGGCCTTTTGAAATTTTTTAACAGCTTCTTGGCTTCGAGGGCCATATTGACCATCGATTTTCCCAGGATTAAAACCAGCATTCTTGAGGGCCTGTTGGACCACCTCAATATTGACATCCCCGTTGATGACCAATCCGCTTTCACTAAACATATTCAATTTCTCCCACGTGGCCTTGTCGACAAACCGGCTTGATTTTAATTTGTTATCACGTTGAAAGTCCTCAATGGCCTCACGCGTATATGGCCCCAACTTACCATCTGGTCTTCCCAGCTTATAACCATACAAGGCTAGCAATTTCTGCACTTCGACTACTTTGGGATTCGCCTCATCATAAGAGCGGCTTTCCCCTATTAATTCTTTTTCTTCGGCACCTTCTTTTTGAAGAATTCGATAGACAAAATCACAACCACTCCATGATAGGAGGAACATCGCGCCAATGAGCAGCCATAGGAAATTGTATCGAAAACACAGGGGCATCATTTAGAATGATAATTTTCTTGGTTTATTGATATGTTATTGAGCTAATGTTATAATTAAATCAAATTTTCCCTTTTAGCTATGGACAAAAAACAGAAATATATTTTAAGCGCGGTTGTTGCCTTTCTTGTGATTCAATTTATTTTGGTTCCCTTGATTAGCCGTCGCAAGGCCCTCAGTGTGACGAAAAACATTCTTCAGAATTGGGTTATCGGTGATGTCGCCATGGCGCTTAAAAACTTTGTCAGTCCCGAAAAATCTCCCCCGATTTATGGTTTAAAATCCTACAAAATTAAATCCAGTCGCTTTGATCGCCATGAGGGTAAACTTCGAGCTCAATTCTGGATTGATCTTAATTTTTCCGCTGATAATGTCTTGCCTTCTGGTAAAACTTGGATCTGTGAGCTCACCCTTGATCGAGGGCGTTGGCTCGCCTCAAAATTTTACCCATCGTCAGATTGAGAGGATCCCACCACCCCTAAATTTATCCTATTTAAAGTCTTTTACGATGCTGTGAGATGTAAACGCAGACTGTAAAATATTCCAAATTTCATCAACGTCGTTGGCCTTTAAAATTTGTTCGCGAATCGTTGATCCTGCCATCGTCTTGGCAATGGCCCGCAAGATTTGCACTTGCACATCGTTTTCTTCTTCAGGCGTTAAAATAAGAAAAACAAAATGTATTGGTTTTCCGTCGGGTGAATCCCATTCAATTCCTGCCCTTGAACGACCAAATAATACCAAGGGCCTTTTAAGAAACGATAACCGTGCGTGCGGAATCGCCATGCTGTTCTCCAAAGCCGTGCCCATTGTGTTTTCACGTGCCAAGACAGCCTCCATTAATTGATCAGCGAGTGGCATCTGCCCCTGTAGGGAAGCTAAGTCGCATAATTCGCTGATAACCATCTCCGGTGTTGTCGCCTTTAATTCACTCCCGATGGCAGTTCGTGAGAAATATTCTAACACACTTATGGCCTTGCGTCTTCGGATCGAATAATTAAGCCATGGTCCCACCAAGCTCGCTGAAAAAATAGCTGAAAAAACAATCCCCACAAAAATTTTTTCTGTGATGAGCTGATTTTGGAGCGCGATCATACCTATGACAATTTCCATTGTCCCACCAGGGATATGCGCCACGGCAATTGATAGACCATCCTCTCTGGTCACCCGCGTGAACATTGCTCCTAAACCGGCTCCTAAGTATTTTCCGGAAATACTCAAAAATGTTATAAACAGGACAATCAACCAATCGAAGTTCATTAAAAAATCAATTTTTAATCCTATGGTGGCAAAAAATAAAGGAACGAAAATCGCATAGACCATTTGAGCAATCACATGCCGTGTACGTTCGGACAACGCCTTAGCGCCACCGGCCATAATCCCCGCGATTAAAAAACCGAACAAAGCATTAATCCCCATGGCCTGCATCACCGCCCCACAAAACAGGCCCAAAAGACAAATAAAAGTCAAGGAGGTACTTGGTTCCGGCATTTGTTCCGATTTGATTTTCATGATGACACGATTCGTCCACTCGCGGCCGATGCTAAGACAAATGGCAATAAATATTAAGGCTGCTAATAGCATGAACATTATCTTCGAAACGACAAGAGTACCCGATGTAAAAATAATCATAATGACGGTAAAAATTAACCATCCTAAAATATCATTAATCGACAAGGCGGAAATAATTAAATACCCCAATTCTGTTTTGGAAATACTAAGATCATAAAGGGCACGGGTCACAACAGGCATGGACGTAATCGACATCGCTGTGGCAATAAAAAGAGAAAAGAGAATCCTCTGCTGAGCATCAATCAAATATCTTTCTGGCAAAAGCAAACTGCATAGGAAAATAAAAACAATGGGAAAAACCACACCAATCACGGCAATCCTGAAGGCATCGCCCCGCTGTCGCCAAGCCGAAGCAAAATCAATCTCCAAACCAATAACCAATAAGAGAAAAAATACCCCTAACCAAGCCACTGTTTCCAACATATTTACCTGAATTGTATCCAAGGGGAAAAAAGTTTGATAAAACGTGGGGGCTAAGCGTCCAAGAATAGTAGGACCAAGGATAACCCCTGTCAAGATCTCAGCGGTTAAAGAAGGTTGTTTAAAATAGCGAAATAGCTCACCTAAGCCACGTGCTAATCCTAATAAAAGAAATAACTGGAGTAAAAAAAGTAATATGTGCGATTCAGTTAAGGAATGCATATTCTTTTAAGCTTTTGATGTTATTCTAAGAAAATAATTTAATATTCTCCATGACTTTTAAAATAATTTTTCATTGTGAGTGAGTGAAGTAGTATATAATATCTTTTAAACTAACCTGCTGCATTCTCATCTTATGTTAAAATTAAAACTTCTTCTTATCCCCCTCTATTTCTATATCTTTTTTGTCCTTCTGAATTACGACAATGCCTGGATGCATCGGGAGGTGGCGGTCATAACCGAACGTATTTTGAAGGAACATAGTTCTTGGGCCGAGCGTTTTGGACAGGTTTTTAATTGGCAACTTTTTGAAGGCGAATACGATGGTATCCCCAATAGCCGAGCGAGATTCTTCTCTAACCTCTTTCAGGCCATAAATATTTTCTTTCGGAGTTGGCTTTTTCAATATCTCCCACCTCACCCCAGCCTTTCCCTAACCTGGTTCGTGGCTCTCATCTTGTGTCCGTATTTTTTATACAAACTCATGGTTAATCTCACCAATGATAAAAAAATTAGCCTTTTAACAGCCCTATTATACCTCATCACCCCTGGCTGTCTCATTTCGATTACGATGCTGTTTCATCCCGGAAAAGTGTTTGCGAATTTTTTCTATATTTTTTGTCTTTATCTCGGCTCGAATCTTATCAAAGATATTCCAGCCGATAACCCATCTCGCTTTAAACAGGGTTTTCTTGTGCTCGTTGGGGTTATCCTCGCTTCTTTATTCTTTGATGAATATTCTCTCTTTATTTACGTTTTGATGCCCATTTTCTATCCTCAAATTTTTCTTGAACGACGACACCATCTCTTTGTATTACCAATATATCTTCTTATCCCCTTTGTTTATTTTTTCATGTTAGTCTTTATTCTTCCTAAGATTTATGCAGCCTTGGGCTTCCCGGGTTTTAATTTTTTTGCGCGTATCACTATTGATAAAAATCTCCCGGCCCTAGATGGGTGGGCGATGATTGTTAATTTTTTTCTTCAATTGCATGATCATTTATTGGCTGGCTTTAATGCTTACTTAAAAAATCCAAATATTGAGGTGGGGGTAACCCAATTTTTTTCTGTCACAAATCATCTGATAAATGGTGACAATATCCGCTTGGGATTAAGCCTCTTTAATGACAAACAGACCACGATGGCCCAATTTGCTCATAATATTTTATTCCTTGCTTTCATTTTCCCTATTATTTCTGCTCTTTTAAATTTTAAAAACAATCTCTTTAAAAAAATCTATTTTGTCTATTTTTTAAAATCGGCCGTTGCCCTCGTTGGCTTCTCTATATTCTTTAGTGTACTTCATATCACTAACAACATCTTAGCTGGTTGCGGCTATTATGGAAGCGGTTTCAGTGTTCTCTTCGCTATTGCTTTGGGATTGACAATAAAACTCGTTCTCAATTCATCCAAGTGGAAAAATGTTTTGGTGTATGCTTTTTTAATTAGTTTGGCGATTCATTCTCTCTGGAATGTGCGACTACTCAATTACGCCTGGATGGTCCTGCACTATCGTGAGAGTTACTGGGAATTAGATATGTGGCTTAACAAATATTCTCGACGAGATATCTACGAGGATTATCATCACCGAGATGATTCTTCTTCCTTTAACTCTGGGATGCCGACCAGTCCCCCCGCGAGAAATTTTCAAATCGTATATGCGGCCTGGCAAAATCGAAGAAATCCCGGCTTATTGAATATGATTGCATCAGAGGCTCCGCCTGAAGTTCGCTTCTTTTTACTAGCCGAAGTTCCTTATTTAAAATAAGAATCCCATTCTAATATTTCTTCATAATACCGCTACTAAATAAAATAGAGCCAATGATAATGCCCACTAAAAAACCGTAGGGTAATCCCGCTGCCATAAGACCGACCATTAAGGATATAAAAAAGTGTTCTTTTGAAGCCACGGTATCTTTGATTAGACGCATGAGGGCTATCCCTTCAAAAAATAAGATGACCCCTAAAATCGGCAAAGGAAAAATTTTAACCACTTCCCTAAAGCCATTGCTTAAAAAAAGACCCAACACCAGATATAAACTGCCATAGATAATGACCGAGCCCCCTGTCCTCCCGCCAAACGTATAGTGTCCAGCCAATCCTCCTGCCCCATGACAGACAGGGATTCCACTCATGAATGGTGCCGCAAGATTCATCAGGGAATAGGTTAGTCCAATTTTACGTACCGTAAATTTTTTCTCTGGGAACAAATCCTGGACAGTTTGTTGAGTGGCGTAGATGGAATTCCCTAAAGAGAGAGGTAGCTGAGGCAAGGCCAACAAAAGTAAACCTTGAATGATGTCCTTGGGTTGCGGCTGATGAATTTGTGGGAAGATTAATCCGAAACTCGAGGTAATTAAATTTTTGTCGATCTTGAATAATAAGGCATAGACTAAGCCCATAACGATAATAAACAGGGCTGGTGGATACTTTCGGTTCCCAAGTAAAAATATCGTCAGGATAAAAGCTGCAATCGCCAAAAGATATCCTATCCCACCCTCGACTTGTACATAATTGGTTAAGGCCAGTAGTGATAACTTAATACCTAAACCAAATTGGATACCTCTGATGACGGCTTTCGGGATCACGCGTGTTAGCCTCTCGATCAGTCCTGTTAAAGTCAATATCCCCATCATAAAACCAATCGCTAACCCACCGCCATAAATAACAGGACCGGAAATCTTTTCAACAATAACTAAGGTGGCGACGACCTTCAAAGGTTGTACCGGCATGGGGATTCGGTAAGTGAGCCCGGTAAAAATCTGCATGAGTCCAAAAACCGTTAAGACACTGGCCGCATCAATCCCTGAAACAAGGATCATGCCGGTGATGAGTGGCAAGTCTGTTCCAATATCACCGAAGGCCCCGGACCATTCGTTTCTATCAAAACGTATTGTGGGTTTCACAGCGTACAAGTAAGTTTTTTGATTAGAAGGAAACAAAAATCAGCAACTTATGCTAACGGTTTTCAAAAGCAAACCCCATTGACTGGGGGAAATTATACCATAAGCAATCGCTTCTTAACTGAATTCTTTTTGTGTTGGTACACGGCTAGAGCACTGAAATGCCGTCTAGTCGAATGGTCCTTCTTTGGCTTTTTATCTTTTCTTATTGTTCGTTCTTGACATTTAAGTGATTCTTAATTATTATTTAAGCATGCCTAAATTTCTAAAAACCTTATGGGTACAAAACTATTTCTCGCTTTTTAGTCTTATCCTAGGTGGAGTGTCTCTTTTGTTAGCCAGTTTATGGGCCGCCTCTGTCTCCGCGACTATGCCATCCCATACTGTTCACGGAATTAGTGGTCTTGATTTAACACCTTATCAACTAGGGACAGTAGGTAATGTCGATACCTCTTTACTCAATCCCGACAAATATTTAACTGACAACTTACCCTCTAAAGTAGATGTACTTCCTGATGGTCGAACGCGACGGACTTTCGAGGTCTATGCGGTCAATAAAGAAATCGAGATTGCGCCCGGTGTATTTTTCCCAGCGTGGACCTACAACGGACATGTCCCTGGCCCAACACTGCGAGCTACGGAAGGAGAGCGGATTCGTGTCATCTTCAAAAATCTTGGGGATCGACCCCATTCCATGCATTTCCATGGATATCATTCCGCCGAGATGGACGGTTCTCACCTACACCAGCTTGTCCCCCCTCAAGAGACCTTTATCTATGAGTTCGATGCCGAACCTGTTGGACTTCATTTATACCACTGCCACGCCACCCCGCTCACCCAACACATTCATAATGGTCTCTATGGCCTGTGGATTGTGGATCCCAAGGAAGGCCGCTCGCCGGCCCAAGAACTTTATATGGTCATGAACGGTTTTGATCCTAACTTTGATGAGGAGAATGAAATTTACGCTGTGAACACCGTGGCATTTCATTATAACAGACACCCCATTGAAGTAAAGCAAAACGAACTCGTGCGGATATACTTAGCTAATCTCTTGGAGTT
>Ga0209399_10000530_pt1 | contig 22737 bp, 23 predicted proteins | sample OV2TP3_FD_184130 | JGI IMG/M metagenome (GOLD analysis project Ga0209399, IMG submission 184130) | Hot spring microbial communities from Beatty, Nevada to study Microbial Dark Matter (Phase II) - OV2 TP3 (SPAdes) (version 3) | ecosystem: Environmental > Aquatic > Thermal springs > Hot (42-90C) ... | reverse complement strand
TCCAGGCCGAGCCCGCGGAGGGAAGCAAGGAGAGGGTCTCCGGGCCAGCGGGAGCCAGGCGAGAGACCCGGGCCGCAAGCTCCGAAAGCCCCCCGACTTCCCCCACCGCGAAGACGGCGAGGACCACGCAGCCGAGCATGGCGAAGAGGAACTGGAAAAAGTCCGTCATCACGACTCCCCAGAAACCCGAAAGAAAGGTGTAGAGCGCCGTCAGGGCGAAGCAGAGCCAGAGGGCCGCTGAGGCCTCCCAGCCGAGGGCGACGCGCAAGACCGTGGCCATCCCGAGGTTCACCCAGCCCATGATGATGAGGTTGATCGGGAGGGCGAGGTAGAGGGCCCGGAAGGCCCGAAGGACCGCCGCGGGCCTGCCGGAGTAGCGGAGCTCGGTTAGCTCCACGTCTGTCATCACCCCCGCCCTCCGCCAGAGCTTCGCGAAGAAAAAGACCGTCAGGAGGGCGCTGAAGGCCTGGCTCCACCAGAGCCAGTTCCCCGCGATTCCGTGCTTGGCGACGAGCTCCGTGACCGCCAAGGGGGTGTCGGCCGCGAAGGTGGTGGCGACCATCGAGGTCCCCGCCAGCCACCAGGGAAGCTCCCGAGAAGATAGGAAGAAGGCCTCGGTCCCCTCTCCCGCCCTCCGGGCGTAGTAAAGGGCGATCGCGAGGGAGGCGGCGAAATAGAGGCCGACCACCAGCCAGTCGGAGGCCATGAGGGCCATGGCCCTATCCTATCTATTGCGCAAGGGGAAGGGAAGGACCCCCTCCGGGCGGGGCCAATGGATCGAAAATGGCACCGGCCCTAACCCCGGCGCCCCGGCGGGCGCGGCGACTCGGCTTATGCTTTCGTCGCAAGAATCCCCTGATGCGGGATTCTTACGAGGAAATTAAAATTTACACAAAGTTTCTGGCAATTCAGGCCGAGGCCAGTTATGCTTAATGACAACCTGGCCTGAAGAGTCTCGGTTAAAGAAATGAATGTCTGGATGACGCTTTTCTTGATGGCTTCCGGCCTGCCGGCCGCAGCCGGACCTCCGCGCGGGCCATTCCCGGCTCCAAGCTTGCCCCGGGGTTCATCCTCATCGGCCGCGACACGCGCCAATCGGGAGAGGAAATCCAGGAACGGCTCGTGGAAGGCTTCATGACCTTCTCCCTGCCGGTGGGATACGCCGGAGTCGTGCCCACCCCCGCCTTGGCGCACCTCGTCCGCACGTGGGGAGCCGTGCTCGGCATCGCCATTACCGCCTCCCACAATCCCGCGGAGTACAACGGACTCAAGCTTTTCGCGCCGTCCGGGCTTAAAGTCCCGGACGAAGCCGAATCGACGCTCGAAGAACTCTATTTCGACGAGATCTTCGGGACCAAACTCCAACGGTCCGACACGCTCAAGATCATCCCGCCGACGGACCTTGCCGCGAAGACAGACGCCTATGTCGCCTGGCTGTCTTCCCTGGGCGGGAAGGCGTTCAAGGGTCTCAAGCTCGTCGTCGACTGCGCCAACGGTGCCATGTCCGAGTACGCCCCGAAAGTCTTCGCGGAACTCGGCGCCCAAGTCGTCGCGATTCACGACGTTCCCGACGGCGAGAACATCAACGAGGGATGCGGGGCCTTGCATCCGGAATCGATGCTGAAGACGGTCCTGAAAGAGAAGGCTCATGCGGGCGTCGCTTTCGACGGCGACGGAGACCGAGCGCTCTTTTCCGACGAGACGGGGACCTTGCGGGACGGAGATCACGTTCTGGCGGCCGTCGCCGCCGATCTTCACGCGAGGAAGAAACTCCCCGGGGCCCAAGTCGTCTCCACGACCATGGCCAATCTCGGCCTGGAACTCGCCCTTCGCGACAAGGGAATCTCGCTCGTCCGCTCGAGGGTCGGCGACCGCTTCGTTTGCGACGAGATGCTCAAGTCCGGCGCAGTGTTGGGCGGCGAGCCGTCCGGCCACGTTCTTTTCTTCGACGCCTCTCCGATCGGCGACGGCCTCCTCACGGCGCTCCGCTTCCTGAGTCTGGCGCAGGGGAAACCCCTCTCCAAGCTCTGCGCTTCGCTCAAGAAGGTGCCGCAGCTCATTCTCAACGTTCCCGCGCTCAAGCGCGTGCCGCTCCAGAATCTCGCGCGCGGCCCCATCGAGGCCGGGGAGCGCGAGCTCGGCGGCCGCGGTCGAATCGTCGTCCGCTACAGCGGAACCGAACCTCTTTGCCGCGTCATGGTAGAGGGAGAGGATCGGGCCGTCGTCGAGCGCCTCGCGCGCTCGGTGGCCGAGGCGATTCGAAAAGAACTGTCGTGACGCGATTCGGAACCGCTTTGCTTCTGGCCTGCGCTTGTCGCCGCCCTCCCCCTCCTCCCGTCGCGCCCGAACCCGCCCCCGAGCTTCCCCCTCTTCCCGCGCTCGTCCTCGCCTTCGAGAACGAGCTCGATCGAGAGCCGCCCGGACCCGCCGAAGCTCCTTCCGAATCGCTTCTTCGATGGGACTTCGCCCCGTCCGCCCGGGCGGCATACCGGATCGATCAGCACGTCCTCAACCGGTCCACCTCGAAGGACAAACACGGGGCCGCCGAGCTCCGATCGTCCCTTCGGGGAGACGGCTACGCGGAGATCTTCGGGTCGACTTCCCGGGTCGGCGCGGCCCACTTCAAGATGACGCTTCGGGAATCCATCGTGAACGGCCAACGGCAGGAGGTGAACCGACAACCTGCGGCCAAAATCGAATACGAGGTTTCCGAGGACGGCTCGATCCGGGAATCCAAGAAGCACTCCGGAGGCGATTCGCAGGCCTTGGAGCTCCTCTTCGCCCTTCCGGCAAAGAACCTCCGCCACGGCGAGCGCGCGGAGCGTCCGATCCGCCGGACGGCCGCCTACCGGGAGACCGGGGAGTCCGTGGCGCAGCTGACGGGGTTCGTCCTTCTCCGCGGGCGGACGTGCGCCCGCCTCGTGACCGAAACGACGATCGATCTGGCGCCTCCCGCCGCGGACGGCTTCGGAATCGGACGGATGCGGACCAAGACGGTGGCCTACTTCGACGTGCGGGACCGGCGCTTTCTTCAGTCGGAGGCCGCGGCTTCGTACGCGTGGCACTCGCGGCAGCTCATCCAGGGCGTCTGGACCGTCGGCACGCTCGAGTCTCACACGCTCCTGCGGGCCCGATGGGAATGAGTTGACCCGGGTGCGGCCGCGCCGTAGATTTTCTCCGGCTCAGAGGAGGTTTTCATGGACGCCGTAGCCGCCGCCCCGAACGTGTATCGAATCCTCTTCGAGAACGATCGCGTGCGGGTGCTGGAGTTCCTGGCGAAACCCGGCGATCGTACGCCGCGCCATTCGCATCCGACGCATTTCGGCATCGCGCTGGAGTCGGGAACGGTGCGATTCACCCTCTCCGACGGATCTTCCCAGGACGCCAGACTCGAGCCCGGGACCGTGGTCTGGCTCGACGCCCAATCGCATGAGGTCGAGAACGTCGGCTCCTCCTCGATGCGCGCCATCGTCGTCGAGCTGAAGGACGGGGAGTCGGGCGCGCCCATCCGCCAGCGCGTCCGCAAGAAGAGCGTCCGGAAGTAGGGATCCGCATGATTCGCTTGGAAGGTTCCATCGTCGCCGTCGTCACTCCCTTCAAGAACGGCGAAGTCGATCCGGCCAAGCTGAGAGAATTGGTCGACTTCCATCTCCAATCGGGCACGGACGGCCTGTGTCCTGTCGGAACCACGGGAGAGTCTCCGACGCTTTCCAAGGAGGAGAAGGCGCAGGTCGTCAAGACCGTGGTGAAAGCCGTGCGGGGAAGAATCCCCGTCCTGGCCGGAGCCGGGACGAACGACACGCGCGCGACGATCGAGTACACGAAGATGGCCAAGGAGCTTGGGGCCGACGCGGCGCTCCTCGTGACCCCCTACTACAACAAGCCGTCGCAAGAAGGGCTGTACCGCCACTTCGAGGCCGTCGCCAAGGCGGTCTCGATTCCGCAGGTGCTCTACAACATCCCAGGGCGGAGCGTCGTCAACATGCTTCCCGAGACGATCGCCCGCCTCGCCAAACTGAAGAACATCGTCGCCATCAAGGAGGCCTCCGGGAGCCTCGAGCAGGTGACCCAGATCCGCACCCTCTGCGATCTGGCGATTCTCTCCGGGGACGACGCCCTGACCTATCCGATGATGTGCCTGGGCGGCCGGGGCGTCATCAGCGTCGCCGCGAACATCGTCCCCAAGGCGGTGGCCGACCTTTGTGCGGCCGCTCGGAAGGGAGAGTACCGGAAGGCGGAAGAGACTCATTTGCGGTATTACGACCTTTTCCGGACCCTCTTTGTGGAGACGAACCCGGTCCCCGTCAAGACCGCACTCCGGATGATGGACATAATCTCCGGCGAGGTTCGGCTTCCGCTCTGCAAGATGAGCGCCGCGAACGTCGACATACTCCGGAAGACTCTGAAGGCCTACGAGCTGATCTAAGAACCCGATGGTCATTCCCGTCGATCCCGTGGTAGACTCCGCCATGGTCTGCCTCCTCTTTCTTGGGCCACACGAGCCCGATGTTCACTGGGAGCCCTTCTAGGCATCCCGCTCGAGAGGAGGCTGACTTTCTCATCCTATCTACGCCTCAACTGCGCTTCTCTGGCCGAGGAGACCCCTTCCGGGCAGCCGTAACCGCCCGCAACGAGTGCAAGACATGAACTCGGGCCGCTTAGCGTTTTTCCCGGATTCCTCCTCCTCGTTTCCCAATCCAGGGAGTAGAGATCTTCCAGGAGGAAACCCATGAGAACGGCTTTCGCTCTCGTTTTGGCCTGCTCCGTCGCGGACGATCGCGATTACTTCCCCTCCAAGACGGGATTCAAGCGCGTGTACGTTTCGGAGGACGGCAAGCGCGATGTCGTCACCGTCGAGGGGACCAAGACGATCGACGAGGTCGAGGTTCTCGTCCTCAAGTTCGTCGTGCGGGACGGAGATGCGACGCGGAAAGAGTACTACAAGTTTTCCGACGAAGGCGTTCACTATGTGGGAACCGACCTGGAGTCCGAGGATGGAGACGACTCTCGGGAGAATCCGCGCCTTGTCCTCAAGTTCAACGCCAAGAAAGGCGACAAGTGGGAGTACAAGGTGAGCGACGTCGTTTTCACCTATGTCTTCGAGGGCGAGGAGGAGGTCGTCGTTCCGGCAGGGAAATTCAAGACCTGGAAGGTGTCGTGCACCGGAACGATCGGCAGCGAGAAGAACGTCACCACGGAATGGTATGCCAAAGGAACGGGCCTCGTGAAGATGGAGAGCGTGACCGGCGGGTCGGCGAAGTCGACGCTGAGCCTTACGAAGACCGAATGAGGCGGCGCGCCCCCCAGGCCGCGATCAGGATGAGGAAGGGTTCGATCCAGAGTCGATAGCGGATCGAGCCCAGAAAGACCAGATGGAGCGCCGCCGCGTAGCCGACGGGTACGAGGATCCAGCCGGCTCCCCGCGGCCATCGCCACAGTCCCACGATGGCCAGCGCCAGCACCGGCACGAACGCGAGCGTCGCCGCGACCGCGGATGCGGAGCGGACCTCCTCGGCATGCGGCACCACGCTCCAGAAGCGTCGCTGTTTCTCGATCGCCAGACGCGCGAACCTGGCCGGCGTCCATCCTCGAAGCGCCTCCCTCCGAAGATGGAAGTCGTACTCCGCTTCGTCCCTGGTCCCACGATCCGGCCAGCGGATCCGGTGCCCCACCGTTCCGCCGGTCGCCTCCGGGCCGAAGGCCTCATACAGGGCGTACCCCGATTGAGTCGTGAGGGGAACGAACCGGTCCAGGACGCGCGAGTTGCGCCATCCCCAGGCTCCGATCGCCAGCGCGAGAATCGTCAGATACGGGAGAAGGAATCGGCCGCGTCGATAGGCCAGCACCGACACGAAGAAAAGCGCGTGCCCCGGATGGACGAGGGTCGCCAGCCCGCCCGCCAAACCCGCGCCCCATCCCCAGGTCGCTCCCTCTTCCGCCCGGACGAGGCACCAGACTTCGAAGAGGACGAGCGCGGTCAGGAGCGCTTCGACGAGAATCGCGGGCCCGGTGAAGACGAGGAGAGGATACAGGCCGCAGGTCGCCCCTCCCAGGACGGCCGCCCTGCGATCGAGCAGGCGACGACCGAGGAGAAACACGAGCACGCAGGAGACCCCGCCGAGAAAGGCCTGGGCCATTTGGATCGGCCGCACCTCTCCGGGGAAGGCGCGCCGGAAGAGGGCGAGGAATGCGGGATACCCCGGCGGCCGTTTCGCCTTCGCTTTTTCGTGAAGCACCGCACCTCGGCCCGCCACGATGTTGTCGGCTACGGCGAGGTATTCGTACGAGTCGGGAAGGAGGGCCCGTTCCGGAGGCAGAACGAGCGCCGCGCCCGCCCGAAGGAGAAAGGCCCCGGCAAACAGCAGTACCGCGATCCCGCGGTCGCTCATCGCTCCGGATCCGAACGGGCGGAGACCACTTTCCAGATCCCGCCCTCTTTACGAAGATCGACGCTCAGCTTCCGATCGAAATGCGGGATTCCGAGCCCCTTCGGATCTACGACGCGGAGGGTGAACCTGGCGGTGGCCGATTCTCCCGCGACGCCGATCTTGAGATCCCGAATCTCGAGGTTCTTGTAACGGCCGGGTCCCACGTGACGGCGGATCGTCGCGCAGGCGTCTTCATACTCCCCGGGCTCAGAGCCGTACGACTTCGAGACGCTTTCGCAAACCCGGTCGGCATCGCCCTTGCGGGCGGCCTCGAGCGTCTCCTGCAGCAGGCGCTCCACTTCCGCCGCGTCCCCCCTCGGAAGGAGGAACAATGCGGCAAACGCGACCGACAGCACCACCGCCGCTCCGAGGCCCACTTTCCAGTAGAAGTTCACCGCACCCAGTTCTCCACCCACCCAAGGTATTCCGGATTCCCCGAGACGATCGAAATCGTCACGACCTCGGGCACGGAGTACGAATGAAGTTCTCGTACGCGCGCCGCGATCCGACTCGACGCTTCGACGACCGACTTCACGATCAGGAGGTGCTCGTCTTCCTTGCAGAGCTTTCCCTCCCAGAAGTACACGGAGGTCACTCCCGGAACGATGTTCACGCAGGCGGCGAGCTTCTCGGTGACGAGGCTTTCCGCCAGACGCTCGGCCTCTTCCCGATTCGGACATGCGATCAGGGTAACGGTGCAGGCGCTCATGGTGTCCGATACACCGGCGAAATCTTCCTCAGACGCTCCACGACACGCGGGATGCGTTCCAGCGCAAGATCGATCTCTTCCTCCGCGGTGTCCGCAGCGACGGAGAGTCGAAGGGATCCGCGGATCCGATCGGGCGGCACTCCCATCGCGCGCAGGACCGGCGACGGTTCCAGGCTGAGGGAAGCGCAGGCCGAACCCGTGGACACCCAAACGCCTTCGACATCCAGCGCGAGGATGACGGCCTCGCCGTCCACCCCGTCGAACGCGACGTTCAGGAGGCTCGGCAATCGCTCCGTCGGATGGCCGTGCAGCGAAACGTCGGGAAGCCGGCTCAGCCCCTTCCGCAGTCGCTCCCGGTGCGCTTCCATTCGCCGGGCGTTCGCCTCGAGTCCGCGAACGGCCCGATCCACCGCGCACCCCATCCCCGCGATCAAAGCCACGTTTTCCGTGCCCGCGCGCCTCTCGAACTCCTGTCCGCCCCCGACGAGTTGGGGTGTGAGAGGCGTGCCACGACGAACGTAGAGTCCCCCGATTCCCTTGGGTCCGTGAATCTTGTGGGCCGAGAACGTCAGAAGATCCACTCCCTCCGTCGAAAGGGGAATCTTGCCGAGGGCCTGGGCCGCGTCGGTGTGAAAAAAAGCCCGACCCTTCGCCCGAGCAATCTCTCGGACAGGTTGAAGGGTCCCGACTTCATTGTTCGCCGTCATGATCGAGATGAGGATCGTCCGATCCGTAACGGCGGCCGCCACCGCCGCCGAATCCACGCGGCCCGTCCCATCTACCGGCACTCGCGTCACTCGACATCCGGAGCGTTCGAGACGCGCGAACGTCTCGAGCACGGAGGGATGCTCCACCGCGCTCGTCACCACGTGGTCCCCGCGGGAGCGGAGAGCCTCGCAGGCGCCGAGGATCGCCAGGTTGTTCGCTTCCGTCGCGCAGGAAGTGAAGACGATCTCGCGAGGATCGGCTCCCAAGCCGGAGGCGATCCTCTCGCGCGCATCCTCGACGATTTTTCGTGCGGCACGGCCCGCCGCGTGCAGGCTCGAGGGATTCCCGAACGCCTCTCGGAAGGCCGGCTCCATCGCCTCCCTCGCGAGGGGATCCAGACGAGTTGTGGCGGCATTGTCCAGATAGGCCGTCATTTCGGTCGAATCTCGTCGAAGTACTTCCGCACGTATTCCCGCACGCCGGGAGGGATGCGCTCCCGCCCCATCGTCTCCTCGGCCTTCCGCTCGTAGTCAGGGAAGACGTCCGTGACCTTTCGCTCCTCGCGTCCCCGACCCGTTCCGTCGCCTTGGGAATAGACCTTTCTGTCTCGGATCGTACGCCCCTCGCCTTTCGGATCCAAGGTCACGATCTCGGGATCCACGCCGATCTTTTTCGGCTGCGTCCGGGGGCCGAAGAGACGCCCTTCCTTCGATCCGGCGCCTCCTCGATCGCGGAAGTTCTTTCCTCCGCCTCCGCCGCCTCCTCCACCGCCTCCACCGCCCCCGCCCTTTCCGGAGCCGTCGCTCTCGACCACGATGTAGGCGACTTTCTCTTCGCTATCCTCGCCCCCGGGTCCGCGCACCCGAAGAGTTATCGTATACCGGCCCGGGAATCGGTACTCGTGCGTCGGATTCGTCTCCGCGGCAAATCGTTTCGCTCCCGCATGGAGGTCGCCGAAATCCCAGCTCCAAGCCTCGATCTTTCCCGTGGAGAGATCCTCGAATCCGACCCGAAGCGGCGCCCGGCCGCTCCGCGGATGGGCGCGGAAATCGGCGAGCGGTCGATCCTCGCCGACGACGCGAACGTACTTCTCGCGCGCAATTTCGTCGCTCCCTCGCGATCCCGTCGCGCGGAGCTTCACCGTATACTCTCCCGGTTTCCCGAAAACGTGTTGAGGCTCGGGATCGGGCGAGGAAGTGCCGTCGCCGAAATCCCATTCGAATCGGTCGGCATTCTGAGAGAGGTTTCGGAAACGGACCGTCAACGGTGAACGGCCCTTCACCGGATCTCCCTCGAACGCCGCCACGGGATGTTCGACCGGGAGTACTTCGATGCTCCGTTCCTGGCGCGCCTTCCCTCCGGGCCCGCGCACTTCCTGCACGACGAGAAACCGGCCAGGGCGGTCATAGCGATGGATCGGCTCGGTTCCGACTTCCCGGGCGCCGTCTCCGAAGTCCCAGGCGATCTCGTCCACGATTCCCTGGTGGAGACTTTCGAACGCGACCTCCAGGGGTGCGGCACCCCGTTCGGGAGAGGCTCGGAATCCCGCCACCGGTGCCGGGGCGATCTGGGGCGGCCACGCGTGGAGAACTCCCGCGGCGCCCAACGAAAGAAGGATCGCCCAGCGATAGCCGATCGACGGTCGAGGAAAGACTCTGCGAGGCACGAGGGGCAACCGCGAGGCGTCCTGATAGACGAGGGGAACGAAGGCGCCGCGCGCCTCCTGGGCGGCCAGTTCCAGAGCGCTCAGAAAGCGCTCCTCGCCGCCGACGGTCCGGTCCGCTTGGCGAGCCACTTCGGCCGGAGAGGCGCGGCGCACCGCGAGGATCCCCGCGGCCAGCGCCGCCGCCAGGAGGAGCGCGCACGCCGTGAGGGGCATCACCCATGGGGAGAGATGGGGGCTCATCCAGCCCAGCTCGAACGCCAGTCGATCGATGAGGAGCATGGCGGCGGCCGTCACGGTCATCACGAACGCGATCTCCAGGAACAGATCGACGCCTCGGACCCAGAGCGCCCGCCGCCGGAGGGCGTCGTACATCCGAAGAACCGTCTCGCGCATGGCCGGATTCTACCCGGGCCGGACGCGGCTGGACAAGGGCGGACCGATCTGAGACACTCCGCGCGGGATGAGGGGAGATTCCTTCGTCGGACACGCGCGCGTCATCGGACTCCTCACTTTGCTCTCCCGCGTTCTCGGACTGGTCCGGGACACGCTCTCCTCGCACTTCTTCGGCGCCGGAGCGACCTGGGACGCCTTCACGATCGCTTGGCGGGTGCCCAACCTCTTCCGTCGACTCTTCGGAGAAGGAGCCCTCACGGCCGCCTTCATTCCGGCGTTCGTTTCCCGATGGGAATCCGGCCGGGAGGGGGAGGCGCGTTCTCTCTTCAATCGACTCGTTACTCGTCTGTCGGCGCTTCTCGCCCTCTTCATCCTCGTCGGTATCGGCGCGACTTTACTCCTTCCCCCCTCGTCGGCGCTTCTCGCCCAGCTTCTGCGGATTCTCCTCCCGTATCTCCTCTTCGTCTGCGTCGCCGCCATCGCCGCGGCGGCCTTGCAAAGCCTCCGCCATTTCACGATGCCCGCGTTCGCCCCCGTCCTCCTCAACGTCGTCTGGATCGCGGCGCTGTTCTTGTCCGGGGGCCGGAACATCCACCTCGTAGCCGGGGCGATCGCGATCGGAGGCCTCGTTCAGCTGGCGTCGCTTCTCCTTCCCCTTCGGATGCGCGGAGTGGCATTTCGGCCTGATCCGGCACCGGATCCCGGATTGCGCGAAATCCGCGCCGCGTTTCTCCCCGTGGTTTTCGGCTTGGCCCTCGTTCAGATCAACGAGCTCCTCGACAGCGTCATCGCCGAGCTCTGCGTCCCGGGTGAAGGCGCGGTCTCCGTTCTCTATTACGCCAATCAGGTGACGCAACTTCCGCTCTCTCTCATCGGCGTGTCGATCGCCACGGCCGTCTTTCCCGCCATGGCTTCCCCGAAGGAGGACCTCGCGCTCACCTTTCAGAAGGCGCTCCGGGCGATTCTCTACGTCTCGATCCCGGCCACCGTGGGCCTAGTCCTCTTCGCCTCGGAGATCGTGCAACTCCTCTTCGAGCACGGCGCCTTTCGCGCGACCGACCGCACGGCATGGGCGCTGCGTCTCTATGGAGCGGGGCTCTGGTGCTATTGCGCGAACCAAGTCCAGATCCGCGCCTTCTACGCCTTGAAGGACACGCGAACGCCCGTGCGGGTTTCGGCGTCGATGGTGATCCTGAATCTCGTTCTCAACTTGACGCTGGTCTGGCCCTTTCGCGAAGCGGGGATCGCCGCGGCGACCGCGCTCAGCGGGCTGGGGAGCTTTCTCCTCCTGGGGTTTCTCCTGCGTCGGAGGATTGCGGGATTGGACCTACGACCCGTGCGGCGAACCTTGGCCCTGTCTCTCTTGACGGCGGCTCTCATGGCGGCCGCGGCTTGGACGCTTCACCGCTTCCTCTTGATTCCCCTGGTTCCCGGCACGAAGATCGTCGCGCAATCGATTCGCCTCCTTCCGGCGATCGGTGTCGCCATGATCGTGTACTACGGCGCCACGAGATTGTTCGGGATGGGCGAGGCGAAACATCTGCTTCGGAGACGGGCATGAAGATTCGCGAGTTTCAGGAGCTGATCCGCCGCACCTACTACGAGCGCGACTTCGCGCGGGGGATGGAGAAGAATTATCTTTGGCTCACCGAGGAGATCGGTGAGCTGGCCGAAGCGATCCGCAAACGCGACCGGGCGGGAATGTCGGAGGAGTTCGCGGACGTCTTGGCGTGGCTATCGACTCTCGCCACGATCCTGGGGATCGACCTCGAGGAAGCGGCGCTGGCGAAGTACGGGAAGGGCTGCCCCAGGTGTGCGGCGATCCCATGCGGGTGTGCCGCTCATTGAGGGCCTGACACGAGTACGTCAGGTAACAGGGACAATCACCAGTTCGTCGAGAATCCGCATCCCCAGCACGTCGCGCCAGCGATGGGACGCGACCCCGTACCGTCGTTTTCCCATCCCCTCTCGAAGGTCGTTCCAGAATGTACAGCACAAGTCGTACGCCAACCGGGCCCCAAGGCAATAGTGCGGCCCGTGACCAAACGATACCTGCTTTGACCTGGCCCCACGTTCCAGGCGAAATTCGCGAGGCTCTTCAAATATGCGCGGATCGCGGTTCGCGGCGCCGATGACGAACAAGACTCGGTCGCCCCCTTGGCAATCCACGGCATCCAAAGTCGCCCCCGCCTCCGCCACGCGATTGCAGAGTTGGAACGGGGTGTCGTACCTCGACGATTCTTGGAACAGGTATTCCAGAGACGGTGCGGAGTCGCAGAGCGTCTCGCCGCTCTGTTTCGAAAGCCCGTGGAACACTCCGGAGGTCATCAGCGCCAATACCGGCTCCCACGTATCTGCGATCAAGCTGACGATGACCGGAATGCGGCGGGGATCGTCGGCAGAAAGGGACTCGAGCAGCAGGGGCACCAGCCCATTTCTACCCTGTTGTGCCAAGAGAAGCTCTCCGAGTTCGCGGTAGGCGCCGAGTGTGGCGCCTATATCTTTTTCCTCGATTTGGGTCCGTCCGATGAAGAATTCCAGGAGGGTCTTCGACAGCTCCACCATCCTTTCGTATTCCACAACCGAGCAGCCCATGATGGACGCCATAGCAGATCGTAACCATGCCGGAGAAACCGTCGATGTGATCGATTGGGGTTCCCCCGTTGCAAACGCTTGCGAAACCAGCTCGCTTGCCTCTTGACCGGGATGTGTTCTGCTCGCTTGAAGTGCCTCCGCAACTTCGGTGCGATATTTCGGGTGCTCGGGTGGGTCCATGTACATCAGCCACCCGTCATAGACACGTTCGAGAGCCGCGCGCGCAGCATCCTGGATGCCGTGATGAGCGAGGGTCCTGAAGAAGGCCTCCCGCTTGTTCGAGCGAAACGAGCGGTTCTTGAGACCCGAAACGACCAGGTGATGGGCCAGCACCACGAGGCTTCTGCGCCCTTCGATTTGGAACAAATCGATTTCGTCGTGCAGTTCCGCATAAACGGCATCGCGATCTTCCTGGATGGCGGAAAGCGTGTCTACGGGCAGAACGGCGAATCGAGTCTCGGGCATCTTCTCTTCCGCAGAATACCGTCCAAGATTCGGAGTTCCTCAGCCTACGTGGAGACTGAGGCAAGCATCCATCATCCTCATTTTCAACGTATTACGCAGCATTCACCCAACCGCATTTTTCCATTAAACAGCCCAGCGCGCCCGGGGCACTCTCCGGCAAGTTAGGAACGAAAGAAACGGTCGAAAGGGCCATAAGGCCCCTCACCCCCTACGGAGGCCTTCGAGTGGGGTGGATGAGACAACAATTGACGGAGGCATTGAGGAGAATAAAATGAGCCAACTGAACGCGAATCAGAACAAGGTCGAGACGAATGTCGTTGAGAATCAGAAGATCGAGTCCAAGGGACGATTGCTGATCGTGAAGACCGGAGTGCGCGCCGGTGCCCGGCGGATGTCTCGGATCCGGATCTTTGGAGGAATGAGCAACGAAGGCTCGAACTAGGGTAATCACAGAGAGGCAGCCCCACCAAGAAGGGGCTGCCTCTCTTTCATGTTCGAAGGGGAACGGGACCTAGCGCACCCGAAATGAGCGACTATCTTTGGCTCCTCCCGAGCGTTACGACCGCCCGTATTGGGGACGAGTTGGTCTTGCGTGCGCAGGGAGGGGAGGTCCGCTTGTCTCCTGGCGGGGAGTCTTTGCTGAATTCGATTCTCCTTCTCGATGGAGATCACACGGAAGAGGAATTCCTTCGGGAGCCCTCGGGATCGGAGATTCTCGCAACCTTGCGAGAGGAGCAGTGGATCGTTCGCTTGTCCCGAAGACTGGGGACTCTTGCAACAGATCGACCTGCACTTACGCGTCAATTGGCCTACTTCGCCCATATCCAACCCGACTACCCCGATCGCGCCCTCGATGAATTGGCGAGCGCGCGTGTTCTCATCGTCGGCTTAGGGGGAATCGGCTCGCATACCGCGAATGCGTTGGCCGGAGCTGGGGTCGCCCGGTTCACGATGATGGAAGCGGATATCGTGGAGGCCACAAATCTGAACCGACAGTTCTTCTACACTCGCGAAGATGTCGGAACTCTCAAGGTCGAGGCGGCCGCTCGATTCCTACGAGCGCGACATCCGCACCTCGCCGTGGAGACAATTCCCCAAGTGCTCGCTGAACCGGCCGACCTGGAGCGCTGGGGGAAACACGACTTGATCGTCTTCGCTGGAGATGGATGGACCCTTTCCAAGGCAACCCACACGGCTCCCTGCACTCAACCGGTCCTCATGGGTTGCTATATCGGTATGATCGGAGTGGTTGGACCGCTGGCGTGGCCGGCACGGGGATCCGCCTGTTGGACTTGTCGGCTGCGGTCCGAATCGGAGATCGCACGCGTCTATGCCAATCGTCGCCCTCGTCCCAGAGGATGGAATGCATCGGGGTCAACTCTCAACGGAACGATGGGGAACCTAGTCGCCGAAGTCGCGATTCGCTGTCTGGCCCCTTCCCTGGGAGGACCTCTTCTTCTACACGAGCAGCTCCAGGTCGATTTGGCCACGCTGTCCGTCGAACGTCTTCCCTTCGAGGCGATCCCTTGTCCTCATCTCACCGAGTCCCCACCCCTCTCTTCGTAGGGAGGGCTTCTTAGCCCCCCACCCACGCCTTCCCCGAATCGTAGAACTCCTCTTTCCAGATCGGCGCGATCTCCTTCAGTCGCTCGATGGCGAATCGGCAGGCCTCGAACGCCTCCGCGCGATGCGGCGACGAGACCGCGATGATCACGCTCGCCTCGCCCGGCGCCAATCGGCCCACCCGATGGGCGATGTACCATGCCCCCAGCGACCAGCGGGCGGAGGCCTCCGTCGCAACCTTCGCGAACTCCTTTTCCGCCATCTCCGCAAAGGCGGAATAGTCGATCGAGGTGACGCTCTTCCCCTCGTTGGCGTTGCGCACGGTGCCCACGAAGACGCACACCGCGCCGCACTCCGGTAGAACAACCGTACGATAGGCTTCGTCGATAGAGAGGGGTCGGTCGGTCGCGCGGAACATCGGACCCCATTATAGCAAGCTCGAGCTTACAATACGGGAGGTGAACCCCTCCGAGCAGCCGACGCGAAAACTGCCTCCCACGGCCCTTCAGCGACTGAAGGAGGTGGCTCGAGGCGAGTCGGAACTTCCGCCGACCTCTCCGACCGCCGAGGGCAGGACGTTCGGCCGGTACCGTCTCCAGGCCGAACTCGGCCGCGGCGGGGGCGGCGTGGTGTACCGCGCCCTCGATACGCAACTGGACCGAATCGTGGCCCTCAAGATCCTCGCGAATCCCGGCAACGACGAGGTTCGGGCTCGGTTCCTCCGAGAGGCGAAGACGATCGCACAACTGAAGCATCCGAACATCGTCGGCGTCTACGATGTCGGGGAGGCCGAGGGCCAGCTGTATCTCACGATGGAGCTGATCGAAGGATCTTCGCTCGACCGCCGACTTTCCGATCTTTCCCGCGAACGGAGGCTGCGAATCCTGATCGATGTCGCACGAGCGGTTCACCATGCCCATGAGCACGGAATCGTCCATCGAGACCTCAAGCCGGGGAACATCCTGCTTTCCCGGGATGGCCGGCCGGTCGTGGCCGACTTCGGTCTCGCGCGCAATCTCGACCCGGCCGCGCGCGTCACCGAAACGGGCACGGCGTTGGGGACTCCGTGCTACATGTCCCCGGAGGCCACGTTGGGTCTGGCCGGAGCGCTGGACACCCGATCCGACATCTTCAGCCTCGGGGTGATCCTGTACGAGTGTGTCACCGGGCGGCTGCCCTTCCGAGGCAACGTACTCTTCGACATCCTTCGCTCCATCGTGGAGGACCACCCTGCGACTCCGCACGGGATCGATCCGTCGATCGACGCCGACCTCGAAGCCATCATCTCCAAGTCGATGGAAAAGGAGAAGACGCATCGGTACGAACGGGCGGATCTCCTGGCGGCCGATCTCGAGGCTTGGCTCATGGGGGGTCCCGTATCGGCCCGCCGGGGCGGATTCGGCCGGTGGCTCCGGCGCCGCCGGCGGAGCTTGGCGTACGCCGGGATCGCGGTAATCGCGACCGCCGTAATCGCTCTGGGAGCCTGGAAGGCCTTCGACCGATCTCGTCCTCCCGAGATCCCCTCCTTCGCGTATCCCGAGCCGTCGCGGAAAGACCCCGCGGAGGCCGAACGCCTCACGACCGAGGCGGAGAAGCTCCTGCAAACGGCGGCCGCACTGCGGCAACAGGGAAAACGTGAGGAGGCGAAGAAACTCATAGAGGAAGCGGGGAACAAGTTGCGGCGCTCTCTCGAACACTCGGATCGCCTCGGCCGTACCTACGTGACCCTGGCTCGCTGCCACTCGCTTCGGAACGACTATTCGGCGGCGCTCCAGACGTTCGTCTCGATGCGAGAAAAGGGAGCCGATTCCGGGCAACTCGATTGGGCCGTGATGGCGGAAGCGCGAGCCCGTATTTTTCTGATGGTAACCGAAACTCTGCCCGCTCCGGACTTTTTCGACCTCACACGTCTTGCCGCTCAAGACGGGTTTCCCTCTTTTCTTCGCCTCCTGGAATCGAAGGCTTCGGGAAAAATGGGGCAGCGAAGAGAGGCCCTTCGGGGAGCGCTCGAGCGAGCGGCTTCGGGCCGGCTTTCCGAGGCGCACGCCGCCGCCAAGATTCTTCGCGCCCTGGAGACCGATCAAGAACCGATCGAGCAGCTCGGAGAAATCCTCCTGGGGCTTCTGGCCCGAAAGAAAGAGGACCGACCGGAAGGGGAGCGGCCGAATCTAGTCTCCCAAATAGTCGCCGCTCTTTGGCATGTCCAGGACGCAAACTTCGCCGCCGCCCGCCAACTTCTCTCGTTTGTGGATCCGCCCACCCCTTCCGTACGCTACCTTTTCGCCCACATCGAACTTTCTCAAGACAACGTCAAAGAGGCCGAGAAGTACCTGGATCAAGCTGCGGCTCCGTCGGATCAGCAATACGCCCTCGAATATCTCCGCGGTCTCTGTTTCCTGAATCGTAAGGACGCAGGGGGAGGCGAGGCCAAGTTCCGCGCCGTAGCTCGCACCCATCCGGAAATCGCGGCCGTGCGATATCATTTGGCCGTTGCGCTCGCGATGAAGGGGGCGAAGGCCGAGGCTGTCGGCGAACTTCGGGACCTGGTGACACGGGTTTCTCTCTCCGAATTCGGATCCCGGATCCACTCGCTCGCGGCAAGGACGCTCTTGCGTTTTCGTCTGACCCGGGAAGTTCTTCGGACGGATCCCTGGCTGGAATCTTTGCGCGGGGATCGGGAGTTTCAGGCTCTTCTGAGGAAATGAAGAAGGGGTCCGGAGCTCTCGACAAGTTCCGGACCCCCGCCGAATCAGGGAGCGACAAAGAGCGTATGGGATCCGCCGGCCGCGGCGCGGGCGACCTGGGAGATCCCGAGAATCGTCGTCGGCGTGGCGATGAAGGGCGCCGTGTAGCCCAAGCCGAGCTCCCCGTGGGAATTCAGGCCCCAGGCCTGCGCGGTGCCGTCTCTCAGACAAGCCACCGTATGGCCGTACGAAAGGGAGATGGAATCCACTTCTTTGAGACCGGGCACTTTCACCCCGATCGGAGAGGGCGGTGTCGCGATTCCGAGACCGAGTTGCCCTTCCTGGTTGTACCCGAATCCGTACACCGTTCCTTCCTCGCGAAGAACCATGGAGTGGAACATTCCCCCGGCGACGGACTCGGCTTCCGTCAGCGTATCGATCGAGAGACCCATCAGAGCCTTCACCTGTACGAAGCCGCTCGCGAAGACCAGGAACCGTCCGTCCCCGCACTCTCCGGCCAAGTTGCTTCCCCAAGCGGCGACGGTCTTGTCGGACAGGACCGCCAACGAGTGGGTGGCGCCGGCGGCGATCGCCCTCACGTCACGGAAAATCGATTGGGGCTCCAGAGCCACCAGTTTCTTCGCATCGTCCGCGAGATCCATCAGGAAGCTCTCCAGCCAGGCCCACAATTCCTGCGGGTTCGAGGGTACGCTCTCCGGCAGTCGGCCCGCTTGGGTCTGGAGGAAACTCACGAGATCCATCGTTCCATCCGAGTTGACCTGCCGGAAGAAGTTGTTGCCCCACACGAACAGGATTCCCTGCGAGGTCAATGCCATCGAGTGGGCCATGCCGCCGGCCACCGAGACGGCGTCGGCCATCATGTTGATGCGAGCCGGCGTCGGCGCTCTCCACGGACCCAATCGACCGTTCCCGAGTTGACCGCTGCTGTTGTTGCCGAAGGTCCAAACCCAACCCTCGGAGTCCACGGCGAGACTGTGGAACCAGCCCGCGCCGATGGCAATGAAGGTCCTGTCTTCCAGGCCCTGCACCAGCCGCGGCTCAACCACGACCCCGGTATCCTGATGCCCGCATTGCCCGAACGTATTGTCTCCCCACGAATAGAGATGTCCCTCGGTATCGATCATGAGGGAGTGCAGCAACCCCGAAGCGATCTTCTTCGGTTCGGGCGCTTCGATCGGGATCGGTTGCAATACGGACTGACCCTCCGTCGGCACGCCGACCTGCCCCCGCGTGTTCGCCCCGCATCCGTACGGCCGATACGTGATTTCGGTCGTTACCGTAGGGAGCGTTTCCCCGACGTCGATCGGACTCGTGGTCGCCACCGTCGACGTCGAAGGGCTTTCGCTCGAGGACGTGGATGATGTCGGTTTCACGGAACCGCGTTGAAGCGTCGCCGCCAGTCCGAAGGCGGCAATCAGTAGTAGGACCGCCGTTCCTGTCACGATTCTCTTCATCGGTTACCTCCATTCACCCCCTTCCTGAGCCGTTCCGTTTCGAGTCGGCACCCAAATCGCGCCATTCGCGATCCGATTGACGGACAATGGGTTCCATGCAAGAATCTTGGGCGTGAAGACAGAAGAGCAGCCGGCGGGATTTCAACCCACTCGCTGGAGCGTCGTCCTGGCCGCCCGTGGAGGGTTGACCGCAGAGTCGCGACCGGCAGTGGAGCGACTGATCGGGACATACTGGGGGCCCGTTTATTGGGCCATCCGCCGGGGATGGGGAAAGACCCGCGAGGACGCCAAAGACCTCGTCCAGGAATTCTTCACCCACTTTCTCGAGCGTGGGGTGACGGCGGGCTTCGATCCGGATAAGGGGCGTTTTCGATCCTATCTCTACGCGGCTCTGCGCCACTTCCTCCAGCAGGAGAAGCGCGACCGTTCCCGGCTCAAGCGCGGCGGGGGCAAGCTTCCTTTTTCGCTCGACGAGCTCCACGACGACGGCACCGAACCCGCGGACGCATCCGATCGCGTCTTCCACGATCAGTGGGTTCGAACGGTCTTGGAGGAGGCTACGGCACGGCTTCGCGAGGAGGGCCGGCTGCCCGACCGCGGGGCCGCCTTCCGTGCCTTCGAACTCTACGACCTCGCGGAAAGGGACCGGCCCACGTACGAGTCGGTGGCCGCTTCTCTCGGGGTCGGCGTCGATGCGGTCCATCGTCACTTGCGATCGATGCGACAACGCCTGCGGGAGTTGATTCGCGCGGTCGTCGTCGAGACGATCGCGGATCCCCGGGATCTGGAGGACGAGCTACGCTCTCTCTTCGGCTAGCCGATCCAGAATCCGGCGTGCGACCGACGACTTGTCGCCCCTGGGAATTTCCGTGACCGTTCCGTCGGCGGCCACGATGCGCGCCTGGTGTTCCCCGGGGCCGAATTCGGCCAAGTCGTTCTCGATGCAGAAATCCGTACGGTTGCGGGTGATCTGGTCCCGGGCGATCCGGACACGTTCCTCCGGCGAGCGCCCGCTCGTCAACTTGAAACCGACGATCGCCGCTTCGCCGAACCACTCTCGCAATCGCGCAAGGAGTTTCGGGGTGCGGACGAGACGGATCACCAGCTCTTCTCGATCCGACGCGATCTTCCCGTCAACGACCTCCGCGGGGCGGTAGTCCGAAACCGCTGCGGCGTGAAGAACCAGGTCCCAAGCCCGCTCCCCGGCGGCGCGCCAAAGTTCCTGTTCGAGGTCGGAGGTCGTGCGAAACGGCCGATGCTCGATCTCTTTCGGCAGAAGTCCCGCCAATTTCGGAAGCTCCGCAGGCGCCAGAAGGAGGACGCGATGACCTCGCGCGTGCGCTTCGGCCGCCAGCGCTCGACCGAGTCCTCCGCTCGAGAAGTTCGTGATATAGCGGACGTCGTCGATGGGTTCTTTCGTCCCGCCGGCGGTGATGAGCACGTCCATCGCGGGCAGTATAGCGGCTAGGAGGGCTCCTGGGCCATTTCCGCGTGAGGAACAAACCCTTCCGGCTTCTCCAACGTCTGAGAAAAAAGTAGAGGGCTCGACGAGTCGATACTGTCCTGCCGAGAAACACAGGAGGAGGTTTGCATGAAAACCCTCGCCCTCTTCGTCGTCGTTTCCCTCGGGCTCCTGACTCTGGTCTTCGTACGCATGGAAAGGAAACCGGACGAGCGGAGGAGCATCCGAGCGCGGCTCGGCGAGAGACGCGCGACCATGATCGGCCGGCTACGCGAGTATCGGGAAGCGGGAGAATTCCCGCATAATTACCTTGTCCCAGGCGCGAGGCCGCCATGTCGGCCTTCTGTTGACTTGCCTTCTCATGGAAGGTTCTTAAGCCACGCGACGAATCGCCGGAGCCCCTCTTCGATCGGGACGGTCGGCGCGTAGGCCAGCTTCGAACGGGCTTTGTCGATGCACGCACACGTCCGCCGGACGTCCCCGGGATGATCGGGAAGTCGCCGGATTGCCGCTTTCTTGCCTAGAATCGACTCGAGCAGTTCGATGGCATAGGAGAGGCGTACCGTCCGAGACTCGCCAAGATTGTATACCTCGAACGAATCGTCCCGATCGACCGCCCCAAGCACGCCTTGGACGATATCGTCGATGTAGGTGAAGTCCCTTTCCATGCTTCCGTCCCCGAAGACGCGGATCTCCTCGCCCTTTCGGATTCTCTCTCCGAACTGACGAAATGCCATGTCGGGCCGCTGTCGCGGGCCGTACGCGGTGAAAAACCGCAGCGCACTCGCGTGAAACCCGTGAAGCTTCGCATAGACCGAGAGGTAGTGTTCCCCGATGAGCTTTGTCGCTCCGTATGGGGCCAGCGGCGCCGGGGACTCGAAGTCCTCACGGAAGGGAACGGGGGCGTTTCCGTATACCGAAGAGGAGCTCGCGAAGACGATTCTCCGGGTCCCCTTCGCGCGCATGTCCTCGAGAACGCGGAGGGTTCCGTTCACGTTGATGCGGTGATAAATCTCCGGCTCTTCCAGCGAACGCCGCGCGTTCGCGCGGGCGGCCAAGTGTACGACGACATCGACGGGAAGAAGGTCCGCGACGCCCGCGGAAATGTCGCGGGCGACGAACGTGAACGCGCCCGTCCTCTTGGCCTCTTCCAAGTTCGCTCGTTTGAGCGAGGGATCGTAGTAGTCGTTGAGATCGTCCACGACCGTGACCCGGTCGCCGCGGGCGACGAGACGCTCCAGGACGTGCGAACCGATGAAGCCGGCGCCGCCGGTGAGAAGGACTTTCACGCGCGCCTACCGCGAGGTCAGCTTTCCCTGGAACAGCGAGAGGAACGCCACGTAGAGGAAGCCGACGCAGAAAAGCGCCTGGAACGGGACCGCGCCGTACATCCCGTGCCGAAGGGAATAGACGATGACCCCGAGGAATCCCAGCCCCAGGACGAGCTCGACGAGGGCCGTCATGAACTTGAGCGAGAATTTGGCGCGGTACGACCGTTTGACGAAGGTGTCCGCCGTGCCCGCCAAGGCGTACTTCGGAGTCCGGACGAACTCTCCGCTCCGGCGGGAGAAAAGTCCTTCAAGCACCGCCCGGGAATTCGAGACGCACATCCCGATGCCGACGGCCAGAAGGAACGGAATGTGAACGAACGCCTTCACGACTTCCTTGAACCCGTAGATCTCGCGCTGCGCCAGCAGGTAGTAGACGCACACCGAAACGGTTGCCAGGGCGAAGATCGCCAAATCCACGAACACCGACCGCTCCATCGAGATGAGCGGCCGGAAATAGGTGACGGGGAACATGAGGACGGCCAGGACCGCCATCATCAGATAACAGGTGTTTCCGGTGAGATGCACGATCCCTTCGCTCTTCACATGGAGCGGAAGGTCCGCCCGGATGACTTTCCCGAGAAGCTTCTTTGAGGTCTGCATCGACCCCTTGACCCACCGGTGTTGCTGCGACTTGAAGCCGTTCATATCCACGGGCAATTCCGCCGGGGTTTCGACTTCCGGAAGGAAAACGAAGTTCCACTTCTCGAGTTGGGCTCGGAAACTGATGTCCAGATCCTCGGTCAGCGTGTCGTGCTCCCAGCCTCCCGCCTCCTCGATGGCGCTCTTGCGCCACATCCCGGCCGTCCCGCTGAAATTGAAGAAGCGGCCGGAGCGGTTGCGGGCCGCGTGCTCCATCATGAAATGGCCGTCAAGATAGACGGACTGCATGTACGTCAGAAGGGAGTACTCGCGATTCAGATGACCCCACCGCGTCTGAACGCACCCGATCGTCGGATCAGTGAAGAAATGCACCGTGCGTTCGAGGAAATCGGGAGGCGGAACGAAGTCCGCGTCGAAGATCGCGATGAACTCGCCGCGGCAGACCTTCATTCCCCCGTCGAGCGCCCCGGCCTTGTAGCCGGTCCGATCGGTGCGGTGGAGATAGGCGACGTCCAGCCCTTGAGACCTCCACTCCTCGACTTTCTTGCGACACACTTCCTGCGTGTGGTCGGTCGAGTCGTCGAGGATCTGGACCTCGAGTTTTTCTCTGGGATACCTCATCTTGCATACGGCGTCGATGAGGCGTTCCGCAACATAG
>Ga0209399_10000526_pt1 | contig 22919 bp, 26 predicted proteins | sample OV2TP3_FD_184130 | JGI IMG/M metagenome (GOLD analysis project Ga0209399, IMG submission 184130) | Hot spring microbial communities from Beatty, Nevada to study Microbial Dark Matter (Phase II) - OV2 TP3 (SPAdes) (version 3) | ecosystem: Environmental > Aquatic > Thermal springs > Hot (42-90C) ... | reverse complement strand
GAAGGTTAATAGGCCTAGTGGGGCGCAGAGCTGAACAAGGGGCGGACCCTTTCTATTGGATCCCCTTTAAAGAAAGGGGAAGGCGCGTTGGCCTACCACTTCTTTGTGGCGCAAGGATTGGCGGCGCAGGGGTTTTCCGCCTTCTTTTTGCCCTTAGCGGCCTTACCCGTCTCGGCCTTTTTCTGTGATTTCACCGCACAGGGATTCTGCGCCGCGCAAGGGTTCTTTACCGCGCAGGGGTTCTTGGCCGCACAGGGATTCGCCTGGGCAAAGCTTAAACTGGGTGTAAGCAAGAAAGCGGCCGCCACCAAGGCCAACATATAACGAACATACATTCTCCTCATAAAACCCTCCCTTTTTGTTACCACGGAATACGGTTCAGTTCTAAAACCACTTTGAGAGGCTAAAAGTTCCCCGCATTTTGAAAATTTTTTTCCCCAAAGCCGTGGACGGCCCTGATCCGAATCCCTCTCAAAACTGTTCCGCCGCCCCCTCATCCACAAACCAGAACAGCCAGCCGTCATGGGGTTCAATGCGCCGCGCAGGAAGATTCTCCGAGCCATCCCTCTTTTGAAAGACATCTCTCAGAACATGGGCTTTATTCTCCCCCGCAACGAGAAAAAAAATATGAGCGCCATGGTTTAACACTGGGAGTGTCAAGGTCAGGCGAGGAGTCTTCAAGTGCTCCACAAAAGAAGCCGTGACGAGACGACCCGTCTCGGAAAGGGCCCTGCTACCCGGAAAAAGAGAGGCCACGTGGCCGTCCTCTCCCAAACCCAAAAGAATCAGGTCGAAGCGGGGAAGATCACGTTCGGAGAGGCGGAAGAACCCGCGCAACGCCCGTTCGTATTCTTCTGCGGCTTCTGAAGGCGCGTTCTCTCCCCTCATCCTGTAAACATTCTCTTCTGGAATAGGGACGTTGGAGATCAGGGTCTCGCGCGCCATCCGGTAGTTGCTCTCGGGATGATCAGGGGGAACACAGCGCTCGTCTCCCCAGAAGAGATAGACTCGCAACCACGGAACTTGGCCGCTAAACTCCGGTGTTGCAAGGAGGGAATAAAGTCCCTTAGGTGTGGAGCCGCCGGAGAGGGCAACCGTAAACAAACCACTTTCTCGCACCGCCTCGCCCGCTAGGCGCACGAACTCCTCTGCCACGACCCTGCTCAGTTCCTTGGTATCCGCTACGATTCGGATATCGGCCTTCCGCGGCATGGCCCTACTCTCACAAGCCGCAAGCTAGGAGTTCTTTGCGGTATAAACCTTCATGATAGCGTCAAGCAGTCGAAGGGCGTCAGGCTTCTTACGCTGGAACGAGTTGCGCCCGATGATCGACCCGAATCCGCCACCGTCGCGAATGGCGCGGACCTCGTTCAACACGACTTCATCCGTCTCCGCCGGTCCGCCAGAAAAAATAACGATGCGCCGCCCGTTGAAAGCGCACTGCACCACATGGCGAACTCGGTCAGCGAGGCCCTCAATCGCGATCCGCTCTTTTTCATAGACCCTGCGCGCCGCCTCCTCCTCGATATGCGCCGTGGGGAGCTTCACCTTGATGATGTGAGCGCCGAGCTGGGCGGCGATGTGTGCGGCGTAGGCGCAGACATCAACAGCAGTTTCGCCTTCCTTGCTTAGACCCGAGCCGCGTGGGTAGGACCAAATGATCACAGCCAAGCCATTTTGCTTGGCCTCTTCAGCATAGGCGCGGATTTGTTGATACATCCCCAGACGGTGCGCTGAACCGGGGTAGATGGTGAATCCGATGCCGACGCAACCGAGGCGGAGGGCATCTTGCACGCTGCCAGTCAGCGCCTGATTGGGGTCTTTCTCATCGCGCAGTAGATCGTGGTCGTTGACCTTCAGTATCAGAGGCACCTCTCCGGCGAACTCCCGCGCCCCCGACTCCAGGAAGCCCAGGGGCGCAGCATAGGCATTGCATCCAGATTCGGTCGCCAGCTCAAAGTGATAGCGCGGGTCATAAGCAGGAGGATTGGAAGCGAAGCTGCGCGCCGGGCCATGTTCAAAGCCCTGGTCTACCGGAAGGATGACTAATCTACCCGTCCCCGCAAGCTTGCCGTGATTTAACAACCTGGCAAGGTTCGTCAGCACGCCTGGATTGTCGCTACCATACCAACTCAGGATTTCTTTAACTCGCTCGGTCATAGTCGCCTTATCTCCCTAACTTTTCAGAACGAAAAGCGGCGTAATAAGCCGCAATGTCACGCGCATCCAGCACCCAGGCCAGATTAGGAGTCTCACACCTACCCCCAACCACAGGGCAGGGAACGCCAAAACAAGCGCTTGTGACCGGAGAACTATTATTGGAAATGAATTCTCGCACAAGTGACTTAAGGTCAGGATAATCTTTACTCGAAAAGCTTCGTTTAGATGCGGGAGTCAGCTTGCTTCCCTGGACGGAAAAGAGTCCAAGATTAGTTTTGGTACCGCCAATATCGCCTGCAAGAATCATCTGTTGCACAGCCCCCGGTTTACCTTCACTCATAACGGTTCTTTCACTTGATAATCCCCTGACTATGGGCGCCGCCAGTGACGGCCATCCCTTTCTATAAATGCATCCGCTTCCCTTGGTCCCCATGTGCCAGCAGCGTAGTTGGGAAAGCCTTGGGGCGGGATGGCTTCCCAGGTTTCGAGAACAGGTGTCAAGAGCGACCAAGCCAGCTCGATCCAATCGTGCCGAATAAAGAGAGTTGAATCTCCCCTCATGCAGTCGAGGAGCAAGGTTTCGTAGGCATCTGGAGGCCCCTCGCCGAAGGCTCTCTGGTAGCTGAAGTCCAGGCTGAGCGAGCTTACGCAAATCTCAGGGCCGGGCGGCTTGACTTCAAAAGTAAGCGAGACACCCTCATCGGGTTGAATCCGCAGGATTAGGGTGTTCGGGCTTACGTGATCCAGCGCGCATCCCTTAAAGAGCAAAAGAGGTGGCTGCTTAAACTGAATGGCTATTTCTGTCACCCTTTTCGCGAGCCGCTTCCCTGAACGCAGATAGAAAGGTACGCCCTGCCAGCGCCAGTTATCTACGAACAATTTAAGACCGGCATAGGTCTCTGTAGTCGAATTCCTCGCCACCCCTTCCTCTTCTCTGTAAGCCTTCATCTCTCTTTCTTCTATCGCCCCGCGTCCGTACTGGCCCCGCACGGCTACCTCTTGAACATGCTCGGGCGAGATGGGACGCACCGATCGCAGCACCTTGACCTTTTCGTCCCTTACCGCTTCGGCTGAAAAAGCTACCGGAGGCTCCATCGCCGTAAGGCAAAGAAGCTGAAGTAGATGGTTCTGAAACATGTCGCGGATCACGCCCGCTTTTTCATAGTAGCCCCCGCGGCTTTCGACGCCCACGGTCTCCGCCGCAGTGATCTGAACGTGATCGACATAGCGGCGGTTCCAAATCGGCTCGAAGACGGCATTGCCGAAGCGAAAAACCAAAATGTTCTGCACAGTCTCTTTTCCCAGATAGTGATCGATGCGGTAGACCTGATTCTCGTCAAAGACCTCGTGCACCTGACGATTTAGCCTTTGAGCCGTCTCGAGATCGCTCCCAAAGGGCTTTTCGATGACGATGCGCGTCCGCTCACCATCCACGGCATTTTTCCCTGCCAGGCCCACGGCCGCTATCTGCTGAACGACCGGGGCATATAAATCAGGTGGGGTGGAAAGGTAGAAGATTCTATTCCCTCCCGTCGAGTGCTCATGGTCGATCTTAGCCAGAGATTCTTTGAGCCGCAGGTAGGCTCCAGGATCCTGGTAGTCACCGGAAAGATAGTAAAACCTACGGGCAAAATCTTCCCACACGGCCTCGTTTTTTAACCTATTGTGAGAAAACTCACTCACGGCATCGCGCGCCTTGCGGCGAAATTCTTCGTCGCTCATTTTGCTTCGGGCATAGCCCACTACGGAAAGTCCTCGGGGTAGTCGGTGCTCTGCCGCAAGATTGTATAAGGCAGGCATGAGCTTCCGCTTAGTTAGGTCTCCCGAGGCACCGAAGATAACTATGGCGCAGGGGTCTAAATTCATTGGGGGCAACGTTATTCCTCCCTCTTTAGCGGATGTCCGCCGAACTGATATCGCATCATGGCGAGAAGTCTATCGGCAAAGGAGCCCTCGTCCCGGGAACGGAGTCGCTGTAAAAGCGACAGAGTAATGACCGGCGCTGAGATATCCAGATCCACCGCTTCAAAGACCGTCCAACGCCCCTCCCCGGAGTCCTCCACGTAGGGCTTGATTCCGCGCAAATCTTTATTCTCAGCCAGGGCCTTCGCAACAAGATCGAGGAGCCAAGAGCGGATGACGCTCCCATGGCGCCAGATTTCAGCAATTTGGTGGAGGTTTAACTTAAACTCAGCCTTCCGCTCCATGAGAGCGAACCCTTCGGCATAAGCTTCCATGAGGCCATACTCGATGCCGTTGTGGATCATCTTGACGAAATGGCCAGCGCCGCTCGGACCAACGTGGCCCCAGCCTTTATCGGGCGCCGGGGCCAGGGTCTGGAAAATAGGCTTGAGCCGCACGACCGCCTCTGGATTCCCTCCAACCATCAAGCTGTAACCCTCCGTGAGTCCCCAAATGCCGCCACTGGTCCCCACATCCACGAAATGGATCCCTCTCCCTTTGAGCATCGCGGCACGGCGAAGCGTGTCTTTATAGTTGCTGTTACCGCCATCGACGACCACGTCGTCTGGCGTCAAGTGCGGGGTCAATGCCTGAATCGTCTGGTCTACCGGATCCCCGGAGGGGACCATGAGCCAGATCGCCCGCGGCAGGCTGAGTGTCGCAGCCAAAGCTTCCAGCGAGTCTGCTCGAACTACACCTTTGTCAACCAGGCGCTTAATTGCTTCAACGTTCCGGTCATGAGCTACGACGCGATGCCCGCCACTTAGAAGCCGCTCCGTCATATTGGCTCCCATGCGCCCAAGACCGATCATGCCAAGTTCCATATGGCTAACCTCCTTAGCTCACGAACCTAGGGGACTGCGTTCCTGAAGACAGCTCTCGACTGTGGCCAACAACTTTTCCGGATCTTCCACGAGGCACCTGCAGGGCACCAGGTCAGCGGCGCGCAACCGCTCTAGGGTAAAGGGTGTAGCTACTGCGATCGTGTCTATGCCAGCCGCCAGGGCCGCCTGGACACCGGCGGGCGAGTCTTCGACGGCGAGACACTCGGCAGGCGATACTTGTAATAGCCTGCATGCGGTGAGGTAGATCTCAGGGTCCGGCTTTGGTTCCTTAACGTCTTCGCGCGTGACCACGACGTCAAGTTTGCCTTCCAGAGCCAAAGCTATGAGGACGTGGTGCACCTCTGGTCTGTGTGACATCGTGGCAAGCCCCGTTTTACAACCATTTTGGCGGACGAGGCGGAGAAAGGCGACGGTATGCGGCCACTGGTTATCCCTGAGAAACTGCGGGTCCGAAACCATCTGCTTGTAAATATTGAGACGCAGCACAGTCAGAGCCTCCCAAGGCTCGGATACCCCGTACAAGGATGCTAGGGGCCGGAGCTTTGTCTCCAGCCCCAGCCGCTCCATCACGTGGCGAGAAGCAGCTTCCCTTGAAGAGCCGATCACCTCGCGGTAGGCCTCTATCGCCCTCGGGTCCGGTTGCGGCAGATCGAGGATTTTCTGTACGGCGATGGCGTAGGAGAGCGCCTTCAATTTCTCCGACTGCACCAGCGTTCCGTCCAGGTCAAAGATAACAGCGCGAACCATTTCTTTCCTCTAAGCCAAACATTCAAGCAGAGTCTTCAGGCCCTCGGCCACTTCCCTGCCGACATTAATACGGAGCACGCGGCGTCCGCGCTGCTTCAGGGCCTGGTAATCACCCAGGGCTTGGGCCCGAATCAGTTGCCCAAAGGTATAGGTCACCTCCGGGACCGGCAGATCGTCTTCTGTATCGTCGACAAGCTGCAAAAAGAGCCCGGTATTCGAGCCTCCTTTGTGCAACTGGCCAGTCGAGTGAAGAAAACGCGGCCCGTATCCGAAGGTCGTTGCGAGCTTTTTGCGATCGCGAAGCGCAAGGCGAATCTTCTGTATGACCTCTGTTGTCTCGGATCTCGGCTGCAAGAAAGCCTGAAACCCGACATAGTCGCCTGATTTCGCTTGAGCCAACCAGCTCTCGATGGCCCTTTTAAGGACATCTCGCTTGGTCGCGGACACGAGCTCCATGCTTTGAGTCTCCTGTCCCTTTCTCTCGCTCGCCTCCATCGCTTTACGAGCCAGCTCTTTCGCCACCTCCACATCGGGCTGATCAAATGCATGGATGCCCAGGACAGCTCCCGCAGCGGCCACCGCCACCTCCCAGCGGAAAAATTCCTGCCCGAGATCGGTCTTGTCGGAAAGTTGTATTCGGACGGTGGGATTACCGGTCGCTTCCAGCTTCCCAAAACGCCCTTCGACGTCATCATCTCCCATTATCCCCAGGTAAACGAATAGGCGATCTCGGCCATACACTTCAGGTGAACCGATAAGTTCATCGACCACAGGCACGATCCCCTTGCCATCCTTACCGGTGCTCTCGGCGATGAGCTGCTCGATCCAGACCGGCAAGGCTCGAATGGACGACGAGGCGATGAAAGTAACCTTGTCCCGCCCGGCTAAAGCCAATTCTCCCAGAGCTGCGCCTAAGACCACGCCGGGGTTATCTGATTCGGAGACGCAAAAGGCCGAAGCCTCAACCATCCTCCAGGCACGATCTAAGATCCTCTGTACATCCACTCCAATCAAAGCAGCCGGGACCAGACCAAAAACCGTGAGCGCCGAGTAGCGTCCTCCTACATCCGGCGGCGCGTGAAAAACGCGGCGAAAGCCCCGCTCGCCGGCAAGTTTGTCGAGAGGAGTCCCCGAATCAGTGATGGCAATGAATTGCTTTCCTGGGTGGTCCGTCAGTTGGCTTGCCTTGTTCCAGAAGTACCTGAAGAAAGAGAGGGTCTCGGTCGTGGTGCCGGACTTGCTGGAAACTAGAAAGAGTGCGCGGCTCAGATCCAACTGGGCCTCCACAGCGCGCACCGCAGCCGGATGGGTGCTGTCGAGGACGGTCAGTTCGGGGTAGCCTCGCTGCTCGTTGAAAGTGCGCTGGAAGACCTCCGGGGCGAGGCTTGAACCACCCATCCCCAAGAGCGCCACATGACGTAGCCCTTCCGCTTTTACCTCCTCCGCGAAAGCCTTGAGATCCTCGACCTGCTCGTGCATGGTCTCAGGCAGAGTTAGCCAGCCAAGACGATCGCTGATTTCCGGCACCGGTTTGGGAGACCAGAGGGTTGGATCTTTTTGCCAAAGCCGGCAGGCAAATTTCTCCCTCTGCCAGGCTCGCCCTCGTTCTTCAACGGGACTTTGGTATCTCCCTAGGTTCAGGCTCTGGTTACGCACTTGACCGACGACGATTTTCTTTTTTTTCTCCTCCAGGGCAGCCAGCAGTTGGTCAAAGGAGGCGGCAAAAGCGGCGACACCATCGGCTTGGAGCCTTTGGGCGATAGCGTCCGGATCTATTCCTAAGTCCTTCAGCCGACGCAGATCGGACTCAGCTACCGGAAGCCTCTCTTCCACTGTAACTCCCCGCACCTTCCCGTGGTCCTTGAAGGCGTTGAGCGTAGCCGGAGGCAATGTGTTCACTGTGTCCGGCCCGATGAGTTCTTCGACATAGAGCACATCGGAGTAGGCAGGATTCTTGGTTCCTGTGCTGGCCCAGAGAGGGCGTTGAACACGGGCGCCTCGCTGGCGGAGTCGGGCAAAAGGCTCGCCGTAGAAGATCTCGCGGAAGCGCCGATAAACGATCTTGGAGTTAGCGACAGCGATCTTACCAAGAAGGTTCCTTGCCTGGCTGCTACCGTGCTTCTCCAGCGCGCGATCGACCATCGTGTCCACCCGGCTGACGAAGAAAGAGGCGACGGAGGAGACCCTGTGAGGATCCGAGCAGCGCTCCAACCCGCGGATATAGGCCTGTGCCACGGCCTCGTAGTGGTTGAGAGAAAACATGAGCGTGATGTTGACATTGACGCCGTCGGCGATGAGGGCTTCAACAGCGGGAATTCCCTCAGCAGTGGCCGGGACCTTGATCATGATGTTCGGGCGCGCAACCGCTGCTCTAAGCCGCATAGCCTCGGTGATCGTACCTTTAGTATCATGGGCGAGGTGAGGGGAGACTTCGAGGCTGACAAAGCCGTCGGCGCCGCCCGTCTCATCGTACACGGGCCGGAGAACGTCGGCGGCCATCTGAATATCTTCGATGGCCAGCGTCTCAAACAGTTTACTCGCGTCTGTCTGAGGATCTTTTTTTAACTCGGCGCCGAGGGCGCCGTCGTAATCCGTACTGCCTGCGATGGCCTTCTCGAAGATCGTCGGGTTACTTGTCACGCCGCTCAGGCCGTCCTCCTCTACGAGGCGTTTGAGTTCACCGCCTGTGATCAAACTGCGACGAATGTAATCAAGCCAGATGGATTGCTCATATTTTTGTAATTCTCTGAGCGCGTTCATTGTGGCCCTCCGAGCTATTCAGCAAATACTAGCGGCAACATGATACCTAGGGTCAAAACCACCACCCAGACGGCGGGTGCCGAGGTGCTGGGCTTTCGTTGCAGTTGTGTGCGCGTCGCCCATGCATGAGCGCGCAAACCCGGGTCATAACGCATCACCAACAACTGGTAGACTAGTGCGGTGGTGCCTCCGTATGCCAAGTGTCCAATGAGCGAAGGATAAGCTCCCAGCGCTGATGCCAAAGACCATTGGACCTCTGCTCCGAGGAGGATCGGCATCAGCGTCAGAGGACCCAGGAACCACCACAAGAGGCCATAAACCAGACCCCAAGCCAGGCCAGCTCCATAATTGTACGCTTCTCGCCGAAAGAGTAGCCCATAGCAGATTAAGGCGTAGGCTGCGCCCCACAACAAGCCTGAACCTGCCTTCGTTGCGAGTTTGCCGAACAACAAGCCAAATCCGATACCCAGGACTACACCGAAGAGAATGTCCTGAGCTGGTTTAAGCAATGGATAATATCGTCCAAAAGGGCCACCGACAATTGTTCCGTCGGGCTCCTCCACCAGAAATCCATAGACCAAACCGCCTAACACACCCGCCAGAAGGCCGGACATAGAACGGTGCCGCAGAGTGTTGTAGGTGCTCATATTACCTTCCTCGCACGGACATAGCTGTCCATGCCACGCGCAGCCTCAACGCTCTTCCTTGGCTGGCGGAAAGTAACCGTCTGCACGATGTCGCGAGGGAAAAAGAGATCCACGGTCCAGTCCAGCGCGACGCGAATCTTCTTCTCAAGACTTGGTAGCTTCAATAGATAAATGGTCCGCCACAGCCACCACGCAAAGAGGCCGCAGAACCTTATTCCACAGACATCCCCACAGGCGGTTTGGTGGCCGAGGATAGCGAACGAACCAAGCGAACGATAACTAAACGGCTTGGTTTTCCCTCCGCGGATAACCGCATGGATGTTGCGGGCAAGAGTGGCAGCCTGCCGCACAGCATGTTGGGCCGTCGGCGGGCATGGCTCCCCCGTCCGGCTATTCAGGACAGCGGCGCAGTCGCCTACAGCCCAAACGTCGCAGTGTCCAACCACAGCCAATGTCGCATCCGCCTTAACAGCGCCGCGCTGATCGAGCTCTAACCCCAGACCACGAACCAAAGGATGGGGGCTCGCTCCCGCCGTCCAGACCACAGTCTCACTCCGTATCTCCTCACCGTCGCTCAGCATCACCATGCCAGGAGGGGCATCCGCCAAGCGGGTACGAAGTTTGAACGTGACACCCCGCGCCTTTAGCCTCTCAAAAGCGAACTGAGCTTGGTTAGCGCTAAGCTCGGGCATGATCCGCTCGCCCGAGTGGACGAGAATCAGCGAAACCTCGTCGGGATTTATGTTGGGATAAAACCAAAGAGAGCCCCGCACGAAGTCGTTGAGCCCGCCGATCAGCTCGGTACCCGCAAAGCCGCCACCCGCAACGACAAAGGTGACCAGCGCTTTTCGTTTATCCGAATCGGGCTCGGGATCGGCTCGCTCGAGCATCTCGATGACGTGGTTTCGTAGAAGGATCGCGTCTTCCAAGGACTTGAAGGCAAAGGCCTCAGCCTCAACTCCTTTGAGACCAAAGAAGCTGGTGACGGAGCCCAAGGCAAGCACCAGATGGTCAAAGGGAACCGCCAAGGATGATTCGCCATCAGTTGCCAAGCTCACCTGCCGCTTTCCAAAATCGATGGCCTGAACCTCACCACGGGTGACCTGAGCCCGGCGGAAGAAGGCGCGGAGTGGAGTGATGATGTGCTGCGCTTCGATCCCGCCGGCAGTGACCTCGGATAGCATGGGAGTGAACAAGAGGTGGTTAGTGTTGCTGACTAGAGTGATGAGCACGCTCTCATCCCCCGCAAAAAGGCGCTCAAGGTGCTGCGCAGCGGTGACACCAGCGAATCCACCGCCCACAATGACAATTCTGTGTCGGACTGAAAAATCTTTTGGCCTCTCCACGGGCTCATCCGGAAGCCCCACGTAGCGAAACGCCGCGTCAGAAAGGACCCGATAGGCGAGGCCGGCGGTGGCCCCCTCGAAAAGCCATGCAATTAAGGCGGGAAAGGCGGAGGCGGCAGTTCCAACCTCCCATTGCGGACCCTCGCCCATCACTATGGGAACTAGGCTTAAGGAAAGGACCACCCACCAAAGCAGGCCAAAAGCCAGGCCGCTCATCAGGCTTTCTGCATAGTTTAAGGGCGCAGGTCTAAAGAGCCACGCAAAGCTGATCCCTACGACGGCACCAAAGAAAAAATGCATGACCAATCCGTTAGCCGCCTCCTCAGCCAGCGCAGCAGTGATCGCTAAACCGACGACAGCCGCCAGAAGGCCAGATGCGATACCGATGGCTATCTCCTGCGGGCGAAGTCTCGTCAGATCTTTGGACGTCATTTTTTTTCTCGTCGCGCAAAGAGCCTTAAGCTTCCTACTCTTGCCGTGTTCGCGGGAGGCCGGGCCAATCGAGATCACTGGCGCCGAGAGCCCGGTCGAGGTTGAACGCGGCGCTGATCAGGCAATCGGTTGATAGACCATAACGGCCAGTCTCTACCAGGAAACGACCCTGGAGACGAAAAAGTTCCAATTGTGGGCCCTGGAGACTCAATCATTCCAGTCGCTTTAATTCACCGAGCATCGTAGGTATCAACTCCGACACCGTCGGATGGATGTGCATCGCTCTCTGAATTACCGTATAGGATGCTCTGACGTACATGACATCTAGAACGGAGTGAATGATCTCATCACCTCCGATTCCCAGGATTGCTGCCCCCAAGATTTCGCGAGTCTCCGCATCGACCAGGATCTTCATGAAGCCCTGGGTCTCGCTTTTTTCCACGGCGCGCGCTACGCGAGTCATGGGTCTTTTTCCGATCAACGCTCTGCGACCGGACTGCCGCACCTGGGCTTCGGTCATCCCGGCGCGGCCTAGCGGAGGATCGATGAATAATCCGTAAGTCAGAATGCGGTCGCTGACGCTACGCGGGTCGTTGTCGAGCAAATTAGCCGCCACAATCTCATAGTCATTGTAGGAAGTGTGGGTGAAGGCCCCTTTGCCATTGCAATCACCGAGCGCCCAGACACCTGGCACATTGGTGTGAAGCTGATCATCGACTCTGATGTATCCGCGTTCATCCGTTTCCACTCCAGCCTTTTCCAGGCCCAAATCGTCCGTGTTGGGACGCCTTCCGACTGCCAGCAAGATATGGGATCCCGTGACCTCCCTGGGTCCACTATTGCAATCTATCTTGGCCAGCACTCTGTCACCTTGCTTTTCTGCCCTCACACATTCCGCATTGAGCTGGATGCTTATTCCTTCGTTTTCCAGGATTTGCTTGATGGCCTCCGACACATCTTCGTCTTCTCTCTCAATGAGCCGGGGCCCTCTTTGGACAATCGACACCTGGCTTCCAAAGCGCCGGTACATCTGCCCGAACTCTAGACCGATGTAACTACCGCCTACAACGATTAGGTGCTCGGGCAAAAAGTCCACATTCATCATGCTGGAGTTTGTAAGATAAGGTACGTCTGCAAAGCCGGATGGAACCGTAGCCCGAGCTCCTACGTTAATGAAAATCTTTTCGGCTTCCAGGGATTCACCGTTGACGCCGATAGCGTGCGATCCCAAAAAACTTGCGTGGCCTTCGAACACACTCAGATTTTTCGTGTTTTTAAGCCAGTTTTCGACGCCGTTGTTGGACTTTGCCACCACCGCGTCTTTGCGCGCCTTGACCTTTTGCATATCCACTGTGATCGGCCCGCCGATCATAACCCCGAAGTCAGTCCCACGCCTGGCCATGTAAGCCGCACGGGCGCTGGCCACCAGGGCCTTCGTTGGTATGCATCCGGTATTGACACACGTCCCTCCGAAGAGCTTGCGCTCGATGATGGCTACCTTCATCCCAGTTCCGGCCAACTTCGTGGCCAACGATGGTCCAGACTGCCCCGTGCCGATGATTATCGCGTCATATTTTGTCGTCATGAGACGTTCCTCCCTCGGTTTACTTGCAGACCTTGACATCAAATGTCGAGAACTCACGCTTCAACCACCGTGTTAGTCTTGGGTTTTGAACAGCAAATAAGCACTGCTCCATCTTCGGGAAGATCCAGCGGTTCTAGAACATACTCCACTTTACCTTCCTGGAGCTTACACTTACACGTATGACATATACCGGACCTGCAGCTGTAATCCGGACTCAACCCATTTGCCTCTGCTAAGTCAAGTATACTCTCAAGAGAAGGGTTCCAGTTTGCCTTTACACCGGATTTGGAGAAAGTGACCTCGATTTCTTCGCAGCACTCGGAAGCGGCTGCAGCACGCTTTCGTGTCGCAACCTTTGCCCTCTCCGTCAGCGCAGAGGCCGGCCCGAAAAACTCGTAATGAATCCGCTGCTCAGCGACTCCCCATTCCAGGAGCCCATTGAACAGCGCTTTCATGAAGGGTGTGGGCCCACACAGATAGAATTCGAAATCTGTGCTGGGCAGCAGACGCTTCACCAGTTCGATGTCCACGTGTCCTTCGTCATCATAGTCGCGCCCTACGGTGTCTTCGGGCAAGGGCCTGCTGTATCGAATGTGTATGTGGACGTTGGTGTTTTCTTCGGCAACGCACCGGACATGTTTACCCAAGGCATGCTCCCGGCTGTTTCGGCTGCCGTGGATAAACCATGTCGGTCGGTTCGAACCCGCATCAACGATGGCGTTTAACATGCTAATTAGGGGTGTCAGCCCAACCCCGGCACTCAAGAGAACCACGCCCGTTTTCCCATGTGGGTCGAGGAAGAATTTCCCTCGGGGGGACTTTGTTAATAGTGGTGTGCCAGTTTCCACCTGATCATGAAAGTAGTTAGAAGAGACCCCGGGGTACACGTCCGGTCGGTTAGCTGGGGCGAGTTCTCTCTTGATGGTCAGCCGGTAGTAATCTCTGTTGGGGCTGTCAGATAAGGAATACGTCCGCAGAACCGGTTTCCACTGCCCTGGAATGTCCAGCTTCAAGGGCAAAAACTGACCTGGCAAGAAGGGTGCTAACGGCTTTCCATCCTTAGGCACGAGATAAAACGAGGTGGTGGTTTCACTCTCTGGCACCTTCCGGTTAACAGTTAATGTTCGAAATTCCTCTTTGGTTCGGGTTGGGGCCTGAGCCTTGGCCAACCTGCCTTCGAACGTGGCTCGCCACCTCGGAGAAAATGCTGCAACACCAAGGGCTTTTCTGAATCCCTCTAGGTTGTCCTTGTCAAAATACATAAGCTGGTTGGCCTCAAGGATCGTGATCCCGACCGGGTCAACTTTTACTCTCTCGATCACATCGCCCGCACCAACATCACCCTCCTCCAGCACGCGAAAGTAAAAACCCAGCCGCCCACTCGCGAGAATCTGACTGTAAAATCCCTCAACATTCATTTTGATCGCTAGTTTGTAACACGGGACGCGAGGCTGCGTGACCTGGAAAAGCGAGGTTCCTATTCGGAAGACATCACCCACATGAACGTCGTGGTCCAGCATACCCTCGACTGTGAGGTTTTCGCCGAACTGTCCAAATGTGAAATCAGTCCTTCCAAGTTCACGCGCCCAATGCGCATAGTTATCGAATGAATACACATACACGGCCCTGAATTCTCCGCCGTGCCCAATCAGGTCTGCTTGGCCGTCCCCTTCGAGGTTGAGTTTATTAACTCGTACTCGTCCCCGGACGGGCTCTTTAAAGATGCCGGTGCGAACCGTCTTTCCTTTGAACGAGATCTCTTTCGGAAGGGAAACATTGACAGACAAGAGCTTCATCACCTGATCCCCATGATTTTTGTGCCGGACGGCGTTATGACGAGAGTCCTGGCTGCGAGTCACCCGTCAGCGAACCCCACATCCAGGTCCTTCCGACGGTGCCTCAGTGATCAGAGCTGCGATGAGTTGGGCGCTCGGTTCTGTCATTGCCGGCTCAAGCGCGGCTTTACCGAGCTGCTTTCTGAGGGAAGCAATTGTTTCTTCCAGCTCTGCGATACACTGCTGAAGTTTTTGAACCCTCGGCACCATTTCTTCTGCCGTAAATCGTTGCTTGATGTGCTGGGTGCAGTTGGGACTCCACGCCTTCACGTGGAAGCACAAGACGCGCTCCGGTCGCGCCTTGTAGTCGGGGGCGACGACTCGCTGTAACAATTCCGGGTCATCTTCAACGAATTCAGCGGTCCCCCAGATTTTGATCCGATGGCGGTTTGGATAGTCCATCAGGAAGATGAACGCTTTGCTGTTTTCGCTCAAGTTGCCAAGCGAGATGTATTGGGCGTTCCCGGCAAAGTCCGCGAACGCGAGCGTGTGTTCATCGAGCACCTTGAGGAAGGCTTTTGGGCCGCCGCGATACTGAATGTAGGGTTGCCCATCCGCGCTGGCAGTGCCCAAATAAAGGGAATCTCGTTCTGCAATGAATTCTGCCAATTCGGGCGTGATTACAGCCTGCCATGGACCTCGGTTGGCCTGCTGTTCCATCCTGGCGTAGGCTTTGCGTGACCCGCGTTTCTCTTGGGCCGCTTTGACCGCAGGGGTAAATGCTACATCACTTCTGGGTTGGCTCATAATCCCGCTCCTACTTGGACATTTTTCTATGCTTCTCTTGCCTCGTCGTCCTTTACTTCCTGTTTGCGATAGTGATCGATAAGCATAAGTACTTGCTCAGCCTGAAGGCGCCCTAAAGGACCACTGGAATAGGTCGCCTGCACCACTTTCCCATTGCGCAAGATAAAATTGGCGGGCTGAAAGTAGCCATGCTCACTATCAAAGTAAGCACCGATCTTATCCGCTTCTTTCCTCACATCCAAACCGTAAACGACCGGAAAACCGATCCTGTGCTTTTCAGCCATTTTTCGAGCATCTTCCTCTTTATCAACGGACAGGGCGACAATACCGATATGCGTCTGTTTGAACTGTTCCTGCTTGCCACCAAAATCTGCGAACTGCAGATTACAGAATGGTCACCAGTGCCCCCGGTAGAAAAGCACAACATTCCATTCCTGTTTTAAATCTTCGGGAATGGTCAAACTCCCCCCGCCCACAGTAGGACCGCTAACACCCGGGAATAGATCACCATTATTCAGTCTCACAACAACCTCCTATATAAGCATCCTTCAATCTCTTCCAATGCTCGACTCCCTCCACGCGCGCTTTTGTGCTTCCCTAGTTATGGTCGTCCCGTCATCGGTGTCGCCGACTCTTCTGCGGACGATTTTTTAATCAAACCGTGCTCCAGCGCATAATCCCTGAGAGCGACCTGGAGCAGCCGCCGCCCCCGGAAAAGCTTGGAGCGCACGGTGCCCACGGGACACTTCATGATCTTAGCAGCCTCCTCATATCTAAGCTCCTCAACATCAACGAGGACAACCGCAGTCCGAAACTCCTCGGGCAGTTCCCGGAGAGCCTTATTGATCTCTTCGCCTGCTAGCTTAGAGAAAACCAAGGTTTCGGGGTTTTCCCTGTTCGTCTTTTCCTCCCCTGCAATCATGGCTTCGCAACTGCGCTCGACTTTTTCCCAATCCATCGATTCCGGCTCCCGCTGCCTTTGTCGATAGCGATTGATGAAGAGGTTTCTCATGATGGATAATAGCCAAGCCCTGCAGTTGGTTCCCGGTTCGAACTGTTCAAACGCAGTGAAGGCCCGCAGATAAGTGTCCTGTACCAGATCCTCGGCCTCTGTACTATCCCTGGTTAAATAGTAGGCGGCCCGATAGAGACGATCGATCTGTGGGATAGCTACTTCCTGGAATTCCGCCCGCAAAACTTGCTCCCGATCATCAGAAGGAGACATAGACCATACTCTAGCGGTTGCCTCTGGACGGCTCATTCATGTCCTCCTTTTAAAAGATCCTCGATGAAGGCCGGGCAGTTTATGATCTGAACATTTTCCTCTTCCAGCCGTCTCAGCGTCCTGATGCCCGACTCATCCACGTACCTCACCTCCGAAAAATCCAGGACCACCTTTTTCTCTTCATGAACGAACTCGAGAATCTTACTGTAGAGAACTGCCACCCAGTCGGACACGATTCTTCCTTCGAGCTTCAGCGCGACAGTACAATCGCCTTGAGCCACTTTGGAGATTCGAAGCATCTTCGTTCGACCTGCTCGGTTGATTTGTTTAATAGAGATGGCAAGAGCTATGCCAGATAGGGAACGGAACGTAGAAGGCGCTCTAAGCGGCTGATATTTCTAAATGAATAGAAAAAGTGGAGTGCCCCAGGCTGGTTGCCCAAGGATAGGCGCGTCCCAATCATTTGGGAGGCTCACGAAATATTGGGAATCAACTCTTTCTTTTGATTCCCAGCTTTTTCATCCTCGCTTCCAGGGTAGTGGGCTTTAACCCCAGAAGCTTTGCAGTTCCTTTCTCTCCGCTCACCCGCCAGCCCGTGAGCTCCAGCGCTTCGATGATATGCTCCCGCTCAACCTCCTCGAGAGTTTGGACTCGTTCGCCGCGGGGAGACAGAGCAGGCCTGGGACGCCAATCGCCCAGTTCGAGTCGAGGACCCAGGCTGGTAATGACGGCCCGCTCAATGACGTTCTCAAGCTCTCTGACATTGCCAGGCCAAGGATAGGCCAGAAGAGCATCCATAATCTTTTGCTGAATGGTTTCGATCTTTTTGCCAAGCTTTGCGCTATGTTTCATGGCAAAGTACTTGACCAGCAGCGTGATGTCTTCCCTTCGCTCCCTGAGTGGCGGCAGGGGAATCGGAAAAACATTGAGACGGTAGTACAGATCCTGGCGGAAACCGCCTTCCTGTACAGACCTCTCCACATCCCTGTTCGTGGCTGCGATAACCCTAACATCGACCTTGATGGTTTCCGCGCTTCCCACGCGCTCGAATTCGCTTTCCTGAAGAACCCGAAGGAGCTTTGCCTGGAGATCCTGCGGCAGGTCGCCAATTTCATCAAGGAAGATCGTGCCCTGATCGGCGAGCTCGAAGCGCCCGATCTTGCGTGTTAAGGCTCCGGTGAAAGCTCCTTTCTCATGACCAAAAAGTTCGCTTTCAATAAGCCCAGCAGGAAGTGCCGCGCAGTTCACCCTTAACCAAAGCCCTGTGCCTTCTTTTGCTCAGGCTGTGGATAGCCCGGGCAAACAACTCCTTGCCGGTACCGGTTTCACCCAGAAGAAGCACAGGGGCATCAGTGGGAGCGACCGTCTCAACAGCCTTCAAGACACTCCTGATTGGCCTGGATTGCCCAACGATGTCTCCGAAGTTGTGCTCGGTTTTGATCTCCTCCTGAAGGTAGAGATTTTCTTGCTCAAGTTGCGCCTTAAGCCGAGAAATCTCCTCGTAGGCTTCCGCGTTCTCTATAGCCAAGGAGATCTGCGCCGCAATCTCTTCCAGCAAGACTGCGTCCTCCTCGGAGTAAGCGTTCGGAGTCCCGCTTGCGACGTTTAATGTTCCAAAAGCCCTTCCCTTACTTGTCAGCGGAACAACGACATAAGAGCGGACTCCCTGCGCGAGAAGAGAATCTTCCAACACAAACTGCCGCTCCTCTTTCAGGTCCCGCCTGAGGAGGGGTCTTCGTGTCTCTAAGACCCATCCAACGTGGCTATCTTTTTGATCGAACTCTTTGCCTACTTCGAATACGTAATTCGAGAGGGCGGGCTTCTCCAGCGCAAAAAGCCGGAAGGTATTTCTCTCCGCATCTCTGAGGCAAATCGCCGCCGCATCAAGGGAGAAAACTTTCTTAAGGGACTGGGCGATAGCGCTAAACAGGGATTGCCTATCGAGGTTTGCGATGATGGCATTATTGATCTCCAGAAGAAGCCTCTGCCGCTCCTCGGCGCGGCGCAGCTCCGCCGTGCGCTCTTCCACAAGCCTCTCGAGATTTTCCGAATATCGCTTGAGCGCCTCTTCGGCGCGCTTCCGGTCGCTGATGTCGCGGACAAGGGCAATCAGGCACTTCCTGCCCGCTATCTCAATAACCGACGCTGAAATTTCGCAAGCAACGTTAATACCGGTTTTCGTGAGGCACGTGAGCTCGTTCGTCCATCCCTGGCCCTGTTCGAACACCGACCTCACGAAGGCGAGAAGCTGGGGCATCTCTCGCGAATGGATCGCGCTTATCGGCAAGGAAAGCAACTCGTCCCGCGCGTAACCCAGCAGGCTGCAAGCTCTTGGATTTACGTCGACTATCCAGTCACGCTCCGGGTCAATGACAAAGATGGCGTCATTGGAATAGGTAAAAATTTTGCTCAGCAGTTCGTCGCCTTCCCTGGGTAACCCGTTGGCCATTCTAGTGCCGCGGTTCTCTTTGATTGCCTCTCTGGGGAAGGAGCCTATTGGATCAAAGCAATCAAGTCAAACCTGTATTCGCACGCGATAGTCTTTGCACAAAAAACCTCTGCAGCCCTCAACCAAATTCTAACGCTAAGAGCTCGAAAAAAACCACATTTCCCTTGACTGAACCTGTAGGATCACGACCTGGACTGCCGCTATCGCTTAAGAATACTCAAGGAGCCTTTTGTAGAAGCGCTCAAACCGCGCCTGGGCAGATTGATTTAAGGGGGCAAGGTTTGCAATTTCCACTTTGTCCCGTAGGTGACGCAGCCGACTCTGGAGGTAAGTCTCGTGAGGCCAATCCCACTGATGCTGGGGAAGCTCTTCTCCGTGATATGGGGCACCGTTCACCTTGCTTTGTAGGAAGATGACCTGCCAGAAGCTCAGCTCCTGGGTGTCATTTGTTGATCCGGTCATTATTTGTCCTTACCGTGCGCTTCCTCATAAGGCATCGTCTTCATTTCCCTTCATAAGATGGACCAAACTGGAGGTCCGAGCTGGAAAAGGTTGTCCCGGTGGTCTTCACCAAAGTTATCACCTGCTGAAGACCCGAGATGAGGTCGCGTTCGCGAAGGGAATCGAGAGGATGGATGAAGGCTGCCCAGACAATTCCCTGAAAAACTGCATATCGGGCATCTAAGGCTCTGGCAAAATTTGCCTCCATCATCGTCATCACGATCTGCTGATTTACCTTCCCTACCTCGGCTGCGGGGGCAATCACCCGCATCCGGTTATGAGATTCGTCCGTCAGGACCATAACGGGCACCTCCTCCCGCACCATCTGCCATTGGCCATGGCCCCCTTTTACGCTCGGCTCCAGGGTCTTCAAGATTCGCTCCAGCCTCGCGTTAGTCATGGGTCCTTCGGATTGTATGGCTTTCGGATCCTGTGCGGTACTAGCGCCCACAATCCAAAGAGAGATCGATATGAGCCATAAAGCCAGTGAGGTTTGTTCCTTCATAAGCCCATCTCCACGATCTGCTTTCTTGTATCTACCCTTAATGTCTGCAAGAGTCTGCTATGCCTTGTCGTGCAAAAGTTGACGGAAAAGAGCCCTGGCCTGCTCACTATGCCAATCCCTGTAGCCAACAACCCTGCCCACGATTTCCCCGTTTTTATTAATGAAAAGGGTAGTAGGCAACGACCATGCCTGATAGAGGTCGAAGATTTTTCCCTCTGGATCGAGAAGGGCTGTGAAGGTGAGACGGTGCTCTTTAAAAAATGCCTTGATCTCCTCGGGCGCCTCACGGTAGTTGACAGCCAGAATTGCCAATCCTTGATTACCGAATTCCTGGTGCAGCTTTTCCATAGCGGGCATCTCTAGCCTGCAGGGCGGGCACCAGGTAGCCCAGAAATTCAGAAAAACGACCCGGCCTCTAAGGTCTCGAAGGCTGACCGGCTTCCCACGGAGATCCTGCAAGGTAAAATCCGGCGCAAGGGTCTTCGCGTTAAACCTTTCAATGTTGAGCTTCTGTAGAAGATTATCTTCGGCGACCGCGGGAAGTTTTCCCCTGTGCGGAAAAACCTGTCTGGAAAGCACTAGTCCAGCGAGCGGTAGAAGCAGGACAATGATCGAAACCGTAGTCTTGACCTTCATAGGTTAAATTGACTCACGTTTGGGGGACTCTGGTATTTTTCTGGTTACCATGCCTACGCTTGATTTTCTTTTGCCACGATCAAGCACTTCAACAACAATCCCCAGTTTTCGAGCTTCTTCCGCGCATGGGCCACATACCTTCATCTTCATTATATCGGAATAGGCAAGGTACCTGGCCTCTTCACCGCTTAAGCATCGTTGGCACTTCATTCTCTGTCTCTATTACCGCAAAAAGCGCTAAGAGCCGACTTTACGGCCTCAATGCTACGAGAAACTTATGTCTGACCATGGTCCGACTCCTTTCGCTCATTACGGGCTGTAGATATTCCAGATCATTAGAAAAACAAGCACCGAAACTAAAACAGAGACGAAAACCATCGGGTCCATCAGAATCGTTGTTTCCTACGCCGCTAAGCTCAGGCTCTCCTCAATAAAGAGCAGGTCATCGTCTCCGAGTCTCAGTACTGGGTCGCCATCCTCGTCATGCCACATGCCTAGCTCGTCTCTGTCAAATTTGACCAGGAAACGATTCCCTACCCTGTTCTCGACTTGCTTGATGGTTCCGTCTCGGTCTGGCATCCAACGATGGGAGCTTATGACCCTAATCCGGTCTCCTTTTTTGAGGCTACGTTGCATTGTGCTCATATTCGCGCCCCCTCCAATGAGTCAAACAAAAGATGGATGGAAAGAGTTCCACGGCCTTATCTTCGCGGAGAGAACTCATTGCAGGTTAATGATCTGGTCCTCTGAGATGACCTGTACCTCGCAGTCCTCACTTCTCCACCCTGCCTTTCTACAGGCTTCCTCCACCGACCTTCCCTCTTCAATGGAAACTTCTTTACTCGCTAGACGCCAAATCTTAAAGACAGGCATGAGAGTCCCTCCATCGAAACCGGCTCTGCTGTCTTCATGACGGAGTCCCTTCAAGGAGCAGAACAAGTACCCCCTCAAGGCTCGACGCCTCTTCTCGAAGAAGCCCGCGGTCCATTGCGGTCCTACGGATACCGAACCTATCTACCCAGCTAACTAACAGAAGACCCCCTGAAAAATCATAAAGCTCGAAGTAATCCACTGGCCTTTCAGTTCTGGGATCATCATACATGGCTATGGCACCCATGATTTCTGCCTCAGTGACTACCGTAACAGTCGAAACCAGGACGAGATGACCTTTATCTGGCGCAGACGGAGGAAGAAGGACTTTTTCCCTCCGAAGATTCTCCGTGACTCGCATTGACTCAGCATGCGGACCTTTGCCGGACAGTAAGAGAACTAACACGCTCAACGTTAAGAAAAAAATTCTCTGCTTTGTCTTTACCACTTTGCGTTTCCTCTACTCGGTTAAACAGCCTCCATTCGTTGTCCCATAAGCGGCTCATGAAAAAGCTGTCCCCCAAGAGCCATGGAGATTTTCCCTGTTTCTTCAGACACAATAAAGACGATCGCATCACTAACCTGACTTAGCCCCACCGCTGCCCGATGCCTGGTTCCTAGCCCTCTGGCCCTGAAGGTGGCGTGATTGGCAGATAGAGGCAGGATGCAGCCTGCAGCCAGAATCCGATCTCGGCGGATGATCACTGCTCCGTCATGCAGAGGGTTTCCTGGATAAAAGAGGCTTAGCAAGAGTGAGGAGCTAAGCTGAGCGTTGAGCAGTGTTCCGCTCTTGGCGTAGTCTTCGAGGCTCAGTTCTCGCTCTACCGCGATTAGTGCACCAATGCGGTTGGTACTGAGCTGTTGCGCCGCCTTTGCTACTGATCCAACACCTTGAAGTAGTGGAAAGACACAGCAGCTCAGGTGCTTCTCCTGAAGAGACTTTTCAACCTCGTCGAGGGTATCTCGTAGCTTCGTGACTCGTGCGAGGAGCGCCTGACTTAGCTCGCAAGTTTGGGAAGAAAGCAGGGGCGGTCCGTGGATCATTGTTAGTTTCTCCGAGACTCGACGAGCCTCTCAGCAAGTTTCGCTTACCCCTCAGGTACTTGACGGCCTATAGGCAGCACCCAAAACCGCGCCATAAAGCAAATGGACAATTAAGCTCATCACCTGAGGCGAAGGTCCGCCAGAGGTTGCCCTAGCGCCCCCGCAGGGGTTCGCCACAGCGCAGGGATTGGCACTGACACCACACGGGTTACTTACTTTAGGGGCGCATGGATTTGATTTCGGCTGATTGACCGCACAAGGATTTGCCGGGCGAGCGGCGCACGGGTTGGATATAGAGCATGGATTAGCCGCTACGGCCTCGCTGCCCCTGAAAAGGTCACTGGCTGTTTGAAGGCTTGGACCTAAGAGAGTTATGGCGAAAAGCCACGGGACTAACGAAAATAATGCGCCGCGGAGCCAACCTGGCCCAGGAAGCCAAGGATCAAAAAAGAGGGCATAGATCAGCGCAAGTGATGCTCCTGTACCGATATGGATTAAAGATCCCAGCACGTAAGGCGGCATATCGAAAGGGAATACTCCTCCTAATGCCGCCATGATATCCATGCTGGGAAACCCCACTAGAGGCCAACCATACATGAGCAACGTCATGGCCACAGTTCCCA
>Ga0209399_10000525_pt1 | contig 22931 bp, 19 predicted proteins | sample OV2TP3_FD_184130 | JGI IMG/M metagenome (GOLD analysis project Ga0209399, IMG submission 184130) | Hot spring microbial communities from Beatty, Nevada to study Microbial Dark Matter (Phase II) - OV2 TP3 (SPAdes) (version 3) | ecosystem: Environmental > Aquatic > Thermal springs > Hot (42-90C) ... | reverse complement strand
GTTCTCATCACTATCCCCTCCTGGGGGATAGGATGGCAGAGCGGCGGGCTGGGATGCAAGAAGTTTTTTCGGGAGTGTCCCGCTCGGCTACAATGGCACCGATGAGCGCGTGCCCGCATCCCGACGACCAGGCGGTGCGCACCGTCTACTACTTGATGTGCGGCGCCTGCAAGCAGGTGCGCGTGGTCAGCTACTGCAACTACTCGACCGAGTGCCACCCCGAGTGCCAGCTGGCGCCGGTGTGCGTCCAGCCCGCGCGGCAGAAGTACCACAGCGGCGTCCCGCTCGACGTCCCGCCCGACCTGGTCGAAGCGGCCCGCCCCCGCACCGAATCCCGCTAGCTTCGCGGCAGCAATCTCCCTTTGTATCGCGCGCGGCGTTGCGCTAGAATGCGTGCACCCCGGGGTAGGGGTCCCAGCGCGAGCGAGCTGCAGCGGGAATTCCGTTCCTCGAACGCCCCGGAAGACTGATTGGGGAGGAACCCATGGCCACACCTCCGACGCCACCGACCACGCCGCCCGCCGGCGCACCCCCCGCATCGGCTGCCCAGCCTGCTGCGGCTGCCGCAGCCAAGTCCGCCTTCCCCACCTCGGCGCTGCTCTCGGCCATGCTGCGCGTGTCGAAAAAAGTCAGCGACCTCATCTTCTCGCCCGGGCGCCCGCCGCAGGTGGAGCTGGACGGCCAGCTGGTGCCGGTGAAGATCGAGCAGGTGCCGGTGCTGTCGGCGGAAGACACGACGCGCATCGCCGGCGAGTTCATCGGGCAGAACCGGGTGGCGCTCGACAAGCTGCGCAAGGAAGGCTCCTGCGACATCTCCTATAGCCTGCCCAAGCTGGCGCGCTTCCGGGTGAACATTTTTACGCAGCGGGGCTCCTGTGCCATCGTGATGCGCGTGATTCCGACGACGGTGCCGGACTTCGAGACCTTCAACCTGCCGCCGCAGCTGGCGGAAATCTGCGACATGAAAAACGGCATTGTGCTGGTCACCGGGCCCACGGGTTCCGGCAAGAGCTCGACGCTGGCGGCCATCATCGACAAGATCAACAACGAGAAGGCCTACCACATCGTCACCATCGAAGACCCCATCGAGTTCATGCACCCGCACAAGAAGTGCACCATCCACCAGCGCGAGCTGCACAGCGACACGCCCAGCTTCGCGCTGGCCTTGCGCGCCGCGCTGCGCCAGGCGCCCAAGGTGATTCTGGTCGGCGAGATGCGCGACCGCGAGACCATCGAGACCGCGCTCGAAGCCGCCGAGACCGGCCACCTGGTGCTCTCCACGCTGCACACCGTCGACGCCTCCAAGACCGTCGAGCGCATCATCGGCGTCTTCGACCTGGGCGAGCAGCAGGCCATCCGCTCCCGCTTCTCCAAGACCTTCCGCTACATCGTCTCGCAGCGGCTGATGCCGCGCGCCGGCGGCGGCCGGGTGGCCGCCATGGAAATCCTCAAGGCCACCATGCGCACCCGCGAGTACGTGGAGAAGGGCGAGTCGGAAGGCAAGACGCTCACCGATGCCATGCGCGATGGCCAGCTCGACGGCATGCAGCACTTCGACATGGTCATCGAGAAGATGATCCGCGACGGCGTGGTGGACTACGAGACCGGGCTCGTCTACGCCACCAACCGCGGCAACCTCGAGCTCGAGCTCGCCGACTTCAAGGCCCCGGCCAAGCAAACCGGCGCCGTCCCCGCCGCTCCCGCTCCCGCTTCCAGCCCCGGCCCCGAAATCGAAATCGAGCGCTGAGCTACGCGTGGATTCGCCGCGCTTGTGCGCCATTCGCCCCGCCTCGGTCAACGCTTCCCCGCCTTTTCAAGCCGGCGGAAGCCGCTGTGCGCCCGTTCGGCGGGATTGGCGTCTCTAGGCAGCCTTCAGCCCTGACGCAGCTCGCCGGCGCGGCGTGTCGTGCGCACCACCGCTTTGATCAAGGCCACGCGCAGCCCGCCCTCTTCCAGCTCCAGCAGGCCATCAATCGTGCAGCCGGCCGGCGTGGTGACGGCGTCCTTCAGTTTGGCGGGATGCTCGCCCGTCTCCAGCACCAACTTGGCCGTGCCCAGCATGGTTTGCGCCACCAGCTCGGTAGCCGTCTCCCGCGGAAGCCCCATCTTCAACCCGCCTTCCGCCAGCGCCTCCAGCACGACGTACATGAAGGCGGGCCCGCTGGCCGAGAGCCCGGTCACGGCGTCCATGTGGCGCTCGTCCAGCACCAGCGTCCGCCCCATGGTCGCGAAAATCTCCTGCGCCAGCGCCACGTGTTCGGCGCGCGCGTGCTTGCCGGGCGCGATGCCGGTCATCCCGGCGCGCACCAGGCACGGCGTGTTGGGCATCGTGCGCACCACGGGAATCCGCTTGCCGAGCCGCCGCTCGATGTCGGCCGACTGCACGCCCGTCACGGTGGAGATGAGCAGTTGCCGCGGCGTGAGCGCCGAGCGCAGTTGCCCCAGCGCTTCCGCCATCGCCTGCGGCTTCACCGAGACGATGACCACGTCGGCCCCGCGCGCGGCGGCCCGGTTGTCGAGCGTGCTGCGGATTCCCAGCCCGCGCTTGGCCGCCAGCGTCTCTGCATGCTTGGCGGTCGCCGTGATCCGATCCGGCGCCACCGCCCGCGCCTCCAGCAGCGCCCGCACCAACGTCTCCCCGAGCTTCCCCAGCCCGATCAGAGCCACCTTCTTTTTCGCCAGCATGACGGGTCTCTCCTTGGTGTTCTTTGTGGGGTCAGGCCTTCAGGCCTGACATGGAAGGGGCTCGAAAGGGATTCAGGGGCTTCAGCCCCTGAAGAGCAAGCTGCATGGACTTGAACGCCGCTTAGCTGGACGAGCCGGCGTGCGCCGGAACGGGCATCGGCTGCGGCGCCCTCGCCGGCTTGGTTTCCGCGCGCATGTGGCACCGGCCTTCAATCACGCCGCCGGCCTCAATCACCAGGCAGGGAGTGAACACCTCGCCTTCCACCGCGCCAGTGGGTTGAATCTCCACTCGGTTGAGCCCGTTCACCTTCCCGTTCACTTTGCCCGAAACCGTCACGATGGCCGCGATGACTTCCCCCTCGACCCGGCCGTCCGGGCCGATGATGACCCGCTCCTTCGACCTCACCGTGCCGCGCACCTCGCCGTCAATGCGGAACGTCCCCGCCAGCTCCAGCGTCCCCTCGAGCTTCACGCCTTTGTCCAGGAACCCGATCCACTCCTCCGCTCCCGCCGGCGCCTTGTTCGATCCCATCCACTTCATGATGACTCTCCCTGTTGACGGGAGTCAGTGGGACAGACTTTCCTGTCCGTCAACCTCGTGTTTCCTGCTCCCCTTAGCGCTACCGAATGCTGCAAAGTCTGGCACGAGAACCGCGCGTCTGGCAAGCTCTTTTTCCCCGGCGCCGCTTCCGCGGTGGTGCTACACTAGTGCGTCTGCGCCGGCCCAAGCTTGGGCTTGGGCGCACCCGGCAGGGACTACGCCTCATGCGCTGCAAGAGCATACTGGACGCTGTGGGGCACACGCCGCTCGTGCGCCTCAACCGCCTCACCGAGGGCCTCAAGGCCGAGGTTTACGTCAAGGCCGACTACCTCAACCCCGGCGGCTCGGTCAAAGACCGCATCGCCATCACCATGATTGACGACGCCGAGCGCCGCGGCCTCCTCAAGCCCGGCGGCACCATCATCGAGGGTACCAGCGGCAACACCGGCATGGGCCTCGCCCTCGTCGCCGCCGTGCGCGGCTACAAGGTCATCTTCACCATCACCGACAAGCAGTCGAAGGAGAAGATTGACCTGCTCAAGGCCCTCGGCGCCGAGGTCATCGTCTGCCCCACCGCCGTCGAGCCTGAAGACCCCCGCAGCTACTACTCCGTCGCCCGCCGCCTCGCCCAGGAGATCCCCAACTCCTGCTACCCCAACCAGTACGAGAACCCCATGAACCCCGAGGCCCACTACCAGACTACCGGGCCGGAAATCTGGGAGGACACCGAGGGCAAGATCACCCACTTCGTCATCGGCTTGGGCACCGGGGGCACCGTCACCGGGGTGGCCAAGTTTCTCAAGGAGAAAAACCCCAAGGTCCAGATTGTGGGCGTCGACCCCATCGGATCGCTTTACTACGAGTTCTTCAAGACCGGCAAAGTCGGCAAGGCCACTACATATGTAGTCGAAGGCATCGGCGAAGACTTCTTCCCCAAGACCTGCGACCTCTCCCTCATCGACGACATTATCCAGATCAACGACAAGGACTGCTTCGTTTGGACCCGCAAGCTCGCGCGCCAGGAGGCCATCTTCACCGGGGGCTCCGGCGGCGGTTGCGTCTATGGCGCCCTCGTGGTGGCGCGGCAACTCGATGAAAAAGGACTGGTTGTTGCCTTCCTCCCCGATACCGGCATGCGCTACCTCAGCAAGATTTACAACGACGAGTGGATGCGCGACAACCGCTACCTCGAAGAAGAGGTCGCCCTCAACGCTGACGACCTGGTGCGCAGCAAGGCGGCCATTGCCGGCGGCGCCCGCGAGCTGCTCCAGGTCGAGCCCTACCAGACCGTCTTCCACGCCCTGCGCACCATGCAAAGCCGCGACATTTCGCAACTGCCGGTCTTCGAGAACGGAACCTTGGTCGGCGCCATTCTCGAGGACGACGTCCTCCAGCTCGCCCTGCACGGCCGCGACCTGCGCAAGGTCCTCATCCGCGAGGTCATGGGCAAGCCCTTTCCGGTCGTCCCGCGCAGCGCCAGCGTGGACCACATCACCGAGCTGCTCTCCTTCGGCAGCCCGGCGGTGTTCATTGAGCTCGGCGACGGCAAGTTCGATATCGTCACCAAGTACGACATCGTGCGCGCCGTCGCCCGCTTGGCCGAGAAGGAATCCCGCGCCTGAGCTGTTGGCAAACCGCTGGTGGCCGCCCCACTCTCCGAGTCCGAAATCGCCCGTGAATTGGCGGCGTTCGAGATTCCTCTCCTGCCGCCTGCCTTGGCCCAACTCTCTTGTTACCTCCAGCTCCTCCTGCGCTGGAACCGGCGCATCAACCTGACCGGCATCCGCGACCCGAAACTCATGGTCCGGCGGCTGTTCGGCGAGTCGCTCGCGATTGCTCGTGCCGTCGAGCTCCGCGGCTGGCTGGTGGACGTCGGCTCCGGCGCCGGCTTCCCCGGCCTGGCGCTCAAGCTCGTGGCGCCCGACCTCCGCGTCACCTTGGTGGAAGCCCGGCAGAAAAAGTGCGCCTTCCTGAAAGAAGTCGCGCGGCAGTGCGGTTTTACCGGCGTGGAAGTGGTGGCGGAACGCTTCGAGGAGTGGGCGCCTAAAGGGTCGGCCAAAGCTGACCTAATTACTACACGTGCAGTATTAGCGGACGCCAACCTACTACAATCCTTCAACAAACTCCTCGCCCCGGGCGGCCAGGCGGTGTTCATCACCACGCCTGAGTTGGCCTCCAGGATCCAAGCCATGGCGGCCGGTTTTTCCCTGCGTCGAGTCACCCCTTCTGGTCCGGAGCGCGATTCAGTCCTCGCAATCGTATCGTTTGAATAACTCTAGTTGTCTGATAATAAGCCTGTTATAGTGGCTGATAATAACTTCCATTTATAACATAGCATTACAACAACAAAAAACTGTTCCACGTGAAACATTCTCTTGACAGAAACCAGTCTTTTCGGCTAGATTTCGGGGTCCGTAGCGCCTCGCGCGGGAGGCGAGTTGGGCAAGGTTATAGCGGTCGCCAACCAGAAGGGCGGCGTCGGGAAGACCACTACCGCCGTCAACCTCGCGGCTTCTCTCGGCACGGCCGGGTTCTCGACTCTACTTGTCGATACCGACCCCCAGGCCAATTCCACCGCCAGCCTCGGCTTTCCTCGCGATCCCGCGCGTCGGACCCTCTACTACGCCCTCGTCATGGGCGACCCTATCGCCAATCTGAGGATAAAGACCGCCATTGAGGGCCTGGAGCTGGTCCCTTCCGACAAGAACCTGGTCGGCGCTGCCGTCGAGCTTGTGGACGCCGAGCAGCGCGAGTTCAGGCTCAAAGCAGCGCTTGAGCCGCTTAGGGGTGACTACCCTTACATTTTAATCGATTGTCCGCCTGCATTGGATCTGTTGACCCTGAACGCGTTAGCCGCGGCCGATTCCGTGTTGGTCCCCATTCAGTGCGAATACCTGGCGTTGGAAGGTGTAAGCGAACTCCTCGACACCCTTATGCGCATCCGGCGCTCGCTCAACCCACAACTGGCCATTGAAGGAATCCTGCTGACCATGTACGACGACCGCACCAACCTCTCGCGCCAGGTAGTGGCCGACCTGCGCGACTTCTTCGGGAGTCAGGTCTTTCAGGCGGTAATTCCCCGCAACGTCCGCCTGGCCGAGGCGCCCAGCCATGGGAAGCCGATCCTGCTCTACGACCCGGCGTCCCGCGGCTGCCAGAGCTATCTCGAGCTCGCCCGGGAGATTATTGCCAAGGACCACAAGCAAGAGCCAAAGGAGGCCGCAACCAATGACACGCAAAGCGCTGGGGAAGGGGCTGAGCGCGCTGCTTCGTGATGTCGAGCAGGCGCCCGCGGCGGCGCCGGTTCCGCCGCCCGCTGTCCCCGTAACAGCCCCCGTGGCCGCTGGCCCGGCGGCTCAACCGGGAGGCATCCAGCCGATTGCCGTGGAGCGGATCGCCACTTCATCCTTCCAGCCGCGAACCCACTTCGACGCCGCTGCTCTGGAGGAGTTGGCGCAGTCCATGCGCTCCGGCGGCGTCGTCCAGCCCATTGTCGTCCGGCCGATGGGCGACAGCTACGAGCTCGTAGCCGGCGAGCGCAGGCTGCGAGCGGCGCGCCTCGCGGGCCTCTCGCAGATTCCGTCGGTTGTCCGGGTACTGTCAGACGAGCAGGCGCTTGAATTGTCTTTGATAGAAAATATTCAAAGAGAAGAGCTTAGCCCGCTCGAACAGGCGAGGGCCTTCGAACGGCTGTCAAGCGACTTTGCTCTTACGCAGGAGGATATCGCAAAGCGAACGGGAAAGGACCGGACAACCGTTTCCAACCTGATGCGGCTCCTCCGCCTGCCCCAGGAAGTCCACGCCCTGATGGAGGAGGGAAAGCTCACCGCTGGCCATGCGCGCGCCTTGCTGAGGCTGGAAGACAGCGCTGTGCTCCAGCGTGTCCTCGCCAAGCGGATGGTAACCCGACGCGTCTCCGTCCGCCAGGCTGAGGAGATGGTCGAGCGACGCCTGCCGGGGGCGAAGAAAGAGAAGATCAGCGCACCCGCGCTGGACCCCAACGTCCGCGCCGCCCAGGAGGCCATGGAGCGGGCCCTAGGAACCAAGGTGCGGATAGTGGAGCGCAAGGGCGGGGGCGGACGAGTCGAGATCGAGTACTACAGCTTGGACGACCTGAACCGCATCTACGACGCGGTGGTTAGCAAGCCCGAGGACAGGCCGGCCTAACTGTGTTACTACAACAGTAATAGATTAGTTGGAGGAGCAGGAGCCCGGTCCGCGCGGGTCCCCGCAGGTCCCGCACGCCCCACCCGCCGGGCTGGCGCTGCGCTGCCCCCCGCGCCCAACGGCGAACACGGACAATTGCTGCTCGAGATTCGCGCCCCGGCACGACGGGCAGGCAGGGGTCTGCGAGCCCTGAACCAGCACCTCGAACCGGTTCGAGCAATCCCGGCAGATATATTCGAAGATAGGCATGGTCGAAACGCGCGAAGCAGCGATTCTAACCCAAGCGGACGGACCGGGACAAGAGAGGGGTTAGTCGGCCCAGCGGAGGGTGAGTTCGCGGGTGAGGTCGCCGATGCCGACCCACTTGCCCAGCTTGCCCAGGCTGATTTCCAGCGTGCGGCTCTGCCCGGCATCGAAGCGGCCGCTGAGGCTGCGGGTCTGGTCGAACCCGTCGTTGGGCGCGTTAATGCGAATACCGATGGTGTGCTGTCCCGAGGGCAGCGTCAGGCTTTCGGAAATGCGTCCGTACCCAACCGTAACCCCGCTGCGGTCCCGCGTTTCGCCGCTGATGCGGACTTGCTTCACGAGCTGGTCGTCGACGTAAACGTACAGCGTCCCGCGGTCGAAGTTGTGCTCGCCGCGGAGGTTGAGCGTGGCCACGGAGCGCGTCCGAGTCTCTGCGGGGGCGGATTGTGTCTGTTGTTTGCGGCCTCTCGCCGGCGCCCACGGCGGCGGCTCGTCCTTCTTGGCGGGCTTGCTGGCCGGCGCCGGAGAAGAAACAGCGGCTTCTTGAGCCCCCTCTGACTCTTCAGCTTGGCCTCCGCCCCACCACCACCAGCCCACTCCGGCCAGCAACAGCAGTAGAAGGGCTGCCGCCGCCGGAATCAGCCAGCGGCGACGCGGAGGCGCGGCCACGGCTGCACCCTCGGGCGACACCGGGACGGCCAGCGGCGAGGTGCTGAGCGGCGTGGTTTTCCCGCCGGGGGGCGGGGAAGCCGCCGCTGAAGCCACAACCGTTCTCTCCACCACCGGCCCGCCCGTCACCACCGTGCGTTCCGGCCCCGCTGCCGCCGCGGCTGCCGCGCGCGAGCGCGGCGGGCGGCCGTTGCGCAGGTCTTCGATGTCGTCGGCCAGCTCGTGGCCGCGCTGGTAACGTTGCGCCGGGTCTTTGGCTAGCGCGCGCAGGACAACGTGGTCATAGTTCTGGCCCAGTGACGGGTTGAGCTCGCTCGGGAGGATCGGGTCCTTGTAGACCACCTTGAAGCTCACGGCCGTGGTGGTGTCGCCGGGGAAGGGCTTGTCGCCGGTGAGCAGCCAGTAGAGGATGACGCCGAGCGAGAAGACGTCGCTGCGCCCGTCCACCGCGCCGCCAGTGAGCTGCTCGGGGCTCATGTAGGCGGGCGTGCCCAGCACCTGGCCGGGCTGGGTAAACTGCGTCTGCACCAGCTTGGCGATGCCGAAGTCGGTGATCTTGGCCCCGCCGTCGGGGGTGATGATGATATTGGCGGGCTTGATGTCGCGGTGGACGATGCCGCGCTCGTGCGCGTAGTCCAGCGCCTCGGCCACCTGCTCGACCAGCTCCTGCGATTTCTCCAGCGGCAGCCGCTCCCCGCGCGCGAAGTCCTCGAGCGTCACCCCCTCGATGAACTCCATCACGATGAAGGGCGTGCGGCTGGTTTCTTCTTCGCCCACGTCGTAGATGGTAACGATGCTCCCGTGGGAGAGCTTGCCCGCCGCCTGGGCCTCGCGCACGAAGCGCTTGCGGAAGTCCTCTTCTTCCGCAGGGTTGAGGCCGGCGATGGAGATGGTCTTGAGCGCCACCACGCGGTCGATCTTGGGGTCATAGGCGCGGTAGACCGTGCCCATGGCCCCGCGGCCCAGCTCTTTTTGGATCTGGTAGCGCCCCAGGGTTTCCATGGTTCCTGCTTGCCTTGAGCTTGCCTGCCGCGGCGGGCGCGGGCCTTACGTCACGGAGTCAAACACGGTGAGCATGAAGGTGGTGCCGCCGATGCGGAACTCGCCCAGGTGGTCAATCTCGCTGGCTTCGATGCGCTGGCCGCCGACGAAGGTACCGTTGGTGCTGCCCAGGTCAACCAGCAGCACGCGCGTTCCGTGGACCTCGAGCGCCGCGTGCTGGCGCGAGACCTCCGAGTCATCCACCACGATGTCGGTCCCCGCTCGGCCCAGCACCATGCGCGGTTTGGTGATCTGGTGCACCTGGCCCTTGTCTTTGCCGCTGTTGACCGTGAGCGAGAGACGCTTGCCCGGCGGCAGGCTCAGGCCGGTGCCGGCCTGGCTGACCAGCGTGGCTTCCTGGACGCCCAGGGGGGCGGTGCTGGCCTGCTGCGGGGCGGCGCCGGCGGGCGGCGCGTGCACCGCGAAGGTCTGGTGGCAGCGGGTGCAGCGCACTTGAAGCTGCGGCTTCCCGGCGAACTGGTTCGGGTCCAGCCGGTACTTGGACTTGCACTGCGGGCACTCGATGATCATGACCGCCCCGGTCCCTTCGTCGCGTAATCGTACCACAGACGGGCAAGCGTTTCGCCATAGGAGGAAGGTACTACTCGAACAGCGAAGCCAGCTCCGCCAGGTCGGCGACGATGAGGTCGGGCACCGGCGTCGGCGGGAACTCGACCCGGGCCCGCTTCACCAGAATGGTGCGCATCCCCAGCTCCGCCGCCGGCCCCATGTCGTACTCGAACCCGAAGCCGGCGTGCGCCACCTGCTGCGGCGGCAGTGCGAGCTTTTCCAGCGCGCGCTGGAACGGCACCGGCGAGGGCTTGTAGGCGCGGGCCTGCTGCGCCGTCATCTGGAGGTCGAAGTCCACGCCCAGCAACTTCACGGTCGCCGCTAGGATGTCGTCGTCAATGTTGGAGATGATGCCGAGGCGCAGGCCCTGCTGCCGGAGATGCCGCAGCGCCGCTGCCGTGTCGGGGAAGGGCTTCCAGGCGGCGATGGAGTCGGCAAAGGCGCGCCCTTCGTTCACGCCCAGTGGCAGGCCGTGCACGGCGGCGACTTCGACAAACGCCTCGCGGGCGATGTCGCGGTAGCGCTGGTAGGGGCCCTGGAGGAGCTCCCACTGTGCTCGCTCCCAGGCCTGGAAGAACTGGTCGAGAACAACTTCGAGCGGAACCTCGCCCGCCGTGGCGGGCGGGCTTTTCTCCAGCAGCGCGCGCAGCGCCTGCTTGGCGCCGCCTTCCCAGTCAATCAGCGTGCCATAGCAGTCGAAAGTGATGATCTGGACGTCCTTGAGTCGCACCGGCCGGCCCATAGGCCGCTCAGCCTACCACAGTCGATTCAACTCGTTCAGCCCAGCGGCTCCGGCCGCTGGGAGTCGGGTTTCGGTTTTCGATTGCACGCATTCGGTCTACAATGACGGCTTCTCCGGAGAGGCTACAGCGATGCACGTGTTGGTCATCGGTGGCGGCGGGCGCGAGCACGCGCTGGCGTGGAAGCTCAAGCAGAGCCCGCACGTCCAGAAGCTCACCTGCGCGCCGGGCAACGCCGGCATGGCGGCTTTGGGTGAGTGCGTGGCCGTGGATGTGAGCGACCCCGCGGCCATCGCGGCGCTGGCCGAAAAGCTCAAGGCCGACCTGACGGTCATCGGGCCGGAAGCACCGCTGGTGGCGGGCGTGGCGGACGAGTTTGGCCGTCGCGGGCTGGCGATGGTCGGGCCGACCAAAGCCGCCGCCGAGCTCGAAGGCAGCAAAGTCTTCGCCAAGCAGTTCATGCAGCGCCACGGCATTCCCACCGCCGGCTTCACCGTCTGCGCCGACCACGGCGACGCCTACAGCGCCCTGTGCGCGGTGGAGTGGCCGGTGGTCATCAAGGCCGACGGGCTGGCGGCGGGCAAGGGAGTGCGCATCGCCGAGACGCCCGACGACGCTACCGCCATCGTCGAAGCCTTCATGGAAAAAATGGAGCTGGGGCCGGCGGGCGAGCGCATCGTGCTGGAGGAGCACCTCGAAGGCGAAGAGTTGTCGTTCATCACCCTGACGGACGGGAAGTCGTACATGCCGCTCGCGCCCACCCGCGACCACAAGCGCGTCTTCGACGACGACCGCGGGCCCAACACCGGCGGCATGGGTGCCTACTCCGAGGACGGCATCCTCGACACTGCGCTGCGCGCACGCATCGAGAAAGAAATCGTTGAGCCCACCCTGCGCGGGCTTGAGGCCGACGACCGGCCGTACCAAGGCTTCCTGTACTTCGGCTTGATGCTGACCAGCGAAGGGCCCAAGGTGCTCGAGTTCAACTGCCGCATGGGCGACCCGGAATGCCAGCCGCTGGTGGCGCGCCTCGAGAGCGACCTGGCGGAGGTGCTGGAGAAGGTAGCGACAGGGAAGCTCGGCGGTACCGAACTGAGCTGGACCGCGGGCGCGTCGCTCTGCGTGGTGCTGGCCTCGGGCGGCTACCCCGGGAACTACGAAACCGGCAAGGCGATTACCGGAATCGAAGAGGCGGAGAAGCTCGAAGGAGTGAATGTGTTCCACGCTGGGACCAAGCGCGCCGACGGCAAGCTCGTGACCTCGGGCGGGCGCGTGCTGGGCGTGACGGCGCGCGGGGCCCACCTGCGCGCGGCCAGCGAGCGCGCGTATGAGGCGGTGGAGAAGATCCGGTTCGATGGAATGCACTACCGGCGCGACATCGGGCGCAAGGCCTTACAGCAAACTAAAGCTTAGGGGGACGGGATGGCAGGAAAGCCGCGGGTGGCGGTCGTCTTCGCCTCGGAGAACGACCTGGGGGTGATGAGCGAGGCCATCCGCGCGCTGGAGGAGCTGGGGATCGCGCACGAGGTCGAGGTCACCAGCGCGCACCGCTCCCCCCGGCGCACCCACGACTACGTGCACGCCGCCGAGAAACGCGGCGTGAAGGTGTTCATCGTCGGCGCGGGCGCGGCCGCGCACCTGGCGGGCGTCGTCGCCTCGCTCACCACGCTGCCCGTCATTGGCGTGCCGCTCGCCAACACCGCCTTGGGCGGCGCCGACGCGCTCTACGCCACTGTGCAGATGCCCGCCGGCGTCCCCGTGGCCACCATGGCGCTCGACAAAGCCGGCGCCCGCAACGCCGCCATCTTCGCCGCCGAAGTCTTGGCGCTCTATGACCGCGCCCTGGCCATGCGCATCCGGGCCTTCAAGGAGAAGCTCGAACAGTCGGTGGCCGAGCGCGCGAAGAAGGTCAAGCAGCAACTCGCCAAAGGGAAAGCCTGAGGAGGCCCGCCACGCGCGCCGCCGCCATCCTCGCGATGCTTGCCCTGCTGCTGTCGTTGGCGGCGCAGGAGAAGAACCACCCGGACGCCGCCGAGAAGGCCGAGGACCTGCGCTACAGCGTCAAGGTAAAGACCGACAGCCGTTGGGGCCGGGGCAAGAAGCTGATCGTCGAGCTAACGGTCGAAAACGACAGTTCGCGCGAAGTGACGCTTGATTTTTCCACCAGCGGGCGCGTCTGCGGCGAGTTCCACGACCCCAACCACAAGCGCTACTACCAGTTTCCCGAAGCCACCGCCCACGTGATGGGCACGGAAACCTTCAAGGCGCACGAGAAGCGCGTCTTCAAGTCGGAGATTCCCTACGAAGCGCTGCCCAAGGAGCCGCGAGGAATGAACTCGATTGCCGCCTGGCTGTGCGGCTACGGGGTGCAGCGCGCCTGGGCCGAGTTCCCCTTGCACGGCAAGCCGCGCGACGAGCGATGAGCGCCGAGACGCTGTGGGGCATCGCGCGGGTGGTTCTGGTCGCGCTGCTGCTGGTCATCCTCCTCATCCGCGTGTTTGAAGACCGGATGGTGTTTTTTCCCGAACCGGCGCGCGACAGCGACCAGACGCCGGCGCAGGCAGGCGTCCAGGTCGAGGACGTGTTCATTACCACCGCCGACGGGGTGAAGATTCACTGTTGGTGGGCCGATACGCCGGGCGCGCAGCGCACCATCCTCTACTTCCACGGCAATGCGGGGAACCTGAGCGGACGGCTGCCGACCATCGGCTGGCTGCAGCAGTTGCCGGCCAACGTGCTGGCGGTGGACTACCGCGGCTACGGCAAGAGCGAGGGCCAGCCGACCGAAGACGGCGTCTACCGCGACGGCGAAGCGGCCTACAACTACCTCGTCAACGAGCGCAAGATTCCTCCGGAACAGATCGTCGTGCTGGGGCAGTCGCTGGGGACGACGGTGGCGGTGCACGTGGCCTCAAAGAAGCCGGTGGCGGCGGTGGTTCTCGAAGCGGGGTTTCCCTCGGCCAAGCGCGTGGTGCAGGTGGCGATGCGTCTGCCGGGCGTGTGGCTCATCATGCGCTCGGACTTCAATTCCGCTCGGAAGTTGAAAGACGTGCGCGCGCCGGTGCTGGTGGCGCACTGCCGGCAGGACCCGGTGATTCCCTTCGTGCTCGGCGAAGAGCTCTACGCCGCCGCCAACCAGCCCAACCGCTTCATCGCTTATCCGGGCGACTGCCACGAGCCGCTCTACCAGGCCGACCCGCGCGATTACGCCGCGCGCCTGCGCGCCTTCCTCGGCCTCGGCCCCGAACCTCCCGGCCACTAGAGGATTAGCCACAAAGACACGAAGGCACAAAGCAATCAGATTCCTTCGTGTCTTTGTGCCTTCGTGGCTACTTTTTCTCCGGGCTGGCGTTCCACCACCAGAGGGGCGCCAGCTCCTTTTCCACCGGCCAGACCTGCTTGAGCGTCTCGGCCTCGAAGAGCTCGCCGTTGATCATCACGTAGCGCACGCTGTCGGTGTTGTGGATGTCCTCGAGCGGGTTGCGGTCGAGGACGATGAGGTCGGCGAGCTTGCCGGGCTCGAGCGAGCCCAAGTCTTGCGCATAGCCAATGATCTCAGCGCCGTGCAGAGTGGCGGCGCGCAGCGCCTCCATCGGCGTCAGCCCGCCCTCGGCCAGCGACCACACCTCCCAGTGGTAGCCCAGGCCCTGCAGTTGCCCGTGGCTGCCGATGCCGACGCGGCCGCCGGCGCGGATGATCTTGGCCGCCTGCGCGGCGGTCTGCGGGTAGGCGTACTCGTCGCGGCGGAACCAGGGGCGGCGCTTGGTCTTCTGGTCGAGCAGGTTGTGCGGCGTGAAGCGGCTGAGCCGGGCATCGTCGTGGACTTCCGTGGTGGTGTAGTAGAAGTTCTCCGCCCAGGGGCCGCCGTAGTTCACCAGCAGCGTGGGCGTGTAGGCGGTCCCGGAGCGGGCGATGAGCTCCACCACGTCCTGGTAGAGCGGGACGATGGGGAGCGAGTGCTCGTTGCCGGTGAAGCCGTCGAGCGCATGGGTGAGGTCGAGCTTGAGGTCGAGCGCGCCCTCGGTGGTGGGCATGAGCTCCAGCTCCTTGGCCGCCTGCACCACCCACTGGCGCTGCTGGCGGTTGCCCACCAGGTACGACTTGAGGTTGCCGGTGCGGTAGTAGTTCTTGTACTTGGTCAGGACGCCTTTGGCTTCCTCGAGCGACTTGAAGGCGTTGTCGGAGAAGATGCCGGGGCCGGTGTTGTAGGCGCGCAGGCCGAGCGCGCCGCCGGTCTCGACCAGGTCCTGGTAGGCGAACATGTCGTTGGTGCCGGTCTGCACGTCCAAGCCGCCGGTGACGCCGTAGGCCAGGTTGGCCAGGAAGCTCCAGTTCTGTGTGTCCAGGATGCCGCGGCGGATTTCAAACCAGTGGGCGTGGGTATCGAGGAAGCCGGGGAGGATGGTCTTGCCACGCAGGTCGAAGACGCGGGCGCCGGCTGGGAGGGTGACGCGGCCGCGGCGGCCGACGGCGGTGATGCGGTTGTCGGTGACGACCAGGTCGGCGTTGTCGATGACCTCGTCGCCCTTCATGGTGATGACGCGCGCGCCGCGCAGCACCACGGTGCCGGAGGGCTTGTGGCGCGGCACTTCCAGCACCACGGCGATCTCCTCGTAGTCCGGCTTGGGCTTCTCTTCTTTCTTCTCCGCTTCCTGGCCCTCTTCCTTGGCCTCACCCTCCTTCGCCTCTTTCTTTTCTTCCTTCTTCGGCTTCTCGAACTTCACCGTGTCGAAGGACTGGCGGAAGAACGACGGCCCCACGGCCCAGGTGAGCGTCTTGCCGTCGTCGGCCCACTGGAAGTAGTCGGCGCCGATGTCGGTGAGCTTCTTCATGGGGACGGCGGGCTTGGAGATGTCCACCGAGGGCGCATCGCCGCCCAGGGGCGGGATGGCGAGGACGTAGAGGTGGTTCGAGGCCAGGGTCATGGCCCAGCGGCCGTCGGGGCTGACGCGGATGTCGTCGGCGGGCACGGGGCGCTCGGCGGCGTAGAGCCCGGGGCCGACCACCTTGAGGTGCTCGCGGCGGTCGGTGCCGTCGAGGCGCAGCGAGAGCAGGCCGTCGTTGGAGTAGACATAGACGCGGTTGGGGTCGCGAGCGAAGTGCGGCTTGCCGCGGCCGCGCGCGGGGATGATTTCGTTGGCCTCACCGCCGCCGGCGGGAACCCAGATGAGGTCCATGCCGCGCACCTGGCCGAAGTCGAACGGGCGCACCAGGCGCTCATAGGCCGAGCCGCGCAGGGCGACTATCTTGGAGCCGTCGGGCGACCATACCGGGTCGGCGTAGAAGGCGGAGACGGTGGTGAGTTGCTGCGGCGAGCCGCTGCCGTCGGCGCGCGCTTTCCAGATGTGGCCGCCATCGTTCGACCAGGTGACGTACGTCAGCCACTGGCCGTCGGGCGACCAGGCGGGCTGGAACTCGCGCGCGTCGCCGCTCGTCAGGCGGCGCGGCGTGCCTGTCCCGAGCGAAGCCGAGGGGCCGCCGGGGATGTCCATCACGTAAATCTTGGTGAGCGCAGAGAAGGCCAGGCGCTTGCCGTCGGGCGACTGCGACGGGTCTTGAAGGATGCGCACGCGCACTGGGCCTTCTTCGACCCGCTTGGGGAAGTTCAGCCGCGGGCCCAGCTCCTGCTTGACGTTGGCCGTGAAGGGAATCTCGCGCGCTTCACCATTGGAGAGTGAAACGCGGTGCAGCTTGCCGCCGTAGGTCAGCACCAGCTCCTTTCCGTCAGGCATGAAGGCGTAGCCGGGCAAGGTGTCGCGGGTAAAGCGGGACTCCTGGTCATCGCGCTGGACGGGGTACTTGAGCCAGCGGTCTTCGCCGGTCTTGAGGTTGCGCAGGCGCAGGCCGGTCTGGGTTTCGTACCGTGTTCCGTAGACCAGCCAGGCGCCGTCGGGCGAGACGAGCGGGCGGATGGCGCTGCCGAAGTCCTGGGTGAGGACGTCCTCGTCGCCGGTAATCATGTCGCGGCGGGCGATCTGCCACTGCGGGAAGTCGAGGTTGTACTGGAAGCCGCCCTGCTTGCGGGCGTAGAAGAGGTAGCGGCCGTCGGGGGAGAAGACGGCGCCCAGGGCGTTGTGGCGCTGGTTGTTGGGGGTGTCGTCGCGCGGCTTGGCCTTGGTGATGCGGACGCCGGAGCCGCCCTGGACGTGGTATTCCCAGAGCTCGTAGGTGCGCAGGCCCCAGGTGGAGCGGGAGACGACAACGTACTGCGAGTCGGGCGACCAGGCGGGCGAGGCGAACTCGGCGCCCTTGTCGTCGCTGAGCTTCTTGGGGTCGGCGCCGTCGGCCTTCATAATCCAGACGTTGTCGGCGCCGTCGCGGTCGCTGACGAAGGCAATCCACTTGCCGTCGGGGGAAAAGCGCGGCATGGCGTCGAAGGCCATGCCGGTGGTGAGGGCTTTGGCGTCACCGCCGGCGATGGGCAGGGTGTAGAGGTCGCCGAGGAGCTCGAAGACGAGGGTCTGGCCGTCGGGCGAGACGTCGAGCGAGAGCCAGGTGCCTTCGCTGGTGGTGAACTCGACGGTGCGCTCGGGCTTAAGCGGCAGCCCCTCCTTCTTTTCTTCCTTCTTGGCCTCTTCCTTTTTCTCGGTCTTCTCCTGCGCTACGGCGACGCTGGTGGCCACGGCCACCGCGACCAGCAGCACGAGCAGAGTCATCCACACGCTACGCTTGCAGTTCATTTGCGATTCTCCCCCTTCGGTGGCTGAAGAAACTCAGACGCAAACTTACTTCGCCGCGTTTCACGCGGCGTGTCCAGGGAAGGCGGAATACTACCACGCCCAGCTAACGGGGCACCGAGGCTTCATCGGCCGGCGCGTCGCCGGAGCGGTAGATGACGACCGAGTCGGCGCCGGCCACCATGAGGCCGCTGCGTGTGCGCGCGGTCAAAGTAACGCGCTTGGTGTCCGAGGCAAGGTTCATCTCCGCCGTCTGGAAGTGGACTTCGAGGTCGAGGAGGCCGTCTCGGTTGGCGTCGCGCCAGACGTGGCGCAAGGGAGCGGCTCCGCGCAGGCGCACGCTCTCCGGGTTAATCTGATCCTCATCGGCGCGGGAGAAGCCATAGATGCGTACCGCCGCCAGCGCGGGGGGAAGAAGCAAGACGTTGGGGGTGCTGTCAGGGCGCACATCAACTCTGACGGGCATGTAGGGTTTCAGCACCCAGGCCCGCCCGGCTTTTTCACGCACCCCACTGCCGGCCTCGGGAGAGGTAAAGACAACTTCAGGCAAGGAATCCCCGTCGAGGTCCCCGACACCGATTTGCCAGTGGCTGGTTCCTGGTTCCGTCTGAAACAGGGTGACCGGGGTGTAATCCTTCAGGCGGCCCCGGTTCTTCCATTGCGGGCGCCCGTAGAGAAGATAGACGGAGCCTTCAGCCGGATCGGACAGCAGCAAGTCTTGGAGGCCGTCGCCATCTACATCAGCGGCCGCCAGAGCACGGTCCGATCTTCCGAGGTGTTCACTTATGGTGATCACTACGTCCGCGCCAGTCGCATCGAACGTCCCGCGGCGATTGGGCCCGCCCAGCCAGAAGTGGATTTCGGCCGGGGCGTCGGGAGACGATTCGAGCAGCGATTTCCCGACAATCATGTCGCTGCGACCGTCCCCGTCGACGTCGGCAAGCATCATCGAATAACCTCCGTAGTAATCCTGCGGATGAGTGCCCTCGAGGGCCAAGTCAAACTCGGTCAGGGCGTCGAGGTGAGCGGGCCACGTCTTGCGGCCGAGGAAGAGATAGGTCTTCCCCCGGGCGCCTAGCAGGTTCCATAGAGTGTCTCTCCTCGCAAAAACCGCTAGGTCGAGTTGACCATCGCCGTTGAAGTCGCCTGTACTGCACGCTCCCCCGAAGCCCTCGCCGGTGCGGGATCCGAGGATAGTGATGTCCGCCGCTTTTTTTATCTCCAGTTCGGGCGGCCACGCTCTGCGGCCGAAGAGGGCAAAAACGGTGCCGGCGGCGGAACGCTCTGATGGGCCGTGTTCGAAACCATACTCGACCGCCCCCAGCAGAATGTCGTCTATCCCATCATGGTTCAGGTCGACCTGTCCGCCGGACGGGGGCAAGCACCCCTGCAAAGCTGCATCTGTGCGCCAGTCGAATCGCAGGGTCACATCGGCTTCGGCGGGTAGGCTCAGGGTCGTTGGCCAATCGCGGCGGCCCCAGACCAGGTAACTCGAGCCGGTAGCGCTGAACGATGCCGGTTCCGGCAGCCTATGCGTAATCAGCACATCGGAAATACCATCTCCATTGAAGTCCCCAAGCTGCACGGCCGACCACCCGCCCGCGTCTCCTGCGGAGATCACGACGCTGGCGGCAGCGGGCAGTTCGCCGCCTCCGGCGGGCAGATTGCCTCCGAAGAGGACGTACACCTCGCGCGCTTCCCGCGCGCTGAGGACGAGGTCCTTCTTGCCGTCGCCATTGAGGTCGCCGAGCAATGGGCTGCTCAGATACCCGGAAGCACGCGTGCCTTCCAGCGTGATGGTCTGGAAGACCGGCGCCTCTGCGCGAGTCAACTGATCCGTCCGACCAAACCAGAGAACCAAGCCTGTCAGAACCAGCCCAACTGCGATGACGGCCACGGCCAGACGCAGAGCCTGGCGCCAGCGGGTTGCTTTCAGTTGCTCCTGTTGCTCCAGGCGCGGCCGGCGGTTGTTCCACCAGGCGTCGAGCTCATGCTTGTAGGCGTAGACAGTTCCGCGTTTGCTGTGCACGTGCCGCCGAACGGGCAAGCCCTCCTGTTTCTCCCACCGATAGAGGGTGCGGACGTCGCGCTTCAGGTAGGCTGCAATCTCTTTCCAGGAATCTAGGCGTTCTTCCGCCCGTGGCTCGTCGTGGTCGTTCGGCGGTTGCTGAGCTTCAGTTCCCACAGACAACCTCTACTCCCTAGGGGCTTGTTTGAACGAGTGTACCTTCCCGGCCAATGGGCTTCAACCGGTTCGTTCCGGTCCAAGCCCCTTAGGTGACAAAAACGGGCTCTTTGGGCGTGTCCGGTCTTGTCACTTGAATCCACGGGGAGACTCCCCTAAAGATTTTGGCGTCAAAATTGAGGACTGAGGGAGGCCGCCGTGAAACTTCAAGGAAAGAAACTGGCAATGGGGTCAGTCTTGTCTCTCGCGGGCCTGCTTTTTGCTTTTGCGGCCAGCGCGCAAACAAGCAATATGTGTGTCGTCCCGCCCGCGGGCTTGGTGAGTTGGTGGCCCGGGGATGGGGATGCCAACGACATTCAGAATGGCAATCACGGCGGGCTACTGAACGGCGCAACTATAAGCGCCTCAGGCCAGGTTGGCCAAGCCTTCGGTTTCGCTGACATAGATGACGTTGTGGTGGTTCCTGATGCCACGAACCTGAGATTCGGAACAACCGATTTTAGTATCGACGCATGGGGGAGATTAAACAATACGGGTTTTTCAAATGATGTATATGTTGCAGAGAAATTGGAAGATAACGATGACTTCCAAGGGTATTTCTTACGTTGGCTAGGGACTAGGTTGCAATTCGGTGCGGGTGACTGCCACGCTGATCCTTGTGCGACCCCAACAAGAGTTTCGTTCGATCGATTCATAGAAGCGACCATAACGAGAGATACGGAGTGGCACCATTACGCAGCAGTGAGACGGGGAACTTCGTTGGAGCTCTATTACGATGGGCAGCTTGTCGCCTCGGCCAGTTTTGATAGCGCAGAGCAGACAGACAGCCCTTCCGCCTTCTCGATCGGGAATGGGTTTGTTGGAGCAAGAAGACTACCTGACAACGGTTGGCCGGGCCTCATTGACGAGGTGGAGGTTTTCAACCGGGCTCTTTCCGCGGCCGAGATCGCTGCCATTCACGGAGCCGGTAACGCGGGTAAGTGCAAGCTGAAGGTGGACATTGACATCAAGCCAGGCAGCGACCCTAACAGCATCAATCAGAGTTCCGCGGGCGTCATCCCAGTGGCGATTCTGAGTTCCGCCAGTTTCGACGCCACGACCGTGGTGCCAGAGTCGATCGACCTGGCTGGGGCCAGCGTGAAGCTGGTGGGCAAGAACGAGCGGCCGCTCTGCCACCAGGAGGACGTGAACGCCGACGGGCTCTGGGATCTTGTCTGCCAAGTTTACACGTGGCAGTTCTTGGTCGAAGAGGGAACCGACAAGGCTGTTCTCAGAGGCCAAACAAGCAGCGGACTGTGGATCTGGGGTGAAGACAGCGTGCGGATTGTGCCCGACTAGGCCGGTCAGGCGGGCAACTGGCCGAGGCGCTGCTTGAGGGCGATGGCCTGGATGGCGGTGATGGCGACCACGTTGACGATGTCGTCGGCGGAGCAGCCGCGGGAGAGGTCGTTGGCGGCGCGGTCGACCCCTTGCAGGATGGGGCCAAGGGCGACGGCGCCGCCCAGGCGCTCGGCGAGCTTGTAGCCGATGTTGCCGGAGTCAAGGTCGGGGAAGATGAGCGTGTTGGCGCGGCCGGCGACCGCGCTGCCGGGCGCCTTGGAAGAACCGACACGGGGGATGAGCGCGGCGTCCACCTGAAGCTCGCCATCGGCGGCGAGGTCGGGCTGGCGGGCTTTGATGATCTCGAGCGCCTCGCGGACTTTGTCGACGCGGGCGTGCTCCGCGCTGCCCTTGGTGGAGAAGCTGAGCAGGGCGACGCGAGGCTCGACTTCGAGGAAGGCGCGGGTGTTCTCCGCTGTCTGCAGGGCAATTTCGGCGAGTTGGTTCGCGTTGGGGTCGGGGACGACGCCGCAATCGGCGAAGAGCATCGCGCCGCGCTCGCCGAACTGCGCCTCGGGGTGAATCATCAGGAAGAAGCTGGAGAGAATCGAGTAGTCCTTGCTCAGGCCGATGCAGTGCAGCGCAGCGCGGACGGTTTCGGCGGTGGTGTTGAGCGCGCCGCCCACCGAGCCGTCGGCGTCGCCGGAGGCGACCATCAGGTCGGCGAAGTAGAGCGGCCGGGCGGCGATCTTGCGGGCTTCCTCTTCGGTGACGCCCTTGGCGCGGCGGCGCTCGAAGTAGAGCCGGGCGTAGGCGCCGAGCTTGTCGCTGGCGGCGGGGTCGAGCAGCGCCACGCCGGGAATGGGCGCAAGGCCGTGGCCGAGCACGGTGACGCGGGCGAAGCCTTCGCGGGCGATTTTGGCGGCGGCTTCGAGAGTGCGCGGGTCGGCGCCTTCCGGCAGGACGATGTGTTGAACGTGGGCGCGCGCGCGGTCCCGAAGCTTCTGTAGGATGTCCATTTGTCTCCCCGGTGAAGGTGGGCAGGATAGTCGGTCGAGCCCGCGCAGTCAACCGAGTTCGTTAATCGTTGACCCGTTGATTCGTTGAACCGAAACGACCCGTTGGCCGTTGTCAGTTGGTTAACACCGGCGCGGATGAGGCGTCCTGAAGGATTATATGCGGAGACTTTTCTTTCTTGGGGCGATTCTCCTGGCGGCGGGGCCGGCCTGGGCGCATCCCAGCGTGAGCGTGGTGCGGGACAGCCGTGGGAACGTCTACTACAGCGACCTGAAGCAGGTGTGGAGGATTGCGCCGGACGGGGCGAAGAGCATCGCGGTGCAGAACGTGCACACGCACGAGCTGTATGTGGACGCGGAGGACAACCTCTACGGGGAGCACCTGTGGTACGAAGGCGACGCGACAAAGAAGTGGGGACATTACGTCTGGCGTCTAAGCGCCGACGGGAAGCTGACGCACATCATTCCGCCGCGCGCGGGCTTCCGCGACGACTACCGCGACTTCAGCTTCGTGCGCGACCGCGCCGGGAACATGTACTGGGCGGAGCGCGAAGCGCGGCCCATCGTCATCCGCAAGCGCGCGCCCGACGGCACGACGGCAGACTTCGGAGCTGAGGCCGGGTTGAGCGACGTTCGCTGGATGACCGCCACGCCGGAGGGGACGGTCTACTTTACCGACGGGCCCGACCTGGTACGCATTGCGCCGGACGGCAAGACGACGCGGCTGGCGCGCGGGCTGAGAGAGCGGAGGTGGTCGCAGCCGCTCACCTGGTTCAACGACACGCACAACTTGATGGGGGTGTGGGCGGACGCGCGGGGGAATGTCTACGTGGCGGGGTACGGGGCGCGCAAGGTCAAGCGGGTCGGCCCCGACGGGCGGGTGGAGGTGGTGGCGACGTCGCCGGCGCCGTGGTCGCCCACCGGCGGGCTGGTGGCGTCGAACGGCGACCTGTGGCTGCTAGAGGACGGCGTCGTCGGCGCGCGCGTGCGGCGCATCAGCCCCGACGGGAACGAGAGAGTCTATTAGCTGGAGAATGTCGCTGCGGCCTTCGGCCTGCGCGACGGCCTACGGCA
>Ga0209399_10000523_pt1 | contig 22958 bp, 21 predicted proteins | sample OV2TP3_FD_184130 | JGI IMG/M metagenome (GOLD analysis project Ga0209399, IMG submission 184130) | Hot spring microbial communities from Beatty, Nevada to study Microbial Dark Matter (Phase II) - OV2 TP3 (SPAdes) (version 3) | ecosystem: Environmental > Aquatic > Thermal springs > Hot (42-90C) ... | reverse complement strand
CCTTGACCGCGGCCAGCAGAATGGGCACCAGGATCGGGAACAGGAGCAGCGGAAGCATCACCTCCCGCATCTTCGTGTTGGCCGACATGGCCGCGAACAGCGTCCCCACGGCGGAGAACCCCACCGTCCCCAGGGCCATCAGGATCAACAGCCTTCCCAGCGCGGGGAGCACGGCCACGTTCATGAACACCCCGAAGAACGGCAGGGCCACGGCCTCCACCACCACCATGAACACGGCGTTGCCCAGCGCCTTGCCCACGAAGATCGCCCCCCGGTCCGCCGGGCAGAGGAGCAGGCCGGAGAGACAGCCGTTCTCCCGCTCCATCGTGAACGACCGCGTCAGCCCCAGCAGCCCTGCGAACGTGAACGTCACCCAGAGGATGCCCGGCGCGATCTCCCGCATCGCCTCGGACCCCGGCTCGAACACAAAGTTGAAGATGACGATGACGAGCAGGGCGAAGAAGAACATCGAGCTGAGCCGCTCCTTCGTCCTCAGCTCCACGACGATGTCCTTCCAGAGGATGGCGCCCACCTGGGTCCAGAATCCCATCACACGGCCTGTACGTGCTGTTCGTAGATCGCCTTCAGCTGCGCGGGTTCCAGCCCCCTCGTCGCCTGCTGATAGGCCCATCGCCCCTGCACGAGCAGGGCCACCCGATCCGCCAGGTCCAGCCCGTGGGCGATGTCGTGCGTGATCATCACCACCGTCCGCCCCTCCCCTTTCAGCGCCCCGAGCAGCCCCGACAGCATGTCCGACGCGGACGGGTCCAGCCCGGTGAACGGCTCGTCTAAAAGCAGCACGGAGGGGTCGTGCAGCGTGGACCGGGCGATGGACAGCCGCTGCTTCATCCCGCGCGAGAACCCCCCGGCCCGGTCGTGCCCCCGCTCCGCCAGGCCCACCTGCGCCAGCGCCCGCTCCACGCGCCCCCCCAGGTCGCGCAGGCCGTACATCCTCCCGTAGAAGCAGAGATTCTCGTAGGCGGTCAGATCGTCGTAGATCAGCGTCTGGTGCGAGATGACGCCGATCCTGCCCCGCACCTGGTGCGCGTCCTCCCGCACGTCCCACCCCTCCACCCGCACGCCCCCGGAGGTCGGCCTGACCAGCGTCGCCAGGATGCCCAGCAGCGTGGACTTGCCCGCCCCGTTGGGCCCGAAGATCGACAGAAAGTCCCCCCGCTCCACCCTCAGGTCCACCCCCCGCAGCGCCCGCGTGCCCCCGAACGTCTTCGTCACGCCCACGGCCTCGATCGCGAGACCCTCACGCATCGCCCTGCCTCAGCGCCTCCGTCAGCCGCACCGCCTCGGCCTTCAGCTCCGACCGGCGCTTCTGATAGGACGCCTCGTCGACCCGCCCGGCCTCGTGGGCGTCGTCCAGCTCCGCGATCTGCCGGATCACCTCCGCCCGCCGCTCCTCCAGCCCCTCCCTGTCTCCCCGGCGATGAATCGCCGGGCTACGTTCATCCTGCCTATCCTGCTTATCCCTGTGAACCCCTGCCTTTTTCCTCGGCCTGTAAAACACCCCCAGCGCCCCCAGCACGACCGCGAGCCCCAGGAGCCCCCACTTGAGCGTGTCCCGGTCGAGGCCCGCCTCTTCCGCGTGGATGTGCCCCTCCTCTCCCGCTCCCCCCGTGACCTGGAAGTCGATCGGGGCCCCTGTCGCGACATTCGACCCGACCAGGTGGAGAAACTTCTGCCCCTCGAAGTCTACGACCCCCTGGTTCGCCAGCGACCGGCTCTCCACGCCCACGCCCGGCGGGTGGATCAGGACGCTCACCATCGACGCGGGGTAGGGCGCAGGGCGGGAGAAGGCCTCCCCCGCAGGCAGCCGGTACCGGAACCGGAGGCGCGCCCGGCCGGGCGGCACCGGCCACCGGCTCGCAAACCCCGACGCCGTGTGCGCCACGGCCGCGGCCTCCACCTCCAGCCCGGAGAACCCGGACGGGAGCGGCACCCGGAGCGACAGGCCGTCCGCCCCGTAGATCGTCCGGTCCCCGTCGTTCACGAGGGAGAGGATCTCCAGCACCTCCAGAGTCGGCCCGTGGGCGTTGACCAAAAGGTGATAGGCGTCCGCCCGCACCGCCGCGTCCGAGGAGGTGGTGTCATAGACCGCGATCTCCAGGTCTGCCCCCCGCCGGATCGCCTCGTCCGGGGTCACGTAGGGCACGCCCAGGTAGGAGGTCGTCAGCGCGAGAGAGGCGCTGTCCTCCAGCGCCACCTGCTCGAACTGGAAGACGCCGTCCGCCCCGGTGACGGCCCTCACCTGATCCGCCGCGTCCCCCCGGTGCTGGACCAGCGTCACCTCCTGGCCTGGCACAGGGGCGTTCTGCGTCCGGTTGACGACCCTGCCGGAGACGCTGACCGTCTGCCGGGCGTCTGTCCCTGACCCTATACTGAACAGAAGGAGGAGAATGATGATGGAAGGTTTCACGATGCGCTGAACAGGAAGGATTTTAGAATTGCGGATTGCGAATTGCGACCCCCCTCTTATCCCCCCTAAAGGGGGGAAGAAGGTCTCCTCCCCCTTTCCTTTAGGAAAGGGGGCCGGGGGGATAGGTCCGAAATCCGAAATCCGAAATGGGTGGGTGTTATCCGTTGCCGATCTTTGCCCCGCACGAGGCGCAGAAACGGTCGTTGGGCCTCACCTTCGCCCCGCACGAGGCGCAGAAGACCGCCGCCTGAGCCTGTCCCCCCTTTTTGCGGAACGAGGCGACCTCCCGCTCGATCTCGTCGGCCGCCCGGCTCCGCCCGTTGCCCCGGTCGATCTCCTTGAGCAGGGCCACGGCCTGCTGCGTGTAGTCCCCCCGCATCCGCCGGTAGTCCGCGTCGTCGACCTTACCCATCCGGTGGTCGAAGTCCAGCTCCCGGATCGCGGCGTAGAGCGCGTCCCGCTGCTCCGTCAAAACGGCGTGGCGGCTCTTCCGCTTCGCCGTGGCGGCCACCGCGCCCTGCTGCGTGAACAGGGGCCGGCCCACGTAGATCATCACCCCGACGGCGACCAAAAGACAGATAAAAGAAATCACAGTTTAACGCTCCACTCAATCAGTCCGGTTTTCGTTGGGCCTCGCGCAGGGCCTCCAGCTCCGGCAGGATCAACATGTCCTTGCGGCGTCCAGCGGTGCGTTTCGTGATGATAAGACCATCCAGTGACAGCACTGCGCATTCTACCCCAAACAGCGTTGCCCTCACAGCAGCCGCCCGCACCTGCTCGAAAGCGCCGAGACCGGCGACTTCGCCCAACAAGTCGACATCGCCCAGGTCCGTTCGCAGCGTAAAGTTCAAGCCCTGTTGCAGGGTTTTAGCGTCCCAGAGAAACGGCAGACCTTCTGGCGCCCCGCGTAGCCGGGGGTGAAATGGCGCAAGGCTGGCGACCACCCGCTCCAGGTTGGGAGCGTTTCGAGCGTAACAAATATCAAGGTCTTCGGTGATATAAGCCGAGCCGTGAGCCGTAGCGGCCACGCCCCCGATGATCACAAACTCCACGCCGTCGTTGACGAGACGGGGGATGAGCGTCTCCAGGTCAATCATGTGTCCGCTCCGGCGTCACCCGCGCCGCTCCGCGTATCTGAGCAAATACACGCATGGCCTGTTGCAGAGCGCGTAGGCGCTCTTCCGGCGTCATCCGCAGGCGCTCGACCAGCAACGTGAGGTCGATCCCGAACTTCTGCGCCGCCTCGATGGCGCTGCCGGGCGCCGGATGAAGGAGTCGATGTTCAGCCTCGCTCGTCATGCCCTACCTGTCCAGGTCCTTCAACTCTCTTTCCACCCTCGCCCGATATTCGACGTCATCCTCCGCCGCGTCGAGACGCTCCGGCTCGTGCGCCGGCCGCGTCCACCTCTTGATGACCGCCCGCACGATCCCCGCCCCCGCCAGGATCGCGACGAACGGCAATATCCACGCCGTCAGATTGAACCCCTTCTTCGTCGGCGCGGCCAGCACCACCTCCCCGTACTGGGCGACGAAGGACTGGATGATCGCCTCCTTGCTCATCCCGGAGGCGATCTTCTCGTCGATGGCCCTCCGGGCCGGCACGGCGAACGGGCAGTTCGTGTGGTTGCACCCGTCCACGGTCATGCTGCACCCGCACCGGCACGACAGCTCGCGGGCCACCTCCGACACGGTGACGGCATAGGCCAGGGAGGATGCCGAGACGATCAGGAAGAAGATCACAATTTGCAATTTGCAATTTGCAATTTTCATTTTGTAATTTCTTTACACCTTCACTTCGCGACCCCGCCTGACCTCCGCCGGCGCCTCTTCCCGCCCCCGCCCCTCCGTCCCCCGGTCCGGCCACATGACAACGATCATCCCGAAGGTCATGACGAACCCCCCGATCCAGACCCACGCCACCAAGGGGTTGACGTGGATGCGCAGGAAGGCGATCCCGTCATCCCCCTGCCCCTCCAGGATCGCGTAGAGGTCCTCCCTGAGCGTCGAATGGATGGCGACCTCGGTCGCCCGCTGCTGGTCGGGCCGCTTGTAATAGATCAGGATGCCCGGCTTTATCGTGCCGAGCGTCTGCCCGTCCTTCTGCACCCCCACCCACGCCCGGACGTCGATGGCGCTCTCGTTCTGCTCCTGAGTCTGCCCCTTGTAGGTCAGCACATAATCGCGGATCTGCACGGACTCCCCCGGCCGCAGCTTGGCGTCCACCTCCGCGTTGAACGCCGCCCCCGTGAACCCCAGGAACAGGAGCACGACCCCGAAGTGGACCACGTAGCCCCCGTAGCGCCGCTTGTTCCGGAGCGTCAGCGTCTTGAGCGCCGCCAGGTAGGACTCCCCCGACGAACTCCTCCGGGCCAGCGCCCCCCGGTGGAACTCGGACACAATGGTCACCGTCACGAAGGCGCACAGCCCCAGCGAAATCAGTGCGGAGGCGTCCCGCACGCCACCCGTCAGCAGCCCCACGACCGCAGCCAGGCCGACGAGGAGGGGGACTGAGAAGTGGCGGATGAGACTCTTCCCGGAGGTGTGCCGCCAGGCCAGGAGCGGGCCGATCCCCGTCAGCGCCATCAGGACCAGGCCGATGGGCACCATGATCTTGTTGAAGTAGGGCGCGCTCACCGTGATCTTGGACCCCGTGACCGCCTCGGACAGGACCGGGAACATCGTCCCCCAGAACACCGCGAACGTCGCGCCTAAGAACATCAGGTTGTTCAGCAGGAACCCGCTCTCCCGCGACACCGGCGACTCGAACACGTTCCGGCTCCGGAGCAGCCCGCGCCGGTCCCACAGCAGATACCCGGACGCCAGAATCGTCAGGACCACAAACCCGAAGAACAGCGGCCCGATCTCCGACTGCGCGAACGCGTGGACCGACGACACCACCCCGCTCCGGGTCAGAAACGTCCCGTAAATGCAGAGCGCAAAGGTGAGGATGATCAGGACCATGTTCCAGACCTTGAGCATCCCCTTCTTCTCCTGGATCATGACCGAGTGGACGAAGGCCGTGCCCGTCAGCCAGGGCATCAGCGCCGAGTTCTCCACCGGGTCCCATCCCCAGTACCCCCCCCACCCCAGCACCACGTAGGCCCACTTCCCGCCCAGGAGCTGCCCGATTCCCAGACAGAACCAGGGGAACAGCGTCCACCGCCGCGTCACCCGGATCCACCCCTCCTCCATCTCCCGGCTGAGCAGCGCCGCCATCGCAAACGCGAACGGCACCGCGAACCCCACGTAGCCCAGGTAGAGCATCGGCGGATGGATCGCCATCGCCGGATGGATGAGCAGCGGGTTGAGACCCTGCCCGTCCGCCGGGACGAAGTCGAGCCTCGCGAACGGATTCTCATAAAACGAGATGACCCCCGTGAAGAAGGCCGTCACCCCCGCCAGGATCGCGTGGGAGTAGGAGGTGAGCGCCCCCCGGCGCCTCCGGTTGATCAGGGTGATGATGAACCCGTAGGCCGACAGAATGAACGCCCAGAGGAGCAGCGACCCCTCCATGCCCGACCAGAACGCCGCCACGCTGTAAGGGAACGGGAGGTCCCAGCTCGAATGCATGGCCACGTACCGGACCTGAAAGTCCTTGACCACGAACAGGTAGCCCAGCGCCACGGAGGCGATCAGCAGGAGACCGAACGCCGCGATCAGGCCGTTCTCCGCGCTCACGATCATCTCGTGCCGCCGGGTCTTCCCCCCGACGGCCCCGGTGACGAGCGTGTAGAGCGCCACGGCAAAGGCCATCATCACGGCAAAGGAGCCGAGGTCCGCCATAAATTACGACCTCCTCTGTTGCTTCATCTGTTCCAGGTCCATCCCCTCGTACTTCGACGGACACTTGGCCAGCAGCGACTCGGCCCGGAACACCCCGTCCTCCCCCCGTCTCCCCTCCAGGACCACCTCCGCGCCGTCCTTGAACGTGTCGGGCACGATCCCCCGGTAGACCACCGGGATGACCTGCCCCCCCTCCTCCGCCCGGAAGCGGACCTGCATCGTCTCCCTGTCCTGCTGGATCGACCCCGCCACCACCTTCCCGGCCACCTTCACCCGCTTCCCCGCCACCGCCGCCTCCCTGGCGTGAAGTTCGCTCACCGTGAGATAGTAGACCGACGTGTTCTGAAACCCGCTCACCACCAGATAGACCAGGGAGGCCACGATGACGCCCAGGCCCGCCATGAGCTTCGTCTTCCGATGCATAACCACCTCGCTTCAGGATATATTACAAAGAAGATAACCATTACGGAGAGGGTTGCCAAATGGTATTTTCCCCATCCTGTTGCAACCCCCGTGCCAGACCGTCCGCCGGCCCCCGGTAAAAAGGTTATTCCCTGTACAACAAGTCGTTACAACCTGCCCAGCGGGCCGTCGTGGAAAGAGGGTGTTGAATTTTGAGACAGTCCAACCTCAAACCTGGGGCGTGGGTGTCTCACCCAAAGAAAAACCGCTCCGCCGTCTCCCGCAAGATCCCCTCCCGCTCCTCGGACGACAGAAAATCGAGCCGGTCCCGGATCAGCGCGATCCCATCCTCATACGTGGCCCCCTGCACCTGATAGGGGCAGTCCGACGCCCACATCAGGCGCTCGGCCCCGAAGGCGTCCCGCACCCGGCGGATGAGCGGGGCCAGGTCTAAGTAGGGCGGTCTCTTCTCCCCCAGAGCGTAGAAGGCCGAGACCTTTACAACGACCTTCCGGTGGCGGGCCATCCGGCAGAGGGCCTCCACGTCCGCCTCCCTGACCGGCCCCCGTGCCCCGATCCGGGCGAGATGGTCGATGAGGACCGGCGTCTCCGGGAAACGCTCGCACATCCGGGACAGGGCAGGCAGACCGTCCGGGTCGATCAGCGGGCAGACGGCCAGCCCCTCCTCCGCCCCGGCCCGGAACATCCGCTCGTACCCCTCCCCGTCCAGCCACGTCGCCGCCGGAACACCCGCCGGGTAGACCCGGAACCCCCGCACCCCGCACCGCCCCAGCCGCCGCATCTCCAGGTCAGGCCGCGCCGACCGCCAGTCCACGATGGCGACCCCCCGGAAGACCTCCGGCGCGCCCCGGATGACGTCCAGCATGTAGCGATTGTCCGACCCATAATAGCTCATCTGAATGAGCACGACCCGGTTCACCCCGCTCGGCCCGGCGTGCCGGAGGATGTCCTGCGGGAGAAAGGTCGCCGGCCGCATCTGCTCCGGCCTGAACCCCTCCGCCAGCGGATACCGCCCAAAATCGTCCGTCCACACATGCACATGTGCATCAATATAATTCATTGGTTATCTCCGACGATAACTCGACATATCGAGCGGACCTCAAATGCCCGCCCTGAGACGGCGCGACGCCAGAAACCCCCACCACTGGAGTCCAGCAGAAGCAACCACATGCCGGGGGCACAAATTTCTGTGCGTCTACTGAACGTTGAGGTTGCGTCGCGCCAAGCCCCTCGCGGCGCTTGAGCGAGCGATTCTTTGCCGACTTTCTGATCGTTCAGAAAGTCGGTCGGCGGCATGGGCCGCCGAAACGGTGTGGTGGGGGGTATCTAAAATAGGCACCAGCTTCACATGCGTCACACACGACCTCGCCCCCGCCGGATGCCGGAGCGCCACCTGCCTCCCGGTCATCTCCATCCTCCCGAACGCCACCTCCCGGCAATCCACCTCGCCCCCCTCCAGCCGGAGACGCGCAGAGGTGTCCCCCACCCGCGCCTCCACCTCCGAGGGCTGGCCGTCCAGGGAGCAGAGGCCGACGTAGACCTCGTAAAACCCCCGGACCTCGGGGGAAAGAACCAGGTCCGGGACCCGGCTGCCGGGCAGGGCGACCAGCGCAGGCCCCCCGTCCATCGGCTCGACCACCCACCGCCGGGGCGAAGGACTCCTGGCCACGGCCCCGGATGGAACCTGGCAGGGAAGGTCGTCGATCAGGAGCGTCCGCCGGTCATCCCTCAATTTCTTATTGATACCCTGTTGCCAATTCATTAAATTAAACGAGAACAGCGTGGACCCGATCCCGTCTCAGGAGAACGGCAATGAACGAGGTGTTCGATCAGGTTGTTCTGGACCCCCTGCGCGTGCTCTTCCTCTCGATTCAGGTGTTTCTGCCCCGCATCTTCTGGGCGATGGGCGTGCTCCTGATCGGGTATCTCCTCGGCATCGTCCTGCGGCAGGTCGTCCACATCCTCCTCTGGGCCGTCGGACTGAACATGGCCGCCGAGCGGGCCGGCATCTCGGCCTTCCTGCGGCGGGGGCACGTGGACCGGCAGCCGTCGGAACTCGTCGGATCGCTGGTCTTCTGGGTGATCGCGTTCTCCGCCTTCATGATCGCCCTCTACCACCTCGGCCTGACGGCTGCCGAGCAGATCCTCCTCAATTTTTTCCTCTACGTCCCGCAGGGCCTCGTGGCGCTGTTCATCGTCATCGTCGGCCTCTTCCTGGCCGGATTCACGGCCCGGCTCGTGGAGGGGAGCGTGGCCGCCGCCAACATCCGGGCGGCCTCCCTGCTCGGCTACGGGGCGCGGGTCGTGATCGTGGTGCTCGCCTGCTTCATCGCCCTGGAGAAACTGGACATCGGGCTGGGGGGGCTGATGACCGGCATGGTCGTCGTCCTGATCAGCATCCCCGTCGGCCTCGTGTTCGCCTTCTGCATCGGCGGCCGGCAGTTCATCCAGGACCTGATCGCGGGCCAGAGCCTGACCCACGTGCTCTCTCCGGGGGATTCCGTGAAAGTAGGGGAACATCGGGGGGAGATCGCCGAGATCGGCCTGACGGCCACGACCATCCGCACGCCGTCCGGCGAGGTGGTCCTCTCCAACTCCGCCCTGGCCGCGCAGGTCGTCCTCGTCCAGTCGCGCGCCGCCCGCCCGGAGCTGGCCCCGCAGGAGATGGAGCAGTTCCCCGAAGAGGCGGAGGCCCCTGTCCCTCCGCCCGCCCCCCCCGCGCCAGCGAAGGCCGTCGTCACCTCCGACGCGGCGAAATAGGGGCGCGGTAACCGCGCCCCTACGCTATCCCGAACACCCGCTCCGCATTCCCCCTCGTGATCGCTCCTCGCTCCTCCGGCGTCAGGCCGGCCTCCTCCAACTTCAGGATCGCGGACCTCACGTAGAAAAACGGCGCAAAAGACCCGAACAGCAGCCGCTCCGTCAGCCCCCGCCGGATCAGCCCCCGGAGCCCCTCCCAGTGCTCCACCTGGGAGACCTCCACGCTCAGGTTCGGGCACGCCAGGATGTCCCCTGCCCTCCCGGTGACCTCCCCCCACTTGATCCCCCCCGCCACCAGCCTCGCCCGCGGGGACTGCTGCGCCGCCGCCAGCACGTCCCCCACCGGCGCGTCAGGCGCCTGCATCAGCGGATGCTGCGCCCGCGTGTCCTGGACGCGCATCTGGAGGATGACCGGCAACCCGGCCTCCGCCACCGCGTCCAGGGCCTGGCGCGCCGCCTCCCCCTTCAGGTCGTAGCCGTGATAGTTCGGGTGGAGCTTGATCCCGACGGCCCCCATCTCCCGGCATCGCCTCAGGCCCTCCCGCCAGTTCGGCAGGGTCGGGTTGATCACGGCCACCGGCAGGAGGGACGGCTGTCGCCGCAGGGCCGCGCAGAGCGCCTCGTTGGCCGGCTGCGGGTCCGTGTAGAACACCCCCTCCACCGGCGAGACGAGCGCCCTCTCGACCCCCTCTCTCCTGAGAAGCCGGACGAGACCCGACGCCGTCGTGGCCGGCAGGGGCCGGAACGGCCACGCCCCCAGAAAGACATTGCAGTCGATCATTTGATCTTCAGTATCCTCTCCATGTTCTTATACAGGATCATCTCCCTCTCCCGCTTCGTCAGCGCCGCCCCGGTCACCTTGCCGAGCTGCACGCCGAACGCCCGCCCCGGCGCGTCCGACCCGAACACCACCCGCTCCGGCCCCAGCTCCCGCACCGCGAACTCCACCAGCCACGTCTCCGGGTCCCCCCCCGACGTGTCCACCACCACGTTCGGACAGGACGCGATGTCGGCCACCCCCCTCGGCCCCCCGCCGTGCAGGTGCGCCATCTGGATCGTCACCGTCGGGAAGCGCCTCGCCATATCCGCCACGTCCGCCGGGCTGGACTCATCCGGCAGATTTCCTGTCGTCTTGTACCACGCGTGCTGGAGCACCGGGACGCCCAGGTCTGCGGCACGCTCCATGATCGGGTCCACGCGCCGGTCGCTCGCCTTGACGGCCACCCAGAACTTCACCGCGACCATGCCCCCGTCCACCACGCACCGCTCGATCTCCTCCAGCGACTCCTCCCTGTGCTGCGGGTTGACGTAACAGTACCCCAGCGCCCGGCCCGGAAACACCCGCATCGCCTCCAGGACGTGCGAGTTGGCCGACCGGAACTCCTCCGGCGTCGGGTACTGGATGTACCCCCGATCCCCGAGCGAGATCGCGCAGATGCGCGTGATGCCCGTCCGCTCCGCAATCCGCAGCAGGTCCCCCGTCGCGTCCCCCTCGCCCCCGTCAAACCGCCTGATAAACCGCCCGATGTGCACGTGCGCGTCGATGATCATGATACCCTTTCGATACTCAGACCTCACCCACCCCCTTCCCCCTCCCTCTCCCAATGGGAGAGGGAGGGGGTGACAAGGGCTTTTCCCCCTGGTCGGGGGAGGGTGAGGTCTCATCCAAACGACAGACTCGCCCACTCCTTCGCGCCCTTCACCGCCTGCTCCGGATGGCGGCGGCTGCGCGCGATGTGCCCCTTCGTCGCCCGCATCGTCGGCTGCGTCGCGTCCTGATACCGCCAGTCCAGACTCCAGCGGACCATCCGCGACCGGTTCGGCAGCCCCTGGTGGAACAGGAGGTTGTGGAACAGCACGACGTCCCCCGGGTCCAGCTCGATGGAGACCGCCTCCCCCAGCCTCCGGTCGAGATGATCCCTGGCGATCTCCAGATAGTACTGCCGCCGCTCGTGCGGGACCACCCCCAGCCTGTGCGTGCCCGGGATGAACTGCATGCACCCGTTCTCCTCGCGCGCCGGCACCAGGGGCGTCCAGACATTCACCATGCGGAGCGTCTCCACCGGCCCCCCCGCGCCCCCCGCCTCCGTGTATCCCCCGTCCTGATGCCACAGCACCCGCGTGGCCTCGTGCTCCGGCAGCTTGGGCCGGACCGTGTAGTTGGGATACAGACGGATCTCGCCCCCCAGAAACATCTCGGCCACGTCTAACAGGCGGGGACAGAAGAACAGGTCGAACAGCCCTTCGAGGTGCAGTTCGGGCCTGAACGACTTGGGGGCGTCGTCCATGCGCCCCTCGTAGAGCCGGATCAGCCGGGTCTCGAACGACGCCTGCTTCATCGGATCGCGGACCTTCCCCTCCGACACCAGCCTCTCCGCGCACCGGTCCACCAGCCCCTCCATCTCCGCGCGGGCCTGGCGGAGGACCTCCGGCCCCAGGAAGTCCCGCAGGATCACGTAGCCCTGCTCGTCAAACTCCCGGCGCAGCGTATCCGCGTCCGGGGCGGTAAGGGTCGCCATAATCGTCTATCTCCTTGCGATTAAGAGGGCTAAAAAAAGATAGGGCGGGCCAGAGCCCGCCCTTATGAATCGACCTGTAGCCGCGCCCTTCAGGGCGCGAATCCTGTAAGCGCGCCGCATCAGTCCTTCGGCTTGAAGGACTGGAGCGCCCGGTCGGCGATCTCGGCGCGGACCTCCGGCCTGTCGTAGAACCCCTCCTGGGCGCGGGCGCGGGCCAGGGCCACGCGGTCGGCGCGCACGTCGGGGGCATCCTTCGCCCCCTCGACCAGACGGGCCTGGTGGGCGCGCATCTCGCTCACGTCATCTTCCGAAGACGCCTCAGAGCGTGCGGCGCCGTCCGCCTTCGCGCGGTCTGTCGAGGCGCGCTCCGCCCGGCGCTGCTCTCCCCGCCGGATGCCCCCGGTGTTTTCAGGCTGTCCGATATCGCCGACTCTGAGCATGGAATTCCTCCGCAAGAGAAGCTATCAGCTATCAGCTATCAGCAGAACCATGCTTGCTTTTATCTTTTGCTGACTGCTGACCGCTGACCGCTGATAGCTGCTGTAAGATAAGCACTTCTCCCACCCAGGTCAAGCCTTTTTGAAGGGCGCGTGGGACGCCGTGACCGTTGACAAACCCGCGGGGATTTGTTATCCTTGTGGGCGCAGTTCCCGTCGTTCGCCACCCCTTTCCGCGTGACCTATGTCCTATCTGGCCCGCACGCTCCAGATCATCGGCATCCTCGAAGTCGGTTACGGCCTCTTCAACGGCGTCTTCCAGGACCTCAGCGCCGGCGAAGGCGGCCTCGCCCTGAACCTGCGCCACGCCTCCATCGGCGGGGCCTTCTTCCTGGCGGGCTGGCTGGTTCAGAAGGGGCAGGGGCGGAGATGAAGACCCCCCCCCCTCCCCCCTCCCCCATCCTTCGACTTCGCTCAGGACAGGCAGGGAGAGGGGGAGCAATCTTGTCAAAATGACTAATGGCGCGACGCCAGAAACCCTCACCGCAGGCGTCCGGCAGAAGCAACCCACCCGCCGGGGGCACAAATTTCGGTGCGACCACTGAACGTCAAGGTTGCGTCGCGCCAAGCCCCTCCGGCGCTTGAGGAGCGGCTTTCTGCCCACTCTTTGGCCGTCCAAAGAGTGGGTCGGCGGCACGGGCCGCCGAAACGAGGGGGGTGGGGTAATCTCAAATCTAACTTGCATGATCCTGAAAGGACTCTTCCATGCCCACCTTCAAATCAGAATACCTTCAAGATATTTCTTCCCGCATCTTCCAGGCCGCCGGCGCGTCCAGACCCGAGGGCGACCGCGTGGCGGAGCTCCTCGTCGAAGCCAACCTGGCCGGCCACGACTCCCACGGCGTCATCCGCATCCCGCAGTACATCAACTCCCTCAAGGAGGGCCTGATCGTCCCCGGCGCGCCGATCCGGGCCGAAAACGAGACCCCCACCACGGCGGTGGTGGACGGCAACTGGGGGTTTGGCCAGATCATCGCCACCCACGCGGCGGACCTCGCCATCTCAAAGGCCCGGCAGTGCGCCGTCAGCACGGTCACGGTCTACAACTGCAACCACATCGGCCGCCTCGGCAGCTACGGCCTCCAGATCGCCCGCGCCGACCTGATCGGCCTGCTCACCGTCAACGCGCACGGCGGGGCCCGCAGCGTGGCCCCGTTCGGGGGCACGGCCCGCCGCCTGGCCACCAACCCGATCGCCATCGCCGCCCCGTCCGGGGGCGACCCCATCGTCCTGGACATCACCACCAGCGTCGTGGCCGAGGGGAAGGTGCGGGTCAAGCGCAACCGGGGGGAGCAGACCCCGCCCGGATGGATCATCGACGCGGAGGGCGCCCCCACGACCGACCCGAACAAATTCTACGGGCCTCCGCCGGGGGCCCTCCTCCCGTTCGGCGGGAACGCGGCCCACAAGGGCTACGGCCTCTCCGTGATCGTGGACATCCTGAGCGGCGCCCTGAGCAGGGCAGGGTGCAGCCGGCCCGATGCCACGCGCATCGGCAACGGCGTCTTCATCCTGGTCATCAACCCCGCAGCCTTCACGCCCCTCGACCTGTTCAAAAAACAGGTGGACGACTTCGTGGCCTACCTCAAGTCCTCCCCCACGGCCCCCGGCTTCACGGAGATCCTGGCGCCGGGCGAGGTCGAAATCCGCGAGGAGAGGCGTCGAAGGGCCGAGGGCATCTTCGTGGAGGACGAGACCTGGCGGCAGATCACCGAGGTCGCGCAGACATACGGAGTCTCGATGTGAGGCATGCGCGCTGTACACGTCCCCTTCTGGCGCTCCTCGCCTGCGCCTCCTCCGCCCTCGCCGCAGACCCGGCCCCCTCCGTCCCCGCCATCGCGGCCATGCAGCGCCGGTTCGACGCGCTGACGGACCTCTCCGCCAGCTTCGAGCGGACCTTCCAGTGGAAACTGACCGACCGGCGGCAGACCTTCAAGGGCAAACTCACCCTCAAGAAGCCCGACAGGTTCCGGTTCGAGGCCGACGGCCAGGTCGTCTCTACAGACGGCAAATCGGTCTGGAACTACACGCCGGCCAACCGGCAGGTCGTGATCAACCGCCACGTCTCCCCCGAAAAGGACCGGAGCCCCGAGGGCCTGCTGTTCCACCTCCTCTTCCGGGGGACCTACGCCCGGGACTACGCCGCCCGCGACGCCGGAGCGGTCAAGATGGACGGAAAGACCTGCCGCCTCATCGACCTGACCGCCCTCAAAGAGGGGACCTACATCGCCGCCGTCCGCCTTTACGTTGAGACCCGCTCCGCCCTCCCCGTCCGGGTCGAATACACCGACCTGAACGGAGACCTCACGACCTATCGCCTGTGGGGGTTCAGGCCCGACCGGAAGGTCCCCGACGACGCCTTCCGGTTCACCCCGCCCCCCGGCGTGGAGGTCGTGGATTTGAGGTGAGAACAACTATTGCTCTGTCAAACAAGGTTTGGCAGGTTTTGTGGGTGGCACAGGCCGCTGGCCTGTGCATGCCCAGGCGAGCCGCCTGGGCCACTCCTGTTCACAATCACTTTGACAGAGCACTGTGTATGATCGGGGGACCGTTGTGAGGACTCCGTCGCCTGCCCCTGTTTTTGCTTAGACTTTCTCCTACCTCTCTTAGATCTCCAGCTTCCAATCCAGAATGTAATAAATTTGACATACATGTAAATATCATTACATGTATGTCAAACCATTGACATCTTCCGGCAAACGATAGATTTTTACAGCCTTAGACAACCTTCTGTAAAAATTTGTCTTATATTAATCTTAACAGTCTGGCATACCGATTGCAAAAGAGTAAGGGCGTGACCGGTCCCCTTCACCTTTTCAAGGAGCGCCAGCCGTGAACACCCCTCAACCTGACCTGCGCGACGCCAGGGTCCTTCTGGTGGATGACACGCCCGCCAACCTCAAACTCCTGCGCCAGGCCCTTGAGCCTGAAGGCTACAACATCCTCATCGCCCCCAGCGGCGAAGCCGCCCTCAAGCTCGCCCGCAGCGCCCACCCCGACCTGATCCTCCTCGACGTACAGATGCCCGGCTTAGACGGCTTCGAGACCTGCCGCCTCCTCAAGCAGGACCCCGCCACGCAGGACATCCCCGTCATCTTCGTCACGGCCAGGGCCGAGACCGAGTCCGTCGTGGAGGGCTTTCGCGCCGGCGGCATCGACTACATCGTCAAGCCCTTTCAGAGCGAGGAGGTCCTGGCCCGCGTCCGGACCCACCTCAAGATCGACCGTCTGACCCGGCATCTGGAGACCTCCAACCGGGCGCTCTCGGCGGCCAACCGGCAGATTCAGGAGGCCACCGAGCGCAAGTCCCGCTTCCTGGCGAACATGTCCCACGAACTGCGCACGCCGATGAACGCCATTATGGGGTTCACAGACCTGGTGCTGACCCGAAAGGCTGAGAACCTGACCGAGCGCCAGCGGGAGAACCTGGAGAAGGTCAAGATCAGCGCGGATCGCCTGCTGAACCTGATCAACGACATCCTGGACCTGTCCAAGGTCGAGGCCGGACAGCTCGACATCAAGTCTTCAACCTTTCAGGTGAAACAGCTCATCGCCTCCTGCTGTGACACGCTCAATCCCCTGGTCAAGCCGGGGGTAACGCTCCGTTACGAGGTCTCCGACGAGGTCGCCGAGGCGCACACGGACGCGTCGCGCCTTCAGCAGATCCTCACCAACCTGCTGAGCAACGCGCTCAAGTTTACGGAGAAAGGGGAAGTCAAGGTGCGAGTGGCGCGACCGCCGACCGCTGACCGCCGACCGCCGCCTTCGATACCCGGTCCGCCGTCGTCCGTCGTCGGTCGTCCGTCAGAGGATGGTTTCCTGGAGATCGCGGTTTCCGACACAGGAGTTGGTATCCCCTCCGATGCTCTGGTCTACATCTTCGAGGAGTTCCGGCAGGTGACAGGAAGCCCGCAACAGCACAAGGGCACGGGGCTGGGGCTGGCGATCACGAAGAAGCTGACGGAGTTGCTGGGCGGGACGATCCGCGTGGAGAGTGAGGTGGGCAAGGGATCGACATTCACAGTCAGGGTTCCGTTGGTGTACCGAGGGATCTGAATCGCGAAGGGCGCGAAAGAAAGGCCGAAAAGCGCGAAGCCGCCCATCCACTTATGCCGGGGGAGGTTCTCCCATGACACACAAGCTGTCGTTTTTAAGCTTCGCCCTTCTCGCGCTGGCGCTCCTCTGCTCTGGCCCAGGAATGGCCGGCACCACCGGAAAGATTCACGGCCTCGTGAAAGATCAGAAGGGGGACCCCCTGCCCGGCGCCAACATCCTCATCGAGGGGACCGGCCGGGGCGCAATCACCGACGCCAGCGGCTACTTCTTCATCGTCAGCGTGGACCCCGGTGTCTACCGGGTGACCGCCTCCATCATCGGGTATGAGAAACAGACCCAGACCGACGTCCAGGTCCAGGCGGACTTCACCACCGAAGTCAAGTTTCAACTCAAGGAGACGGCCGTGCAGATGGGCGAGGTGGTCGTTCAGGCGGAGCGCCCGCCTGTGGAGCCGGACAAGACCACCAGCAAGTACGTGGTGAGCGCCCAGGACATCCAGAACATCCCGGTCGTGCGTTCCACGCAGGGCCTGGTCGAGCTTCAGGGCGGCGTGTCCTTAGACGGGGAGGTCTCCTTCCGCGCCGGAGACCCTGGAGACGTGGCCTACTACGTGGACGGCGTGAAGTTAGTGAACAACGACGCCAGCGGGTATCGGCAGTTTCGCAACGTCAACAGGAGTGCGATCCAGGAGATGGTGGTGATCACGGGCGGGATGGAGGCGGAGTACGGCAACGCGCAGTCAGGGGTGGTGAGCATCGTCAGCCGGGACGGGGACCCGAAGGTTCACGGCGTTATCGACTACGAGTTCGTCCCGGCGGGCAGGAAGCACTGGGGTCCCAACGTCTACGACTCTGCGATCCACCGGGGGAACAACCGGTGGAGCGACCAGGCGTGGGTGGCCGAGACCGTGACGCTGCCTGATGGCCGGGTGCTTCCCGCGTATCGTCGGCTGGACTATGACAGGCAGATCGGTCACTGGGTCGAGGGCAATCTGTCCGGTCCTTTGAGCCGGAACGCCACCTTCTTCGTCAGCGCGCAGTGGCAGCGCCTGGCGCGGCAGTTTCCCGGCCCCTCCCTGGTGGACCCGTTCAACGTCAACACCACCTTCAAGATCACCTACTCGGCATCGCCCAACCTCAAGGTGCGGATGGGGGGACTCTTTCAGAAGGCGAAGAGCTTCAACCCGGAGGGGTTTGCCGATGGCCCTGTCACAGGCAGTATGCTGGACATGAGGGACAACGGCAGGAACCTGTTCCTGGTGGACCCGGACCCGGCGGGAAAACGGATCGACAGAGAACGGCTAACCTACCTCAGCCTGACCCACTCCCTGTCGCCCAGGACCTTCTACGAGTTGAGGCTGTCCTACTCCCAATCCACGCGGGACACGTCAGACCTTCGGGCCAATACGATCACGCCGGACCCCATCAAGGACAAGGGGGGTTACTACACCCTGTACCGACCCGTCGCCAACTTCGAGTTGCGGGACCAGAAACGCTACATCGTCAAGCTCGACTTTTCCAGCCAGGCCACGAAGGGGCACTTCCTCAAGACCGGGTTCGAGTTCACGCAGTATGACTCCTGGTGGATCCGCTACTGGTCCAACGCCCTTTTCCACCGGCAGGCGCAGTGGTTCAGCCGGAGCTACGAGGACATCTCCCTGTTCCCCGGCAAGGGCAACAAAGGCGTGACCCCTCGCCAGGTGGGCGTCTACCTTCAGGACAAGATGGAGTTTCAGGGGATGATATTGAACGCGGGCGTCCGGTTCGATTTGCTGGACCAGGGCGTGCGGCTGAAGGACATGCAGGTCTACCAGGGCGCGCCCATGTATTCGAGCATGACGCGGATGAGGGACATGCCGGAGATCGAGGGACCCACCCGGCGCGCCTGGAGCCCGCGCATCGGGGTGTCCCACCCGATCACCGTCAACTCCATCGTGCGCTTCTTCTACGGAAAATTCTACCAGCTCCCGACCTTCCAGAACATGTTCGGGTATGGCTGGGGCAGCCAGCAGCCCACGGACAACGACCTGAACAAGAACGGGAGGATCGACGCGGCGGAGAAGGGGAACGGGTTCAGTCAGGCGAGCGGCGCGGGCGGCGCAGGCGCGGTTGGCCTGAACAACCCCTATTTGCCGTGGGAGCAGGAGACGCAGTTCGAGGCCGGGCTGGACTGGAACTTCATCAACGACTACATTCTGGGGTTGACCTCCTACTACAAGAGCATGGGCAATCAGATCATCAACGGGTCGTTTCAGTGGAGAGACCCCAAGACCCCCGGCTACATCGTGGGCGGGAGCGGCCCTGCGCCGGGGGGGTTCGAGGACATCCGGGGGCTGGAGTTGAACATCCGGAAAAAGTTCTCGAAGATGTTCGCCTTCAACCTGAGCTACAACCTGCAGTGGGCGGAGGCGGGCCGCAACTCCGCGCACCGGCGGGACGCTCAGCCCGACTCGATGTTCATCGTCAACGGCCACTACTGGACGGAGTTCGAAATCGACCCGGCCACGGGCAGGGAGATGCCGGTGGACCTCAAGACGCAGGCCATCCGGGAGAGGCGCGACCCGGACTACTATATCCGGCTTTACGGCGGCAACGCGCAGCAGCAGTGGCGGGATCAGGTGGGCCTCATGGAGACCACAGGCCGGTCCTGGTCCGAGGTAAAGGAATATGGCAAGTACAACTTCGACGGGAAGGGGTCCAATGTCCACGTCATCCACAACCAGGAGACCGGGGAGCGGGCGCCGCAGGACCGGGACCAGCGGGCCTTCGGGAGTCTGACCCTTCTGTTCGCCTCCCCCCCCGGCTTCGGGCCGGCCGGGGGCAAAGTCCTGGGCAACCTGCGGGGGAACCTGATCTACCGGATGTTCGCCGGGAGGCCGTTCGCCTACACGCCGCCGTTTGTCTTGCTAGGGACCGCCGGTTTCTCAACAGGAGGAGCGAGCCGCAAGTATGGCCCGATGCACAGCCGCGTGGACCTGAACGTGGAGAAGCAGTTCGGGAGGGAGGGGAGGCTGAACGTCACGCTGGCTTTGGAGGCGCTCAACCTGTTCAACCAGAGGGACAAGACTGTCGGCGCGATCTCCGGCGCGTCGCAGAACTCCTCCTTCAACGCCGACCGCTACATGCGCTTTGGGATCATCGGGCCGGCGCCCAACGACCCGGACTTCGTGCGCTACGGGAACATCTACGAACTGACCGACTTCTTCGATTTTCCGAGGGAGCTGCGCCTCGGCGTGAGGATCAGGTGGTAGGCCCGCTGATTTTATGATAAAGGGAGGACAACGGTTAATCCTGAATGTTCAGGGTAATGGTTTGGAAGGTGAAATCCCAGGTCAACGCGCCGCCCTGAATGTGATGGAAGAAGCAGGTTCCTACCAGTTCCTCGGCATCCTCGCCGCCATCTACGATGTAGGTTTTCAGCCTGGGACCGATGGGGTGTGAATCAAAGAGAAGTTGAGCTTCCACCTGGCCGAGGGTGGTCGTATCGGTGCTTCCGTCCGCAAGGCAAACCTCACAACTGTACTGTTCTGAGATCGCCCCCATCGCCCGGAGACGCTGATAGGTGGACCGGGAGACGTGCAGGCCGACCACGCAGGCCGGGCTGGTGAAGCCGGTGTCGAGCACAAGCCCTTTTTGAAGGCCGCCGATGTCTACTTCGACCCGGAACTCCCCATCAACCGCACGCCAGGTGTATCCGGCCATGGCTTCTCACTTTAACGGTTTCAAGAAATGGGCCTTTATCTGCGGGAAAAATCAGGAAGTGAAGGGCATCAGGGGCGATAAGTTTGACCTGTTCCCACGCCTTCTGATAGGTAGGAGCCGACAGAAGAACCTTCCCCTTTCCAATCACTACATATTGCCCTGAATACCTGTGAGGGATTTCGTGCTTGAGTTGCTCATAGGCTTGCAGGTTGGCGGTCTTCTGGTCCTGATATATTTCTGTTTTTTCCATTGTAGGCTCTCCCGTTTCTGCGCTAAGACATTATAAGGCTATTTCACGTATCCGTCCGGTCTGACTGCTCTCTAAAGTATAGTTATCTTGCATCCATAATTCAAGGACAATCTGCGCCACCACACTCAGAGGCATCCGACCATGAATAATAAACAAGAATATAGGAGTCAGAATCTTGCCCTGAGCAGTGTCGAAGGGTCAGAATCCAGAATGAAAAGCAGGAATCTTTGGGTTTTATTCTGGATTCTGGATTCTAAATTCTGGATTCTGCTTTTCCTTGCAGTCTTCAATTCCCCTGCTTTTGCTTCTCCCACCCTGGCCCGCCTCTCCTTCTGGGTCCCGCCTGCGCGGATGTCCGAGTTCGAGGCCGCTTACGAGGCGAAGGTCGTTCCCATCCTGAAGCGGCACGGTCTGGTGGAGTCCTCCGAGCGGGGTCGGGCGACGCCGGACAGCATCTTCAGTAGGCTGTTTGAAGTCAAGTCGCCTGTTGAAGTGGAGGAGAAGCTGAGCGCGCTGACAGGCGATGGGGAGTGGAAGGAGGCATTGCGGAGTCTGGGCGCAGCGTTTGTGACGGCCGGGAGAGACACCCTTCCGTACAGGTTCAGCACATACGCGACGCCCGCAGGGCCGGGCAAGGTCGTCCCCGCCGGGCCTGGAAAGGTTGTGCCCGCTGGACCCGGGAGGGGACACTGGCGCAACTACGATGCGACGGATGGGCTCGCAATTGGGGGGGTGTGGTCAATCTTTCAGGATCGGGAGGGATACCTCTGGTTCGGTACCATCGAGGTAGGTGGGGTAAGCCGATATGATGGGAAAACCTTTACCACTTTCACCACCAAAGATGGCCTGGCGAACAATTGGGTGCGGTCGATCTTCCAGGATCAGGAGGGCCACATCTGGTTCGGCACAGGGGGTGGCGGTGTAAGCCGGTATGATGGCAAAACCTTTACCACTTTTACCGCCAAAGATGGACTGGCACACAACCATGTGACCTCGGTCTTTCAGGATCGAGGGGAAAATCTCTGGTTCGGCACATGGGGAGGGGTGAGTCGGTATGATGGAAGGTCCTGGACGACCTTCACAGCCAAAGACGGACTGGCAGCCGGTGTTGTGACTTCGGTTTTTCAGGATCGAGAAGGAAATCTCTGGTTCGGCACAGGGGGCGCCACAGGGGGTGGAGGCGTGAGCCGGTATGATGGAAAATCCTGGATGACCTTCACCACCAAAGACGGACTGGGGAGCAATCATGTGATGGCGATCTTTCAGGATCGAGAGGGAAATCTCTGGTTCGGCACATGGGGTGGAGGCGTGAGCCGGTATAATCCTTCGACTAAGCTCAGGACAGGTGGGAAGACGTGGACGACCCTCACCACCAAAGACGCTCTGGTGAACAACCAGGTATGGTCGATCTTTCAGGATCGAGAGGGAAATCTCTGGTTTGGCACCTATGGCGGCCTGAGCCGGTTTGACCCTTCAGCGGAACCTGCCCCGAGCGGAGCCGAGGGGCTCACGGTAGGCGGCAAATCCTGGACCTCTTTCACCACCAGGGACGGCTTGGGGAACAATCAGGTTTATTCGGTCTTTCAGGATCGGGAGGAAAACCTCTGGTTCGGCACAGGGGCAGGCGTGAGCCAGTACGAACAGGAGTTTCTCGCCTTCACCTCACAAGACGGCCTTGCAAGCGACAGTATGTGGTCGATCTTTGAGGATCGGGAGGGGAATCTCTGGTTTGGGACCAGAGACGGCGGTGTGAGCCGATATGACGGGAAGACTTTTACCACTTTCACTGTTCAGGATGGCTTGGCGAACAGTTGGGTGCGGTCGATCTTTGAGGATCGGGAGGGGCACATCTGGTTCGGCACATACGGCGGTGGCGTGAGCCGGTATGATGGGAAGGTTTTTACCACCTTTACGACACAGGATGGTCTGGCGCACAATTCTATACGGTCGATTTTTCAGGACCGGGAGGGAAACCTCTGGTTCAGCACGCTTGGCGGCCTGAGTCGATGTGATGGCAAGACCTTTGCCACCTTCACCGTGCAGGATGGCCTGGCGAACAATGGGATGTGGCCGATCTTGCAGGACCGGGATAGGCGTCTCTGGTTTGGAAGCCAGGGGGGAGTCAGCCGTTATGACGGGAAGACCTTTACCACTTTTACCACCAAAGACGGCTTAGCGGACAACGATGTGCGTTCGATGCTTCAGGATCGAGAGGGACATCTCTGGTTTGGCACGTGGGGCGGTGGAGTGAGCCGCTACGATGGAAAAGCTTTTAATACCTTCACCACTCAAGATGGACTCACGGGCAATGTGGTGTTTTCGATCTTTCAGGATCAGGAGGGGGTTCTCTGGTTCGGTACCCAGGGCTCCGGCGTGAGCCGGTATGATGGACAGGTCTTCGAGACGGTAAACCGTAAGGACGGACTGTCGGGTAACTCTGTGTCTGGACATTGGCAAAAAAGTGATGATCAGGCAGCCAGGCAGAAGAAGCGATCCATCACCTTGTTGAAGTTGTTTGTCTTGTGGGCCATTCGACAGGCA
>Ga0209399_10000521_pt1 | contig 22991 bp, 22 predicted proteins | sample OV2TP3_FD_184130 | JGI IMG/M metagenome (GOLD analysis project Ga0209399, IMG submission 184130) | Hot spring microbial communities from Beatty, Nevada to study Microbial Dark Matter (Phase II) - OV2 TP3 (SPAdes) (version 3) | ecosystem: Environmental > Aquatic > Thermal springs > Hot (42-90C) ... | reverse complement strand
CGCGCGCGCACGAGGGCGACGGCCTGTGGCGCGCCGGCCTGCAGCTGGTGTCGCGCCAGGGCACCGTGAGCGAGGCCGAGCTGATCGAATTCCGCGCCGCGGCGGAAGATCTCGCCGCGGCGGCCGGCGCGACCGCGATCGCGCCCGAGATGCGGCCCGCGCTGGAGGCCGCCCGCGCGCTGGACGCGCTGTGCGCCGAGACCGACATCCAGGTCGTGCTGCACGTGGTGGCGCCGCCCGAGGGCGCGTTTACCGGCACCAAGCTGCGCGCCGCCGCCGAGGCGAGCGGCCTCGCTCTGGAGCCCGACGGGCGCTTCGCGCTGCGCAACGACGACTCGCTCGTGCTCTACACGCTCGCCGCGCGCGACGGCACGCCGTTCGCGGCCGAGGCCATGCGCAGCGCGGCACCCCGGGCGCTGAGCCTCGCGCTGGAGGTGCCGCGCGCGCCCGAGACGCGGCGCACCTTCGAGTCGATGGCGCGCCTCGCGCAGCACCTGGCCGCGCTGCTCGGCGGCACGGTGGTCGACGACAACGACAACCTGCTCGACGAGCGCGCGCTCGGCGCCATCGCGGCGCAGCTCGAGGCGGTGAGGGCTCGTCTGGAGGCCGCCGGCATCACGCCCGGGAGCCCGACCGCGCTGCGGCTGTTCAGCTAGCCATGCAGGCCCCGGCCCCGGCGCGCCGGCGCGCCGAGCACCTGCGGCGCGAGATCGAGCGGCACAACCGGCTCTATTACGTCGAGGATGCGCCCGAGATCACCGACGCCGAGTACGACGCGCTGTTCCGCGAGCTCGTCGCGCTCGAGCAGACGCACCCGGCGCTCGCCGCCCCCGACTCCCCCACGCAGCGGGTCGGCGGCGCGCCGCTCGCCGGCTTCTCCGAGGTGCGGCACCGCACCCCGATGCTTTCGCTGGCCAACGCGTTCGAGGAGGAGGCGGTGCACACCTTCGACCGGCGCGTGCGCGAGGCGCTCGGGGGCGCGGCGGTCGAGTACGCCGCCGAGCCGAAGCTGGACGGCCTCGCCATCAGCCTGGGCTACCGCGACGGCGTCTTCGTGCAGGGCGCGACGCGCGGCGACGGCGCCACCGGCGAGGACGTGACGCCGAACCTGCGCACGGTGCGCTCGATCCCGCTGCGGCTCGCGCCCGCGGCGGACACGCGGTCGCTGGAGGTGCGGGGCGAGGTCCTCATCTACCGCGCGGATTTCGAGAAGCTCAACGCGCGGCAGCGCGAGGCGGGGCAGAAGGAGTTCGCCAATCCGAGGAACGCGGCCGCGGGAAGCCTGCGGCAGCTCGACTCCCGCGTCACCGCCGCACGACCGCTGCGCTTCTTCGCCTACGGCGTCGGCGCCGCGGCGGGCGCGCGCTGGAAGACCCAGGCCGAGATCCTCGCGCGACTTGCCGAGCTCGGCTTTGCGGTGTGCAGGGAGCGCTCGGTGGTGTGCGGCGCGCAAGGGCTGCTCGGCTACTACCGCGCGATCGGCGAGCGGCGCGAGCGCCTGCCCTACGCGATCGACGGCGTGGTCTACAAGGTCAACCGGCTGGACTGGCAGGAGCAGCTCGGCTACGTGGCGCGAGCGCCGCGCTTCGCGCTCGCGCACAAGTACCCCGCCGAGGAGCAGGTGACCGAGGTGCTCGGCATCGACGTGCAGGTCGGGCGCACCGGGACGCTGACGCCGGTGGCGCGCCTGAAGCCGGTGTTCGTGGGCGGGGTCACGGTGACCAACGCGACGCTGCACAACGAGGACGAGCTGAAGCGCAAGGGCGTGCGCGTCGGGGACACGGTGGTGGTGCGCCGCGCGGGCGACGTGATTCCGGAGATCGTGTCGGTGAGGCGGCACACCGCGGGCGGCACGCCGTTCGCGATGCCCTCGCGCTGCCCGGTGTGCGGCTCGCCGGTGGTGCGGCTTCCCGGGGAGGCCGCCGCGCGCTGCACCGGGGGTTCAAACTGTCCGGCGCAACGCAAGCAGGCGCTGCTGCACTTCAAGGGTCGCCGCGCGATGAATATTGATGGATTGGGAGACAAACTTGTCGATCAGCTGGTCGACCACAAACTGGTAAGCGCCCCTTCGGATCTCTATGATCTGACGCGCGATCAGTTGATCGAGCTCGAGAGGATGGGTGAGACGTCCTCGGACAATGTCATCTACAGCATTCAGCAGTCTCAAAGCGTGCCGTTGCCCAAGTTCATCTTTGCGCTCGGCATTCCCGGTGTCGGGGAGGAGGTAGCTAAGGTGTTGGCTCGCCACTTTGGTTCGCTCGAGGCGCTGCTCGCTGCAAACTGGAATCGATTGCTTCAGGACAAGGAGTCAGTTCGCAAGGAGAATGTGAAACGGAACAAGCGTGGCGAGGCGCTCGAACCCGTTCCGCTTGAGGGCGTCGGGCCGGAAATTGTGGAGAGTATCAGCAAGTTCCTCGGCGAACCTCGAAACCGGAAAGAGATCGCCAGGTTGAAAGAACGATTGAACATCTGGGCGGGCGTGACCTACACACCTCCGGCCGGAGTCAAGACATTCGTGTTGACGGGTTCGCTTGAAACGATGACGCGCGAAGCGGCACGCTCACTGATCGAATCTCGCGGCCACCGAGTCGCCGGCTCAGTGTCCTCGAAGACCGACTACCTGGTGGCCGGCAAGGACGCCGGCTCGAAACTCGACAAGGCGCACCAGCTGGGCATCCGGGTGCTCGACGAGCAAGGGCTGGTAGAGTTGCTGCAGGGACGCTGAGCGCCGATGGCCGCGAAGATCACGAAGGCGGTATTTCCCGTTGCCGGGCTGGGGAGCCGCTTCCTGCCTGCCACCAAGGCGAGCCCCAAGGAGATGCTGCCGGTGGTGGACAAGCCGCTCATCCAGTACGCGGTGGAGGAGGCGGCCGCGGCCGGGATCACTGAGCTGATCTTCGTCACCGGGCGCAACAAGCGCGCGATCGAGGACCACTTCGACCGGGTGCACGAGCTGGAGAGCGAGCTCGCCGCCAAGGGCCGCGACGAGCTGCTCGCGCTGGTGAAGGGCGTGCTCCCGGCCGACTGCCAGTGCGTCTACATCCGGCAGGCCGAGCCGCTCGGCCTCGGGCACGCGGTGCTGTGCGCGCGACAGGTGGTCGGCGCGGAGCCCTTCGCGGTGCTGCTCGCCGACGAGCTGATCGATGCGCAGCCCGGCGCCATCGCGCAGATGGTGGCGCGCTTCGCCTCGGAAGCCTGCTCCATCGTCGGCGTGGCCGAGGTGCCGCGCAGCAGCACGGCGAGCTACGGCATCGTGAACCCGGCGGACGCGCACGCCGAGCTGAGCCCGATCAGCGCCATCGTGGAGAAGCCGGCGCCGCACGAGGCGCCCTCGACGCTCGGCGTGGTGGGCCGCTACGTGCTGACGCCGGGCATCTTCGAGCAGCTCGCCCTGGTCCGCCCCGGGCGCGGCGGCGAGATCCAGCTCACCGACGCCATCGGCGGGCTGCTCGCGCGCGAGCGCGTGCTCGCGATGCGGCTGCAGGGCCGGCGCTTCGACTGCGGCTCGAAGCTCGGCTACCTGGAAGCCACCGTGGAGCTGGGGCTGCGCCATCCCGAGATCGGCGCCGACTTCGCCGCGTTCCTCGCGCGGCGCGGCGGCTGAGCATGCCCGACGTGACGCAGGCATGGCGGTTCCTCGAGCGCTCGGACCTCGTCTCGGATGCGCGCGAGGTGCAGGCGGCGATCGAGCGGCTCGCGCAGGAGCTCACCGGCGCGCTGCGCGAGCAGTATCCCCTCGTTCTGGTGGTCATGGGCGGGGCGGTGGTGTTCGCCGGCCAGCTGCTGCCGCGCCTGCGCTTCCCGCTCGACCTGGACTACATCCACGTCTCGCGCTACGGCAGGCGGACGCGCGGCGCGGGAATCGAATGGCGCGTCGCGCCCCCGCCGGCGGTGCAGGGGCGCGCGGTGCTGGTGCTCGACGACATCCTGGACGGCGGCCAGACCATGAGCGCCGTCCGCGAGCGGCTGCTCGCGCTCGGGGCGGCGAGCTTCCGCTGCGCGGTGCTGGTCGAGAAGCGGCTGGCGCGCCCCAAGCCGATCACGCCGGACTTCGTCGGCCTGCGCATTGCGGACCGCTTCGTGTTCGGCTGCGGCATGGACGCCAAGGGCTTCTGGCGCAACCTGCCCGAGATCCGCGCCATGCGGGACGAGTGATGCTGGCAGTCGTCGGTGGCAGCGGCCTGGCGCAGCTCGCGAACCTCGAGGTCACGCGGCGCACGGTCGTGCGCACGCCCTACGGGGAGCCCTCGGGCCCGCTCACGTTCGGCCGCATCCGCGGCCGCGAGGTGGTGTTCCTCGCGCGCCACGGGGACGGGCACACGCTCGCGCCGCACCAGATCAACTATCGCGCCAACGTCTGGGCGCTGAAGCACGGCGGGGCGGCGAGCGTCGCTGCCGTGGCCACCGTGGGCGGCATCCGCGCGGCGTTCGGGCCCGGCGCGCTGGTGCTGCCCGACCAGATCATCGACTACACTTGGGGCCGCGCCAGCAGCTTCTTCGAGGAGACGCACGACGGCGTCACCCACATCGACTTCACGCAGCCCTACTCGGCGGGCCTGCGCGCGCGCATCCTCGCGGCCGCGCGCGCCTGCGGCGAGGCGGTGTTCGACGGCGGGGTGTATGCCGCCACGCAGGGCCCGCGGCTGGAGACGGCCGCCGAGATCACGCGCCTGGAGCGCGACGGCGCCGACCTCGTCGGCATGACCGGGATGCCGGAGGCCGCGCTCGCGCGCGAGGCCGGCCTCGAGTACGCGGCGCTCGCGGTGGTCGTGAACCACGCCGCCGGCCGCGGCAGCAGCGCGGCGGCGATCTCGCTGGAGCGCCTCGCCGCCGTGACGCAGGAGGCGATGGCCCGCGTGCGGCGCATCCTGGAGGAGCTCGCTGCGGCATGATCCGCGAGGTCCTGAAGATGGGTGACGCGCGGCTGCTCGCGCGCGCCGCGCCGGTGGAGCGCTTCGGTACGCCGGAGCTCGCCGCGCTGCTCGCCGACCTGCGCGACACCATGGTGCACCTCGACGGCGCGGGCCTCGCCGCGCCGCAGATCGGCGTGCCGCTGCGCGTGGTGATCTTCGGCGTGCGCGCCAATCCCCGCTACCCGGGGGTCGAGGAGGTGCCGGACACCGTGCTCATCAATCCCACGCTCGAGCCGCTCTCGCAAGAGGAGGAGGAGGGCTGGGAAGGCTGCCTCTCGCTGCCGGGGCTGCGCGGCTGGGTGCCGCGCTGGCGGCGCCTGCGCTACGCCGGGTGCGACGGGCGCGGGACACGCTTCGAGCGCCAGGTCGAGGGATTCCACGCGCGCGTCGTGCAGCACGAATGCGACCATCTCGACGGCGTGCTCTACCCGATGCGCATCCGCGACTTCAGCCGCTTCGGCTTCGTCGAGGCGCTGTTTCCGGGGCAGGCCCTGCCTCCCGAGGAGTAGCGCCGCCCTAGACCTGCAGCGCCGCGAGCAGCTCCTGTTCGAGCTTGAGCACGGCCTTCGAGTCGGCGAGCGCCGCGCCGGAGACCAGGAACACGTCCTCGGCGCGGTCCCCCAGGGTGTTGATCTTCGCCGAGTGCAGGTTGACGCGGTAGCGCGCGAGCAGGCGGGCCACGCCGTAGAGCAGCCCGGGACGGTCGCTGGCGACGATCGAGAGCACGTGGTAGGCCCCGCGCTCGTCCGGGCGCAGGTCCACCACGGGCGCGATCGGAAAGTGGCGCACGCGGCGCGAAGGCCGGCCGCCGCGCGGCGCCGCGAGCGGCGCGTCCGAGCGCAGCTCCGCGGCGAGCTCGGTCTCGATCAGCGCGATCATGTCGCGGTAGTGCGCACCGCGTCCCTGGCCCATCACGAGGAAGGTGTCCAGTGCATAGCCGTGGCGGGTGGTGTGGATCTTGGCCTCCGCGATGTTGAACCCGGCGCGCTCGAAGTAGCCGCAGATGCGCGCGAAGAGCGCTTCCCGGTCCGGGGTGTAGATCATCACCTGCAGGCCCTCGCCGATCGGCGCCGGCCGGGTGCGCACCACCGGGTCGGGCGAGTCCACCCGGTAGTGCAGGCTGCGCGTCTGCCAGGCGATCTCCTGCGCGTCGTGGCGCAGGAAGTAGGCGGTGTCGAGGTGCGACCAGAGCCGGTCCTTGACGGCGTCCGAGAGCGCGTACAGGCGCAGCAGCCGCAGCGCCTCGGCCTGCTTCTCGGCCAGCGCGCGCTCGAGCTGCGGCGCCTCCCCCGCGAGCGCGCGGCGCGTGGCGCGGAACAGGTCCTCGAGCAGCTTCGCCTTCCAGGCGTTCCACACCTTGGGGCTGGTGCCGCGGATATCGGCCACGGTGAAGAGGTACAGCGCCGTGAGGCGGCGCTCGTCGCCGGCGCGCGCCGCGAAGGCGCGCACGACTTCCGGGTCGTGGACGTCCTGCTTCTGCGCCACCGCCGACATCGCGAGGTGGTGCTCGACCAAGAACTCGACCAGCGCGGCGTCCTCGCGCGCCAGCCCGTGCGCGCTGCAGAAGCGCCGCGCGTCGCGCGCCCCGAGCTGTGAATGGTCGCCGCCGCGGCCCTTGGCGATGTCGTGGAACAGCGCCGCGACGTACAGCAGCCAGCCGCGCGCGAAGCCGCTCGCGAGCTGGCTGCAGAGCGGAAACTCGTGGGCGAACTCGGGCATCGTGAAACGGCGCAGGTTGCGGATCACCATCAGCGTGTGCTGGTCCACGGTGTAGACGTGGAACAGGTCGTGCTGCATCTGGCCGACGATGCGGCCGAACTGGGGCACGTAGGCGCCCAGCACGCCGTACTGGTTCATGCGCCGGAACTCGTGCACGATGCCGCGCGGCTGCTGCAGGATGTGCAGGAACAGCAGCCGCGCCGCGGGGTCGCGCCGCAGGCGCGCGTCCACGCGCCGGCGCGCGCGCCAGAGCGCGCGCAGCGTCCCCGCGCTCATCCCGCGCAGCTCCTGGTGCTGCTGCAGCAGCAGGAAGCTCTCGAGGATCGCGCGCGGCTCGCGCTCGAACAGGTCCTCGCGGCACGCCTCCAGCCGGCCCGCGCGCGCCTGGAAGCGCTCGTTGAGCAGGCGCGGCGCGGAGGGCGCGCCCGGGACCACGCGCGCCTCCAGGTTCTGCAGCAGGATGGCGTTGAGCTGCGTCACCGCCTTCGCGGTGCGGTAGTAGCGCTGCATGAGCTGCTCGCTGGCGCGCCGGCCGGCGACGGCGCGCAGGCCCACCTGCGCCGCGAGCGCGTCCTGGTAGTCGAACACGATGCGGTCCTCGCGCCGCCCCGCCAGGTAGTGCAGGCGGATGCGCAGATCCTGCAGCAGCGCCTCGTGACGCGCCAGCTCGAGCGCCTCGCCCGGCTGCACCAGATGGTGGCGCGCGAGGTCCGGCCAGCGCTCGCCCAGGCCGCAACCGCGCGCGATCCACAGGATCGTCTGCAGGTCGCGCAGCCCTCCTGGCGCCTCCTTCAGGTTCGGCTCGAGCGAGTACGGGCTGTCGTGGTGCTTGGCATGGCGCTGCTCCTGCTCGAGCTGCTTCGCCTTGAGAAACGCGGCCGGCTCGAGCAGCCTGGCCATGGCGCGCCGCAGCTGCCGCACCAGCGGCTCGCTGCCCGCCAGCCAGCGCGCCTCCAGCAGCGAAGTCTCGACGGTGATGTCGGCGCGCGCGGACTCGACGCACGCTTCGAGCGTGCGCACGCTGTGCCCGACCTCCAGCCCGACGTCCCACAGCAGACCGATGAAGCGCTCGAGGCGCTCGCGCTCGGCCGGGGCGGGCTCCGCGCCCAGCAGCACCAGCAGGTCGACGTCCGAATGCGGGAACAGCTCGCCGCGCCCGTAGCCGCCGGTGGCCACCAGCGCCATGCGCTCGCCGGGCCGCGCGGCGCGCCAGAGCTGCCGCAGGATGCGGTCGACGAGCCGGGTGTGGCTGCGCAGCAACCGCCCCGGGCGCGCGCCCCTCAGGTAGCCCTCGCGCAGCGCCCTGCGCGCCTCCCGTAGCCGGACGCGCTGCGCCTCGATCGGGGAGGGGGGCACGCGCAGCACCGCGCTCATGGCCCCCTCAGTCCTGCGCGAACGGCGGCGGCGGCGGCGTCCCGGCCGAGAGCGTGAGCACCTCGAAGCCGGTCTCGGTGACCAGCACGGTGTGTTCCCATTGCGCCGACAGGCTGTGGTCCTTGGTGACGATGGTCCAGCCATCGGCAAGCTCGCGTATGGCGGGCTTGCCGGCGTTGATCATCGGCTCGATGGTGAAGGTCATGCCGGGCTCGAGGCGCAGCCCCGTGCCGGCCTTGCCATAGTGCAGCACCTGGGGCTCCTCGTGGAACCTGCGGCCGATGCCGTGGCCGCAGAACTCGCGCACCACCGAGTAGCCGTGGCGCTCCGCGTGCGCCTGGATCGCCGCGCCCACGTCCCCCAGGCGGGCGCCGGCGCGCACCTGCAGGATCCCGTGCCACATGCAGTCGTAGGTCACCTCGACCAGGCGCCGGGCCTGAATGCCGGGCTCGCCGACGTAGAACATGCGGCTCGAGTCGCCGTGGAATCCGTCCTTGATCACGGTGATGTCGATGTTCAGGATGTCGCCGCCCTTGAGCACCCGCTCGCCCGGCACGCCGTGACACACCTGATGGTTGACCGAGGTGCAGATCGATTTCGGGAACGGGCGGTAGCCGGGCGGCGCATAGTTGAGCGGCGCGGGAACGGTGCCCTGCGTGCCCACCATGTAGGCGTGGCACAGATCGTTCAGCTGGCCGGTCGTCACGCCGGGCCGCACGCGCGACGCGATGAAATCGAGCACTTCGCCGGCCAGCCGCCCGGCGGTGCGCATCGCCTCGATCTCCGCTCCGTTCTTCAGGACCACCGCCATCGTCGTCAAAAAAAGGGTGCCGATTATGCTAGAATTCCCGCGCGGTGGCAGGCTCGATGCCGCCGCCCAAAATATCCCGCCCGGCAGCTTTAGGGTGTCCCCCATTGTGGCACCGGGGATCGCGGTTTGCCGGCGCGGTAGTGATCAACCCTAAAATTGGAGCAGGACATGTCCGTGACGATGCGCCAGATGCTGGAGGCCGGCGTGCATTTCGGCCACCAGACGCGCTACTGGAACCCGAAGATGGCGCCGTACATCTTCGGCCACCGCAACAAGATCCACATCATCAACCTGGAGAAGACGCTGGCGCTGTACCAGGAGGCGCTCGCGTACGTGCGCCAGCTCGCCGCCAACAAGGGCTCGGTGCTGTTCGTGGGCACCAAGCGCCAGGCGCGCGAGATCGTGCGCGAGGAGGCGCTGCGCTGCGCCATGCCCTACGTCGATCACCGCTGGCTCGGCGGCATGCTGACCAACTTCAAGACCGTGAAGCAGTCGATCAAGCGCCTCAAGGAGATGGAGCAGATGGCGCAGGACGGCACGCTGGAGCGCATGTCGAAGAAGGAGGCGCTGGGGGTGCAGCGCGAGCGCCAGAAGCTCGACCGCTCGCTCGGCGGCATCAAGGATCTGGCCGGCCTGCCCGATGCGCTCTTCGTGATCGACGTCGGCTACCAGAAGGGGGCCGTGGCCGAGGCGCGCAAGCTCGGCGTGCCGGTGGTGGCCGTGGTCGACACCAACCACTCCCCCGAGGGCATCAGCCACGTCATCCCCGGCAACGACGACTCGAGCCGTGCGATCCGGCTCTACGCGCGCGGCATCGCCGACGCGGTGATCGAGGGGCGCGCGCAGGCGGTCGAGGAGGTGGTGACGGCCTCGCGCGACGAGTTCGTGGAGGTCGACGAGGAGGGTGCCGGCTGAGGGGGCGACCCCCCGCGAGGCCTGCAGGGGCCCCCGCGGCCCCGTTTTTTTGACTCGGACTGGAACGGGAGCAGCGACGCATGGCAGAGATCAGCGCCAGCCTGGTGAAGGAGCTGCGCGAAATCACCGGGCTCGGGATGATGGAGTGCAAGAAGGCGCTCGCCGAGGCGGGCGGCGAGCTGGGCAAGGCCGAGGAGCTGCTGCGCATCCGCGGCGGCGCGCGCGCCAAGCTCGCCGGCCGGGTCGCCGGAGAGGGCGTGATCGGTGCCTGGCGCTCGCCCGACGGCAGGCTCGGCGCCCTGGTCGAGGTCAACTGCGAGACCGACTTCGTCGCGCGGAACGCGGACTTCGTCGCCTTCGCGGACTGGCTCGCGCGGATCGTGGCGGAGCGCGATCCCCGCGACGCCGCGGCGGCAGTGCAGCTCGAAGGCGTAGAGCAGCGGCTGCAGGAGCTGGTGCAGCAGATCAAGGAGAACCTCTCGTTGCGGCGGATCCAGCGCCTGCGGACGGAGAGATCCCTGGCGCTGTACGTGCACGGCGGGCGCATCGGCGTGCTGGTCGAGTACGAGGGCCCCGACGAGGTCGGCAAGGACGTCGCGCTGCACGTGGCGTTCGCGCGGCCCGCCTACCTCGCCCGGTCGGAGGTGCCGGCGGACATCGCCTCGCGCGAGCGCGAAATCCTGGTGGCGCGCGCCACGGCGTCGGGCAAGCCGGAGGCGATTGCCGCGAAGATGGTCGAAGGCGGCCTCGCCAAGTTCCTCGGCGAGATCACCCTGCTCGGCCAGCCGTTCGTCAAGGACGACAAGCAGACGGTCGAGAAGATGCTCGCCGCGCGCAGGGCGCGCGTGCTCGCCTTCCGCTTCCTGGTCGTGGGCGAGGGCATCGAGAAGAAGCAGGCGGCGTGAGCGCGCCGAGGTACCGCCGCATCCTGCTCAAGCTCTCGGGCGAGGCGCTGGTTGCCGAGGGCGGCTACGGCATCAGCCGCGAGGCCGTGGCGGCGATCGTCGCCGAGATCGGCGAGGTGGCGCGCCGGGGCGTCGAGACCGGCGTGGTCATCGGCGGCGGCAACATCTTCCGCGGCCTCGCCCCGGGCGCCGCGGGCATGGACCGCGCCACGGCGGACTACATGGGCATGCTCGCCACGGTGATGAACGCGCTCGCGCTGCAGGACGCGATGCGCCAGGCGGGCATCGCGAGCCGCGTGCAGTCCGCGCTCAACATCGAGCAGGTGGTCGAGCCCTACATCCGCGGCAAGGCGATCCGCTACCTGGAGGAGGGCAAGGTGGTGATCTTCGCCGCGGGCACCGGCAACCCCTTCTTCACCACCGACACGGCGGCGGCGTTGCGCGCGAGCGAGGTCGGCGCCGAGATCGTGCTCAAGGCCACCAAGGTCGACGGCGTGTACACTTCCGACCCGAAGACGGACCCGGCGGCGAGGCGCTACGGCCGCGTCAGCTTCGACGAGGCGATCCGGCGCAACCTCAAGGTCATGGACGCCACCGCGCTCGCGCTGTGCCGGGACCAGCGGCTGCCGGTCAACGTCTTCAGCATCTTCAAGCGCGGCGCCCTCGGCCGCGTGGTGGCCGGCGAGGACGAGGGCACGCTGGTGCACGCCTAGCGCAAGGAGGGCGCCATGATCGCCGAGCTCAGGAAGGGCAGCGAAGCCAAGATGAGGAAGAGCGTCGAGGCCTTCAAGGCCGACCTCGCCAAGGTGCGCACGGGCCGCGCGCATACCGGGCTGCTCGATCACGTGACCGTCGACTACTACGGGACGCCGACGCCGATCCAGAGCATCGCCAAGGTGACGCTGCTCGATGCCCGTACCATCGGCGTGACGCCGTTCGAGAAGAAGATGGCGCAGGCCGTGGAACGGGCGATCCGCGACTCCGACCTCGGACTCAACCCGGCCGCCGCGGGCGAGACCATACGCGTGCCGATGCCGGCCCTCACCGCGGAGCGCCGCAAGGAGCTGACGCGGGTGGTGCACAAGGAGGCCGAGACGGCCCGCGTCGCGGTGCGCAACGTGCGGCGCGACGCGATCCACGCCCTCAAGGAGGCGATGAAGCAGAGCGAGATCTCGGAGAACGACGAGCGCCGCGCGCTCGAGGACATGCAGAAGCTCACCGACCGCCACGTGGCCGAGATCGACAAGCTGCTCGCGCAGAAGGAAGCCGAGCTGATGGCGGTGTGAGCGCATGAGCTATCCCAGCTCGACCCTGGAGGTGCCGTCGCGGGGCGCGGTGCCGGCGCACGTCGCGATCATCATGGACGGCAACGGGCGCTGGGCCCAGCAGCGGCGGCTGCCGCGCCTCGCGGGCCACCGGCGCGGCGTCGAGACGGTGCGCAAGATCGTCAAGGCCTGCGCCGAGCGCGGGGTGGGCTTCCTCACCCTGTTCGCCTTCAGCTCGGAGAACTGGCGCCGGCCGCCCGACGAGGTGGCGCTGCTGATGCAGCTGTTCCTCGCGGCGCTGGAGAACGAGGTGCACAAGCTCCATCGCAACGGCATCCGGCTCAAGGTGATCGGCGAGCGCGAGCGTTTCGGCCCGCGCATCCAGGCGCTCGTCGCCGAAGGCGAGGCGCTTACCGCCGCCAACCGCGGCCTCACCCTGACCGTGGCCGCCAACTACGGCGGCCGCTGGGACGTGCTGCAGGCGATCTCGCGGCTGGCCGCGGCGCGCCCCGAGGCGCTCGCGCAAGGCGTGCGCGAGCAGGACCTCGCGCCGTACCTGGCGATGGCCTACGCGCCGGAGCCCGACCTGTTCATCCGCACCGGCGGGGAACAGCGGCTGAGCAACTTTCTTCTCTGGCAGATGGCGTACACGGAGCTCCTGTTCACCGACACGCTGTGGCCGGACTTCGACGCCGCTGCGCTCGAGGCGGCCTTCGAGTCCTACCGGCTGCGCGAGCGGCGCTTCGGGCGCACCGGCGAGCAGCTCGAGCGCCCGCTCTCCGGGCGGCAGCCGGCCGCCAGCGACGCCTGAGCCCTGTCCTCACCCGCGCGCTGACCGCCGCGGCGCTGCTGGCGGGATTCGTCGCCGCCCTGCTGCTGCTCGCGCGGCCCGCGCTGGCGGCGCTCACCGCGATCATCGTGCTGCTCGCGGGACGCGAGTGGGCGCTGCTCGGCGGGGCGGAGCGCAAGCGGGCGTGGGCGTTCGGGGCCCTGTGCGCCCTCCTGATGCTGGCGGCCGCCCAGTTGACAGCGCTCGCATCGCCGGTGCTCGCCATCGCCACAGCCTTCTGGGTGCTGCTCGCGCCCTGGTGGCTGGCGCGAGGGGTGGCAAGTGCCCCGGCGAGCGCCCTGGCGGCCGCGGGCATCGTTGCGCTCGTGCCGGCAGGACTGACGATGGCGCTGCTGCCGCCGTGGCAGCTGCTGCAGCTGCTCGGGCTGGCGTGGACCTCCGATACGGCCGCGTACCTCGCCGGGCGCGCGTTCGGCAGGCACAGGCTCGCCCCGTCGATCAGCCCCGCCAAGACGCGCGAAGGCGTGGCCGGCGCGCTGGCGGCGAGCCTCTTGTACGCTATCATCTGGGCAGCTCTGGATCCGGTGCTGGAGGCTCGCGTGCAGGGGCCGCTGTGGGTTCCGTATCTCGCTGCAGCAGCGGCCCTGTGCGCCCTCGGCGTGGTGGGTGATCTGCTCGAATCTGCGGTCAAGCGGCGCGCGGGCGTGAAGGACAGCGGCGCGCTGCTGCCCGGCCACGGCGGCGTGCTCGATCGCATCGACAGCGTCACCGCCACCCTGCCGGCCGGTGCCCTACTCATGCTCTGGACAGGCGCGAATTGACTGCCCATCTGACCCTGCTCGGCGCGACCGGCTCGGTGGGTGCGAGCACGCTCGACGTGGTCGCGCGGCATCCGGGGCGCGTGCGCGTGTTCGCGCTCACCGCACACCGCTCCAGCGAGGCGCTGCTGCAGCTCTGCGCACGCCATCGGCCGCGCCACGCCGTGCTCTCGGGACTGGCCGAGGACGCGGCGCTGCGCCGGCGCTTCTCCGAGGCGGGCGCCGGGACCGAGCTGCGCTTCGGCACCCGCGCCCTCGAGGAGGTGGCGGTCGATCCGGGCTGCGACGTCGTGATGGCCGCCATCGTGGGCGCCGTGGGCCTCGCGCCGGCGCTGTGCGCCGCGCGCGGCGGCAAGCGGGTGCTGCTCGCCAACAAGGAGGCCCTGGTGGTGGCCGGGCCGCTGTTCATGCAGGCGGTGCGCGAGGGAGGCGCGACGCTGCTGCCGATCGACAGCGAGCACAATGCCGTGTTCCAGTGCCTGCCGCGGGATCACGCCGAGGCGCGCGCCTCGGTGCGCCGCATCGTACTGACGGCCTCGGGCGGACCGTTCCGCCAGGCGCCGCTCGAGCGCCTGATGCGCGTCACGCCGGAGGAGGCCTGCGCGCACCCGAACTGGGTGATGGGACGCAAGATCTCGGTCGACTCCGCGACCATGATGAACAAAGGGCTCGAGGTGATCGAGGCGCGCTGGCTGTTCGATGTCGCGCCCGAGCGCATCGAGGTGCTGATCCACCCGCAGAGCGTGGTGCACTCGCTGGTCGAGTACGTCGACGGCTCGGTGATCGCGCAGCTCTCCAACCCCGACATGCGCGTGCCGATCGCGCACGCGCTCGGCTTCCCGCAGCGCATCGAGTCGGGCGCGCGCCCGCTCGATCTGGCCGCGGTAGGGCAGCTCGCCTTCGAGCGCCCCGACCTGGCGCGCTTTCCCTGCCTGGCGCTCGCCTACCGGGCGCTCGCGCAGGGCGGCACCGCCGCCGCGGTGCTCAACGCCGCCAACGAGATCGCGGTCGAGGCCTTCCTCGACGGGCGCCTGCGCTACACGGCGATCCCCGCGGTCATCGAGTGCTGCCTGGAGCGCGCCCCGGCCGCACCGGCCGCGTCGCTCGAGGCGCTGCTGGAGGCCGATCGCGGCGCCCGCCGCGAGGCGGCGGCGAGCGTGGCGCAGGCGATGGGGCGCGCCGCGTGAGCCTGCTGCACACGATCGCGGCGTTCATCGTCGCCCTGGGTGTGCTCATCGTGGTGCACGAGTACGGGCACTACCTCGCGGCGCGCCTGTGCAACGTGCGCGTGCTGCGCTTCTCGGTCGGCTTCGGCCGCCCGCTCGCCGTCTGGCGGCTCGGCCGGGACGCCACCGAGTGGGTGATCGCCGCGGTGCCGTTCGGCGGCTACGTGAAGATGCTCGACGAGCGCGAGGCGCCGGTGGAGCCCGCCGAGCGGCGCCGCGCCTTCAATCGCCAGGGCGTGGGCCGCCGTTTCGCCATCGTCGCCGCGGGGCCGGCGTTCAATTTCCTGTTCGCGATCGCGGTCTACGCGGCGCTCTACATGCACGGCATGCCCGAGGCGCGCCCGGTGCTGGCCGCGCCCGCGGCGGGCACGGCGGCGCACGCCGCCGGACTGGGCGCGGGCGACACGGTGCGCACCATCGAGGGCGAGGCGATCCTCACCTGGCAGGAGCTGCGCTGGCGCGTGATCCAGGGCGCGCTGCAGCGCGAAGCGCTCCGGCTGGAGGTGGTGCGAGCGCACGGCGACATCTCGCTTCACCTGCTCGACTTGAGGGGCTTCGACCCGGCTTCGGTGGAGAGCGATGCCCTGGAGCGCATCGGGCTGCGGCTGTACCGCCCGCCCCTCGACCCGGTGCTCGGGCGGGTGGTCGGGGGCGGCGCCGCGGACCGGGCCGGGCTGCAGGCCGGGGACCGGGTGACGCACCTCGACGGCCGGAGCGTGGCGACCTGGGACGATCTGGTGCGCGCGGTGCGCGCCGCGCCCGAGCGCACGCTGCGCCTCACGCTCGAGCGGGAGGGCGCCCGCCACACGCTGCAGGTCGCGCCCGACGCGGTGAGCGAGAACGGCGAGCGCATCGGCCGGATCGGCGCGGCGCCGCGCATCCCGCCCGCGCACGCCGACCGCGTGCTGGTGCAGGTGCGGCACGGCCCGGTGGAGAGCCTCGCCAAGGCGCTCGCCAAGACCTGGGACATCTCGGTGTTCAGCCTCAGGATGCTCGGCAAGATGCTGCTGGGCGAGGTGTCGTGGAAGCACCTTTCCGGCCCGGTAACGATCGCCGATTACGCCGGCCAGTCGGCGCAGATGGGCTGGATCTCGTACGCCACCTTCCTCGCGCTCATCAGCATCAGCCTGGGGGTGCTCAACCTGCTGCCGATCCCGCTGCTCGATGGCGGGCACCTGATGTATTATGCCGTCGAGGTCATCAAGGGCAGCCCGGTGTCGGAGCGGGCCGTGGAGCTCGGCCAGCGCGTCGGGCTGGCGCTGCTGCTGGTCATGATGGCCTTCGCCTTTTACAACGACCTGAATCGCCTGTTCTCCGGATAGCGATCGACCGATGCGCAAGCGCCTTCTCGCCGCGGTCGCCGGCGCCCTGCTGGCGTTCGCGGCCGGCGCGCTGGCGCAAGGCTTCCGGCCTTTCGTGGTGAAGGACATCCGGGTCGAGGGGCTGCAGCGCACCGAGCCCGGCACCGTGTTCAGCTACCTGCCAGTGAAGGTCGGCGAGCTGATGACCGAGGAAAAGGCGCAGCAGGCGCTGCGGGCCCTGTTCGCCACCGGCTTCTTCCGCGACGTGCGCCTGGAGGTCGAGAACGATGTCCTGGTGGTGCTCGTCGAGGAGCGCCCCGCCATCGCGCAGGTGGACTTTTCCGGGGTGCGCGAGTTCGAGACCGACACCCTGCGCCGCGTGCTGCGCGAGCTGGGCCTCGCCGAGGGACGCACCTTCGACCGCGCGGTGCTCGACGGCGCCGAGCAGGAGCTCAAGCGCCAGTACCTCTCGCGCGGGCGCTACGCCGCGGAGGTGCAGACCACGGTGACGCCGCTCGAGCGCAACCGGGTCGGGATCAATTTCGCGGTCACCGAGGGTGAGGTCGCCAAGATCCGCTCCGTCAACATCATCGGCGCGCGCGCCTTCCCCGAGAGGGAGCTGCTCGAGCTGCTCGTGCTGCGCACGCCCGGCTGGCTCACCTGGTACACCAAGCACGACCAGTACTCGCGCCAGAAGCTCACCGCGGACCTGGAGACCCTGCGCTCGCACTACCAGAATCGCGGCTTTCTCGACTTCAGCATCGATTCCACCCAGGTCTCGATCAGCCCCGACCGGCGCGACATCTACATCACCATCAGCGTGACCGAGGGCGAGAAGTACACCGTGTCGGAGGTGCAGCTCGCGGGGCAGATGCTGCTGCCCCGGGAGGAGCTCGAGAAGCTGGTGCGCATCAAGGCGGGCGACGTGTTCTCGCGCGAGCGGCTCACCGAATCGACCAAGGCCATCGTCGATCGCCTCGGCAACGAGGGCTACGCGTTCGCCAACGCCAGCGCCGTGCCGCGCGTCGACAAGGACCAGCGCAGCGTCGCCTTCACCCTCGTCGTCGACCCCGGCCGGCGCGTCTACGTGCGCCGCATCAACGTCGCGGGCAACACCAAGACGCGCGACGAGGTCATCCGGCGGGAGATGCGCCAGCTCGAAGGCGGGTACTACGACGCCTCCAAGATCCAGCTGTCGAAGTCGCGCATCGACCGCACGCAGTACTTCAAGGACGTGAATGTCGAGACCGTGCCGGTGCCGCAGAGCGCCGACCAGGTGGACGTCAACTTCACGGTCGAGGAGAAGCCCACCGGCTCGCTGCTGCTCGGCGCGGGCTTCTCCTCGGTGGAGAAGCTCGTCATCACGACCTCGATCACGCAGGCGAACGTCTTCGGCAGCGGCAAATTCGTCTCGGCGCAGCTCAACACCGGCAACGTCAACACCACCTACGCCCTGTCCTACCTCGACCCCTACTTCACCGTGGACGGCGTCAGCCAGGGGTTCGACGCCTACTACCGCACCACCGACGCCTCGTCCCTCGCGGTCGGGCCCTACCGCACCAAGTCGCTCGGCGGCGGAGTGAAGTTCGGCTATCCGCTGAGCGAGACCGACTCGCTCAACTTCGGCCTCGCCGGCGAGAACGTCAAGCTGGAGACCTTCGCCACCAGCCCGGTGCAGTACCTCAGCTTCGTCGACCAGTTCGGCTCCAGGTACACCTACGGCTCCGGCACCGCCGGCTGGGCGCGCGACCGGCGCGACAGCGCCATCGTCACCACCCGGGGCACGCTCAGCAGCGCCGCGCTCGAGCTCGCCGGGGGCGACCTGCAGTACTACCGGCTGACGCTGGGGCATCGCTGGTACCGCCCCCTGACGCGCACCCTCACGCTCGGCCTGTGGGGCGAGTTTGGCTACGTCCACGGCCTGGGCGGAAAGCCGGTGCCGTTCTTCAAGAACTTCTACGCCGGCGGCCCGGAGTCGGTGCGCGGCTACCGCGCCTTCTCCCTCGGCCCGCAGGATGCGTTCAGCAACGTGCTCGGCGGCACGCGCAAGCTCACCGGTAGCGCCGAGGTGCAGTTCCCGATGCCAGGCGCCGGGCAGGACCGCTCCCTGCGGCTGGCCGTGTTCGTCGACGCCGGGCAGGTCTACGCCGAGGAGGCGAAGGTCTCGCTCGGCGAGCTGCGCTATTCGGCCGGGATCGGGCTGGCCTGGAACTCGCCGTTCGGCCCGCTGCGCCTGTCCCTCGCGCAGCCGCTCAACGAGAAGAAGGGCTTCGACCGCATCGAGCGGTTACAATTGACCTTTGGCACCACATTCTGAAAGCTGAAGCCGCGTCCATGCCTTCCAGATACCTCGCTGTCTGTGCCGTGGCGCTCGCCGCGGCGGCCGTCGCGGCACCCGCGGCTGCGCAGAGCAAGATCGGCTTCGTCAACACGGAGCGCATCCTGCGCGACGCCGTCCCGGCGGTGCGGGCGCAGAAGAAGATCGAGGCGGAGTTCGCGAAGCGCGACCAGGAGCTGTCCAAGATCGCCGACCAGCTCAAGCGCATGCAGGACGAGCTGGAGAAGAACGGCGTCACCATGCCGGAGGCGCAGCGCCGCAACAAGGAGCGCGACTTCAACGACCTCAACCGCGACTTCCAGCGCAAGCAGCGCGAGTTCCGCGAGGACCTCAACCAGCGCCGCAACGAGGAGCTGGCCGGGGTGGTCGACACCGCCAACCGGGTCATCCGCCAGCTCGCCGAGCAGGAGAAGTACGACATCATCTTTCAGGACGCCGTCTACGCGAACCCGCGCATCGACATCACGGACAAGGTGATCAAGGCGCTGGAAGGCAAGCCGCCCGCCAGATGACATGCCCGGCCCGTTCACGCTCGCGCAGCTGGTGTCGCGGTTGGGCGGCCGGCTCGTCGGAGACCCGCGGGTCCTGATCGTCCAGGTCGGCTCGCTCGAGGGCGCGGGGCCGGGCCAGATCGCGTTTCTTGCCCATCCGCGCTACCGCGCGAAGCTGGCCGCCACGCGCGCCTCCGCGGTGGTGCTGGGCGAGCACGCGGCGCCGCTCACCGGGCTGCCGCGCATCGTCTGCGACAACCCCTACGCCTACTTCGCGCGCCTCTCGCAGCTCTTCAACGCGCCGGTAACGCAGGCTCCCGGCGTGCACCCGGGCGCCGTGGTGGCGCCCTCGGCGCGGCTCGGTGCGCGCGTGTCCGTCGGCGCGGGCTGCGTGATCGGGGAGGGCACGGCGATCGGCGATGACAGCTGCCTCTACCCGCGCGTGGTCCTGTACCCGGGATGCCGCATCGGGGCGCGCGCGGTGGTGCACTCGGGCGCGGTGATCGGCGCCGACGGCTTCGGCATGGCGCGGGAGGACGGGCGCTGGGTGAAGCTGCCGCAGATCGGTCGGGTGCGCATCGGCGACGACGTCGAGATCGGGGCCAACACCACCATCGACCGGGGCGCGCTCGACGATACCGTCATCGAGGATGGCGTCAAGCTCGACAACCAGATCCAGATCGGCCACAACTGCCGCGTCGGCGCCCACACCGCGATGGCCGGCTGCGTCGCGGTGGCCGGCAGCGCCGACATCGGGCGCCACTGCACCATCGGCGCCGGGGCGCTGATCCTCGGGCACCTGTCGATCTGCGATCACGTCGCCGTCTCCGCTGCGACCGTGATCTCGCGCTCGATCCGCAAGCCCGGAACCTACACCGGGCTGTTCCCGTTCGACGATCATGCCTCGTGGACGCGCAACACGGCGCGCATGCGGCGTCTTGCCGAGCTCGCGGCACGCGTGCGCGAGCTCGAGCGCCGGCTCGGCAAAGGGGGGCGCGATGGCTGAAATGGACATCCACGAGGTGCTGGCGCATCTGCCGCAGCGCTTTCCTCTGCTGATGGTGGACCGGGTGCTCGCCTGCGAGCCCGGCAAGCGCATCGTGGCGCTGAAGAACGTGACGGCCAACGAGCCGTACTTCCCGGGGCACTTCCCGAACCGGCCGGTGATGCCCGGGGTGCTGATCCTGGAGGCGATGGCGCAGGCCGCGGGCATCCTCGTGTTCCGCACCGAGGGCAAGATCCCCGACGAGAGCTCGCTCTACTACTACGCCGGGATCGACCGCGCCCGCTTCAAGCGGCCGGTGGCGCCGGGAGACCAGCTCGAGATCGAAGTCGTCATCCTCGCCACCAAGCGCGGCCTGTGGAAGTTCGACTGCGTCGCGAGGGTCGCGGGCGCCGTCGCCGCGCAGGCCGAGATCCTCTGCACGGTGCGCGCCTCCGGCGCCGAGGGATGATCCACCCGGCGGCGATCGTCGAGCCCGGCGCCCGCCTCGCCGCGGGTGTCGCGGTCGGGGCGGGAGCGATCGTCGGGTCCCGGGTGGAGGTGGGCGAGGGCACCTGGATCGGTCCGCACGTGGTGATCGAGGGCCGCACCCGCATCGGCCGCGCCAACCGCATCTTCCAGTTCGCCTCGATAGGCGGCCCGCCGCAGGACCAGAAGTACGCGGGCGAGGACACGGCGGTGGAGATCGGCGATGGCAACACCATCCGCGAGTACGTCACGATCAACCGCGGCACCGCGCTCGACCGGGGGGTGACGCGCGTCGGCGACGACAACTGGATCATGGCCTACGTCCACTTCGCGCACGACTGCGAGATCGGCAGCCACGCCATCTTCGCCAATGCCTGCCAGCTGGCGGGCCACGTGCAGGTCGGGGACTGGGCGGTGCTCGGCGCGACCACCCTGGTACACCAGTTCGTGCGCATCGGGGCGCACAGCTTCACCGGCATGGGCACCTATCTCGACCGCGACCTGCCGCCGTTCGTGCGCGCCGCGGGCAACATGGCGCAGCCCTACGGCATCAACAGCGTGGGCTTGAGGCGGCGGGGATTCGCCGCGCCGGCGATCGAGGCGCTGAAGCGGGCCTACCGCGCGCTGTACCGCAGCGGCCTCGGACACGAGGAGGCGCGGCGTGCGCTCGAGGCGCTGGCGGCAGAGCACGCCGAGGTGCGCACGATTCTCGAGTTCCTGGACGCTTCGCAGCGCGGCTACATACGCTAGTGGGCGCGGACGTCGGCGTCGGGATGGTGGCGGGGGAGGCCTCGGGCGACCTGCTGGGCGCCCACCTGATCGCCGCGCTGAGGGCGCGGCGGGGGCAGCTGCGCTTCTTCGGCATCGGCGGGCCGCGCATGATCGCGCAGGGGCTGGAATCCTTCGTGCCGATGGAGCGGCTCGCGGTGCGCGGCTACGCCGAGGTGCTGCGCCACTATCGCGGCATCATGCGCATCCGCCGGCTGCTGCTCGAGCGGCTGCTCGCGCAGCGCCCGTCCCTGTTCATCGGCGTGGACGCCTCGGACTTCAACCTCGAGCTCGAGCGCCGGCTGCGCGAGTCCGGCATCCCGACGGTGCACTACGTCAGCCCCTCGATCTGGGCGTGGCGCGGGTGGCGCCTGCGGCGCATCGCGCGCTCGGCGACGCACCTGCTGGCGATGTTTCCCTTCGAGCCGCCGCTCTATCGGAACGCGGGGATCGGGGTCACCTACGTCGGCCACCCGCTCGCCGATCTCCTCCCGGCCGAGCCGGACCGCGGCCGGGCGCGCCGCGAGCTGCGGCTGCCGCCGGGCAAGCGGGTGGTGGCGCTGCTGCCCGGGAGCCGGCGCTCCGAGCTGCGCTACATGGCCGAGCTCTTCGCGAAGACCGCGCGCCGGCTGCTGCAGGACGCTCCCGACGTGCAGTTCGTCTGCCCGACCGCGTCGCGGGCGACGCGCGAGCTGTTCGAGGCGGCGCTGCGCCGGCTCGGCGCTGCGTCGCTGCCCTTGACCCTGCTGTTCGGGCACTCGCACGAGGCGCTCGCCGCGGCGGACGTCGCACTGGTGGCGAGCGGCACCGCGACGCTGGAGGCGGCGCTGCTCAAGACGCCGATGGTGATCACCTACCGCCAGTCCCCGGTCACCTGGGCATTGATGCGCCGCATGCTCTACCTGCCTTGCATCGGCCTGCCGAACATCCTGGCCGGCGAGCGCATCGTTCCCGAGTTCATCCAGGGCGCGGCGACGCCCGGGGCGCTGGCCGAGGCGCTGCTGGCGCTGCTGCACGACGCCGGCGCGCAGCGCCGCCAAGTCGAGCGGTTCAGGGCGATCCACGACACGCTCCGCCAGAATACCGCCGAGAAGGCGGCCGAGGCGGTGCTCGCGGTGCTCGATGCAGGGCGCGCGTAGCATCTGCGGCGTGGACGAAGCGGGCCGCGGGCCGATCGCGGGGCCGGTCTACGCGGCCGCGGTGGTGCTCGATCCGGCGCGCGCCGTGCGAGGCCTCGCCGACTCGAAGCTGCTCGGCGCGGCGCGCCGCGAGCGGCTCGCCGCGGCGATCCGCCGGCGCGCCCGCGCCTGGTCGGTGGCCAGCGCCTCGGTCGAGGAGATCGACCGGCTCAATATCCTCGGCGCGACGCTGCTCGCGATGCGCCGCGCGGTCGAGGGCCTCGGTTTCGCCCCCGACGAGGCCTGGGTGGACGGCAACCGCTGCCCGGCGCTCGGCTGCCCGGCGCGCGCCATCGTGCGCGGCGACCGGCTGCACGCGGTCATCGCGGCGGCCTCGATCCTCGCCAAGACGGCGCGCGACGCCGAGATGCGGCGGCTGCACGAGCGCTTCCCGCGCTACGGCCTGGACCGCCACAAGGGCTACCCGACGGCCGAGCACCTGGCCCTGCTCGAGCGCTACGGGCCGTGCGAGATCCACCGGCGCTCGTTCGCCCCCGTGGGCCGCAGCCTCAGCCTGTGGTGAGGGCGATCGGCTCGCGCCAGAACCCCCGCGTGCGCCGCTGGCGCGCGCTGGCGAGGGATGCGCGCGAGCGCCGGCGCGAGCGCCGCGCGCTCCTCGAGGGGCCGCGCCTCGTCGCCGCCTGCCTGGAGGCGGGCTGGCGGCCGCGCGCGCTGATCCTGAGCGAAGCCGGGGCGCGCGACGCCGCG
>Ga0209399_10000520_pt1 | contig 23070 bp, 32 predicted proteins | sample OV2TP3_FD_184130 | JGI IMG/M metagenome (GOLD analysis project Ga0209399, IMG submission 184130) | Hot spring microbial communities from Beatty, Nevada to study Microbial Dark Matter (Phase II) - OV2 TP3 (SPAdes) (version 3) | ecosystem: Environmental > Aquatic > Thermal springs > Hot (42-90C) ... | reverse complement strand
GGATTTGACTAGGGCCAGATGACCAATCCGGTCGGCCAGGCGGGTTTTATGGAAATGCTCAATGACCACCACCCCGTTGTGACGGATGATAACACCGCGTCCCAGTGATGGCAATACCTTTTCCCCCTCAACCGTGTGGTATGGCGGGTCGAGGAAGACGATATCGAAAGGCTGAGCTGGCGGCTGGTTGAGAAAGCGCGCGACAGAGAGCCGCCGGACGTCGACGCCTTGATCATAACCGCAATGACGAAGGTTTGCTCGGAGCAAACGGCATGTCTCGGCGTGAGACTCCACGAACGTGACCTCGCGAGCCCCTCGGCTTAGCGCCTCGATCCCGATGGCTCCGGTGCCCGCGAAGAGGTCGAGGAAGCGCGCGTCGAGAATCCTACCCGAGAGGATATTAAACAGGGCTTCTTTGACCTGGCCCCTGGTCGGGCGGAGACCCGATTTGGGGGGGCCGGCCAGCCGTCGTCCGCGTGATATGCCGCCGATGATTCGCATGCCCCGTCTGACTCTAGCACGTCCGCGGGCTCTTTTGACAACCGAAAATCGGCGCGACTAGGTAATGAACCGAGGCCTCTCGGTCAGGCGACTCTCGCGGCGGAGAGCGACGAATAAGGGGCCTTGAAAACGAGGATGCGAGGCGGCCTTCGGGGATCAGCGAGAGACCGACTCCCTGGCGTCAACCGTGGAGCGTTTCTGCCGATTGTGGGTAATGGTAGGATCTACGATGGCACCGCAGTTCAGACACTTCCATGCGTAGACGATGAGGAGGTAGTCTGAGAAGCGTTCTCTCACCATCAACCCTTTGCATCTTCCACACTCCATGGCCCGGACCTCCGGTTGTCGGTGACCACAGGGACGCGCCAACGTAAAGCAATAGCAGTGCCTAAAAAGTAACTATAAGGAAATTTGTATGGTTAGGTGAATGCCTGCGCCAAGGCATTTATCCTTTGGGGGTTTCTCTGTGTCAAAAAATCCATCGTATGTGTAGGGGATTACATAGGTGGCAGTCCAGCCCGACACGGAGATGGCAATGAGAATCAATACGTGGCCCCCAGACGAACGTCCCCGTGAGCGATTGCTCCGGCACGGCTCGGAGGTCTTGACAGATGGCCAGCTTCTTGCCATCTTGCTGGGGTCTGGCCATGCAAGAGGGACGGCGCTGGACGTCGGCGTGGACTTGCTGAACCGCCACGGCGGCCTAGCTGGCTTGTGTCATCAAGGGATCCAGGAGCTCTGTGCAGTGCCCGGCGTCGGACCGGCGAAGGCCGCTCTCATCAAGGCGGCTCTTGAGATCGGGAAGCGCGCCATTGCAGCGCCCCTGACCACCGGACAACGGGTGGCGTCGAGCCAAGACGTGTTCAGGCATTACTGGCCTCTCATGCGGGGGCTCCGCCGGGAAGAGTTTAAAGTGATTCTGCTGGACGGGAAAAACGCCATCATCAGGGACGTGACGGTCTCCGAAGGGAGCCTGACGCTCAGTATCGTACATCCACGAGAAGCCTTTGTTCCTGCCGTCAGGGAGTCGGCCGCTGCCGTCATCTTCGTTCATAATCATCCAAGCGGGGATCCGGAAGCCAGCCCTGAAGATCGCGCGCTGACCAAGCGCTTGGTGTCGGTCGGTGAGATCATGGGAATTCGAGTCCTGGACCATGTTATCATTGGGAATCGGCGGTACCTCAGCTTTGCGGACCAAGGATGGTTGACGCCAGAGCCGAGTATCGAGCGATAATGACGTTGAGACGTGGAGATAGGGGAGGAAAGTGGCGATTCCTGGAAAAGGTAAGCCCAAGGTTCCGAAAGCAGACTTGAAAGCCAGGGTAGGGAAGACCCAGGCCCCTGCCAAGGGGAACAAGGAGGCAGGATCTGGCGACCTGGCCGCGGAGGTCAATCGGCTCGCCAGGGAAATGGATGCCATCAAGGAGATGCTGAGCAAGCGGCTCGCCGCGGGCGGTGATGGGGGGGCATCCCGTCGCGATCAGGATAAGATTCTGGCCGATCGTCTGGTGCGCTTGGACGAGCGGGTGGATTCGCTTTGGGCGCGCGTCTCAGACCTTGAGGAAGCTCTCGAAGGCGAGGGGGGACGCGCCTCCCGCGACACCGATTTCGACGAAACCCCCGATAGGGAATTCTACGAGCGGTAAAGAGACCCTTCGCTCCGCTCAGGGTCACAGAACCACCTCATGAACGCAAGCGGATACACCCCGGAGTTTAAGGAGTTCTGCGTCCTTGCCAAGCAGGGGAACCTGATTCCCGTGTATCGGGAGGTCCTCGCGGACTTCGAAACGCCGGTCTCGGCGTTGGCCAAGATTGATCAGGGTCCGTGCGCGTACCTTTTGGAAAGCGTCGAGGGGGGGGAAAAGTGGGCGCGGTACTCATTCCTGGGGAGCGGCTCACCGGTCCTGATTCAGGGGAGTGACCGCGAACTGATCGTCTCCGAAGGCCGGCGCCGCCGCCTGGTCCCTGTCGCGACGGATATCCTGGCCAGCCTCCGAGACATGATGTCGGACTACCACCCGGTGCCGGTCGCCGGGTTGCCGCGGTTCTACGGCGGCGCGGTGGGGTACCTGAGCTACGATGTGGTCCGCCAGTTCGAGCGGCTGCCGGCGCTTCGGAAGGATGTCCTGGGCCTGCCTCAAGTATCCTTCCTGCTCACGGATACGCTCCTCGTCTTCGACAACGTGGCGCAAACCATCAAGGTTGTCGCGAACGCCCGCGTGTCCGGCCGTCATTACAGGAAAGCGTATGACGACGCCGTCCGTCGCATTGACGGGATGATCGCGCGATTGCGCAGGCCCCGCAATCCGATCCGGCGCCCGTCTCCGCGCCGGCGCGCCGCCCGCCGCCCGCCTGCGTTCACCCCCAACATGAGCAAGGCCGACTTCGAAAAGATGGTCGTGCAGACGAAGGAGTACATCAAGGCGGGCGATATCTTCCAGGGAGTCCTTTCCCAACGCTGGCAGGCATCCATCCAGGCGCGGCCGTTCGACATCTACCGCGCCCTACGGGTCATCAATCCGTCACCCTACATGTACTACCTCCGTTTTCCTGATGTGGAATTGGTCGGGGCGTCGCCGGAAGTGCTGGTCCGTTGCGAGGACGGTCTGGTGCAACTGCGGCCCATTGCCGGGACCCGTCGGCGTGGACTCGACGACGAGGAGGACCGGGCTCTGCGCGACGAGTTGCTGGCCAACGTCAAGGAGCGGGCCGAGCATGTGATGTTGGTGGATCTGGGTCGCAACGATGTGGGACGGGTGGCGGTTCCGGGAACCGTCCGGGTAAAGGATTTCATGGTCGTGGAGCAATACTCGCACGTCATGCACCTGGTCTCCCAGGTCGAAGGCCGCATGCAACCCGGGAAGGACGCCTACGACGTGTTGCGGGCCTGTTTTCCCGCTGGGACGGTCTCGGGCGCGCCTAAGATCCGCGCGATGGAGATCGTCGAGGAGCTGGAGCCATCGCGGCGAGGGCCCTATGCCGGAGCTGTCGGGTATTTCGGGTTTTCGGGCAACATGGATACCTGCATCAACATCCGGACCGTCGTCGTCAAGGGACGCCAAGCCTTGATCCAGGCGGGAGCCGGGATCGTGGCGGACTCCGACCCCGAAGCCGAGTATGTCGAGACCTGCAATAAGGCAAAGGCCATGATGCGCGCCATCGAGATGGCCGAGAAGGGTTTGGACTGATCTATGGTCCTGGTCATTGATAACTACGACTCGTTCACCTACAACCTCGTCCAGTATCTCGGCGAGCTCGGCCAGGACGTGCGGGTGTTCCGGAACGACGCGATCACGGTGGACGAGATTGCGGCTCTCAAGCCGCTCCGGATCGTGATCTCGCCGGGTCCGTGCACGCCGAAGGAGGCGGGGATATCGGTTGAAGCCATCACCAAACTGGCGGGGAAGATTCCCATCCTGGGCGTGTGCCTGGGGCACCAGAGCATTGGCGAGGCCTTCGGCGGCGAGGTCATCCGGGCCGAGCGGCTGATGCACGGGAAGACGTCCCCGATTCGACACGACGGCCGGACGATTTTCAAAAACGTACCCAACCCGTTCGAGGCCACCCGTTATCACTCGCTGATCGTGCGGCGTGACACCCTTCCGTCCTGTCTGGAAGTCTCGGCCGAGACGGCCGAAGGGGAAATCATGGGGCTTCGGCACCGCACCCTGTCGGTTGAAGGCGTGCAGTTTCACCCCGAATCCATCCTGACCAGGCCGGGCATGGATTTGCTTCGCAACTTTCTGTCGCTCTAGCCCGCCTCGTGTTCTCATGATCAAAGAGGCCATCGCCAAACTCGTGGAACGGCAGGCCCTGACGGAGGCTGAAGCCGAAGCGGTCATGCACGAGATCATGGAGGGCAAGGCCACGTCGGCCCAGATCGCGGCCTATCTCACGGCGCTTCGCATGAAAGGCGAAACGGTGGAGGAGATTGCCGGCTCGGCCCGGGCGATGCGGGCAAAGGCCCCGCGCATTCGGACCAATGATCCGACCGTCGTGGATACGTGCGGGACGGGCGGGGATGGGGCGGCGACGTTCAACGTGTCCACCACGGTCGCCTTCGTGGTGGCCGGCGCCGGGATCACCGTGGCCAAGCACGGGAATCGCCGGGTGTCCTCCCGGTCCGGCAGCGCGGATGTGCTGCAATGTCTCGGGGTGCGCGTGGACCTCCCGCCCGAACGGGTCGAGGAATGCGTGAACGAGATAGGGATCGGGTTCCTGTTTGCACCCCTCTTTCACAACGCGATGAAGCACGCCGTGGGGCCGCGCCAGGAGATCGGCGTGCGCACGATCTTCAACCTCCTGGGGCCGTTGACGAATCCGGCCGGGGCCACCATCCAGATCCTGGGGGTGTACGACGAAGGCCTGACGGACCTCATGGCCAAGGTTCTCATGAAGCTCGGCGCCCGACATTGCTACGTGGTTCACGGATTGGATGGGCTGGACGAGATCACGCTTACGGACCGGACCCGCGTGTCAGAAGGAAGAGCCGGCCGGATCACCAACTACTTCATCGAGCCGCGCGATGTCGGATTTGAACGGGTTCGTCTCAAGGACCTGGCCGGGGGCGACGCCGAGGAGAATGCGTGTATCACCCGCGACATCCTCAGCGGGCGAGCGGGGCCGCGCCAGCACCTCGTTTTGCTCAATGCCGCGCCGGCGTTGGTGGCCTGTGGAAAGGCCGCCACGCTGCGGGACGGCGTCAAGCTGGCGCACGAGATCATCCGATCCGGCGCGGCGATGGAAAAGCTGGACAGCCTCGTGGCCTGGACCAACAGGCCATGATACTTGATGAGATTCTTGAATCGAAGAAGGGGGAGATCAAGGAGAAGAAGAACGCCCGCTACCTGGCTGATCTCAAGGCCAAGATCCGCGACCTGTCCGCGCCGATCGGATTTTATCGGGCGCTCGCCGGACACTTGTCCAAGCCTGCGGTCGGGCCCAGTCGCCCTGTGACCATCCCCAAGGGCGAGACGCCGCGGCTGATCGCTGAGGTCAAGAAGGCCTCGCCGAGCAAAGGTGTGCTCCGCGAGGTGTTCGACCCGCTCGCCATCGCCCGAACCTATCACGAGTACGGCGCGACCGCCCTCTCTGTTCTCACGGATAAACCCTATTTTCAGGGGAGCCTCGACCATCTGAAGACGATTCGTGAAGCGATTCCTCTGCCGGCGCTCAACAAGGAGTTCATGGTGGACGAGCTCCAGTTCTATGAAGCTCGGGCGCATCTTGCGGATGCCGTGCTCCTGATCGTGGCAGCGCTCGACCGTCCGCAACTGATTGATTACTACCACTTCGCCCGGCAGGAGTTCGGCCTGGATGTGCTGATCGAGGTGCATCACGAACGCGAACTGGATGCGGTGCTCGAACGAATCCCGGAGGCCCGGATCATCGGTATCAACAACCGAGACCTGACGTCGTTCGTCACGACGCTCGACGTGACCTTCCGGCTGGCCAAGCGCATCCCCGACGGCAAGCTGATCGTGAGCGAGAGCGGGATCGCCACGCGAGAGGACGTGAAGCGCGTGTCCGAGGCCGGCGTCGGGGCCATCCTGGTCGGCGAGTCCCTCATGACAGCCACGGACATCGGCGCCAAGATCAAAGAACTGATCGGGGAGGCTGACGGCGGGTAGCGCTGCTTCCTACAGCACGAACATCAGGCCGACGAGTTGGCTGGAGCCGGAGTTTTTGTCTCGTACCCACTGCACGCGCGTCAGAACCGGTACGTTCACCGGAACGGCTGACAGCGGGATCCAGGTCCGGACCAGTGAGCCTATTTCTAAGAAAGAGTGCCCCTTCGTCTCGATGCCGATCCCGCCGTTGCTGAGATCCGCGATCATACCTCGAAAGGCTACTTCCTGGGGAGGAGAGCCGGGTGTGCCGACCTTTCCCATGTAGGTGATCGGGTGATCGTAGTGGTGTCTATCTTGCCGCCGTTTCTCCTCAGCCGCTCCAGCCATAACCGAATCCTTTACAGCTAGAGGTTACGGTTTCTGATGGAGGGAGCATAGTCTTTTCTCTGTCCGCGTTCAACTTTCCAATGGTTCAGGCCAAGCCCCTTAGCCCGAGCGCGTCCATTAGTCCCTGCACGTCCAGCCCAGCGATGAGCATGTTGCAGTGTTGATCCCACAACTGGGGGAGGCCCTCGCAATAGGGCAGCTCGCCGAAGGACCGGACCCCCGATAGCCGCAAAATGGTGGGAATCGTCTCACTCAGATGTGCGTCGAATGCTGGACAAGTCGGATTGTTGAAGATCAGACCGAGTATCGGCACGCCGCGGCTCCGAAGGCAGTCCAGTGTGAGGAGGGAGTGATTGATGCTGCCCAGGCCCGAGCGGGCGACGACGAGGGCCGGCAGACCCATGCCCTTCATCAGATCCACGACGAACAGATCCGTGGTCACGGGGACCATGACGCCGCCGATACCTTCCACAAGGACGCAGTCGTGTTGGGCTGAGAGAGCCCGAAATGCCTCGCTGATGAGGTCCAGGTCAATGAGGACGCCGGTGGAGGCGGCGGCGATCAAGGGAGATGCGGCAATCTCAAAGCGGTAAGGGGAGATGAGCCTAGGAGAATCTCCCATCCCTGTGATGGAGGCGAGCCATTCCGGGTCGGACAGTCCGGCTGTGCTTTCGGCTAGCCCTGTCACGATCGGCTTCATGACGCCGGCGTCCACGCCGTGCTGTCTGAGCGCCGTCGCCACGGTTGCGGCGACGATGGTCTTGCCGACCCCGGTATCGGTGCCTGTGATGAAGACGCCGCGCGGTGTTTGAACGGGGCGTGTCAAAGGCGGGTCACGGGGAAGCCATCCGGCTATCGAGGTTGAACACCTGGCCGGAGACGTCCGGCATGGCTGCAAGAGACACGACGAATTTTGCAACCTGGTCCATCGTCGTGCCGTGGCCCAAGACCGGGCCGAAAGGGGCGGGGGCCGGATCGTCGTGATACCCGGTCAGAACGGTGGCATGCCATCCCGGCAGGATCATGTTGACGCGCACATTAAATGCCCCCCATTCGCGTGCCGCCGTCTTCATCAGGCCGAGCAAGCCGGCTTTGGCGGCCGCGTAAGCGGCCTGGCCGGCCCGCCCTTGAAAGGCAGAGAAGGACCCCACGAAGAGGACGGTCCCGCTGCCTTGGGCCTGCATCACCGCCCCGGCGCTCTGCAGGCAGTGAAAGGCGCCGGTCAAGGTGGTGGCGACGACCGCGTCCCATGCTTCGCCCGATAACCGGGCCACCAAGCCGTCTTCCGTGATGGCCGCGTTGCTCACCAGGACATCCAGCCGCCCCCAACGTTCCACCACGGATGCAACCATGGAACTCACGGCCTTGGCGTCCCGGACATCCGCCTGATAAGCGAAGGCGGCGCTCCCGGTCGTCTCGATGGTTCGGACAGTCTCCAAGGCCTCCTCCACACCGATCCGGTAATTCACGGAGACCCGGTAGCCGGCTCGTCCCAGGCCCACGGCAATGGCTCGCCCGAGTCCCCGGGAGGCTCCGGTCACCAAGGCCGTCCGGTCCTCGGGCGGTATGTTTCGCATTCGCGCTCCTACTGAGAATCTTGTAATAGGGCGGATTATAGCATGACCTTGATGGTGGGACTGGGTTGTGTTAGATTGCACCCTCCTGGTTTGAGTCGCCCCCGTTTAGCCTTGGGAGAGGTCGGTGCGTCGAGTGGGTCGGAAGTTGTCCGCGAGGTCCGTGCTGGTTGTGGCGGCGGCCTGGCTCCTGATGGGAGCCGGGCCCGGCTCGTTCGGAAGCAGTCCCATCGCTCAGGAGGTCCAGAATACGGATGAGTACTTTCCGGACGAAATCGGGAGCGTGTGGCGGTACGCGGGCTGGACCCGGACGGAGACGATTGAGCGCATCGCCGATGCGACGTTTACCAACGAGGTGTCTGCCATCGGGACAACGAACATGAAAGGCGACACCGTGAAGATCTTCCGGGAGACGAACCAAGGGAACAAGGGCCCGACCGACGGATTCTTTCGTCGCGACAAGACGGGCATCACGTATTACGGCAGCCAGCCTACCACGCCGTTTGAGCAGCAATTGGTCCCGTACCGTGTCCTAAAGTTTCCGCTGGTCGTGAACGGGACCTTCCAGCAACTGAACAAGAAAGGCGTGGATATGCAGACGGACATAGACGGCGATGGCAACCACGAACTGGCCGATGTGGTGGCGGACGTTCGGGTGGTGGGCTACACACCCGTGGCGGTCGCGGCCGGCTCCTTCCAGAATGCCCTCCAGATTGAGGCGAACATGACGATTACCGTCACGCTGACGAAGGACCGCCGCGTCGCTCTGAGCAAAGACAAAATTACGAGCTGGTTCGCCCGTGGGGTGGGGCTCGTGAAGTACATTGAGACTATCGAAGCGCTTCCCGTTCTGGAGACTCGTGGGGAAGTGACCTCCGTCAGCGAAGAGCTGGAAAGCTACACCGTTAAGGGGACGGCGAGCGGGGGTGTGTAAGTCGCTCCTTCAGCCGTCCGTCTGAAGCGATCACCTTCGCCAAAGTTTCCAAGACGTAGTCAATCTGCTCCGGCGTATGACCGGCCGTCACGCTCATGCGGAGGCGGCTTGTGCCGGCGGGCACGGTGGGGGGGCGAATGGCCGGCGCGTAGATACCGTGCGCGAGCAAGGAATCCGAGAGCCGGAGCGCCGCATCGGCGTCTCCGATCAGGAGCGGAATGATCGGTGATGCGCTGTCCATAGTGTCGAATCCCAGCCTCCGGAGCCCGTCTCGCAGGCGATGCCGTAAATTCCAGAGCCATGTGCGCCGCTCCGGCTCGGCTTCGATCACCTTCAGCGCGGCCGTTGCGGCGGCTGCGAGGGAGGGCGGCAGCGCCGTCGTGTAGATGAACGGCCTGGCCCGATTCACCAGGTACTCGATCAGATCGCGGGGGCCTACGACGAAACCACCGAGTCCGCCGAGCGCCTTGCTGAGCGTGCCCATCTGAACGATCGGCCGGCCCTCCAGTCCGAAGTGCTCGACCGTTCCGCGGCCTTCCTTGCCCATCACGCCGGTCCCGTGCGCGTCGTCCACGACCAGCACCGAGCCGTCCTTCTCGGAGGCTTGGAGAAGCTCAGGGAGGGGGGCCAAGTCCCCGTCCATGCTGAAGATCCCATCCGTGGCGATCAATGCCCGACGGGAAGGACCGCCTCGTCGGAGCAGGCCGGCCAGTTGGGCGGTATCCCGGTGGCGATATACCCGGAGCGGAGCCGTGCAGAGCCGACAGGCCTCGATCAAGCTCGCGTGGCAGAGGCGATCGGCGTAGATCGCCGTGCGGTCTTCGGCGAGCGTCTGGATGAGGCCGAGGTTGGCCTGGTACCCGGTGCTGAAGACGAGGGCCGCCTCCGTGCGTTTGAAGGCGGCGAGGCGTTCTTCCAGTTCTTGGTGCGGGCGCAGGGTTCCTGAGACCAAGCGGGAGGCCCCGGCCCCGACGCCGTAGCGGCGAATCGCCTGAATCGCCGCCTCGGTCACCCGGGGATGCGTGGCGAGATCCAGGTAGTTGTTGGACGAGAGGAGCAGTACCCGCCGCCCGTCTATCTCCACCTTGGCGCCCGGTGCGGAGTCAATCGTACGGAGTTGCCGGAGCAGGGAGCGGCGTGCCAGGGCTTCCAGGCGAGTCCGGTACATGGGGCACCTATACCCTTCGGTCTGCTCGGCTGTCAATCCTGCATACGGCCCAGAGGGGCGGGGCGAACCGTTGTTTGACATTTGCCGGTGGCGTGCGTATAAGGGACCCCGTTTGAAGGGCGGTCTGAGGGAACGCGGATGTTCAAGATCAAAAAAAATCAGAAGAGTGCGGCGACTGATCCGGCCCAGTTGGTCGGATCGGTCGAGCAGGCGGCGAGCATCGCTCGCGAGAACCTCACGTGGCTGGCAGCCGGCATTATCGTGGCCGTCGTCGCCGGCCTGGCTGTTGGGGGGTTCCTGTGGATACAACAGCAAAATGACCGCGCAGCCGCCGATCTGATCCACGAGGGGACACGGAGCTTTGCAGAACGGCCGAGGGAGACCCCGATACGCCGACCGGAGGAGTTACAGAAAGCAATCGAAAGTTTCCGCAAGGTGCTGGCTGAGTACCCTCGCAGTTCCGCCGCGCCCCAGGCCGCGTACCTGCTGGGCAATGCCCTCAGCGACCTCAAGGACTGGGAAGGAGCCGTAGGGGTCTACCAGGATTTTCTGGCCCGGTACGGCGACCACCGGTCGTTGGTCCCCCTGGTCTATCAGCGACTGGCCTTCGCCCAACTTTCCCAGGGCAAGGCGGACGAGACCGAGAAAACGCTCTCCGCTCTCCTGAAGCTCGAAGGCGCGCTGAACAAGGACCAGGCCCTCTATGAACTGGCCAGAATTGATGAGATCTTGAACCGTCCGGAGGCAGCGCTGACCCGCTATCAGATGATCGTGAAGGAGCACCCCCACTCGCCCTTTGCCGACGAGGCTTCCGTCCGGATCAAGACCCTTGATGCGCGCAAGGCCTCACAGGCGACGCCCACCGCACCGCCCGCGCCGTCGGCGCCGAGCTCGCCTCCACAAAAATAAATTCTAGCGGGACGGGTTGGCCGGATCTTTCGAGGCGACCGTTGCGGCCTTGATGGGTTTGGGGATGAGGAGCCAGTCACCGGGTTTGGGCCGGTAAGGCTTCTCCAGGGCGTTCGCCTCCAGAATCGCTTCGGCCGTGGTATGGTGTCGTGACGCGAGCAGGAGGAGCGTGTCGCCACGGCGAACCTGATAGCGTGTGGCATGGATCCGTTTCCAGTCCTGGTACGTCGCCAGATTGGCGAGCAGGGTGGCCTTGCTCCCCACCGGCACCTTGAGCAGGTACGTGGGGTCCGGCGGCGTCAGGTCCTTCCGGAGTTCCGGGTTCAAGGCCTTGACCTCCTCATACGGTACGCCGGCGGCCCTGGCGGCTGCCCGCAAGTGGAGAGGTCGGGTGATGACCACTTCTTCATATTCCACCGGGGCCTGAGGCGTGACGGTGAGACCGAATCGCCCGGGGTCTTTGGCGATCAAGGTGGCGGCCAGGAACCGAGGCACGTATTCCTTCGTCTCGCGCTTGAGCAGCTTGGTATCGGTGAGGTCCCAGAAGTCGGCGCCCTCTTTGCGCGCGAGAGCGCGTTCAACCTTGCGCTCGCCGGCATTGTAAGCGGCCATCGCCAGCGGCCACGACCCGAAGAGATGGTACAAGTCCCGGAGGTATTGCGCCGCGGCCAGCGTGGACTTCACGGGGTCCCGCCGCTCGTCAATCCAGTGATCCACCCGCAACCCGTAAACCTTCGCGGTAGACTTGATGAATTGCCAGGGACCGACGGCCTTGGCTCGGGACACCGCGTTCGTGTTGAACCCGCTTTCGACAAGCGAGAGGAAGATCAGGTCCAGTGGCAGGTTGAATTCCGCAAAGATGCTTTGGACCATCGGCCGGTGACGTTCCAGGCGATTCAGCCATTGCTCGAATCGGTCCCGAATGCGGAACGTAAAAAATTGCACGTGCTTGTCCACCTTGCGTGTGCGAACGATCGGGACGTCGAGGTCGAGGGTCTCAATGTCATTGTCGTTGTCATTGTCGTTCACATTGCCGTCGTCGCTCAGCGCGGAATTGGTTTCCAAGACCGCATGTCTATCCACCTCGATCTCGAACCGGTTCGACGGTTGCCCGGCGGGTGCGCCGCTTGACACGATTGCCAGGGTGGCATCGAGCGACCCGGCAATGCCCGACGCCGTGCCGGGGAGAAGGTCAACCAGGAGTTCCTGGCGGAGAGATTCCTCCAGGCGGTACCGGTCGGACGGCCATGCCCAACTCTCGGCCGGCACGATCCCTGAGAGTCCACTGCCGAGCACCAATAGGCCGATCAGCAGACGCATGCTGCCTCCATAGAGCTATCTAGTCTAGATTAACAGCCCGCTGAAAGCAAGAGCGCGCTAGTGGTTGCAGCCGGGGCCGTGCTGGTGACCGTGTTGGTGATGCTCGTGGACGGGGTTTGGCGCCGTCGCGCCGGGAAGGACGATACGGCTCTTCTCGGAGCCGGCTTGCCCCTGGGCTACGGCGGCGATGTCCTTCATGTCCGCCGGGACGATGCGCGGCTGGTCCGTGTCCTGACGCTTGAGGTACGTAGCCACATCGGGGTGATCGGTGGAGATACAGCCGATGAGGCCGGTGATGAAGCGGTTGGAGCGCAGGCCGCCCCCTGAGAAGTCGTTGACGAGTTTGAGCGCCAGGTCCACGATCTGCTGAGCTTTCTCGTGGTCGAATTTTTCCTTTTCCAGGTAGGCTTTGAACTCTTTGTGCAGGTATTGCGCAAAGGCCGGGACGGTGGGCGCGGGGAAGTGCAGCGGGCTCAGGAGCCGGCGGATGAACTCCAGGGCGGTGACCACCTCGGCGTCCAGCCCGGTCGGTTTGTTTTGAAAGTAACTGAAACAGACGACCTCGATCAGGTTGAAGAGTCCGGCGGCCTTTTCGCCGCCGATCTCGAAGACGTCCCGGTAGGCGCGCCGGCGCTCCGCGTGGAAGAGATCGCCGACCCGCTGCCGCTGGTAGTCGGTGCCTGCTTCAAGATAGGGGCAATCGGCCGGGCACTCGATCTTGGTGAGGCGGTTCTCCCCGCAGCAGGGGGCGCAGATGACTCCCCCTAGGGCCGGACAATTTCGCTTGCCCTTGCTGGTTTGACAGTAGGCGCACTTGGTCGTCATCATCCGTCCTTATTTTCTTCGCTCACGCCCGAGCCCATTGATCTCGGCCACGTTTCCCGTCAGGTAGGGAACCAGAATGAGGTGGTTTTTCCGGTCAATAGCCAAGCCCGCCGGTGTGGTGAGAAACTCCGCAATCGTGTGAATCCGGAACGTCGGATCAATCCGCATGACCTTGCCTTGCGAGTAGTCCGAGACGTACATGTTGCCGTAGGCGTCGAAGTCCACCCCCATGAGGTTACTGAACCGGTTGTTGAAGAAGGAGTTCGAGAAGAGGACCTTCACGGCTCCGTTCTGGTTGACCTCCAAGATGCTTCCCGCGTTCCAACTGACGACGATCAGGGTTCCTGTGGTCGGATGGACCGCGAGGCCGTGAGGGCCCGCCAGGACCGCGTCTTTGACGAGCACGGCGGCCTTGCTTGGAAGCCGCGTGTTGACTTTATAGATCGTATCGGTTCCATGGTCGGCGATATACAGGATACCGTTGTTGTCCGCGACCAACCCGGTCAGGAAGTCCACCTTGAATTCGCTGAGATCGACTTCCCCCGTCGGTCGGCTGGAAGCCACATCGAACCCTCGCACCCGGTCAATATCGGTGACGTACAGGGTCTTCTCCACAATGGCCAGGCTCTTGGGTGCATGGAGTGTGACGCCGTCAAGGCCGCCTTCGATGAATTTCAGCTTCTCGATTTTGCCGTTCTTGTCCAGCTTGGTGATAAAGCCGTTGTTGTCGCGCTCGTTCGCCCCGCCGTTCTCGTTCGAGATGAAATAGTCTCCGGTGGCGGGATCCACGGCGAACCCGGCGGGGTTCTTGAGGCCGGTGATCTGGAGGGCAAACGCGTCCGTGCCGGGGAAAATCGAGAAGAGGAGTGCCGCAAGGATCGGCCAGGCACTTTGAGAGAACCGGCTCATCAAATGACTCTACAACGATTCTTGACTCCAAACAAGAGCGCTTGCTATTCTGCGCCACGCCTTTAATCTGTGTGGTAGGCTTTGGAAAAGAGGGACGACATGGCGGCGCAGTTGATTGACGGCAAAGCTCTTGCTCAGGCGATCCGGGACAAGATCGCCCAGGATGCATCAGCGCTCTTGGCCCGATCCGGGATCAAGCCGGGGCTCGCAGCGATCCTTGTGGGGGACGACCCGGCCTCCCACCTCTACGTCAAGAACAAGCAAAAGGCCTGCGAGTCCGTCGGCATTTACGTGGCCGACCACAGACTTCCGGCCACCACGAGCCAGGCGGAACTGCTGGCCTTGATTGATAAGGTCAACCGCGATCCTCTCATCCACGGCATTCTGGTGCAGCTTCCGCTGCCGAAGCACATTGACAGTCAGGTCGTCCTGAACGCGGTCCTGCCAGAAAAGGATGCGGACGGCTTTCACCCATACAACATCGGGCGGCTTGTGGAGGGCCATCCGGTCTTCGAGGCCTGCACGCCGAAGGGCGTGATCAAGATGATCGAGTCCACGGGCGTCGGAATCGAGGGGAAGCGGGCGGTGGTGGTGGGCCGGAGCAACATCGTGGGCAAGCCGGTGGCCTTGATGCTCCTGCACCGGCACGCGACCGTGACGGTCTGCCACTCCAAGACGAAGGACCTTCCGGCCGTGTGCCGCGAGGCCGACATCCTGGTGGTGGCGATCGGCAAGGCCAGGTTCGTCACGGCGGACATGGTACGCGAGGGCGCGGTGGTGGTGGACGTGGGCGTGAATCGCACGGCGGACGGCAAGTTCGTCGGCGACGTGGATTTCGAGCCGGTGAGTCGGAAAGCATCCTGGATTTCGCCGGTCCCGGGCGGGGTCGGGCCGATGACGATCGCGATGCTGCTGCAGAACACCCTCGAATCGGCACAGCGAGCCGCGGCTCAACCCCCTTCCGCTCGAATGGGAGGGCATTGACCGGTGGGCATCCGACGGCTGCGAGAGGTGCTGGAGGCCGGCGAGTTCGTCACAACGATCGAGTACAACCCGCCGAAGGGCACGGACGTGTCCAAGATCATGGACAGCGCCAAGGCGTTGCTTGGGAAGGTCCACGGCGTCAACGTGACTGATAACACAGCGGCGATCTTAAGGGCCGGTTCGATGTCCATCTGCCGGCTGCTCTACGAGATGGGCCACGACCCGGTGATGCAGGTAACCTGTCGCGACCGCAACCGATTGGCGATCCAATCTGATCTCCTGTCCGCTCACATCCTGGGAATCCGGAACATCCTCTGCCTGACCGGCGACTATCCCACCGTCGGGGACCACAAGGAGGCGAAGCCGGTCTATGATCTGGACTCCATTGATGTCATGAAGGTGATCCAGGGCATGAATCAGGGGCGGGACCTGGAAGGCCACAAGCTCCAGGGTCTAACCGAGCTCTACGTCGGCGCGGCGGTCACCCCTGAACAGGACCCGCCCGGTCCGATGCTGGCCAAGTTCGAAGCCAAGGTGAATGCCGGCACGCGGTTTTTCCAGACCCAGGCGTTTTACGATGTGGAGAAATTCAAATCCTTCATGCGATCCGTCCGGAAGTTCCCCGTGAAGGTGCTGGCGGGAATCCTTTTGTTGCGGTCCGCCAAGATGGCGGAGTTCATGAACGCCAATATCCCCGGCGTCTGCGTGCCGGAGGCCCTCATCGAGGAGCTGCGCGCGGTGGGCGACGAAAAAGCCCTGGATGTGGGCATCCAGATCGCGGTGCAAACGATCAAGGCGGTGCGCGATCATTGCGACGGGGTCCATATCATGGCGATCAAGGCGGTGGACCGGTTGCCCGAAATCCTTCAGAAGGCCGAACTCGCATGACGGTTCCAGACCTTCAGAAACGCAAAGCCGCAGGCCGCAAGATCATTGTGGTCACGGCCTATGACGCCTTGTTCGCGCGCATCGTGGAGGAGGCGGGGATTGACGTGCTCCTGGTGGGAGACTCGCTGGGCGTGGTGGTCCAGGGGAAGAAGGACACCCTCTCCGTCACGATGGAGGATATGCTGTACCACACGCGGCTCGTGGCGGGAGCAGCGCGACGCTCGCTGGTGATCGCCGACATGCCGTTTTTGTCCTATCAAGTCAGCGTGGAGGAGGCGGTCCGGAACGCCGGCCTGCTGCTCCAGGCCGGGGCCGCGGCGGTCAAGCTGGAGGGCGGGGCGGCGGTGGTGGATCGGGTGGAGGCGATGACGCGTTTCGGCATTCCGGTCATGGGCCATCTCGGGATGACGCCGCAATCAGTGCATCGCTACGGCGGCTACAAGGTCCAGGGCAAGGGCAAGGGGGCTGCGGCGCGGTTGCTCGCCGATGCGCGGGCGCTGGAAGAGGCCGGTGCCTTCTCGCTGGTGCTGGAAGCGATCCCGGCCGAGCTTGCCAAGGCGATTACTCAGGCCATCTCAATACCGACCATCGGGATCGGCGCCGGCTCCCACTGCGACGGGCAGGTGTTAGTGTTGTATGACCTGCTGGGGCTCTTCGATGAATTCGTGCCCAAGTTCGTCAAGCCCTACGCGCACCTGAAAGCCGACGCCCTGCAGGCCCTCCGCCGCTTCCGCGAAGAAGTCGAACAGGGCAAGTTCCCCACCGACAGCGAGAGCTACCACTAAACCCTCTCATTCCCTCTCCCCACCGAGGGAGAGGGCGAGGGTGAGGGGGTCTTCTCCGATGTAGGGGCGAGGCGGTGCCTCGCCCGCTTTCTCCTAAAACCCATTTCTCGTCATTGCGGGGCGCAGCCGAAGCAATCTCACTGAAATTTTCTTGCCACATCATCAAAAAGCTTATAGCATTCGCCTACAGCCGGCTAGGGCAGTAGCATGAGAACGCAAGCTCAGATTGAAGAACTATTCCGCCGGCTATACCGCGAATCGGGGAACGACCCAGCCGATCTTCACATCAAGCCTGTGGATGGGAAGTGGGAAGATGCACTCTCTTACGAAGTGACGCGGAAGGACGGCAAGAGGACGAGAGTCTATAGAAAGGACTTGGATGATCGCAACGAAATCGCCATCAAGGCGTCGTTGAATGCTTTTGGTTAGGAGCTCCGACCAGGGAGAAGCTTATGTGGAAGCGCCTAATTGTTTTAGTCCTCGCCAGTCAGCTGGCCTCATGTGCTTCACTGGTCCGATCCAATATTTCTGTATTCCATGATTTGCCTGAAGGATTTACTGGCGTTACTTACGCAACGGTCCCATTTAAGGAGCAAGAAGGTAGTCTCGAACACAAATATTATGAGCAAACGATTAAGCGTGAATTTAACGCGAGAGGTTTCCGGGAAGTACCGTTAGAACAAGCGGATACAGTGATTTTCTTTTCTTACGGGATCGACTCAGGCAAAGAAGTTGTTGAGTCATATCCGATCATTGGACAGACTGGTGTATCTTCGAGCCAAACATTCGGGACATTGCAGAGTTCTGGGAACTACGGGACGTATTCAGGGACCACAACATATACCCCGACCTATGGAGTCGTCGGAGCGGGAACAACGTCTCGAACTGAATATGCGCGTTTCTTAAAAGTCGACATTCTCGACAAGAAAGCACTGATTGAGAATAAAGTTAGGAAATTATATGAGGCAAAGGTTACAAGTCGGGGGAGTCTTGGAGAACTATCTGCTGTTTTGCCGACGATGGTGAAGGCCCTATTTGAGGAGTTTCCTGGCAAGAGTGGAAGTACGAGACGGTCTACACGCGTACGCGAGTAACGCACAGATGAAGGTGCCATTTCTCGAGTATCGGAGTGTGCTTGCTTACAATCGTGACGTGTTCTTGATTGAGCACAGCGACCTACTCAAGACCTTTATCACCATAGATAACAATTTTGATGAGCTTATTAGGTTGCCACAGACCCGACGTGATCACGAAAACAATTCGCACGTGAGCCTTGTTCCTTTAATACTCCTGCTTCGGCGGCAGGCGCATTGTGCCTTTGATGTATTGAGTGCAGATCAATCCTATCAGGCGTGGCTGCTACTCAGGCCAGGAATCGAGGCGGTCCTAATCCTCGGCAAATGGGTTGACGATTCGAAGAACGCCAAGATCTGGCAGGATAGAGCGAAGGATCCGGGCACTTATCAGAAGACCTATACAGGTAAAGCGCTACAGTCAGTCAGCCTCATAAATTCTGACCGGATTCAGGGGGTGCTACGCACGTTAAACGATCGATTCGTTCACACTAACCTAGATTACTATTACCGGCATCTAGACATTGGCCCTGGTGATCCCGGCTACATGAAGGTAGTCCTTAACTACTTCGAAGATGACACCCTTCAATTGGTTAATGTCCTGGCTTTTTTGCATCTCCTGTTAGTCGTACAGGAAGCTCTTTTGGCTCTCTTCAACAAGTTGTTCGGTACAAAGGTGATTCTGCCGTCGACACTAGCACTTTTCCGACAGACCTACGGCGACAGAATCGAAAGGCTTGTGCACGAGAACGACGAATACAAAGCTGTTCTTTCGGATCTGGGTGGCTTGAATCTGACAGAACAACGATGAATCAGGCTATATCTATAACGGGTTCCAAGAATTAGGGTCCGACTCGATCTTCCGAGAGTCCGGGGGCTGCGGCGGAAAAGTAGGACCTAAATTTCGATGCTGCATATCTCGCCGCACGTGACGATCCCGGATACGGAGATCGACATCCATGCGATGCGCGCGCAGGGCGCCGGCGGGCAGAACGTCAATAAAGTCTCGACAGCGGTGCATTTGACAGGCGTAAGCGCAATTAAATGGGACCCGCGTTGACTCTCAATCCCCTCCGGCGTAGACTGAGTTGAGATTTCAGAAGGATAACACGATATGAAGATGGTCAAGCTCCGGTTCACGAATAGTGCTGATGATGCCGCCGGCTCGTTGGCGCTGGCCAAGCATTTCAAGGTGATCTGTCTGCCCGACGACACATACGAAGTCCCGGATCAGGCCCTGACGCTGCTCGACACGCTCCACATGCCATACGTTCTGCTTGAGACCGAGGGCTTCGACCATGCCATTCGAGCGCTACGAAATCCTGCTGCCCCTCAAGTATAACGACGGCACGCCCGTAGAGCCTGAAAAGTTCCAGCAGACGCGCCGGGAATTGGTTGAACGGTTCGGCGCCTTGACGATGGAAGTTCAGCCTGTCTCCGGTGTCTGGATCTACGGCGGGCAGGAGCATCACGACGAGTTGATACGCTTCATTGTAGATACGGAATCATCAACAGCCAATGACGCCTTTTTCGCTGCGTTGAAGACTACCTTGAAAGATCGCTTCCGTCAGATCGATATCTGGATCACGGCACAGCCCATTCGAATCCTCTAGCGCCAGAATTGGGGTCAGGCTCGATTTAGGGTAGACACAATTCTTTCTTGGCGGCGTGTTGCCGAAATGCGAACCTGCCCCCAAATTCTTCCATCGCGAAAGGAGATTGACGATGACTAAAGCACGTCGTCGCGACATTGGAGCCGAAATCCTTGAAGGTATGCGGCAGCTCAAGCGAGGCGAGGCGGGGCGCGTCGTTACGTTCCCGCCTGTCGCCGAGACACGTACCCGGGTCGGCCTGTCTCAGTCGAAGTTCGCGCAGCTCCTCGGTGTTTCTGTTCGTACCTTACAAGAGTGGGAGCAAGGTCGCCGTGCTCCCTCGGGCCCAGCGCGTACGCTGCTGGCCATTGCGTATAAGAACCCCCGTGTCCTTCTCGATGTTGTAGGCTGACACCGTTTCTCCGTTTCGAAGGGCCTAGATCTCGATGCTGCAGATCTCGCCGCACGTGGTGATCCCGGATACGGAGATCGACATCCATGCGATGCGGGCGCAGGGGGCCGGCGGGCAAAACGTGAATAAAGTCTCGACGGCGGTGCATTTGCGCTTCAATATCGCGGCGTCCTCGCTGCCTGCGTTCTACGAAGAACAGTTCTTCAAACTGAAGGACCATCGCATTTCACGGGAGGGCGTGATTACCATCAAGGCCCAGCAGTATCGGAGCCAGGAGCAGAACAGAGAGGACGCCCTCGCGCGGCTCCGGGCGCTCATTCAAAGCATCGCCGTCCCCCGCAAGAAACGCAAAGCGACGAAGCCGACCAAAGGTTCGCAGGAACGACGGTTGGAGAGCAAGGCGAAGCGGGGGCGGCTGAAAGCGTTGCGAGGAGCGCTCGATTAACAGGTGTATGACCGTTAGGCTCCACATGGCGAGAGGCTTGACTGTGCCAGAAGTATGACGTATGGTCATACTCGGAGGTGTGCAATGCCTAGGTCAAAAGTTGCGATCTCTCTAGATGAGACAACCTTGGAACGCCTCGATCAACTCGTTGAGCGGGCCGTCTTTCCGAGCCGCAGTCAAGCTATTCAGGAGGCGGTGCAGGAAAAGCTCGTACGCTTGGACAAAAGTCGCTTGGCGAGGGAGTGCGCGAAACTCGATCCGGTGTTTGAAAAGGCGCTGGCTGAGGAGGGCCTGTGTGAGGATGACTCGGAATGGCCCGAATACTGAGGGGAGAGATTCGCTGGGCTGATCTCAACCCGGTCCGTGGCAAGGAACAAGCGGGCTTGCGCCCCGTGCTCATCCTCAGCCATGACGTCTTTAATGAACGCTCCGGCACCGTTGTCGCGATGGCCCTCACGAGCCAGCCACAACGAGCGAGGTTTCCTCTTACCCTCGAACTTGAATCGAAGGGGCTCCCCAAGAAGTCCTGGGTCAAGATCAGCCAGATTCGCACCTTGAGTGTTGAGCGGGTTGGCCAGCGACTCGGAAGGGTGAGCCATGAAGAACTTGCGCAGGTCATCGAAGGACTGAACGAAATCATCAGCCACTAACTGTGCAAGGGAATCTATGAGCGAGAAAATCAGATACACGAACGAGCCTCTCGGAAACCTTAAGGTCGTTCCTGACTTCCTGCCTCGACCCGAGGATCTCGTCTTTCGGGACGAAGGGGTGAAGGTCACCATTGCGTTGAGCAAGAGAAGCGTCGAGTTTTTTAAAGGCGAGGCGCGGAAATATCACACCCAATACCAGCGCATGATCCGGCGGTTGCTCGATGCCTATACGGAGCACCACACCGCCCGTTCCAGAAAAGCCTCATGAGGTTCTGACCGTTGGCCTGCCGGCGGGGACGCGCTGGAGTAAGAGAAGGCCGGCCACGAAAAAGAGTCCCACCGTCTCGATTGCGACGCGCTGGTTGCCGCATAAGGAGAAATGAGTTGTAATCTGGCCAGAATCAGGCCATAATAACTCGTGTGGCGTATCGGATCGTCTTCACTGAGAATGCGATTGAGGATTTCAACTCGCTGAATGCTCGATGGCGGGCCATGATTCGGGATGCGATCCGGCTCCATTTGACTCACGAACCGACGAAACAAAGTAAGAGTCGAATCAAAAGGCTGCGCGATCTTAGGCAGCCACAGTTCAGGCTGAGGGTTGAAGCAATACGTGTCTTTTATGATGTGGCCGATGCCGACGTTGTCGTTCTGGCCATCATGCCGAAGGAGAAAGCCATACAATGGCTAGAGGAGCACGGAAAAACATGATTAAGGTGCCGCTCTCAAAGGTGAAAGACAGCTTTTCCGAGTTCATTAAGCGGGCGGGCAAGGAGGAAGTGGTAGTAACCATTCACGGTCGCCCGGCAGCAGTGCTCGTCGGTTTTGAGGATGAGGAGGATTGGCTGGAGTATCGCTTGCTGAAGGACGAGCACTTTCTGGCTCGTGTCTCTCAGGCACGGCGACAGTACAAAGAGGGGAAATATAAGACGCTGAAGGAGCTGCCGTAATACCCCACTAAGTTCTGACAGTCGGGCGGCCGGCGGGGACACGCAGGAGCAGGAGAAGACCCGCAGGGTCCGAACGCAGCCGCTAACATCACCCTTGACGGGGATGAGACGCCTGCGTAGGATGAATAGCCACAAGTCCTCGACCCACGTTTGAGTGTTTTCTCTCACGGGGAAAGATGCCGGACACCGTCTTGACCGCGAACCCCCTGTCCCCAAAAGATTTGAAGGCCACCCTTCCTACGGATTTTACAAATTTCTCGAACCGATCCCATGTAGTCCTGCTCCAGACTCTGGTTTCGATCGTCCTGTCATACCAGCTTCTCTTCAGCAGCGGCACGGCTCTCGACCGGGAAGGACAGGAATTCATCATCCTGGGGCTGATGATCCTGGTCGTCCTCCTGATGATGGTCCCTCTTCGTATGTTGGAAGCCGGCTGGTTCACGGGGGCGTTGGTCTTAGGCGATACGGCCCTGACGACGGGCGTCATCTATGTATCGAGCAAAGCGGTCTCCAATCTTGACCTCGTCTATTTCCTGATCATCCTGATCGCCGCGTCCACCCGGACGCTGAAGCAGATGTTTGCCATTTCCGTCATCCTGTGCGCGGCCTATGGAGTGGTCTTGTATATGGAGGCCGGAGAGTCCGCTGTGGTCCTGGAAGACCACCTGATCCGGATCCCGCTCCTCCTCGTCATGGCTATCTTCTACGGAGTGACCACCGAACGGGTGCGTCGGGTGAGCCGGGAGAAAGCCGACCTCATTGATTATATCGTCGAGGGCAAGCGGGTGGAGGAGGAGCGGGAGAAACTGATTCGTCAGCTTCAGGACGCGTTAGCCAGCATCAAGACCTTGAGCGGGTTGCTCCCCATTTGCGCCAACTGCAAAAAGATCCGCGATGACAAAGGCTATTGGCACAGCGTGGAGACGTATGTCAGCCAACATTCCGAAGTTGATTTCACCCATGGGATTTGCCCCGTTTGCGTGGACAAGCTCTACGGGGATCTCAAGCAGGGAGAAAGAGGAGGCTGAGCGGTTAGGGCGTAAGCTCCTGCAGCTTTTTCTTCGCGGCGCCGGAGGCCAGCGTCTCTTGGGCGAGCGGGATAGCGGCGCGGATGGACGACGCCTTGCCGCCGGTGTAGAGGATGGCGGCGGCGTTCATCACCACCCAGTCTTGTTTACCGCCCCGGATCTCATT
>Ga0209399_10000519_pt1 | contig 23097 bp, 20 predicted proteins | sample OV2TP3_FD_184130 | JGI IMG/M metagenome (GOLD analysis project Ga0209399, IMG submission 184130) | Hot spring microbial communities from Beatty, Nevada to study Microbial Dark Matter (Phase II) - OV2 TP3 (SPAdes) (version 3) | ecosystem: Environmental > Aquatic > Thermal springs > Hot (42-90C) ... | reverse complement strand
CGCGTGGAGTACCAGGACCTCCCCATCGGCGACTATACCTTTGAGGTCCTGGCCGTGGACCGGGATTTGGTCTACTCGAAGGCGCCGGCCACGGTCCGGCTGAGGGTCGTGCGGGACACGCGGGACGAGCAGATCGACGAACTGGAGCGGCGGGTCCGGGAGCGCACGCGGGAGCTTCAGGAATCGAACAAAGCCCTGTCGGACGCCAACAAGGACCTGTTCAAGCTCAACCGGGCGCTGACGCGGGAGCGGGCCGTGGAACGGGTCCGCGCCGAGGTCACGGCCATGAAGTCGGCGGAGGACCTGAGGGACGTGGTGGGGGAGATGCTGAAGGAGCTGTCCGCCACCGGCGTGGACTTTGACCTTTGTGTGATCAACATCATTGACGAAGAGGCCGGCGTGCGCCGGCAGTACGGGGCGACGAAGGAGGGGGGATTCGGACAGTCAGAGGAGCCGATAGAGAAGGTTTCGGAGGCGTTCCGGGCGATCTGGAAGGGGGGCAGGCCGGTGGTGAGGCCGGTGGATGAGGGGGTGGCGGGGAGGCACTTCGAGACGCGCAAGTTGTTGGGGATGCCGGTTGATGGAGTAGAACGTCCGACGGCATTGGTGGACGCGCCGTTTGCGTATGGGACGCTGTCGCTGAGCACGCGCAGGCCGGGGGGGTTCAGTGAAGAGGACGTTGCCCTGGTGGAGGAGTTTGCGCGGGTGGTGGCCCTGGGGTATGCGCGTTACCTGGACTTCCAACGTCTGGAGACGCAGAATCGAGCGCTGGAGAATGCCCTTCAGGAGAAGGAGCGGGCGCAGCGGCAGTTGATCCAGGTCGAGCGGATGGCGGCGGTCGGGGAGCTGGTCGCGGGTTCGGCGCACGAGCTGAACAACCCGCTGGGCGCGGCCTCCAGCCTGGTGCAGTCCATCGGGGAGATGCTGAAGGAGGATACGCCGGAGGAATTGATGGAGGATCGCGGCTTAATGACGGAGAACGTCCGGATCGCCCTCAAGGACCTGAACCGCGCCAAAGAGATCGTAGCCAATCTCCTGAGCTTGTCAGACCGGACCCGCGACTACACGGAGGCCGTGCGGGTCAACATCGTGGCGGACGACGCCCTGCGGCTGCTGCGGGGGACCTACGACCGGGAGAAGGTCCGGGTGGTGAAGGAGTATGGAGAGGACCTCCCGGCCGTCACCGGCAACTTTGCGGACCTGGGACAGATGGGGATGCACCTGGTTCGCAACGCGGTGGAGGCGATGGGGGGGGAGGGGACGCTCACGCTCCGGACGGCGCTGGAGGCCGGTCAGGTCGTGTTGGAGTGCCGGGACACGGGGAGGGGGATACCGGTAGAGATCCGGGGGGAGATCTTCAAGCCGTTTTTCAAGACCAAGCCTCCGGCGGAGGGGACGGGCCTGGGGCTTTACATCTGCCATCAGATCGTGGAGAAGCACGGGGGGGCGATTGAGGTGGACAGCGCCGTTGGGAAAGGGAGCACGTTCAGGGTCAAGCTTCCTGTAAGGCGCTGACCAGGGCGCGGGGATTCATCCCCGCGCAAGGGGGGACGGGAAAGGGCGTATTTTTTGTAGCACAGGGTGGGGAACGCGACCTCATGGGAGCGTTAGGCGGGGAGGAATTCATCGCCGCGTAAATAAAGGAACCGAAAGGGCAGCCATGGCAAAGTATAGAGCCGTTGTCGTGGGATGTGGGGACATCGCCGCGAGGCACATCAAGGGGTGGCAGGCGCACCCGGCGGTGGACCTGGTGGCCGTGGCCGACGTCCACGAGGCGGCGGCCCGGCGCCGGGCCGAGGAGTTCGGGATAGGGAAGATCTACACGGACTACCGGGAGATGTTCAGGGCGGAGAGGCCCGACCTGGTGAGCGTCTGCACCTGGATGATCGCCCACGCGGAGGTGACGGTGGCCGCGGCGGAGGCGGGCGCCCGGGGCATCCTGTGCGAGAAGCCCCTGGCGGGGAGCCTGGAGGAGGTGGACCGGATGCTGGAGGCGGGCCGGGCGCGCGGGGCGAAGATCGCCGTGGGGCACCACGGGCGGTTCAGCCGGGCGAACATGGAGGCAAGGCGGTTGATTGCCGAAGGGGCGATCGGGACGCCGGCGCTCCTGCACCGGCGCAGCGGCGGGGGGCTGCTGAACAACGGGAGCCACGCCATCGACGGGATTCGTTATCTTCTGGGCGATCCGGCCCCGGTCTGGGTCCTGGGTCAGGTGGAGCGGCAGACGGACCGGTACGAGCGACACGACCCGATCGAGGACCTGTGCGGGGGGATCGTGGCGTTCGAGGGGGGCGTTCGCGCGGTGCTGGAGAGCGACCTGCCCGAGCCGACGCCGCCGGGCGCGGGCGCGCTGGTCTACGGGACGGAGGGGACGCTGATCGTGGGCCGGGAGGGGGTGCGGCTGCTCAACGGGCAGACGGGCGGCTGGAAGGAGGTCGCGACCGGGCCGGGGGATGCGGGCGTGGAGCAGGCCGCCGAGCTGGTGGACTGGGTCGAGGGCCGGGTGGAGCGACACCGGAACGCGGCGGAGGGAAACCGGACGGCCATCGAGGTCCTGATGGGCCTCTACGAGTCGGCGCGCATCCGGGGGATCGTGAGGTTCCCCCTCCCGTCCGGGCCTTCTCCTTTGAGGCGGATGATCGAGGACGGGACGCTGCCGGTGACCGCGCCGGGGAGGTACGACATTCGGATCAAGGCGTGAGATAAAGCGCGGGGATTCATCCCCGCGCAAGGGGATGGGATGTGGGGTTTATTTTTATCGTAGCACGGCGATTCATCGCCGTGTGAGAGGATGGGAACAGGGAAATTTTTCGTAGCGCGGCGATTTATCGCCGCGTTTCCGGAGGATATCGCATGTCTGTAGATACGGTCACGGTCCAGGACATCGAGGTGTCCGCGGAGGACCCGGATGTCCAGGGCGCGGCTGACATTTTCAAACAGCACGGTTGCCTGGTCGTGCGCGGGCTGATGAGGCCCTATCTGGAGGAGGTCCTGCAGGACGTCGAGGCGAGCGCCGCGCAGGCCATCTCCCTGCTGGGCCAGGCCGCTCAGATCCCTGAGGGGTGGCGGACGCCGGACGGGACGCTGTTTCTGCCCGCGCCGCCGCACTTCGCGCGGGACAAGCAGATCATGGTCCTGGCCGTCAACTACCTGACGAGCGCCGCGTTCTTTCGCTCGGCGCTGGACCGGCGGACGGTGGACATCGCCGCGGCGATCCTGGGGCCGGACGTGGAGCTGTTCGGGAACGGGCAGTGTCTGTATAAAGAGCCTGTGGGCGGGCACCCGAAGCATTTGCACCAGGACTCCGCGTACTTCGAGCACCGCTACGAGGGGCCGGTGGGGGTGTTGAGCTATGGCGTGGACACGGACCTGGTGAACGGGGCGCTGTACGTGGTCCCCGGCTCCCACCGGATGGGGCAGCTCAGGCACATCGACACCTTCTCCCACCTGGGGCTGGACGCGGGCGAGTGGCCCTGGGAGCGGGCCCTTCCGGTCGTGGGCCGGGCGGGGGACTCGATCTTCTTCCACGTCCGGACGGTGCACGGCTCTCAGGAGAACCACTCGGATAAACCGAGGCCGGTGTTCATCCACCGCTACCGCCGGGCGGACGACTACGTGGTGATCAGGGGCACCACGACGGCGAACCGGGCGGAGGCGGAGAGGCGCGCCGCCGAGGCCAAGAAGGAGAACCAGCGCGGGTTGATGGTGCGGGGGTTCCGTGCTTATAACGATGAATGATGAACGATGAACGATGAAGGAGGCAGCCTATGGGCTTTCCTGTCTACGATTATCGAACCGACGTGCGCAACGTGCTCGTCACGCCGCAGATCCGCTCCCGGTTTCTGCGGATGGAGCCCGGCCAGACCGCGCAGCTCCACAGCCACGACCTGGGGCATGAGATTTTCCTGGTGCTGGAGGGAAGGGCGCTGTTCGAGATCGACGGCGAGACGGCGGAGGTGGGGCCGGGCCAGATGTGCGTCGCGCTGAAGGACCAGCCCCACTCCGTACGCGTGGTGGGGGACGGGCCGATGACGATGTACCTGTCGGTCACCCCGCACATCCAGCCGACCCACACGGGACGGACGCCGGAGGGGGGCCGGCTGCCCCACCGGTTCTCGCCGAACAGGGCCTACGACGTGGCGGACGCGGACGCCTCCGTTGAGGCGCTGATCGCCCGGCACGTGGAGGCCGCGCAGGACGCCGCCGGGGCCGCGGTCGCCAGCGCCGGGGTTCAGAAGGACGTGGCAGAGCGGCTCAAAAGGGCGCTGGCCGGAGGGGATGCAGAGACCGCCGCGGAGGCGCGGAGGACCATGTGGGAGGCGATCTACGAGACGTACAGGAAGGTCTACGCCCTGGCGGCGGCGTGGAACGAGCTGGCTCCACGAATAGACAAGAGAGGCCAACCATGACCCCTGTGCGCATCGGCGTCGTGGGCTGCGGGGCGATCGCGCAAATCCAGCACCTGCCCAATCTGGCGATGCTCCGGGAGGAGTTCGAGGTGACGGCGATCTGCGACCGGTCGCCGGCGCTGGCGGAGGCCGTGGCGAAGGCGTTTCATGTGTCTCGATATGTGACGGACTATCGCGAGCTCCTGGCGTCCGACGTGGAGGCGGTGATCCTGTGCCACACCGATCCCAAGACGGAGGTCGCCGTGGCGGCGTTCGAGGCGGGGAAGCACGTGTTCATCGAGAAGCCGATGTGCTTCTCCCTGCGGGAGGCGGACGCCATCATCGGCGCGGCGGAGCGGTCGGGGAGAGTGGGCCAGGTGGGGTATATGAAAGTCTACGACCCGGCGTATGAGCTGGCGAAGGCGGAGGTGGAGCGCATGGGGGACATCCGGTTCGTGCAGGTCAACCACCTGCACCCCAACAACGCCCTCCACCTGCGGCAGTTCCGGCTCCTGCGGTTCGACGACCTGCCGGCGAGCGCCGCCGGGGAGGCGCGCAGGGCCAGGCGGGCGGCGCTCCTCGAAGCCGTCGGGGACGTGCCCGGCCCCGTGGAGCGGGCGTTCTTCACCTTAGCCGGGAGTATGATCCACGACCTCTACGGGCTGCGCGTCATGCTGGGACAGCCGGACGGGGTGGTCAGCACGGAGGTCTGGAACGACGGGAGGGCCGTCTCCACAGTCCTGAAGTACGCCAGCGGGGCACGATGCGTTGCGACCTGGGCCGACCTGCCTGAGCTGTGGGACTTCAAGGAGACGCTGGAGGTCTACGGGGACCGCAGCCGCGCCGTCGTGTCCTACCCCACCGGGTTCGCGCGGGGGATTCTGTCCACGGTGACGGTGTATGGCGTGGAGGCCGACGGCGCGAGCTTTCGGAAGGAGCCGGCCGTGGCCTGGGAGAGCGCGTTCGTCCGGGAGTTGCGGCATTTCCACGACTGCATCCGGCGCGGGGCGGCCTGCCGCACGCCGGTGGGCTCCGCGCGGGACGACATCGCGCTCATCATAGATATCATCAAGACCTGTAAAGGAGGTTTCTGATGGCAACATCTACACTGACGCAGCCGATCCGGCTGACGGATAGACAGCTTGAGGCGTACCATCGCGACGGGTACATCGTGGTGGAGGGCCTGGTTCCTCGGGAGGAGGTGGAGGCGCTCGGCAACCGGCTCCGGGAGTACACGCACGGGGGGAGGCCGATGGGGGGGATCAGGATGCAGGTCGAGCCGCGCATCCAGCGCGGGGAGTTGAAGGTGGAGCATCCCGGAGACGGCATCCGAAAGCTGGACGGCCTGGTGCAGGAGGACGACCTGTTTCGCAAGCTGGGGCTGAACGACAACATCGTGGGGGTCATCGAGCAGATCCTGGGGCCGGACCTCAAGATGTTCCGGAACACGTTGCTGCTGAAGCCGCCGGAGGTGGGGTCGCAGAAGGGCATGCACCAGGACTCCCCCTACTGGCCCATCCAGCCGATGGACCTCTGCTCCTGCTGGTTTGCGCTGGACGACGCGACCGAGGAGAACGGGTGCATGGGGGCGCTGCCGGGCTGGCACAGGAAGGGGCCGCTCCCGCACAAGCACGTGACGGACGATTACGTGATCGAGGAACAGTGCTACGATTTCAAGGACATGGCGCTGGCCCCGGTGCGGGCTGGAGGGGGGATGTTCTTCCATTCGCTGATCCCCCACTACACGGCCCCGAACCGCTCCAACAAGTGGCGGCGGGCGATTGCGCTGTCCTACATGTCCGCGAAGTCCCGGTACACGGGTCAGGGGGAGAGCCCTGATTACTTTCACGTGAAGGGGAGGACGTATCCGGGCTACGTGCGATGACAGCGACCGGTGGTCGAGCATTTTGCATTTTCAGTCCATCACAAAATTGGCGCAAACTGCCCAGGAATCAGGCGATACATCGTTTTATAGTAGGGGCGACCCGGCGGGTCGCCCGTCGGTCTGATATGACAGAATCGCCGGGCGAGGCAACGCCTCGCCCCTACGAAAAACGGGTAAACCGACCGATCCTGGGCCGCAGCCGCCAATTTCGTGGACTGCTGATTTTGCATTTTGCATTGTGCATTGTGGTCTTACCGGGTTGCATGCCCGGCGACCCGGACCTGGACCCGCAGAAGAAGACGGCGGAGGTCTTTGCGGAGACGGTGTCCCGGCAGCAGACGAAGGCCCCCCGACAGCTCGCCCCTCCCATCCTCGCCAGCCGGGCCTTCAGAGAGGCGCCGATGCTGGCCGAGCGGTTCAAGAGGGGAGAGCTTCCTCCTGTCTCAGAGCGCCTGCCGGAGGACCCGCTGGTCGTCGTCCCGTTTGAGGAGGTCGGGAAGTACGGGGGGACCCTCCGTCACGCGCTGACCGGAGACATCATCCAGTCCGCCGGCGTGTCCAAGATCCTGAGCGAGTCGCTGATGGGGTTCGAGCGCCCGCTCCCTCGCGGCGTCGAGTGCAATCTGGTTGAAGGCTACCAGTTCCTGGACGAGGGGAGGACGGCCCTCTTCAGGCTCAGGAATGGACTCCGGTGGTCCGACGGCGCGCCGTTCACGGTGGATGATATCCTGTTCTATTATTATGACATGACGTTCAACGACGAGGCGCGGGCGGAGGACATGCCTGTCCCGCCCACGATCTGGGTCGTGGACGGCAGGCCGATCCGCCTGGAGAAGGTGGACGACCGGACGCTCCGCGTCTCCTCGCCCAGGCCGCTGGGGCGCGTCCTGCACGCCCTGGCCAACACGGACAATTTTGCGTATCCCAGGCACGTCCTGTCCAGGTGGCACCCGAAGTACAGCGCGGGGGCCAGCTACGCGGACTTCCGGCGGAGGACGACGGGCGCCATGCTGTTGATGACGCCGGGCATCCCCAGGCTGTCTGCGTGGGTCGCGAAGGAGTGGGTGCGCGGGCAGCGGCTGGTCTACGAGCGGAACCCTTACTACTGGAAAGTGGACAGCGCGGGGAACCAGCTCCCGTACGCGGATGATCTGGTGTTCACCGTGGTGCAGGACCCGCAGGTCATTCAGTTGAAGTTCATGAACGGGGAGCTGGACCTGTTCGGGCGCTACTCGCGCATCGATATGTACCCCACGCTCAGGGCGGAGGAGCAGAAGGGGCGGTTCAGGCTCTACATCTCCGGGCCTTTTTCGGGGCCGGCCCTCTACCTCAACTGGGACTGCCCGAAGCCGGCCCTGCGGGAGGCCTTCCGTGACATCCGGGTCCGGGTCGCCCTGTCGCACGCCATCAACAGGGAGGAGATCAACCAGACCCTCTATCACGGCCTGCTGGAGCCCTCCGGATACTCGTTCGGGCCGTCGAACCCCTATTTTTCGGAGGAGGCCTACCAGAAATATTCGGAGTTCGACCCGGAGAGGGCGCGCGCGCTGCTGGACGAGGCCGGGTACCGGGACGGGGACGGGGACGGCTTCCGCGAGCTGAAGGACGGCTCCCGCTTCGAGCTGAACATCGACGTGATGGCGCCCGATTTTGGCCGGGATGTCTGCGAGCTGGTGGCGGAGCAGTGGAGGGAGGTGGGGGTCAAGGCAAACCTGAACGGGGCGCTGCGGGACATCATCTGGCCGCGCCGGCTCAACGGGGAGTTCGACATCCATCACTGGGGCCTGGAGGGGCCGGAGGACCCGCTGGGGCGACTGAACGACTGGGCCATCGCCTCGCCGACATCGCCCTTCTGGCACCGGAACGCCTCTAAAGAGGGTCCGGAGTGGCTCCGGGAGGCCACGCGCTGCATCGAGATGGCGCTGACCACGGTGGACACGGCGAGGGCGCGGGAGTACATGATCAGGGCGCGGGACCTGCACACGGAAAACATTCCGGTGATCGTGGTGGGGTCCGCGTATCACGTCTGGGGGGCCAGCGCCCGCCTCGGAAACGTGCCGGAGGACGGGAGTTCAGCGGACGTGCACCGGGGGTGGGGGAGGTCGGTGGCGCACGAACAGGTATACATTAAACACGATTAGGGCAGGGGCGGTTCGCGAACCGCCCCTGCAAGATATAATTCCATGACCTCTTACATCCTCCGCCGCATCCTTCACATGGTCCCCACGCTGGTCCTGATCTCCATCGTCAGCTTTGTGATCATCCAGCTGCCGCCGGGGGACATGCTGACGTCGTTCATGGCGCAGCTGGCGGGGCAGGGGGAGCAGGGGTCGGAGAGCGCGGTGGAGCAGGTCCGGGCGCTGCGGGAGCGCTACGGGCTGGACGATCCGGTCTATGTCCAGTACTTCCGGTGGATCGGCAGGATCGCGCTGCACGGGGACTTCGGCGAGTCCTTCACCTACAAGATGGGCGTCCTGGAGCTGCTCTGGGACCGGCTGGGGCTGACACTGGCGCTGACGCTCTCGGCGCTCGTCCTGACGTGGGTCATCGCCGTCCCCATCGGGGTCTATTCGGCGACGCGGCCCTACTCGGCCGGGGACTACGGCTTCACGTTTCTGGGCTTCATAGGGCTGGCCACGCCCAGTTTCCTGCTGGCCCTGGTCCTCATGTTCATCCAGGCGACCGTCTTCGAGGCCAGGTCAGTGGGCGGTCTGCTCTCGCCCGAATACATCGGCGCCCCCTGGTCCATAGACAAGGCGAAGGACCTGCTCGCGCACATCTGGGCGCCGGTGGTGGTGATCGGGACGGAGGGGACGGCGAGCGTCATCCGCATCATGCGGGGCAACCTCCTGGACGTCCTGGGGCAGCAGCACATCGTGACCGCGCGGGCCAAGGGGCTGAGGGAGTGGAGGGTGATCGCCAAGTACGGGGTGCGCATCGCGATCAACCCGCTCGTCAGCCGGCTCGGCCTGCAGTTGCCCGGCCTGATCTCCGGGGCCGTGGTGGTGGGGATCGTGCTGGGGCTGCCGACGGCGGGGCCCCTGTTCTACACCGCGCTGACCTCGCAGGACATGTTTCTGGCCGGGGGGTTCATCCTGATCGCGGCGACGCTCGTGCTCGCCGGAAACCTGCTGGCGGACATCGCGCTGGCCTGGCTGGACCCGAGGATCCGGTATGAATAGCGTTCTGGAAATGACCTCTGCCAGGGCCTCCTCTCCAGGGGGCCGGGAGTCCCCTGCCCCAACGGGCTCCTACTCCCAGCGCCGGCTGATCTGGCGGCGATTCAGGAAGCACCGGGCGGGCGTGATCGGCGGGTGGGTCGTGCTCGTGCTCTACGTCTGCGTCCTGCTGGGGGAGTTCCTGGCCCCCCACGCGGTGGATCGCCGATATTACGAGTTCGTCCACGCCCCGGCGCAGCGCATCCACTTCTTCTCGAACGAGGGGTTCCACCTCCGTCCCTTTGTGTACGGCATCAAGGGGAGCCTGGACCGCCGGACGGGCATCAAAAGGTATGCGGAGGACGCCGGGAGGCGGTGTCCCATCACCCTGTTCGTGCGAGGGGACGCCTACTCCTTCTACGGGCTGTTCAGGACCGAGGTCCATCTGTTCGGGACGGGGAAGGGGAACCCGATGTTTCTGCTGGGGACGGACCGCCTGGGGCGGGACCTCCTGTCCCGCATCCTGGTGGGGGGGCGGACGTCGCTGACCGTGGGGTTTCTGGGCGTGCTGATCAGCATTGCGCTGGGCTCGGCCTTCGGCGTGATCTCGGGATACTACGGGGGATGGGTGGACCACCTCATCCAGCGCTGGATCGAGCTGATCGCCGTGTTCCCGCACATCCCGCTCTGGATGGCCCTGAGCGCGGCGGTGCCCCCCGAGTGGCCCTCGGACCGGGTGTTCATGGGGATCACGGTGGTGCTGTCGTTCATCGGGTGGGCCGGGCTGGGGCGGGAGATCCGGGGCAAGACCCTGGCGATCCGGGACGCGGACTTCGTGATGGCCGCCCGGGTCGCGGGGGCGACGGACCGGCGGATCATCTTCCGGCACATCCTCCCGTCCATGTTCAGCCACATCATCGTGATCGCCACGCTGGCCGTCCCCGGCTTCATCCTGGGGGAGAGCACGCTCAGTTTTCTGGGGCTGGGGATCAAGCCTCCCATGACGAGCTGGGGGCTGCTCCTGTCGGAGGCGATGAACATCCATGCGCTGAGCCTGTATCCCTGGCTGCTCCTGCCAGGGGGGTGCATCGTGGCGGCGGTGCTGGCGTTCAATTTCCTGGGGGACGGGCTCCGGGACGCGGCGGATCCGTATGCGAGCAGGTGAAAGACAGGGCGCGCCTCTGCTGGACATCCGGGACCTCAAGACCCACTTCTTCACGGACGACGGGGTGGTGCGGGCCGTGGACGGGGTCTCCCTGTCCATCGGGCGGCGGGAGACCGTCGGGGTGGTGGGGGAGAGCGGGTGCGGGAAGAGCGTGATGGCATTCTCCATCATGCGCCTGGTCCAGAGCCCGCCGGGGAGGCTTGCAGGGGGGGAGATCCTGTTTTATCGAAATTCGGGCCCGATCGACCTGGCCCGGCTCGACCCGAAGGGGGCGGAGATGCGGGGCATCCGGGGCAACGAGATCTCCATGATCTTTCAGGAGCCGATGACCTCCCTGAGCCCGGTCCACACGGTCGGAGACCAGATCGGAGAGGCCATTGCGCTCCACCAGGGCGTGCGCCGGAGGGAGGCCCGTGAGAGGGCGGTGGAGGCCCTGCGCAGGGTGCGCCTGCCCCGGCCCGAGAGGCAGGTGGACGCCTATCCTCACGAGTTGAGCGGGGGGATGCGGCAGCGGGCCATGATCGCCATGTCGCTGGCGTGCGGCCCCAGTCTCCTGATCGCGGACGAGCCGACGACCGCGCTGGATGTCACGGTGCAGGCCCAGATTCTCGGCCTGATGCGTCGCCTCCAGGCCGAGGGGGAGATGTCGATCCTGCTGATCACGCACGACCTGGGCGTGATCGCCAGCGTTGCCGACCGCGTGGCCGTAATGTATCTCGGGAAGGTCGTCGAGTCCGCGGACACGCGGACGCTGTTCAGAGACCCGAGGCATCCGTACACGCAGGGGCTGTTGAGGTCGATTCCGAGGGTCGGACGGAGGGAGCGCCTCACGCCGATCGAGGGGTCGGTGCCCGACCCGTTCGAGGTCCCCTCGGGCTGTCGGTTCGCGCCCCGCTGTCCGCACGCGATGGCGAGGTGCGGCGAAGAGCCCCGGCTGACGGAGGTTGTGCCGGGGCATCGCGTGAGTTGCTGGCTGGAAGAAGGCCGTGAGACGGCAGACGGCAGACAGGGTGGTGGAACGCGACGGCCAGGAGCGTTTGGCGGGGTGGAGACGTGAAAAACGACCACTGACCACAAGACCACTGACCACAAGACCATAAGGCTTTTGCATTGGTCCTGTGGTCCTGTGGTCCTGTGGTCTGCCGTTTGCCCTCCAAAGAGAGACCCCATGGCGTCTGAAACGCGAGACCTCCTGCTCGAAGTCGAGGGCCTCAAGACCTATTTCCCGATCCGGCGGGGCGTCTGGAGGAAGACGGTAGGCCACGTCAGGGCGGTGGACGGGGTGGACCTGACGCTGCGGCGGGGGGAGACCGTCGGGCTGGTGGGGGAGAGCGGGTGCGGGAAGACCACGGTGGGGCGGTCCATCCTCCGGCTCGTGGAGCCGACGGATGGGCGGATCGTGTATCACCGCGACGGCGAGGCGGTGGACATGAGGGGCCTGGGCCGGGAGGCGCTGCGGAGGCTCCGGCGGGAGATGCAGTACATCTTTCAGGACCCTTACTCCTCCCTCAACCCGCGCATGACCGTGTTCGACATCGTGGCGGAGCCGCTCGTGATCAACGGGGTCGCGAAGGGGCGGGAGCTGGAGGACCGGGTGGAAGGGCTGCTGGCGCGGGTGGGGCTGAGGCCCGACCACCTGAGGCGCTACCCGCACGCGTTCAGCGGGGGGCAGCGCCAGCGGGTCGGGATCGCGCGCGCCCTGGCGTTGACGCCCGGCCTGATCATCGCGGACGAGCCGGTGTCTGCGCTGGACGTGTCGGTGCAGGCGCAGGTCCTGAACCTGCTGGAGGACCTGCAGGAGGCGTTCGGGCTGACCTACCTGTTCGTGGCGCACGACCTGAGCGTGGTGGAGCACATCAGCGACCGGGTGGCCGTGATGTACCTCGGCCAGGTGGTGGAGGTGACGGAGGCCGAGCGTCTCTACCGGCGCCCCCTCCATCCCTACACGGCGGCGCTCCTGGCGGCGGCGCCGGCCGCCGACCCCGAGGCCCGGGGCGGGATGACCCCGGTCGAGGGCGACGTGCCGGACCCGGCGAATGCCCCACCCGGCTGCAAGTTCCATCCGAGGTGCCCCTATGCCCAGGCGGTCTGTCGGGAAGAGGCGCCTGAGCTGCTGGAGGTCGAGCCGGGCCATCGGGCGCGATGTCACTTCGCCGGGGAGATTGCGTTTAAGACATAAAGACCTCACCCACCCCCCATCCCCCTCCCTCTCCGTATACGGAGAGGGAGGGGGTGACAAGGGCTTTTCTACAGAGTTGGGGGAGGGTGAGGTCCGTTTTATAAGGAGAGCCTATGGAGGTCCTTGAATTTACCCCCAACCCCTTCGGCGGGGCCGTCATCAACCCGGAGGCGCTGCCTGAAGACCCCGGGGCGTTTCGCCAGCGGCTCCGCCATTCCCTGAACACCTGGAAGGCCGAAGGGTTCAAGGTCGCCTGGCTGGAGGTTCCGGCCGCCAGGGCCGGCCTGATCCCGGCCGCCGTGGAGGCGGAGTTCGCGTTTCACCACAGCGGCGAGAACTATCTCATGATGACCCACCGCCTGCTGGAGGGGGCGTTCATCCCGGCCTACGCCACGCACTACATCGGGGCCGGGGGGGTGGTGCTGAACGAGCGGCGGGAGCTGCTGGTGGTCTGCGAGAAGTACCGCCGGACGGGGCGTCCTTACTACAAGCTGCCCGGCGGGGCGCTGCACGCGGGGGAGCATCTCGTGGAGGGGGTGATCCGGGAGGTGCGCGAGGAGACCGGCGTGAAGGCGCGGTTCGAGGCGCTCGTCTGTTTCCGGCACTGGCACGGCTACCGGTACGGGAAGTCGGACATCTACTTCGTCTGCCGGCTGTCGCCGCTGAGCCAGGAGGTCAACATGCAGGCGGAGGAGATCGAGGAGTGCCTCTGGATGCCGGTGGAGGACTACCTGAGCTCCGAGTTCGTGAGCGTCTTCAACAAGCGGATCGTGCAGGCGGCGCTGGAGAGCCCGGGCGTGGCGCCGACGGAGATCGAGGGTTACGCGGACCCCAGCAAATACGAATTCTTTATGCCCAGGGAGGAAGGTTGATCCGTGAAAGTCGAGCGATTTGCGGGCAACCCGGTCATCCGGCCCCACATGGACCGAAGGATGGGGAGCAACATCAACGGGCCGTCTCTGATCCGGGTCCCTGACTGGCTGGAGAATCCTCTGGGCAGGTACTACCTCTACTTTGCCCATCACAAAGGGGAATATATACGCCTCGCGCACGCAGACCGGCTGGAGGGGCCCTGGTCCACGCACGAGCCTGGCACGCTGCAACTCGAAGGCTCGTTCTGCCGCGGGCACGTGGCCTCTCCCGACGTCCACGTGGACCACGCGAACCGGGAGATCCGGATGTACTATCACGGGCCGGTGGAGGGAGGGGGACAGGAGTCGAGGGTGGCGATCTCCGGGGATGGGATCGCGTTCGCGCCTCTGCCGGAGCGGCTCGGAAACCCCTATTTCAGGGTCTTTCAGTGGGGCGGACACTTCTACGCCCTGGGGATGCCGGGGGTGTTTTACAGGTCGAGGGACGGGCTGGCCCATTTTGAGCAGGGGCCGACCCTTTTCACCGAGCACATGCGTCACTCCGCGGTCAGGCTGGACGGAGATCGGCTCTCCGTGTTTTACAGCAACGCCCTGGATTGCCCTGAGCGCATCCTCGTCTCCACGATCGAACTGACACCAGACTGGATGGGCTGGAAGGCGTCGGGGCCGGTCACGGTCCTGGAGCCTGAGACGGAATACGAGGGGGCGGACCTTCCGCTGGAGCCGTCCAGGAGGGGCTGGGCGCCGGAGAGAGTGCGCCAGCTGCGGGACCCCGGCATCTTCCGGGAAGGGGGAGACACCTACCTTTTATACTCCGTGGCCGGCGAACACGGGATCGCCGTGGCGAGGTTGACGGACGGATGACGATCGCGTCCATTCGCTCCATCCAGGGAGGGCGACGGGGGAGGATCGGGCGGAAGCTGGCGCTGGCGTTCGTGGCGTTCGTGATGGTGGTGGTGGGCGGCACGGGCTGGGCGCTCTACGACGTGACCCGGCGCAGCCTGGAGCGCGAGATGAGCGAGCGGCTAACGGCCGTCGCGCGGCTGGTGGCCGGGGGGCTGGACGGCCAGACGGTGCGCACGCTCCACCCGGGGGCTGAGGGGTACCGGACCTACGCCAGTCTGACGGCGCGCCTGCGGCGGGCGCGGGAGATGGTGGGGGCGCGGCGGATCGTCGTGTTCGACCGGCAGGGGCGGGGCCTGCTGGACACGGAGCCGGGGGCGCCCATCGGGCGGGAGTACGCCCGCCTGCGGATCGACCGGGCGGAGGGGGCGTCGGTCTGGCGGGGGGCGTCCGCGCACTCGGCGCTGTTCCAGGGGGAGGACGGGTTCTTCTACAAGTCGGGTTACGCGCCGGTCTACGACGGGGAGGAGGTGGTCGCCGGGGTGGGGGTGGAGATCGGCGCGGCGTTCCTGGAGACCATCCGGCAGTTTCGGAGTTCGGTCGTGACCTTCGGGGCGGTGAGCGCCGTCCTGACGGTGCTCATTGGACTGGGGCTGGCGCGCACGATCACGGGGCCGGTCCGCCGGCTGGTGGATGCAGCCCATCAGATCGGCAGGGGGGACCTCAAACACGCTGTGGAGGCCCCGTCGCAGGACGAGCTGGGCGACCTGGCGGACACGATGGAGGAGATGCGACGCCGGCTCGTGGCTCGGGACGCGCAGCTCCGGCAGATGCTGGCGGGCGTGGCGCACGAGATCCGTAACCCGCTGGGGGGGATCGAGATCTACGCCGGGCTGATCGCCGACGACCTGCCGGACGGAGATCCGCGCAAGGCCCACATCCGAAAGGTGATCGGGGAGGTGCAGACCCTCAACCGGATCATCTCGGAGTTCCTGGACTTCGCCCGTCCCACGCAGCCGCATCCGACGCCGACGCCGGTGGCCCGGATCGCCGGGGAGGCGGCGTTTCTCCTGGCCCCGGAGATGGAGGCGGCGGGCGTGCGCTATGTTCAGGAGACACCGGAGGGGCTGGAGGTCCGCGCGGACCCGGAGCAGGTGAAGCGGGCGCTGCTCAACCTGATGAAAAACGGGGTGCAGGCCATGCAGGAGGGGGGGGTGCTGACCGTGCGGGCGCGGGCCGAAGGGGAGCGGGTGGTGGTGGAGGTGGAGGACACGGGGCCGGGGATGCCGCCGGAGGTGCGGGCGCGGGCGTTCGAGCCGTTCTTCACGACGAGGGAGAAGGGCACGGGCCTGGGGCTGGCCGTCGTGCAGAAGATCGTGGAGGAGAACGGAGGGGCGGTGGAGGTGGAGAGCGAGGTTGGGAAAGGAACGACGTTTAGAATGATATTGCCGAGAGAATTGCCGTGAGCCGAATTCTGGTCGTGGAGGACAACGAGACGATGCGCACCGGCGTGGCGCTGGTGGTGGAGCGCATGGGGCACGAGACGGTGGCGGTCTCGGGCGGGTCGGAGGGCCTGGCGCGGCTGCGGGAGGGGGCGTTCGACCTGGTGATCACGGACTACCGGATGGAGGGGATGGACGGGCTGGCGGTGCTGGAGGCGGTGAGGCGTGAGCGGCCGGAGACGGATGTGGTGCTGATCACGGCGCACGGGACGGTGGAGATCGCGGTGGAGGCGATGAAGCAGGGGGCCGTGGACTTCATCGCCAAGCCGTTTCCGCCGGATGAGCTGCGGCTGAGGGTGGAGAAGGCGCTGGCGTTCCGGGAGGCCAGGCAGGCGCGGGAGCGGCTGGACGAGGAGAACCGCTACCTCCGGGAGGAGATCGGAGGGCGGTACAACTTCGGGGAGATGGTGGGGCGCTCCGCGCAGATGCAGGAGGTCTTCGCCAGGGTGCAGAAGGTGGCGGCCAGCGACTCCTCGGTGCTGATCTACGGGGAGAGCGGGACGGGCAAGGAGCTGGTGGCCCGCGCAATCCACCAGCAGAGCGCTCGCAGGGATGGGCCCTTTGTGAAGGTGAACTGCGGGGCCCTGCCCAGGGAGCTGGTGGAGAGCGAGCTGTTCGGACACGAGAAGGGGGCGTTCACGGGGGCCGTCCGGCAGAAAAAAGGGAAGTTCGAGCTGGCCGTCGGGGGGACGATCTTTCTGGACGAGGTGGGGGATGTCCCGCTGGAGGTGCAGGTCAATCTCCTCAGAGTATTGCAGGAGAAGGAGTTCGACCGGGTGGGGGGAGAGAAGACGCTGACGGCGGACGTGCGGGTGGTGGCGGCGACCAACCGGCCCCTGAAGGAGATGGTGGCGCAGGGGACCTTCCGGGAGGACCTGTTCTACCGGCTGGAGGTCATCCCGATCCGGCTGCCCCCCCTGCGGGACCGGAAGGAGGACATCCCGCTCCTGGTGGAACACTTTTTGCATAAGAAATGTTCGGAGATGGGTCGTCCGCGCAAGCGCATCGCCCCGGAGGCGATGGAGGCGCTCACGGGCTATAGGTGGCCGGGCAACGTGCGGGAGCTGGAGAATGTGATCGAGCAGACGATCGTCCTGTCGGATGGGGAGGAGATCGGGGTGGGGGACCTGCCGCTGGCAGCGGAGGCGGAGCGGGAGGGGGTTGAACTCCCGGCGCTGCCGGAAGGGGAGATCCCGCTCAACCGGATGCTGGACGACCTGGAGCGGCAACTGGTCGAGCGGGCGATGGAGCGGGCCGGGGGGGTGAAGGCGCGGGCGGCGCAGATGCTGGGGATTAAGACGAGTGCGTTGTACTATAAGCTGGAGAAGTATGGATTATGAGATTTGTCGTTATTTTAATGATACTTGTCGCGCTTTTCGCGTCACAGGCGCGAGCTGATTCGGCGGAGATCGCCCGGCTGGAGGCGGAGCGGGGCCGGCTGGAGCGGGCGCGGGACTCCCTGCTCGTTCAGCGGGGTCGGCTGGCCGCGGAGGTGGACCGACTTTCGGCCCGGATCGACAGTCTCAGGGCGCCGGGCGGGGGGGAGTTCCGGGAGGCCCTCCGGCGCTCCCCGCGGCTGGTCGGACGCCTGGAGGGGCTGGACCGGGAGCTGGAGCGCGCAGGGGCGGACCTGGAGGGGGTCCGGGAGCGCCTGCGGGCGACCTACGACCGGGAGATCGAGGCGCTGGTCCGGCGGCTGGCGCAGGGCCCGGACGAGGCCCTGGTGCGCCAGCTTATGGCCTATGAGAAGGCGCGGGAGGCGCTCGGGCGCGGGGTGGTTTCGGAGGGGGCCGGGCCGGGCGCTGAGGCGCTGTCCATCCGGGAGGACGACGGGCCGGAGGAGGTCCGGCAGAAGGCGGATTTGCTGGAAGACATGGCCGGCCGGCTGCGGGCCGAGGCCGCGGCGGTGGCGCGCCAGGTGCGGCAGCTGGAGACGGAGCGCCGGCTGCGCGCCCGCGTGGCGGCGTTTGCCCGGGAGGTCAACCTGTTCGACGAACACCTGCCCGAGGGGCGGACGGTGTCCCCCTCGGAGGCGAAGGGGTCCTCTGACACGAGAGGGACCTCGTCCTCCGGCCCGGAAGGGGGCGCTCCTCCCCCCGGCGTGGCGCAGGCCCCCGGCTTCACGGGCTCCAAAGAGGAGGTGAGGGCAGGGGATGAGGCGACCTCTCGGGGGGCGCTGGTGGCCGGGAAGGAGGTCGCCCGCGAGGAGGGATTGTCCCTCGAAGAGCTTTCGGCGGAGGACCTGGTCGCGGAGATTCAGAGGCTGAAGGCGCGCCAGAAGGAGGCGCAAGAGCGGGAGCGGGCGCTCCGGGAGCGGGCCGGGGCGTTTCGGGAGCGGCTGCGGCGCATGCTGGAGGGGCAGGAGTGAGGGGCCGGGGGTGGGCGGCGGGCGTTGCGCTGCTGGGGCTGATCGGGCTGGCCCGGCCAGGCGGCGCAGCGGAGGTGCGCGCGGCGGTGGGGCTGGAGCGCGACGACAACCCTTTAGAGGAGGCGGCGGACGGGCGAGGGGGGTGGATCAGCCGGCTCTACGCCTCCGCGTCCGGGAATCCCCTGAACCGCCCCCGGTGTCGCGCAAAGGTCCAGTACCAGGGTGGGATAAAACATTTCTGGCTCGCGGAACAGGGGATCGGGGACGTGGTCACCAGCGACCTGGACGTGTCGGCTCAGGCGCGACTGACAGGACGGCTGGCGCTGTCCGGGCGGGGGGACCTGAAGGTCAAGGGCGTCCATCGGGTGCCGAGCGAGGAGGGCTACCTGCGGGGCGCTGCGGAGGGGGGCATCACGGGGCTGTTCGGGAAGGGGATCGCGGGCGGGGCGCACTATCTCCGGGGGGGGGACGACTCCAGGGCCGCGGCCCTGCCGGACGCCTCGCTGCACGAGGCGGGCGCGGAGGTGAGCTACAGCCGCTCGCGCCGGGTTCAGGGCCGCGCCGGGGTGGCGTGGCGGTGGCTGACCTACGGGCGTCCGGCGCTGCAGGAGACCCCGGAGGGCGGCGTGACGCCCACGGCGGCCGATCAGTCGGACCTGCTCCGGGAGGTCTCGGCAGGGGTGCAGATCTATCGCGGGATGCTGGTCCACGCCACCTACGCCTTCCTGCACAACCGGTCCAACAGCTTCGGCTACGGGTTCCGGGCGCACCGGTTCCACGCGCTGGTGACCCGGCACCTCGCGTATGAGGTGGACGGTCAGGTCTATCTGACGTTCCAGGTCCGCCGCTACGCCGATCCCCTGACGCCCCTGCCGGGGGGGCGGCCGGAGGCGGACGAGTACGAGCAGACCGTGACCGTGCTGAAGCTGTCGCGCCAGGTGACCTCCCGGTGCGGGGTATCCCTGCAGTACGGGCGCTTTCGCAACGGGGCGCGGGGGGGCGCGGGGTTTTACCGCAAGAACGTGTATGCCTTCCTCGTGGATGCTTCGTTGTAAGAGGAGGGAGTGTTGCTTGGATTTCGGGTCTGGTTTGGGGTTGCGCTGGTCGTTCTGAACATGCCGGCCTCCGCCGGGGAGGTCCGGGGGAGGGTGACCGACCGGGCGGACGGTTCGCCGCTGGCCGGGGTCAATCTGCGTCTGATGGGCGCCCGGCTGGGCGCGGTGTCGGATTCGGCGGGGGCTTACGCCATCCCGAACGTCCCGGCCGGGACCTACCGCCTGCAGGCCAGCATGATCGGCTACCGGACGGCCACGCTGGAGGGCCTGACGCTGCGCCCCGAGACCGTTCTCCGGCAGGACGTGGCCCTCCGGGGCGATGCCATCCCCCTGAGCGAAGTGGTGGTGACGCCCGGCCGCTTCTCGGTCATCCAGAGCGACCCGGCGGCCCTGCAGACCCTCTCCCGTGAGGAGGTCCGGGTGATGCCTCAGCTCGGAGAGGACATCTACCGGGCCATCGTGCGCCTGCCGGGGGTCTCGGGGAGCGACTATTCCGCCCGGTTTAACGTGCGAGGGGAGGACCACGGCCGCACCCTGGTCACGCTGGACGGGCTGGAGCTTTCCGAGCCTTTTCATCTGAAGGACATCTCCGGCGGCGCGCTGAGCGTCGTGGACGTGGAGGTCATCGGCGGCATCGACATGATGGCAGGGGGGTTCCCGGCGGAGTATGGGGACCGTCAGAGCGCGGTGATGGAGATGAGCAGCCGGAGGCCCAGGGAGGGCCGGCGGACCTCGGCGGGCCTGGGGCTGATGAACGCGCGGGTCCTGTCGGAGGGGGCAAATAGAGATTTCGGGTGGCTCGTCTCCGCGCGGCGGGGCTACATCGACCTGGTGCTCAAGTTGATCGGGGAGGAGGAGAACCTCTCGCCCGATTATTACGACCTGTTCGGCAAGCTGACCTTCGGGAGAAATTCCCGAAACCGATTCGCCGTGAGCGTGCTGGGGGCTTCCGACAACCTGCGATTTGCGGATAAGGAGAACGGTGACACGTTCAAAAGCCGGTACGGCAATGGCTACGGCTGGCTCAGGTGGGAGGCCACGCGGGGGGCGTGGCTGCACGGGCGCAGCCTGCTCTACGCGGGTCGCGTGACGGGTCGGCGGGAGGGGACCACGTTCGTGACCCGGACCGGGGCGGTAATGAGGTCGTGGAGGACGCGCGACGCACGAAGACCTTCGGCGTCAAGTCCGACTGGCACGCGGAGGCGGCCCGGCGGCATCTCCTGAGGGTGGGGTTCGAGGCGCGGGCGCTGCGGGCGGACTACGACTATTTCAGCCGGAACGAGGTGATGACGGTCTCCGGGGGCGTCCGGCGGACGCGCCACGACACCACGCGGGTGGTCCTGGATCCAGCAGGTTGGAAGACGGGGCTGTATGTGGGCGACAAGTGGCGGGTCGTCGGGCCTCTGACCGCGGACGTGGGCCTGCGGTATGACCGCCACTCCTGCACGGGCGAGGGGCTGCTCAGCCCGCGCGCCGGCCTGGCGCTGGCCGTCGGCTCCGAGGCTGTGGTGCGGGTGGCCTGGGGGCGCTACGCCCAGGCGCAGGGCATCGGGGAACTGGACGTGCAGGACGGGGCCACGGTGTTTCGCCGGGCCTCCGTCTCCACGCACTATGTGGCCGGGGTCGAGCGACGCCTGGGGCCGGGGTTCGACCTGCGCGTCGAGGGGTACTACAAGCGTCTCCGGCGCATCCGGGACCGGTTCGAGAACCTGGGGGGCGACGTGGAGTTCGTGCCTGAGATCGAGGAGGACAGGGTTCACCTGTTCCCGGAGACGGGGGTCGCTCGCGGGATGGAGTTCTTTCTCAAACGGGACGCGGGCGGCCGCCTGAGCTGGTGGGCCGCCTACGCCTACGCGACCAGCCGGGAGACCTTCGACGCGCTCCAGGGGCCCCCGGAGGTCCGGGGCCGCGCCTATCCCAGGCTGTTCGACCAGCCCCACACGTTCTCCGCCGACCTGGTCTACCGGCCCTCTCCGGTCTGGAGCCTCAGCGCGGCCTGGCAGGTGAGGTCAGGCTGGCCGTTCTCCCCTCTGAAGCTGGTGCAGGTGACGGCGCCCAACGGGTCCCGGTTCTACACCACGCAACGGTCCCCGGACTACGAGCGGTATCCCCCGTTTCACCGGCTGGATGTGAAGGCCAGCCGGCAGTTCACGTTCCGGCGGTGGCGTCTGAACACGGCCCTGGAGGTGGTCAACCTCTACAACCGGCGGAACGTCCGGCACTACGAGTACGACTTTTCCGTGAGCGGAGGGCAGGTCTTCACGAACCGGCGCGCCCAGGGCTGGCTGCCCATCCTGCCGTCTCTCACGGTGAGCGCGGAGTTTTAAAGGAGTTGATCCCATGTCTCTGAATACGCGCCAGATCGAACAGTTCCGGGAGGAGGGGTACACGGCCGTCGCCGGGTTTTTCACGCCGCGCGAGGTGGCGGCCATGCGGGCCGAGCTGGAGCGATTCAAACGGGAGGGGATGCTGCGCAACGTGGCGACGGACGGGGACGGCAAGACGCACTCCACCCAGGTCCAGAACCTCCAGATCTGCCCGATTGCCCCCAGGAGCGCCTTCTTCCGCGCCCTGCCGTTTCACCCGAAGGTCGTGGACGCGGTGCGCCGGCTGATCGGCGACCCGTTCGTGTTCTACCTGGACCAGATCTTCCTGAAGCCGGGCCGGCACGGGGGCGGCACGAACTGGCACCAGGACAACGCCTATTTCAGGATCAGCGATCCGACGAAGGGCACGGGGATGTGGACGGCCATCCACGAGGCGACCGTGGCCAACGGCACGCTGCACGTCATCCCGGGGAGCCACCGGGAAGCCTACCTGCACGAGCGCGACCCGCACAGCGATCATCACATCTTCTGCCACCCGCCGGAGGGGCGGGCCGCGCCGGTTGAGCTGCCGGCGGGCGGGGTCGCCTTCTTCAACTACGGGGTCGCGCACTGCACCCGCGCCAACCGGACGGACCGGGAGCGGGCGGGGCTGGCGCTCCACTTTCTGCGGACCGACTACATCCCGGCGGAGAAGCGGTTCCTCCGCGTGCACCTGACCGGCCCGGAGGCCAGCGGCGGGCTGAACGAATATGGCGTGAAGGTGGAGGGCACGTGGGGGCAGGAGGTGGAGGGGATGCTCAAAGGGGCTGAATAGGGGGTGTCGCTGTCCGTCTGAACTGTCAAAAACTTGAAAAAGACCCTCAGAAATCTGAGACTCACGAAGATTTCCGGGGGTCTTTTTTTGTCATAGGCTGAGAAAAAGAAGGATTTCACCGCAGAGATCACAGAGATCGCAGAAAAAAAAGGAAGTTGTAGCATCTGGCACAGGAGTTGCAATTAAGCCTTGTGCGCCTGTATAGGATGCCGACAGAATAACTCCTCAGAGAGGAAGAGGTATATTGTGAACATCAGGATAGCAATCTCCATCGGCCTGCTGGTCGGGTGTCTCGCCGGGCTGACCGGCGTGGCGGCAGGGGCGGAGAAGGCAGACAGCACGGCGGCGGAGGTCGTCCGGCTGGAGCATCAGCTCGCCTCCCTCCGGCGGGAGGGCCGGATGCTGCGCCGTGCAGCCGCGCTGATGTCTGAGGTGGCCCTGTTCGACGAGGGGGTGGTCCGGGGACGGTCGGTGTCGGCCGAATCTCTCCGGGGGCCGGGGGAGCCGATCGTGGTTCAGAGGCAGTTCTCGGTGGTCGCCG
>Ga0209399_10000518_pt1 | contig 23111 bp, 19 predicted proteins | sample OV2TP3_FD_184130 | JGI IMG/M metagenome (GOLD analysis project Ga0209399, IMG submission 184130) | Hot spring microbial communities from Beatty, Nevada to study Microbial Dark Matter (Phase II) - OV2 TP3 (SPAdes) (version 3) | ecosystem: Environmental > Aquatic > Thermal springs > Hot (42-90C) ... | reverse complement strand
CCACAAGGCCGACGGGCGACTCGCGAGAGTCGCCCCTACACCTGAACGATAAATCGCCTGATTTGGGCCATTTACGCCATTTCGTGATCTACTGAGATTACACAGATTTCGCAGAAGGGGTTTGAATCTGTGCAATCTGAGAAATCTGCGGATCCTTCTTCAGGTGCGCGAGGACCTTCTCGATCGGGCATTCGCAGGTCAGGCAGGCGTACGGAAACGCCCCCGTCTCCCGGAACGCCGCGCCGTTCCGGGTGTGAAAGTCCCCCTTTCGGTCCTCGAACTGCCCCCAGTGGCCCATCGTGTACCGGACCTCCAGGCTTGGACGGGCGCTCTGCATCCAGGGATCCGGGAAGAGCGCCTGAAACGGGGGCATCGAGTTCAGCCAGCTCCCGCAGCGGACCACCTCCACCTCAGGCCGCCGCGTCCGGGAGTCGCGCAGCAGCCGGAACAGGGAGGCCGCGAAGGGGACCCGCATGTCGCTCAGCGGCGACCTGGGCCGGTAGACATTGGCGATGTGAATGCTGAGCCGGTCAGGGCGATTGTAGTCGAAGGTCCAGCACTCGTAGGGCCGGTCCGGCCGCGAGCCCCCTCGCCCCTGGCCCCTCCCGAGACGCCCCTCCAGGCAGGGCCAGAGCAAGGCCAGCCCCTCCGCCTCGAACGACGCCGAGGATGGGTCGTCCCGATGCCGGTCATAAATCTCCTTCAGCCGGGCCAGGACCTCCCCCCACTCCGGCCCCACCTCCCCGTGCGCCGGGTGGTTTTGCCCGTCGTAGAGCGAGGTATTCCGGTAGATGTTCACCCGCGTGTTGACCGCTCTGGCGAAATCCGCCTCCCCCTCGTGAAGGACCTTATGCACGTACCAGAGGCTGAGCTTCGTGAACTCCGTCACGTAGCGGACGCGTACCGGATCGAGCGGCATCCTCTCTCCTCGCGCTAAAGGTTCAGATAGGCCGGGAGCCTGGTCTTCTTGTCTACAATCGCCGACTGGACCTGGGCCACGGTCAGGCCGGTCGCGTCCCTTAAATCGGCGCCCAGGAGGTTGGCCCTCATGAGGTAGACTCTCCGCAGATTGACCCCGGAGAGATTGGCCCCCTCCAGGTTGGTCCCGGAGAGACTGGCCCTCGCCAGATTGGCCGTGGAGAGGTCCGCGCCCTCCAGATTGGCCCCCTTCAGGTTGGCCTCCTGAAGATTCGCCCCCTTCAGGCTGGCCTCAAAGAGGTTGGCCTTTGCCAGGTTGGTCCCCACGAGAACCGCCCTCGCGAGGTTGGCCCTCACCAGGATGGCCTCCCCCAGGTCGGCCCCGGAGAGATCGACCCCCTCCAGGCCGGCCCCCCAGAGCTTGGCCAGCGCGAGAGAGGCCCTCTTCCCTTTTTTGCCTTTGGACTCCACCCACTCCCGGTGCCTTTCAAGAATCTCTTTCAGCTGTTCCGGGGGAATCCCTCTATGACCGGTCATATTCCCACCTCCTTCCCTCCATCCAGGCGCGGGTGAAGATCGGCAGGCTGTGAATAGGAGTGGCCCAGGCGGCTCGCCTGGGCATGCACAGGCCAGCGGCCTGTGCCACTATAGAACATGCCAAACCTTGTTCAATCCTCGTCGCGCGGGACCGACCGCCGTACGCGCTTGGTCTGGCCCCGGCGCCTCTTCTCCTCCAGCCGCCGCAGCTTCGACGCCTGCGTGGGCCTTGTGGCGCGTCGGGGCCTGGGCTTGACGGCAGCCCTGCGCACCCACTCGACGAGTCTTTCCAGCGCATCCTGCCGGTTCCGCTCCTGCGTTCGGAACCGGCGGGAGGTGATGATCAGAACCCCGTCTTCGGTCATTCGCCTTCCCGCCAGGGAAAGCAGGCGCTCGCGAACCTCCTCGGGCAGAGAGGGCGACCGGGCGGCGTCGAAGCGGAGCTGGACCGCCGTGGCGACCTTATTCACGTTTTGGCCGCCCGGCCCCGAGGCGCGTATGAACTCCTCCTGGAGCTCGCTCTCGTGAACGGCGATGGAAGGGGTAATCTGGATCATGTCCCTGTGAGGGCCTGTCAAAGATAAAAAGGAGGAAGCGAGACCGACTCGCTTCCTCCTGATCATGGTGGGCTATGCAGGACTCGAACCTGCGGCCTTTGGCTCCGGAGGCCAACGCTCTATCCAACTGAGCTAATAGCCCATCCCACTACCGCAGCTTCTTCTTGTGCCTGTCTCTCCGCCGCCGCTTCTTGCGCTTGTGGGTCGCAATCTTCTGACGCTTCCGCTTCTTTCCGCTCGGCACCCGATCACCTCCTCGCCTGCCGGGGCATACCGCCATACCCCCTTATTTTCTCTTTTCGATCTGGGACCTCAATTCCCGCGAAGGCTTGAACACCGGAACAGGACGGGAGGGGATGCTGACGACCTCGCCCGTCTTGGGGTTCCGCCCTGTGCGGGGCGCCCGGCGCACCACCTTGAACGTCCCGAACCCTCGAATCTCGATGTGATGGTCGTCGCTCAACGCCTCCGCAACTGTCGTGAGAAACCCCTCCACGATCGCCGCGGTGTCCGTCTTCGTCAGGCCCGTCGCGCCGGCGATCCGGTCCACGATGTCGGCTTTGGTCACGTTCCCCCCCGGTCGTCAGAATCCCTGGATAGAATAGCGCGCGGAAATGCGCTGGATAAAAAACGAAGACAGTTCAGAGTCCAGCCGCTTCAAAAGGGCCTCCCACCGCCCCGGCCCGCCCTCCTTGACCGTGTCGGGACGCCGCCCCAGGCCGCTCATCTCGCCCGCCGTGGCGACGGCGTCCTCATAATTGCCGAGCAGGTCCACCAGCCCCTGGGCCTTTGCCTGTCGCCCGGTGAAGATCCGCCCGTCGGCCAGCTTCAGGACCGCCTCCCGGCTCAACCGCCGGCCCGCCGCCACGGCCTCCACAAACTGCTCAAACGTGTCGTCCGTCACCCCCTGAAGCATCTCGCGCTCTTCGGGGAGCATGGGACGGAGGGGCGAACCCACATCCTTGTACTTGCCGCTTTTGATAACGTAAAAATTCAGCCCCAGCCTGTGAAGCAGCCCTTCGAAGTTGAAGAGTTCGAGGACGACGCCGATGCTCCCGGTGAGCGTCCCCGGGTTGGCGACGATGGTATCCGCGGCCACGGCCACGTAATACCCCCCCGACGCGGCCACGCTGCCGAGGGACGCCACGACCCGCTTGCCCTCCTGGCGCAACCTCAGGATCTCCGCATAGATCTCCTGGGTGGCCCCCACCTCTCCGCCCGGGCTGTTCACCCGGATGACCAGGGCCGGGATCGACCGGTCCCTGCCGTAGTGTTTGAGCTGCCGCACCACCGAGGAGGAGGAGCGGATCGGGCCTTCAATCTCCACCAGCCCGACCTTGCGGAACGGCCCCACGCCCGAAAACCCGCCTCCGCCCCCTGACCGCCCTGCAACCCACACGAACAGGGTTAACAGGGCCCCAACCGAGATCACGCCCCACACAACCCATCTGCCTCGACGGGTCATAGACGCCTCAATGGCCGTGGATCGAACAGGGTCTAAGTATACACAAATGAAAATGCCTTGTCAAGGACTCTCCACGGAGCGGACGAAGCCCCGGCCCCCCTGCAGGACGAACACCTCCTCCAGCGAGGAGAAGTCGACGCCCGGTTTTAAGACCACCTCCTGGAACAGCCCCGTCTGGTCCTGCCCCACCTCTTCGACGGTTCCGATCAGGAGACCTTCCGGAAAGATCCCCCCGACCCCGGACGACACCACCACGTCGCCTACCTCGACGGCGCTGCGCAACGGCACATCCTGAAGATAGAACTTCCCATCCTCGCATCGCACGATCCCCTGCGCCCGCTCGGGGCGCTGCACCACCGCGCTCACCCGGCAGTTCCGGTCCTGGAGGAGTTGCACCACCGAGGATTCGGAGGAGGCCGTGAGCACCTTGCCCACGAGCCCGTCCGAGTTCACCACCGCCATCCGGTCCTCCACCCCCTCCCTCCGCCCGACATTGATGAGGATCGTGTTCGCAAGTCTGCCCGGATCGCGGGCGACCACCTCCGCCGGGATGTAGGGATACGACACCCTGGTCTTGAAGTTCAACAGGCCCCGGAGCCGGAGGTTTTCGAGGCGCTCCTCCCGGAGTTTCACCAGCTCCAGCGAAAGCCGGAGGTTCTGCTCCCTCAGCATGCGGTTCTCGCTCCGCACGTTGAACAGATCGATCAGCCAGGAGAACATCCAGTGCCCGGCCTGTATGGTCGAGGACGAGACCGCCCGCGCCAGGGTCAGCTTGTCCTCCGGGCTCATGGCCATCAGCCCGAACGAGAGGACCACCGCGGACGCAAAGGACACGTAGGCCCTGTGCGTCTGGATGAAAGTTTTGAGCCAGTACATACGTTTAAATCATCATCTTCTGAAAGAACGGGATGTTCTCCAGCACCTTCCCGGTCCCCCGCACCACGCACGTCAGGGGGTCCTCCGCCGAGATCACCGGCAGGCTGGTCTCCTCCATCAGCCGTCGATCCAGCCCCCGCAGCAGCGCCCCCCCGCCGCTCAGGATGATCCCCCGGTCCAGGATGTCGGCAGCCAGTTCGGGCGGCGTCTGCTCCAGCGACTGCCGGACGCCCCCGATGATGCTGTTGATCGGGTCGTTCAGCGCCTCCCGGATGTCCGAGGAGTCCACGATGATCGTCTTCGGGATGGACGCCACGAGGTCCAGCCCCTTCACGGGGAACTGCATCTCCTCGTCGAGCGGCCCCGCCGACCCGATCGTGCACTTGATCTGCTCCGAGGTCCGATGCCCCACGAGCAGGCTGTACTTCCGCTTCATGAACTGGACGATGGACTCGTCCATCTCGTCCCCGCCCACCTTGAGCGACTTGGACGTCACGATCCCCGACAGGGCGATCACCGCGATCTCCGTCGTCCCCCCCCCGATGTCGATCACCATCGACCCCACGGCCTCCCCCACGGGCAGGTCGATCCCGATGGCCGCGGCCATCGGCTCCGCGATCAGGTAGACCTCCCGCGCGCCCGCCCGCTCCGCCGACTCGCGCACCGCGCGCTTCTCCACCTCGGTCACCCCCGACGGCACGCCGATCACGATGCGCGGACGCACGAACGGCCGGTTGCGCTGCGCCCGCTTGATGAAGAACCGGAGCAGCTCCTCCGTCATCTCAAAGTCCGCGATCACCCCGTCCCGCAGCGGACGGATCGTCTCGATGTGCGGGTTCTCCCGGCCCATCATCTCCTTGGCCGCCTGCCCGAACGCCAGCGGCTTCCGGGTCATCTTGTCGAGCGCGACGATGGACGGGGCGTTTTCGACGATCCCCCGGCCCTTCACGTAGACCAGCGTGTTGGCCGTCCCCAGGTCGATGCCGATGTCGTTAGAGAATATACCTGAAAATGAAAATGCCATAATGTGTCTCTCTTCAAAGAAATTTTACCGCATCAGTGTAGAAAATGCCGCGTCCCGGTGAAGACCATGGCCACCCCCAGCCGGTCCGCCGTCGCGATGACCGCCGCGTCTCCCCCTCCGGGCCCGGTCATCACCGACCCGCCCGGCTGCACGATGAAGCGAAGGCCGAGGCCGTGGGCGATCGTCACCGTGTCGTCGAACGGGAAGAGGGCGTCGGACGCCAGGACCGCCTCCGAGAGCTGCTGGCGCGCGTAAGCCTCGAAGTCCCCCGCGCCCAGCTCCGCGAACTCGCACTCGAAGTTCTCCCGCGCCTTCGCGATCGCCAGCTTCCGCAGGGAGTCCACCCGGTTGGGCTGCCCCGCCCCCATGCCGATCACCTCGTAACGCCCCGGCGCATACTCCCGCGCCAGGACGACGGCGTTCGACCTGGTGTGCTTGGCCGCCTTCATCGCAAACTCGCCCAGCCCCCGCTTCGACTCGGGGAACGGCGTCCGCGTCACGACCTCCCACCGCTCGCATAGCGCGTCGTCCCGCGTCTGCTCCAGGACGCCCCCCGACACCTGCCGGTAGAGCAGCGGCTCCGGCCCCTCCGCGTCGAAAGGCCCGACCTCCAGCAGCCGGAGGTCCCGGCTCTTCCGGCGCAGCAGGTCGAGCGCGTCCGGGTCGAACCCGGGCGCGATCACGATCTCGACAAAACGCCTCCGCTCCCCCTCGATCAGGGGGGACCGGTAGCTCGTCCGCAGAAACTCCGCCGCGCCCCGGTCCATCCGCCGCGAGACCGCGATCACGGACCCCATCGCGCTCTCCCGGTCCCCGTTCCACGCCCGCGCCAGCGCCGTGGCCAGGTCCGGCCCTGTGGCGAGCCCGCAGGGGTTGCCGTGCTTGATCACGACCGCCGCCGGCCCGCCCGCCAGATCGCGAACGGCCTCGACCGCCGCGTGGGCGTCCAGATAGTTGTTATAAGACATCTCCCGGCCGTGGAGCTGGGCCGCCCCGGCCAGGCCCTCCCCCTCTCTTCTCCGGTAGAGGGTCGCCCGCTGGTGCCCGTTCTCCCCGTAGCGCAGGGTCACACCCTGCCCGTAACGCAGCCGCAGGACCTTCTCCCCGGCCAGCCGCTCGCTCAGGAACCGGTCTATGGCCGAGTCGTAGTCCGCCGTGTGCCGGAACGCCTTCACGGCCAGCCGCTCCCGCGTGGCCTGCGACACGCCCCCCCCCTCCACCTCCTCCGCCACCTGCTCATAGTCGTCGGGGTCCACCACCACGGCCACGAACCGGAAGTTCTTGGCCGCGCTCCGGATCATGGCCGGCCCGCCGATGTCGATGTTCTCCACGGCCTCTTCGAGGGGCACGCCCTCCCGCGCCACCGTGGCCTCGAACGGATAGAGATTGACGGCCACCAGGTCGATCATCCCGACCCCGTTCCGCTCCGCCTCCGCCAGATGGGTCGGGTCGTCCCGCAGCGCCAGCAGCCCCCCGTGCACCTTCGGGTGGAGCGTCTTCACCCGCCCCCCCATCATCTCCGGGAACCCCGTCACCTCCGCCACCTCGGTCACGGCCACCCCCCCCTCCCGGATCGCCCGCGCCGTCCCCCCTGTGGAGATGATCTCAACGCCCGCCTTCGACAGACGCCGGGCGAAGGCTACGACCCCTCGCCTGTTCGACACGCTGATCAGCGCCCGCTTGGCCGCCCCCATAGTTAAACTAGTCCTTCATGATTGTCAGTAATGATAACGGCATGCCAGAATTCTAATCTTCTTCTCCTGGACTTCATAGACCAGCCTGTGCTCCCCATCTATCCTGCGCGACCAGCAGCCGGCCAACTCGTGCCGGAGGGGCTCCGGCTTACCCGTCCCTCTGAAAGGGTCGCGCTGTATCTCCAGGATAAGCTTAACGATCCGAAGCGCCGTCTTTCGGTCCTGCTGAACCCAAAAGGCCAGATCCTCAAAGGCCGCCGGGTCAAATTCCAAGCTTTTCAAGCGCCTTCTCCAGCGGTATGCCTCTCTTTCGACCTTTGGCTTCCACCAGACGTCGCTTCATGGCCTCACTTTTGAGCAGATGGGTCGTCTCCAGTTCGGAGGCGATCTCACGCCACAGCTTGATTGGGACGATGACCCCTTTGAGAGCGCCCTGTTTATCTGAGATGTATTGCACATCGAGTCTGGACATAGGCTCAACCCTCTGAACGCTAAACCAGCCCCTCTTTTTTGAGCATGTCGATGGACCTCTCAAACGCCCGCACGGTCTGCTCGATGTCCTCCTCCGTATGCACCGAAGAGAGCAGCCCCTTCAGGCCGTGCACGTCCACGCCGTTCAGCGTCATGGCCGACCGGAACTTCCGGGTCAGCTCCGGGTGGCCCCCCTTCAGGCGCTTATAATCGAACCGCCCCGCCGTCACCTCCTCAGCCGCCTGAGGCCCTCCGCAGCCGGGCAGGATGTAGAACTCCGAGAACGACCCGTAGGCGCACCAGGGGAGCCTGCGGGCCTCGATGGCATCGTTCAGCCGCCGCCGCAGCGATGCCGCCGCCCGGTTGGCCTTGCCGATCTCCTCGCCCGAGGCCACAGCCCGGAGCGTGGCCACCCCCGCCGCCGCCGAGACCGGGTTGGCGTTGAACGTCCCCGGATGGATGAACCGCCGCCTCCCGTCCCCCCTGTCCTCCAGCAACTCCATGATGTCCGCACGCCCGGCCACGCACCCGCCCGGCATCCCCCCCGCCAGGATCTTTGCCAGCGTCGTGATGTCCGGCTTCACGCCATAATGCTCCTGCGCCCCGCCCGGCGCGCACCGGAACCCGGTGATCACCTCGTCGAAGTGGAGCAACACGCCGTGTTTCGACGTGACCTCCCGCAACTCCCTCAGGAACCCCGGCCGCGTCGGGATGGCCCCGAAGCCCGCGCCCGTCGGCTCGATCACGACCAGGGCGACATCCTTATCCTTCGACAAAATCTCGTCCAGCCGGCCCGCGTCGTTGGGCGGGCAGAGGATCACGCTGTCGTGGACCTCCTTCAGCACGCCCGGCGCCAGCGCGTCGTACGGAGGCTGCACCCCCACGAAGGCGTTGTCGTGCCAGCCGTGGAAGTGCCCCTCGAACTTCACGATCTTTCGCCTGCCCGTGAACGCCCGGCAGAGGCGGAAGGCCATCAGCGTGGCCTCCGTGCCGGACGCCGTGAACCGGACCCGCTCCGCCGACGGGACCAAGTCGATCACGAGCTGCCCCCACGCCACCTCCAGCTCGTGGCAGGCCCCGTAGTGCGTCCCCAGGGCCACCTGCTCGGCCACCGCCCTCACCAGCGTCGGGTGCGCGTGCCCCAGCAGGAGCGCCCCGTGCCCCATCGTGTAGTCGACGTACTCCCGCCCGTCCACGTCCCACTTGCGCGCCCCCTGCGCCCGCCGGACATAGATCGGAAACGGCCTGTGGAGCCGGTTTTCGTGCGTTACCCCGTTGGGAAAGACCCTCAGCGCCCGCTCGTAGAGCCGCGCCGCCTCCGGGAACGTCTCCCCCCACACGTCGTCGATGCGATAGTCGCGTTCGGACATCTTCACCTTCCAATTATAGGACCTTTTCCCGCCAAGTCAACGCCCATTTACACCGCCGCCGGCTGGGCCTTCCCGGCCATCTCCGCCAGGAACCGCTCGGCCTCAATGGCCGCCGCAGCGCCCGTCCCCGCCGCCGTGATCGCCTGCCGGTACACGTGGTCCTGCACGTCCCCGGCGGCGAACACCCCCTCCACGTTGGTGTGCTGCCGCTTGTCCGTGATCAGATAGCCCTTCTCGTCCATCCGCAGCTTCCCCTCGAACAGCCCCGTGTTGGGGATGTGCCCCACGAAGATGAAGACCCCGTCCGTCCTGAACTCCCGCTCCTCCCCGGTCTTCACGTTCTTGAGCCTCACCCCGTAGACCCCCTTGTCGTTCCCCAGGACCTCCGTCACCACCGTGTCCCAGATGAACTTCATCTTCGGGTTGTCGAACGCCCGCGCCTGGATGGAGGGATTCGCCCGCAGCCGGTCGCGCCGGTGGACGATCGTCACCGTCGTGGCGAAGCGCGTCAGGAACAGCCCCTCCTCCACCGCCGCGTCCCCCCCGCCCACGACGATGACCTCCTTGCCCTTGAAGAAGAACCCGTCGCACGTCGCGCAGTAGGAGACCCCCTTGCCCACGTAGTCCAGCTCTCCCGGCACCTCCAGCTTGCGCGGCGACGACCCCGTGGCCACGACCACGCTCTGCGCCTCGATCTCCGACCCGTAGGTCCTGACCCGGAACGGCCGCCGCGAGAAGTCCACCTCCGTCACATAGCCCATCTCGACCTGGGCCCCGAACCGTTTGGCCTGCTCCTGCATGTCCTGGATCAGGTTCCCCGCGTGCCCGTCCTTGAACCCCGGGTAATTCTCGATATCCAGCGTCAGCGAGAGCTGTCCCCCGATCTCGTTGCCCGTGAGGACCAGGGTGTTCAGCTGCGCCCGCGCCGCGTAGAGCGCGGCGGCCAGGCCCGCCGGCCCCGACCCGATGATCAGCACGTCCCGCCGGTCCACCTTCCCCTTTCCATCCCCGCTGCTGTCTCCGTTCATGCCGAAAATCCTCTCCAGTTCTCCTGAGTAAGCCAGCTCCGCCAGGGCGTCGTCGTCCCCGACGTAGGCCCCGTCGATGAACACCTGGGGCACGTCCCACCGCCCCCCCGTCAGCCTGGCGATCTCCTCCCGCATCTCCTCCCGGCCCACGATGTTCACCTCTTCATATTCTGTGATCCCCTTGCTCTCCAGAATCGCCTTTGCCCGGTCACAATAAGCACAGGGGTCTGTCGTGTAGATCTTCAGATGCGACATGCAGGTCATTCCCTCATATTGAGCCTTGATATAAGTTGAGCATTAATATTACCAAAATCTTCTCTCACTGTCAATTACATAATTCCGGCCCCCTCTCCCTTTTTCCCCTTGACTTCTGTCCCTCGCGTGCGTACACTGCCCCGCGCAGGGGGGTTTAAACCTGACCCACGTGGCCTGTCAGCGCCACACAATATAGGAGGAATTCACCGTGAAAAACGTGATCCATCTCACGCTCGGGGTCCTGCTGGTCGCTCTGGTGTGGTCCCTTGCCCCTGAGACAGCATCCGCGCAGGACATGGTAGCCGTGGCGCCGACGATGTGCAAGGTGCTGCTGGAAAACGACAAAGTGCGGGTGATTGAAGTCAACGTCAAGCCCGGCGAGAAGATCCCGATGCACTCCCACCAGGCCAACCTCGTCTATGCTTTAAGCACGGCCAAGGTGAAACACACCTACCCGGACGGCAAGTCCGACGAGCGCGAGATCACAGCCGGCGTGGCGGTCTGGAGCGACCCCGTGACGCACGCCTCGGAGAACACAGGGACCACAGATACCCGCGTCCTGGTCATCGAACTGAAAAAGCCTCAGAAGATGCAGAAGAAGATGGAAGAATCGCAGAAAATGGAGAAGAAGTGAAAGGGGAATATCCCGTGGGCGAAGACATCACCGATCAGGTGCGCGAGGCGTTGCAGAACATCCTGGCGCAGGGCAGCGGGCGCGTGGGCGTGGCGGCGCAGGACCTCCGCACCGGGCGGGAGATCACCTGGCGCGCGGACGAGTCGTTCCCCACGGCCAGCATGATCAAGATGGCCGTCCTCGTCGAGCTGGAGCGCCAGGTCCTGGCCGGGGAGCAGTCCTGGGAGGCGTCGCTGCGTCTCACGCCGGAAGTCAAGGTGGGCGGCAGCAGCCTGTTGCGCCGCATGAGCGACGGCCTCCTCCTGCCCGTCTATGACCTGGCCTACCTGATGATGACGGTCAGCGACAACACCGCGACCAACATGCTGATCGACCTCGTCGGCCTCGACCGGGTGAACCGGACGATGACCGACCACGGCCTGAGCGCTATCCGGCTGAACAACAAGATCGACTTCAGCCGGCTCTGGACGGACCCGAACGACTTCGGCGTGGGCGCCCCCCGCGCCTTCTGCCGGCTCATGGCGGACATCCTGGAGGCCCGCATTCTCACCCCGGAGGCCTGCCGCCACATGCTCAAATTTATGGACGGCGTCGGCGCGGGCGAGCGCCTGGCCCGCTACCTCCCCTACAACCCCTATGCCGCGCAGCAGCGGGAGCGCGGGGCGTCCCCTCAGGAGACCGGCCCCATCCTCCACTTCGCGGGCAAGACCGGCGGCCTCACCGGCGTGCGCACGCACACCGCCGCCCTCTGGAGCGAGGAGGTCCCGCTGCGCCTGGCCTTCAGCGTCATGATCGCCGATTCCACCGACCGGACCTGGTCCGTGGACATGGATGCCCTCCTGACCATCGCCCGAATCGGCAAGCTGGTGTATGACACCTTCACGTGAAACGGAAAACGTGAAGCCCCCCTTCCACCCCCTGCCCCCCTCCCTCCCCCCACAAGTGGGGGAGGGAGGGGGAAACAAGGGCTTTGCCGCCTGGGATGGGGGAGGGCTGGGGGCCGTTTGACGTTTGACGTTTGACGTTTGACGTTTGACTTAAAGAGGTCCTTCCATGAACCTTTCAGGCCGCACGGCCCTGGTCACCGGGGCCTCCATGGGCATCGGTCGCGCGGCCGCCCTCGCCCTGGCCGGGGCCGGCGCCGACGTGGCCGTCAACTACCGCTCCCACGCCGACCTGGCCGATCAGGTCGTCGCCGAGGCCCGCCGGATGGGCCGCCGGGCCCTCCTCCTCCAGGCCGACGTCTCCGACCAGGTCGCCGTCGAGGCGATGGTCGCCCGCGCCGCTCAGGAGTTCGGCCATCTCGACATCTTCGTCTCCAACGCCGTGTACAGCGACCGGCAGCGCTTCACCGAGGCAGACATGGCCGGCTTCCGCCGCACCCTCGACGTGTCCATGTGGGGGGCCTTCTACGGCGTCCGGGCCTCCGCGCAGCAGATGATCCAGCAGGGCAAGGGAGGCTGCATCGTCGTCGTCTCCTCCCCCCACGCCGTGGTCCCCTTCCCCACAGCCATGGCCTACAACATGGCCAAGGCCGCCATCGACCACATGGCCCGCACCGCCGCCGTGGAGCTCCTGCGCCACCGCATCCGCGTGAACATCGTCCACCCCGGCTGGATCGACACCCCCGGCGAGCGCAAATTCTTCAGCGATGAGGACATTCAAAAGGCCGCCCCCGGCCTCCCCTGGGGCCGGCTGGGCCGCCCCGACGAGATCGCGAAGGGCATCGTCTTCCTGGCCTCCGACGACGCCGACTACATGACCGGCTCCACCCTCACCATGGACGGCGGCATCCAGCTCCCCTGGTGGTCGCGAAGGGATGAGGGGAACATCTAAAATCTTGTGCATGAAACGATGTCACCTGGCGCACAGGCCCTCTCCCCGCCTCGCTGACGCTCGGCTTCCCCTCTCCCACGTGTGGGAGAGGGGTGGCAGGCGCAGCCTGACGGGGTGAGGGTCTGCCTTTTGCCTTCCGCCCCTTCGACGCTGCTCAGGGCATGCTTTCGCCTTATGGCCCTCACCCCCCGCTCCCTCCTCTTAGGCGTGGCCACCGGCGCCCTCCTGAACATCTACGGCGACTACGCCGGCATGGTCCTCGGCTCCGCCTCCCTGGTCAAGGAGCAGCTCCCCATGTCCGTCCTGCTCCCCTTCGTGGGCTGGCTCGGACTCAACCTCCTCCTCCGCCTCGTCTCCCCCCGCTTCTCCCTGACCGGCGGAGAACTCCTGGTCATCTACAGCCTGTCCTGGATCGTCGGGACCCTCCCGGCCAGCGGCTGGACCGCCTACTGGGGCGGGATCGTCAGCGCCCCCGCCTATTACGCCACCCCCGAAAAGCGCTGGGAGGAACTCCTCTTTGACGTCCTCCCCTGGTGGGCCCTGCCCCGGACCTCCGGGGACGTCATCCGAACCTTTTACGAAGGCCTGCCCCCGCGAGGCGCGATCCCCTGGGCCGGCTGGGCCGTCTGCCTCTACTGGTGGTTCAGCGTCTCCATCGCCCTCGTCATCGCCGGCCTCTGCCTCTCCATCCTCTTTCAGAGACAGTGGGAGGACGCCGAGCGCCTCACCTTCCCCCTGGCCGCCTTCCCCGTGGCCCTCACTGAGGGGTTCGACCGGGAGGGGCGCATCCCCGCCCTTTTCCAGGACCGGGTCTTCTGGGCCGGGTTCCTAACCGTGTTCGGGGTGTTCGCCTGGAACATCCTCGGCTACTTCTCCCCCCAGTTCCCCCGCATCACCGTCTACGACGGCTACCTGACCAAAGAGGTCCGGCTCGCCCACCACTTCCCCTCCCTCTACCTCCGCATCCTCCCGCCCGTGATCGGCCTCACCTACCTCTGCAACCTGGAGATCCTCCTCAGCCTCTGGGCCTTCCGGCTCGTCGCCATCCTCAAGGAGGGGCTGATGGCCCGCGTCGGCTTTGCCGTGGGCCAGGCCGGGCAGCAGGCGGACGCCGCGGAGGTCCTCACCCTGGAGTCCCACGGCGCCCTCGTCTTCCTGGCCCTCTGGTCCGTCTACATCGCCCGCCGCCACCTTCGCCGGGTGTGGCGGGCCGTCCGCGCGGGACCCCGGTCTCCCGAGGACGACGGCCTGATCCCCTACCGCTTCGCCCTGTTAGGCCTGGTCGCGGCCACCCTCTACGTGGTCGGGTGGTTCACGGCCCTGGGCCTCTCGCTCCCCCTGACCCTGCTCCACGTGGCCCTGATCTACGTCGCCTACTTCACCGTGGCCAAGTTCACCGCGGCCAGCGGGTTCTCCTACCTCTTTCCCGTGGGCGGCAAGGGAGGCGGAGTCCTCCAGAGCCTGACCGGCGCCGCGCAACTGAGCCGCCAGGACCTCGTGGCCCTCGGCCTGATCAACTCCGGCGCCTGCTTCGGGGACAGCCGAATCCCGGCCTGGCCCGCCCTGCCCCACCACCTGAAGCTGTTCGGGGAGGCGCGGACGCGCCGGGCGTGGGTCTTCTGGGCCGTCCTCCTGACCTTTGCGTCCGGGTTCTTCGCCTCCTTCCTCTTCACGATCTACCTCGGCTACACCCACGCGGCCCAGAACCTGGGCCTCACCGGCTTCCGGGGGGGCAACGTGGCCGCGTACGACCGGATGGTCTCCGCCATCGTGGGGTCCGACAGGACCGTCTTCGACCCCGCCCGGCTCGCGGTCTGGGCCCTGGGCGGCGCGGAGGCCGGGGCCCTCACCCTCCTGCGCAGCCGGTTCCCCTGGTGGCCCCTGCACCCCCTCGGCCTGGCCTTCCAGACCACCACCGGCCCCCGCGTCTACGCCTTCAGCATGGCCCTGACCTGGGCGGCCAAGCTCCTGATCCTCCGGTTCGGCGGCATCCGCCTCTACCAGCGCGGCCAGCCCTTCTTCTTCGGCCTGGTCGTCGGCTACGTCGCCGGCGTGGGCCTCTCCTCCCTCGTGGACGCCGTCTATTTCCCCGGAGAGGGGCACTTCACGCACGACTGGTAAAAAAAGAAGGACCACAGACCACAGACCACAGGACCACTGACCCGAGGTCTTGTGGTCTTGTGGTCCGTAGTCCTGTGGTCCATGCACGGGGATGAATCCCCGCGCTTTATCTCGTAATCGGCAGTCTGATCCTGAACGTCGTCCCTTTCCCAACGGCGCTGTCCACCTCGATCGTCCCCCCGTGCTTCTCCACGATCTGATGGCAGATATACAGCCCCAATCCCGTCCCCTTCCCCGGCGGCTTCGTCGTGAAAAACGGCTTGAAAATGTCCCGACGGACCTCTTCAGACATCCCAGGTCCCGTGTCTGCACACTCAAATACCACCCAGGCCACCCCTCCTCCCCCATCTCGTGATTCGTGATTCGTGATTCGTGATTCGTCAGAGGCTTTTTCACGATCCACGATCCACGATCCACGATCCACGCCATACGTCTTCAACACGATCTTCCCCTTCCCGTCCAGCGCATCTATGGCGTTCTGGATGATGTTCAGGCAGACCTGCCCCAACTGCGCGAAGTTCCCCGCAATCTGCGGCAACCCCTCCTGATACGCCTCCTCCACGTTCACCTCATACCGCTTATACTTGTTATACAAAACCCTCAGCGCGTCCCTGGCCACCACGTCCAGCTTGACCGGCTCCGTGTAATCATTGGTCTGTCTCGACAGGTCCAGCAGGCTGGCCACGATGTCCTTGATCCGGCCCATCTCCTTCCTCGAAAACGCCAGATGACCCAATATGGCCTCCCGATCCTGCTGGAACTCCTCGATGCTGTCCTCCTGGATCATCTCCTGCACGGACTGCACCAGGCTTGACGCCGCCCCCAGCGGGTTGTTCAACTCGTGCGCCACGCCGGCCACCAGCGTGCCGATGGCCGCCATGCTCTCCGAGCGCACCAGCATCTCCTGCGCCTGCTCCTTCTCCTCAAGGGTCTTCTCCAGCGCCCGGTTCTTCTCCTCCAGCCGCTGAAAGTCCAGATACCGCGCATATCCTAAAGCCATCACCCGCGCGAACTCCTCCACCAGGGCCACGTCCTCCTCCCGGAACCCCCCCGGCCTGCGCGTGCTCAGCGACAGGGTCCCGTAGGCAAACGGCGCGTCCACCAGCGCCGTCGGGCGTCCGGCCTCCCCCGCGATCCCCAGCAGCTTCCGCGTCTCGAAGTGCCTCGCCGCCACTCCGTCATCCACCTGCCTCACCACCGGCTTCCCCCCTTTCCAGATCGCCCGGAACGCCTCCGAAACCTTCGAGACAGGCTCCTCCGACTGACCTGACCACCCCTCCTTCGTGGCCCCGTACTGCCTCCTGACCCCGGCCTCCTCGTCCACGATGTTGATCACGCACAGGTCGAACTCCACCCCTGCCCCGGCCAGCTCCCTGAGCATCTCCGCCACCACGTCCTTCAGGTCCTCCGCCTGCTTCATGGCCGTGACCTCTGCCCGCACCCGCTCCACGGCCCGCTCCTGCATCAGCCCCCGGTTGAGCGCAAAGAGTTCCTTGTTTCCTGCCGACAGCGCGAGGTTCGACTCCCGCAGCCGCCGGTCTCGCCGGACCACACGGGCCGTCTGAAGGCCGACAGCGCTGAGCAACACGGCCATCAGGCCGATGAACCAGGGCTGCCTCCAGACCGGCGGGACCACGGTGAACCGGATCGCCGCTGGCGTAGGGTCCACATTGAAGTCCCGGTCCCTCGCCCGCACCTCGAAGGTATGCGCCCCGCTGCTCAGGGCCAGAAAGACCTTATTCTTCTCCGCTGAGAAGGGGGACCACTCCCCTCTGTCCATCCGGTAAGAATACTGGACCTCCTCATCCGGCGTAGCCTTCCAGGGAGAAGCGCCCTTCCAGGCCAGGACTGTGTTGCCGGGCTGGGAGACCTTATCCAGAGACGCAGTGATCTCCGTCTCCGGCGGCGACCGGTCCGGCTCGTAGCGGGTCGTCAACCATCGAAAGGACTTCCCCTCCGGTAAGGCGCGGTTGATCCAGAGCGCCCCGTCCCGCGACTGCCGGAGCGATCCGCCCCGGTCCAGGAGGCGCAGGTCTGGGGGGAGGGTGTGCGTCGTCCAGGTCCTCCCATCGAACCGGCTGATCCCCCTGTCTGTGCCAACCCAGACGCTGCCGTCGCTTATCTGAAGGATGCTCAGGATGCGATTGTCCGCCAGACCATCCTGAACGTCGTAGTGTGTCCACGATTTCCCGTCGTAGTGAAACGCGCCGTAAGTCCGGGTACCGACCCAGAGGTCCCCCTTTGGAGTGGCATACACCTCATCAATGACTGCGCTAAGTTCCTCCGGCTCTGTAACGGACGCCCAGATCCGTCCATCAAAACGGCGCAGGCCGAAAACGCCACCAAAATAGAGGACGCCGTCAGCGGTCTGACCGATGCCGTATAACAATTCGTACGCCTCCGGCGGCGTGTAGTGGAGCCACGTCTTTCCATCGAACCTGAGCACACCACCGCCCTGACCCCGCTGAGGATTCGGTCCTACCGCCGCCCCGAAATAGAGGCTTCCATCCAGGGACTCATAGACCGCCTTCAGGTCGATGCCCCAGGAGAGTCGAGGGTGCGTTTGAAAGGACCACTTCTTCCCATCAAACCGGGCCGTAGCTGCCGTACTGTTGTGGCTGCCCGCTGCCCACAGGTCTCCCTTCCGGGTTACGATCAGCCTGTAAGGGGCATCTACCAGCCCGTCCTCGACCCCGTAGCGCATCCAGCCTTGACCATCGTAACGCACGACACTGCTGTCCCGAGAGACAAACCATTGTGCCCCGTCGGGGGTCTCGCACTGGAAACTCAGGCCCTCGTAGGTCCTCCACCGGGCCGTCCCGAAGTCCAGCCGGAGAGCCTCCTGACCCAGCCCCCCCATCCAGAGCGCACCGTCGGACGCCTCTACAAGGCCGATGATCCTGACCTGCGGGATTGGCACGTCGGGCGTTGGCCGGTAGACCATCCAGCGGCCGTCTCGATAGGCGTGCAGGCAACCCAGGTGTCCTCCGACCCAGAGCGTCCCATCTGCTGTCTCCAGGATGGAAGTGTTGATGTCATTTCCTCCCAGATCGCTCAGACGAAAGTGGGTCCACCTCCTCCCATCGAACCGGTTCACGCCGTGATAAGCGTTCCCGGAGACCGTCCAGATAATCCCATCCCGGGTCTGGACGATACGCGGACCAAAGCCGATGTCCAGACCATCCTTCTCCGTGTAGAGCCGCCACTGGGAGTCCTGAGTTCCGAGTCCTGAGTCCTGTGTTAGAGGCGTATAGCGGACGACTTCGCCGCCGACCGATCCGAACCAGATCGCCCCATCCCGGTCTTCATACACGTCATAAACCAGGAAACTTCGGTAGGTCCCTTCCACTCGCCTTCGTGTGACGGTCACCTCGAAAGGCTCCGGCCGGCCCTCCCGCTGAATGGTCAGCCTCACAGACGTGCTCGCAGGCCCATTCAGTCGGCCCGGGGAGACATCAGGCTGTCCGTCCACCGCCACGATGCGGTCCCCCACCTTCAGTCCGGCAACCTCCCCGGGACCACCAGAAGCCAGCCTCCAGATAACCATGGGGGCGCTTCCACCGCCAAAGATTAAACTACTGGTTGCCATTGCCCCGATCCCTTCTCCCCAGAGACGGGCCGGCGCGGCCTCCTCCGGCACGATGGAGAGCCGCACATAGGGTGCAAGGGTACGCAGAGCAGCCCCCATCTGCTCCGTTGTGTAGAGCATCGGCCCTTCCTGAGCGAATCGCAGAGCACCCCATCCTGTCCCGGCCCACACGCTCCCATCCCTCGCCTCCATCAGCTTTGAGATAGGCCAGGGCATATCCCCCTCCGGCGGGAAGACCCGGCTCCATTTTCCTTCCCGAAACCGGCTGATGCCCTTCAGCGTGCCCGCGTAGACGCTCCCGTCCCGCGTCGCGCAAAGCGCAGTCACCGGCGCGCCGTAGAGGCCGTCCTTCTCCATGTAGGCCGTCCACTTCACCCCATCGTAGCGCCTTACGCCGTCGTCCACGCCAAACCACATGGCCTTGTCCTTCGCCTCTGCCATACGGCGCAGGCCCAGGCCGTTCAGTTCCGGGAAGGAGCGCCAGCGCCAGGATTCCAGGACGGGGTCGGGATAGACGGGAGTATAGGGCCTTATGGCCCAGGTGGGGGAGACAGTCAACAGAAAAAGGGCCAGCATTTGGCGGAGAATGCGGTCTAATGTCTTCATGGCTGTGGCTCCTGAATCGCGAAAGACGCGAAAAATGCGAAAAAAATGAAACCCTGCCACACGGCCCTAAATTAAACTTTCATAAATCTTGTGCATGGAACGACGTCGCATGGCGCACAGGCCCTCACCCCGCCTTCGACCACCCTCCGGTCGCTCCCATGAGGTCGCGACCCACCACCCTGCTCAGGCACCCCTCTCCCGTACGACGGGAGAGGGGAAGGGGGGTTCCCCCTCTCCTGTCCTGAGCAAAGCGAAGGAACGGGAGAGGGGGTCAGGGGGTGAGGGCCAGAGCCATAGCGACTTTTTAATCAGGCTCTCGATAATGACGGGGCGGTTTTGCGTCCTTCGCGATTCTCTTTCGCGCCTTTCGCGATTCCGATTCGCGTTACCCCACGCACCTCACCACCACCACCGTCATATCGTCCAGTTGCGGCACCTCGCCCCGGAACTCCTTCACGTCCCGCAGGAGGTGGTCCATCAGCGCCTGCGCGCTCGCCTGCCCGGCGCGCCCCCGAATGACCTCCGCCACGCGGGCGTCCTCGTAGAACTCCCCCTTCGCGTCCTGCGCCTCCGGGATGCCGTCCGAGTAGATCACCAGCAGGTCCCCGGCCTCCATCTGCGCCTCGGCCTCCGGGTAGTCCCCGCCCACGCCCGGCGGCAGGGCCATCCCCATCGGAAGGCCGGACGGCGCGACCTGCCGGACCGACCCGTCCCTGGCGGCATAGTGGCAGGCCATCGGATGCGCCGCGCTCGCGATGCGCACGATCCGCTTCGCCACGTCCAGAGCGCCGATACAGCCCGTCACGAACGTCAACTCCCCGATCCGCCCGCGCAGCGCCGCGTCCAGTCCGCGCAGGATGTCCTGCGGGGCAGACCGCCCCTGCGCCTCATACCGGAGCACCTCGTTGAACCGCATCGTCACCGTGGCCGCCCTCATCCCCTTCCCCGACACGTCCGCCACCAGGAACGCCAGCCGCGTCCGCCCCTCGTCCAGCCAGACATAGTTGAAATAGTCCCCCCCCACCTCGGCCGCCGGGATGCAGGTCCCCGCGACCTCGAACCCCTGGACCGACGGACTCTCCTGGGGCATCAGCCCAAGCTGGATGGCCCGCGCCGTGCGCAGCTCCTGCTCCATCCGCTCCCGCTCCAGGGCCCGCTCGTGCAACTGCGCGATCTCCAGCGCCAGGGCCACCTGGTCCGCGAACCGCGCCAGCGTCTCCCGGTCCGCCTCCGTGATCCTCCCCCCGGATCGGCTCCGGTCCGCGCCCATCACCCCGATGCCCCTCCCCTCCGCGTTCAGCGGCACGCAGACCAGGGACCTGACGCCCATCACCGCCGCCGCGTGCCGGTCCAGCGGCACCTGCGCCCGCTCCACATCCTCAATCAGGATGGGCTGGTTCGTCACCAGTGCCCGCACCATCGCGCTCGACAGGTCGTCCAGGGACCATTCCCTCTGCTGGATAAACGCGATCTCCTGCGCAGTACCCCCCACGCACCGGCCTCCTCCCAGCACCCGGCGCTTTTCGTCCGCCAGGGACAGCCACGCCCGGTCGAACCTTAGCAGCTCGACCACCGCGTTCAGGGCCATGTCCACCGCCCGGTCCACGTCCAGCGCCGAGGCCAGCGTCTCCCCGATCTCCTGCAAACGGGAAAGCTCCGCCATCCTCCGCTGCAGGTCCGCATTTAGCCTTAGGCTCTCCTCGTAGGCCCGTGCGTTCTCCACCGCCATGCCCACCTGGTCCGCGAACGCCTCGAACAGGGCCTCGTCCTCCCGGTCGAACGCCCCTCCGTCCCGCCGGTTGAGCGCCTCCAGCACGCCCACCACCCGGTCCTTCACCCGCAGGGGCACGGCCAGGAGCGACCGCGTCATGAACCCCGTCTTCTTGTCCACGCCCCCGAAGTGCCGGGGGTCCTGGGACACGTCCGGGATGTTCAGCGTCCTTCCGGTCGTCACGACCTCCCCGGCGATGCCCCGATCCTTCGGAAAGTGGGGCTTGTCCCGGTCCGGCATGCCGTCCAGCGGGATGTCCGTGGAGACCATGATGAACAGCTCGTCCGTCTCCTCGTCCAGCAGGATGATCGACGCGGCCTCGCTCGCCAGCAGGTCGGAGATCTGTCCCATCACCGTCCGGAGCACGGCCCGCCGGTCCAGGCTGGAGTTGATCGTGGCCCCGGCCTCCACCAGGCCGTTCAGCCGGGCGATGCGGCGCTCGAGAGATGCGGTGGAATCGGTCATAACGTAGTCTCCATAGCTCTGACCAGATGTTCTTTCGTCAGCAAAACTCTGTCGTCAGGGCGCTCCAGGAACGGCGCGACGTCGGCCCTCAGGGCATCCACATCCAGCGCATTTAGACGCCTCCGCAGGACCTCCCGCCACCCCTCCGCCGGCCACGCGCGCGCCCCTTCCGTCTGGTCCAGCGCGGCCTGGAGCAGGCGCAGATTGGGACTCACCGGAGGCGACTGGGCGCGGTACCAGAGCAGGTCGTACCAGTCCCTGCCCTTCGGGTATCTGCGGACGCAGAGCGCGTGGACCTTCCCGGCCATCAGCGAGGGCAGGTCGGGGTGCCGGAAGGCCACCAGGAAATAGCGGTTCACCACGCGGTTTTCCAGCGCAGCGCCGGGGGGCGGTCGCGTGTCGACCTTTAGCTTGACCGACAGCTTCTGCCCCGGCAGGCCTGCCAGACCGGCCTCCCGGAGCAGGCCGGCCACGCGCGCCCATCCCACCTGCACAGTCCTGCGATCGTTCCAGGTGACGGCAGGCTCAAACCCCGCGAACGTCAGGTCCCTCTTCAGCTTGCCCAGCCACTTTTGAGGGGCATAACCCTGCGCCTCCTCCAGCGAGAAGTCCAGGTCCTCAGAAAAACGGGGCAGGCCATACAGGAATCGAAGCGCCGTCCCCCCCACGAACGACAGACACCGGAACGCCTCGCTCTCGTGCAGGGAGCGCAGGGCAAAGGCCTGGAGATACTCCCGCAGGCGATTCAGCCGTTCGCCGGGGTCGGCCACGGACGCGGCAATTTCCAGGGCCTGGGCCTTCATAACGCCACAACTCCATCCTGTTCGGCCTCCGCCAGGTCCCTGAAACGGGACACGGCTCGCACAAGGCGGGGCGCTCCCCAGCGCCCGGCGTATGCGTTCAACCTGTCCATATCCACCCCGTCAAGGCCCTGAAAGCGCATCTCCCGGAGGCGGTCCGCCGTCCACTCCCCGGCGCTCAGGTGCCAGAAGTCCAGCAGCGCCTTCTCCGGCTCCGCCATCCAGACAGCGCTCCCCTGAATCTCCCTCGACCCGAACCCCCAGAAAAACGCCTGCTTGAGACTGGAGTAGCAAAAGGTCCCAAAGGGATTCCGGAAGGACCGGGTCACCCTGGGGGTCACACTGGTGAGGACAGCGGCCTTTTCGGGGATCAGGCCGTAAAAGCTCATGGCCCAGACCCCGCTGATATACGACGGCCTGTAGAGCGCATTCGCCAGCGTCAGGGGGGACAGGGAGGCGCGGCGGTAGGCCTCCGCAAGGGTGTAGAGCCCCCGGCGCAGCGAGATCACCTTTCCCGCCCTGACCCAGCGGTGCAGTTGCACGAGGAGATGCCCCTTCGATTCGCCGGAGACCTGGACGACCAGAGTCAGGTCGAAGAGGGGCAATGCGCCGACTTCTTTGATGAAACGGTCGAATTTCATTTACATAAATATACATAATTATAAATTTTTGTAAATAATAATATCCATTACGCGGCGATGAATCGCGCTACAGAAAAAATCCCCACACACGGCGATGAATACCCACCCACCTAACGCTCCCATGAGGTCGCGTTCCCGGCCCTGTGCTACAATAATTTCTTTTCCTCCTATCTCAGGGTCTACCTCACCCCCACCACATTGTACACCTGCACCGGCTCCGACACCCCCTTCACCGCCACCGGTTCCAGCTTCTCCACGCGCACGCTGTCGTGCACGGCCCGATACGTGGCCTCGTCGATCAAGATCTGGTCCGGCCCCGCCTGCTTCTCCAGCCGCGCCGCGATGTTCACCGTCAGCCCGAAGGCCGTGTACTCCCGCTTGTAGGAGGACCCCAGCATCCCCACCACCGCGTCCCCGGTCGCGATACTCACGGCCAGAGGTAGCGGAGGTTTT
>Ga0209399_10000517_pt1 | contig 23136 bp, 20 predicted proteins | sample OV2TP3_FD_184130 | JGI IMG/M metagenome (GOLD analysis project Ga0209399, IMG submission 184130) | Hot spring microbial communities from Beatty, Nevada to study Microbial Dark Matter (Phase II) - OV2 TP3 (SPAdes) (version 3) | ecosystem: Environmental > Aquatic > Thermal springs > Hot (42-90C) ... | reverse complement strand
CAGGTCGAAAAAGCGCCGTCCGACCTCGGCAACGGATTCCTTGCCGTCGACGATCGTGCCGCAGTTGATGTCCATGTCCTCTTCCTGGTGCTCGAACAGCGCCGTGTTGGTGGCAAGCTTGAGCGAGGGCGCCGGCTTGCAGCCGTAGGCCGAGCCGCGGCCGGTCGTGAAGCAGATCAGGTTGGCGCCGCCGGCGACCTGGCCGGTGGCCGACACGGGGTCGTAGCCCGGGGTGTCCATATAGACAAAACCCTTTGCCGTCACGGGCTCGGCGTATTCGTAGACGTCGACCAGGTTGGTGGTGCCGCCCTTCGCCACTGCGCCGAGCGACTTCTCCAGAATCGTCGTCAGCCCTCCCGCCTTGTTGCCGGGGGAGGGGTTGTTGTTCATCTCGTTGCCGTTGCGGCGCGTGTAGTCTTCCCACCAGCGGATGCGCGCGAGCAGCTTCTCGCCCACCTCGCGCGATACGGCGCGGCGCGTGAGGAGGTGCTCCGCGCCGTAGATCTCGGGCGTCTCGGAGAGGATGGCGCTGCCGCCGTGGCGCACCAGCAGGTCCACCGCGGCGCCGAGCGCCGGATTGGCGCTGATCCCCGAGTAGCCGTCCGAGCCGCCGCACTGCAACCCGAGGACGAGGTGGCTTGCCGGAACCGGTTCGCGCTTGACCCGGTTGGCCGCCTCGAGCAGCGCCTCGACGCGGGCGATTCCCTCGCGCACCGCCTTCGAAGTCCCGCCTTTTTCCTGGATCGTGAAGGCGTGCAGCGAGTCCTCGCGCCGGAGCCGCTGCGCTGCAAGCAGGCCATTGATCTGATTCGCTTCGCAACCCAGGCCCACCACCTGCACCGCGAAGAAATTCGGATGCCGCGCGTAGCCCGCGATGGTGCGGCGAAGCACGTCGATGCCTTCGCCTTCGCTCGCCATGCCGCAGCCTGTCTTGTGGGTGAGCGCGACCACGCCGTCGACGTTCCGGTACGCCTCGAGCCGGCTCTCGAAATGGCGCGCGATCGCGCGCGCCACGGTTGCCGAGCAGTTGACGCTGGTCAGAATCCCGATGTAATTGCGCGTCGCCACGCGGCCGTCCGCCCGCACGATCCCCTGGAAGGTGGCCGGCTGCCGGACATATTCGATCGGCTTCACGTCGGCGCAGAACGCGTAGTCGCGCTCGAACTCGCCCATCGAGAGGTTGTGCACGTGCACATGCTCCCCGGCGCGGATGTCGCGCGTGGCAAAGCCGATGATCTGGTTGTAGCGCCGCACCGGCTGGCCCTGCGCGATCTCGCGCACCGCGATCTTGTGGCCCGCGGGGACGCGGCCCGCGAGTTCGACGCCGTTTTCCCTGAGCAGCCGCGTGCCCGCGGCGATCTCGGCGCGCGCGATGACCACGTCGTCGGCGGGGTTGAGGCGGATGGTGAGTTCAGCAGCTTGCAGCATGGCGGGGTCCCTCCGACGATTCACACAATATTAGCGCGGCGCGAGGGCGACCGCCTGCCGCAGCGCCTCCAGCATGCTGCGCTCGTCCGCCTTGCCGGTGCCCGCAATGTCGAACGCCGTGCCGTGGTCGACCGATGTCCGCAGGATCGGAAGCCCCGCAGTGACGTTCACGCCGGCTTCGAGCCCCATCACTTTCACGGGTCCATGTCCCTGGTCGTGGTACATCGCGACCACGAGGTCGAAGTCGCCGCGCGCGGCGAGATAGAAAAGCGAGTCGGCGGGAAGTGGACCTTGGATATTCCAGCCGCGCGCACGCGCGACCGCGATGGCAGGCGCGATCTTTTTTTCCTCCTCGCCGCGCCCGAACAAGCCGCCTTCGCCCGCATGCGGGTTGATTCCGCACACGCCGATGCGCGGCTCGGGGAACCCTGCGCGCCGGAGCAGCTCCCGGCCGCGCGCGATGGTGCGCTCGACCAGCCCGGCGTCGATCCGTTCGATCGCATCGAGCAAGCCGATGTGGGTCGTGACGTGAATCACCCGCAGCCGGGGCGCAAGGAGCATCAGCGACACCTCGGGCGTTCCCGTGAGTTCGGCGAGGAGCTCCGTGTGGCCCGGATACCGGTGCCCGGCGGCGTTCATCGCTTCCTTGTTGAGCGGCGCGGTGCAGATCGCCTCGACCCGCCCTTCGCGCGCGAGCGCCACGGCGCGCTCGACATAGCGATACGCCGCCTCTCCGGCAGCCGCGGAAAGCACACCGAACGCAAGATCCGCCGGCACGAGCGCCAGATCGACGCAGTCCACCGCACCGTGCTCGAAGCGCGCCTCTTCCGGGCCCCGGACCGTGCGCACCGCGCTCGACACCCCGGCGATTGCGCCCGCGCGCTCGAGCCGCTTTGCATCGCCGATGACGAGCGGCCGGCAGAGCGCGTTCACCTCGGCATGCGCGAGCGCCTTCATGACGACCTCGGGCCCGACGCCCGCCGGGTCGCCCATCGTGATGCCGATCCGCGGTCTGGTCACGCGCGTTTCATCTCGCGCTTGAGCCGCCCGACGCAGTTCACAAGGGTGTCGCGATGTCCGAACGCCCCCGCCTTGGTGCACACCAGCGTACCGTCCGGGGCAAGGCCGAAGGGAACGCCCGGCTCGACTTCACCGAGCAGCCGGTACGCCCGCACGCCGAGCGCATCGAGCACGGCACGCGCCGTTTCGCCTCCGGTCAGCACGTAGTGCGCGTGCGCTGCATTGCTCGCCACGATGCGAGCGAGCCTGCGCGCCACCGGCCTGTCGCGCGCGGTCGGCTGGCGCGTCCATTCCAGCTGCAGGAGCACGTGATGGCGCGCCGCCGGGGCGCTGTCGGAGAGCCGGCGCGCCTGACGCACCGATACCGGGGACGCGCTTCCCACGACCGTCACCACCGGCCTCCGCCTCACCGGTTCACGCGGCGCGCCGCGCGCCGCGCGAAGGCAGCGTGCGAGCGCGTGCGCCATCCCCGCCGAGCCGACAAAGAGCGGCCGCGGCCGCATCGCCAGGCCGGAGCGCGCGATGCGGTCCAGATCGCCGTCGCTCTGCGCGTCGAGCATCTGCATGCGCGGGGCGCCGCGCAGGGCGACGCCGTTCACGTAAACGCGCCCGTTCTTCACCAGCCGACCCTGCGCGGGAAAGGCGGGCGCAAGAATCACCGGGCAGCGCCTGCCCAGGGCCCTGCGCGCGGCGCTCAGTTCGGCCGCCACATGGCCGCGCAGCGTCGAATCGATCTTCTTGAAAAGAATGCCGGCGCGCCTTGCTGCCGCGCTCGAAAAGGCGCGCCCGACGATGCGCCGCGCGTCGCGTTCCGTGCGGGAGCGCGTGTCGAGATCGACCGCGAGGACCTCCGCGCGCGGCATAGCGCCGGCGCCGAGCGCCACGGATACGCGCCTGGCGCGGCCGAGGAACGCCGCCGCGCAGTCGGCGGCGCCGGTGAGATCGTCGGCGAAGATCAGAACGCGGTTCAGAAAAATTGCTTCGGCAGCCACAGCACGATCTCGGGCACGTAGGTGCACAGGAACAGGGTCGCGAGCAGCGGCACAAGCCAGGGCAGGATTGCCATGGTGGTGCGCTCGAACGAGAGCCTGGCGACGCGCGAGAGCACGAACAGCACCGTGCCCATCGGCGGATGCAGGAGCCCGATCATGAGGTTGAGCACCATGACGAGGCCAAAGTGCACCAGATCGATCCCCAGCCTCTGGCAGATCGGGATCAGGATCGGCACCAGCAGCGTGATCGCCGCCACCGGCTCGAGAAAGCACCCCACGAACAGCATCAGGAGGTTCGCCAGCAGCAGGAACACCGCCGGGCTCTGGGTGAACGAGAGCAGCCAGACCGCGATTTCCTCCGTGACGCGGGTCACGGTCAGGAGCCAGCCGAAGATCGAGGCTGCGGCGACAATGAGGAGCACCGCCGCGGTGGTCTCGATCGTGTCCATCGTAATCTTGGCGAGAGTGCGCCAGCTCAAGGTGCGGTACCAGGCAAGGCCGAGGAAGAGCGCCCACATCGACGCCGCGATCGCGCCTTCGGTCGGGGTGAACACGCCCATCGTCATCCCGCCCACGAGCAGAACCGGCGTCAGCATGGCGAGCAGCGCCTCGATGAAGGTCTTGCCAAGCGCTTTCCAGGAAAACGTCGCGTCGCCCTGGTACTTGCGGGTGTGCGCGTAGTAGCTGACGGTGAGCATCATCGTCAGTCCCATGATGGCCCCGGGGATGACGCCGGCGAGGAAAAGCTGGCCGATCGAGACCCCCGCCATCATGCCGTAAATGACAAACGGGAGCGACGGCGGAATGATCGGCCCCACGGTCGCCGAGGCGGCGGTGACGCCGACTGCGAATTCGGTCGAGTAGCCGTGATCCTTCATCGCCTTGATCTCGATCGTGCCGAGGCCCGCGGCGTCGGCGATTGCGGTGCCCGACATCCCGGCGAAGATCATCGAACCCACGACGTTCACGTGTCCCAGACCGCCTTTGAGCCAGCCCACCAGCGCGAGCGCGAAGTTGTAGATCCTGTTCGTGATCCCGGCGGAGTTCATCAGGTTGCCCGCCCAGATGAAGAACGGCACCGCAAGCAGGGGAAACGAATCCACGCCGCCGTACATGCGGTGAATGATGACGAAATCCGGAATGTTCCTCGTCCACATCACGTAGATGAGCGAAGCGGCGCACATGGCGATCGCCACCGGAACGCCCCCCGCCATGAAGACCAGGAAGGTCCCCATCAGGCCGCCGGGGGTCATTTCTCGCCTCCCTCGAGCGCGATCTCGGGACGCTCGAGCACGCTGTAGCCCTGCTTCCAGTGCCGCCACGCCACCTGGAGCGAACGCACGAACATCAATACGAACCCGAAGAGCATGGCGCCGAACACCCAGCCCATCGGCAGGTCGACGATCGCCATGCGTTGCGCACCGATCTTTTCGAGCAGCAGCCAGTTGAGCCAGGACGCGTAGCCGAAGAACAGCACGCGGACGACGTCCACCAGAGTGGAAAGCGTTCGCGCCATCGCCCTGGGCATCCAGCGGTAGAACGCGTCCACCTGGATGTGGCTGTTCCTGCGCACCGCCATCGCCGCGCCGATGAAGACGATGGCGACGAGCAGGTAGCGCGCGATCTCCTCGGTCCAGCCCGCCGGGTCGCCGAGAAAGTAGCGCGTGAAGACCTGGTAGAAGACCACGAATGCGAGCACCCAGAAGATCGCGAACGCGACCCAGTCCTCCCAGCCATAGATGTCGAGCTGCACCGGCTCGTCGGTGACGTGGAACTGGCCGTCGGCACCGAGAACGTGCGCGTCCTCCTCCCGCAGCTCCTGGTGCTGCTGCGTCATCGGCAGTTTCTTGCGGGCAGTGGGTGGCCGGGCATCAACGGGTAGGGATGCACCGAGCCCGGCTACTTGATTGCCTGCAGCTTGTCGTAGACGTCCTTCGGCCAGGGCAGCGCGCTGCCGTCCGGCTGCTTGCCGTCCTTGTAGAACTTCTCCACCGCCGCTATGAAGGGCTTGCGATCCACCATCACCACCGTCTTGCCGCGCTTCGAGAACTCGGTCATCAACTTCTTCTCGATAGCGATGATTTCACCGGTCGCCTTGCCGGCGGCCTCGCGGAACACCGCCTCGAAGGTCTTCCGGTCGGCCTCCGGGAGCTTGGCCCACAGCGGCCCGCCGACGATCGTGAGCAGTGCGTCGGTGATGTGCGCGGTGATGTTGATGTGCGACTGCACCTCGTAGAATTTCTTCGCCTCGATGGTCGGCAGCGGGTTTTCCTGGGCATCGACCGTCTTGTTCTGCAGCGCGAGATACACCTCGGCGAAGGCGATCGGCGTCGGATTGGCGCCCACCGCGCGCGGGAAGAGCGTGTAGAGCGGCGCGTCCGGCACGCGGATCTTGAGCGCCTTCATGTCCTCGGGCTTGTTGAGCGCCTTGTTCGCGGTCGTCTGCCGGTTGCCGTAATACGTGATCGCGACCACCTTGTTGCCGCCGGATCCCTTCTGGTAGCCGTCGGCGAGATCCTGAAACAGTTTCGACTCGGTGTACTTTTTCCAGTGATCGAAATCGCGGAACATGAACGGCGCCCCGCCGATCGCGATCGGCCGGTAGCTGCGCTCCGCGAACAGCTGGCCGGTGTAGATGATGTCCACCGTGCCGAGCGTCAGGCCCTGGTTGATGTCGGTCTCCTTGCCGAGCGAAGAGGCCGGGAACACCTCCATCGTGTAGCGGTTGTTGGTGCGCTTGGCGATCTCGCCTGCGGCCCACACCGCGGCCGCATGGTAGGGCTCGCTCGTCTCGTAGACGTGGGCGAACTTGAGCTTGGTCTGCGCCTGCGCGGCGGGCAGCGCGATGACGAGCGCGGCGCCAATCGCCAATGCGGTTCGTGTCATTTTCATGTGTCTGGTCCTCTAGTCAGTGATTGTCACGCGGCACCATCGGGCCGCTCCGTCCTGCAAGAAAATCGAGGTCGGCGCCCTGGTCGGCCTGCAGCACGTGGTCGACGTAGAGCTTCCAGTAGCCGCGCCGCATGGGGGGCCGGGGTTTTTTCCACGCGGAACGGCGTTTTTTCAGTTCCGCTTCCGAAACGAGCAGCTGCAGCCTGCGCTTCGCCACGTCGAGGTCGATCCGGTCGCCGTCCCGCACCAGCGCGAGGACGCCTCCGGCGGCGGCTTCCGGAACGGCGTGCAGCACCACGGTGCCGTAGGCGGTGCCGCTCATGCGCGCGTCCGAAATCCGCACCATGTCGGTGACGCCTCGCTTCAGGAGCTTGGGCGGAAGCGGCATGTTGCCCACTTCCGCCATCCCCGGATAGCCCTTCGGGCCGCAGTTCTTCAGCACCATCACGCACGTTTCATCGATGTCGAGCTTCGGGTCATCGATACGGCGGTGAAAATCCTCGATCGACTCGAAAACCACGGCGCGGCCGCGGTGCTTCATGAGCCGCGGCGTCGCGGCCGAGGGCTTGATGATAGCGCCGCCCGGGCAGAGGTTGCCGCGCAGCACCGCGATCCCCGCATTCTTCTTGAAGGGCCTGCGGAAAGGGAAGATCACCTCGCGGTTGTGGCAGGGCGCGTCGCGGTTGTTTTCCCAGATCGTTCGGCCGTTCACCGTCAGCGCGTCCTGGTGCAGCAAGCCGTTTTCCCCCAACTCCCGCAGTACGGCAGGCACGCCGCCCGCGTAGTAGAAGTCCTCCATCAGGTACTTTCCCGAGGGCATGAGGTTGACGAGCGTGTGCACGCCGCGTCCGAGCCGGTCCCAGTCCTCGAGCACGAGCTCGACGCCGACGCGGCGGGCGATCGCGATCAGGTGGATCACGGCGTTGGTCGAGCCGCCGATCGCGGCGTTCGCCCGGATCGCGTTCTCGAAGGCTTTCTTCGTCAGGATCTTGGAGAGCGGGACGTTGTCTTTCACCAGCTCCACGATGCGCCGGCCGGCGGCGCGCGCGAGCACGTTGCGCCGTGCATCCACCGCGGGAATCGCGGCATTGCCGGGCATCCCCACGCCGAGCGCCTCGACCATCGAGGCCATGGTCGAGGCGGTGCCCATGGTCATGCAGTGACCGTGCGAGCGGTGCATGCAGGACTCGGCCTCGTGAAACTCGTCGAGCGTGATCTTTCCGGCGCGCAGGTCCTCGGACATCGACCAGACGTTGGTGCCCGAGCCGATGTCGGTGCCGCGGTACTTGCCCGAGAGCATCGGGCCGCCCGAGACGGCGATCGCCGGCAGGTCGACGCTCGCCGCGCCCATCAGCAGCGCCGGCGTGGTCTTGTCGCAGCCGACGAGCAGCACCACACCGTCAAGCGGGTTGGCGCGAATCGACTCCTCGACGTCCATGCTGGCGAGATTGCGGTAGAGCATCGCTGTGGGCCGCAACAGCGTTTCGCCGAGCGACATGACCGGGAATTCGAGCGGGAATCCGCCCGCCTCGAGCACACCCGCCTTCACGTGCTCGGCGAGCGTGCGGAAGTGCGAATTGCACGGCACCAGCTCGGAATAGGTGTTGCAGATGCCGATCACCGGACGGCCGTCGAACTGATCGCGCGGCACGCCGCGGTTCTGCACCCAGCTGCGGTAGATGAATCCGTAGATGTCCTGGCGCCCGAACCACTGGACCGAGCGGAGCGCGGAAGTCCTCTTCTTCATGTGGTCGTATCCCCTGGAACGCGTCAGTAGGTTGCCCGGCCGCCGGAGATGTCGAAAACCGCGCCGGTCGAAAAGGCGCAGTCCTGCGAGGCGAGCCAGCAGACGAGCGCTGCGATCTCCTCCACGGTCACGAACCGCCCCATCGGAATCTTGGAGAGCATGTAGTCGATGTGCTGCTGCGAGATCTGGTCGAAGATCGCGGTCTTCGCCGCCGCCGGCGTGACGCAATTGACCAGCACCCCGGTCCGGGCCAATTCCTTGCCGAGCGACTTGGTGAGCGCGATCACCCCGGCCTTGGCGGCACTGTAGGCGGCCGCGTTCGGGTTGCCTTCCTTTCCCGCGATCGAGGCGACGTTGACGATGCGGCCGTAACCTGCCTTCGCCATGTGCGGTGCCACCGCGCGGCAGCACAGGAACGGCCCGGTGAGGTCGATCCGGATCACCTTCTCCCACTCCTCGACCGTGTAGTCGACCACGGGCTTCGTTGCCCCGGCGATTCCTGCATTGTTGATGAACGCGTCGATCCGGCCGAGCGCCTCGAGTGCCGACTTGATTCCGCGCTCGACCGCAGGCGCGTCCGCGACGTCGATCGCATCGCCCGTGACCGCCGAGCCGAGCGCGGCAAGGGTTTTGGCAAGAAGCCGGTCGTCCACGTCCCAGATGCGCACCTTGGCCCCGGAAGCGACCAGGCGCTTCACGATCGCCAGGCCGATTCCCTGCGCGCCGCCGGTCACGATCGCGGCGCGGCCCTTGAAGTCGAGCTGGTTCATTTCACTCCTTGACCGCGCCGGTCATGCCGGACACGTAGTATTCGACGAAAAACGAGTAGAGGACCGCCACCGGCAGCGAGCCGAGCAGCGCGCCCGCCATCAGTGCGCCCCAGTGGTACACATCGCCTTCGACGAGTTCCGTGACCACGCCCACCGGTACGGTCTTGGTCTCCGAGGAGGAAATGAAGGTGAGCGCGTAGATGAATTCGTTCCACGAAAGCGTGAAGGCGAAGATGCCGGCCGAGATCAGGCCCGGGACCGCGAGCGGCAGGATGATTTTCACCAGGATCTGCCAGCGCGTCGCGCCGTCGATCAGCGCGCATTCCTCCAGTTCGTACGGGATGGTGCGGAAGTAGCCCATCAGCAGCCAGGTGCAGAACGGGATCAGGAACGTCGGGTACGTGAGGATGAGCGCAAAGCGCGTATCGAACAGCCCGAGCTGGAACACGATCGCCGCGAGCGGGATGAAAAGGATCGACGGCGGGACCAGGTAGGCGAGAAAGATCGCGAGGCCGACCTGTTTCGAGCCGCTGAAGCGCAGCCGCTCGATGGCGTATGCCGCAAACACGCTCGCGGCGAGCGACGCGAAGGTGGAGACGACCGAGATCAGGATGGTGTTCCACATCCACTGCGGATACTCGGTCTTGAACAGCAGGCGCTCGAAATGGGCAAGGGTCGGGCTGACGATCCAGAACGGGTTGGCGGCCTTCGACACCAGCTCTTCGTTCGGCTTGAACGAAGTCATGGCCATCCAGTAGAACGGGAACAGCAGTACGACCAGGAAGACGATCAGCGGGATGTAGAGCGTCACCCAGCGCCGCGGCAGCGACTCGAGGTACGCCATCCCGCGGCTGTCCTGCGCGGCTTCGCTCATCGGATCACCGGTCAGCGCCGCCCTGCTGCCAGGCGCGCCGCTGCAGGCCGAAATACGAAAACAGGATCGCCGCGAGCAGGAACGGCACCATCGCGGTGGCGAGCGCGGCGCCCTCGCCGAGCGCGCCGCCCGGGATCGCGCGCTGGAAAGAAAGCGTCGCCATCAGGTGCGTCGCGTTGAGCGGCCCGCCGCGCGTCAGGACGTAGATCAACTGGAAATCGGTGAACGTGAACAGCACCGAGAAGGTCATCACCACCGCGATGATCGGGGTAAGCATCGGCAGCGTCACGTGCCAGAACTTCTGCCAATCGGTGGCCCCATCGAGCGCGGCGGCTTCGTAGAGCGACGGCGAAATCGTCTGCAGGCCGGCGAGCAGGCAGATGGCCACGAAGGGCACCCCGCGCCAGATGTTGGCGGCGATGGTCGAGAATCGCGCCGCCCACGGCTGGCCGAGGAAATCGATGTAGCTGTCGATCAGTCCCGCCTTGGCGAGCGCCCAGGACAGGACCGAGAACTGCGAGTCATAGAGCCACCAGAAGGCGATCGCCGAGAGCGCGGTCGGGACGATGAAGGGCAGCAGCACGATCGCGCGCAGGAACGCCTTGAACGGCAGGTGCCGGTTGAGAAGCAGCGCCAGCCACAGGCCGAGCGCGAACTTCAGCGTGCTTGCCACCACCGTGTAAAAGAGCGTGTTGAACAGCGACAACCGCGCGACCGAATCGCCCAGCAGGAACGCGAAGTTGTCCAGCCCGACCCACTCGCCCGAGCGCCCGATCTTGGCGTCGGTGAAGCCGAGCCAGGTCCCCAGGCCGAGCGGGTAGGTGAGAAAAACGAGCAGCAGAACGCCCGCGGGCAGCATGAACGCGAGCCCGAGGGCGTTCCGGTTGTCGAGCAGCCGGGTCAAACCTTGTAGTACCGGTTTGCTCTAGCCGCGGCGCGCTCGGCCGCCTCTTTGGGCGTCTTCGAGCCGCTCGCCGCCTCGGCGACCATGTTGACGATGATGAAGTCGGCCATCGCCGCAGCCGAGGCGTAGCCCAGGGGCCCGGCGTAGCTGTGGGGGGTCATCTTCGCCACGCAGTCGCGGTACGGCGTGTGCTTGGGGTCCACCGTCCAGATCGGGTTCGCGTCGTATGCCTTGAGCGGGTGCGTGACATAGCCGATCGCCGCCTGCTGCCACGGCTCGTACTGCTCCTTCTCCATCATGAACGCGATGAATGCCTTGGCCGCGTTCGGCGCCTTGCTGTACTTGAACACCATCGCCTGCGACATGAGATGCAGCTCGGTCGGCCGGCCGGCCGGTCCGATCGGGTAGTTGGCGTGCCCGATGTCGGGAACCATGTCCTTCACCTTCGCGTCGGCCGAATTCTTGGCCGCGTAGTAGATCGAGATGCCGTTGTTCGTGATCGAGATCTGGCCGTCGAGGAACGCCTTGTTGTTGTTCGGGTCGAGCCAGGAAAGCGTTCCCGGTACAAAGGTGGCGTAAAGCTCTTTTGCGTACTCCAGCGCCCTGATCGTCTCCGGGCTGTTGATTGCGACGTTGCCCTTCTCGTCGACCAGCTTTCCGCCGAAGGCCCACACCAGCCAATGGGTCCAGGAGTTGCCGTCGCCCACCGCATTGCCGAGCGCGAAGCCCGGCGGCGTGCCCTTCGCCTTCATCGCCTTGCACAACTCGAGAAAGCCCGCCGTCTCCTTCGGGAACTCCTTGAAGCCCGCTGCCTGCACATGGCTGATCCGGTGCGTGAATGTGGCGCCTGCTGCGCCGAGCGGGATCGCGATCCAGCGTCCTGCCCGCTTGCCATAGATTTCGGCCACCGGGAACCAGCCGCCGTATTTCGCGCCGAGGTAGTTTCCGATGTCGCTGAGATCCAGCAGCTTGTCCGGATATTGATGCGGGTCGTCGAACCAGCCATAGATGATGTCCGGGCCCGAGCCGACATTCGCCGCGACCGCGGCCTTCGGCCTGACGTCCTCCCAGCCTTCGTTGTCGACGCGGACTTCGACGCCGAACTTGTCGCTGAAGCGCTTCGCGTGCGCCATGAACGCGTCCTCGTCGCCCTGCACGAAGCGCTTCCAGCGCAGCACGCGCAACTTGGCGCCTTTTTCCGGCCGGTAGGTGAAGCTGGCGGGCTTGCCCTGGGCATGCGCAAGCAGCGGGGCGCCGGCGGCAAGGCCGGCGGTGATCTTCAGAAAATCCCTGCGTTTCATCTCGCTCATGGTTTTCTCCTCTGGAAAAGCGGTTTAGGCGAGCCTTGCTCCGCTCGCCGGATCGAAAAGGTAGGTGAGTTGCGGTTGCAGCCGGATCGACTCGCCGGGGTGGAACTCGTGGCGCTCTCGCACCACCGCCGTCACGTCCGTACCGGCAACCTTGCAGAAAATCTGCGTGTCGGCGCCCGTCGGCTCGACCACCACGACCTCTGCCGGCACGCCTTCGGCGGCGACCGAAAGGTGCTCGGGCCGCACGCCGAGGACGACCTCGCGGCCCGAATCGAGTTTCGCCCGTGGCGGAACCGGGAAGGCGACACCCTCCGCGACCGCGATGCTTGCGCCGTTCACCCTGCCGGCGACGAAATTCATCGCCGGCGAGCCGATGAAACCGGCGACGAACAGGTTGGCCGGGTTGTCGTAGAGTTCCAGCGGCGAGCCGATCTGCTCGACGCGGCCGCCGTTCATGACCACGATCTTGTCGGCCATGGTCATGGCTTCGATCTGATCGTGCGTGACGTACACCGAGGTGGTCGTCAGCCGCTGGTGCAGCGCCTTGATCTCGGTGCGCATCGCCACGCGCAGCTTCGCATCGAGGTTGGAGAGCGGCTCGTCGAACAGGAACACCTGCGGTTTGCGGACGATCGCACGACCCATCGCCACGCGCTGGCGCTGGCCGCCGGAGAGCTGGCGTGGATAGCGGGCCAGATAATCCATCAGTCCCAGGATCTGCGCGGCGTCCTCGACCCGCCGGCGCAATTCTTCCTTCGCGACGCCGGCGAGCTTGAGGCTGAACGCCATGTTCTCGTGCACGGTCATGTGCGGGTAGAGCGCGTAGTTCTGGAACACCATGGCGATGTCGCGTTCCTTGGGCGCGACGTCGTTCACCACGCGGTCGCCGATGGCGATCGTGCCGGAGCTGATCTGTTCCAGCCCCGCGATCATGCGCAGGAGCGTCGATTTGCCGCAGCCGGAAGGACCGACCAGCACGCAAAACTCGCCGTCCTCGATCGCGACGTCCACGCCGTGCACCACCTCGGTCGAGCCGAATGCCTTGCGGACTTGCGAGAGCGTGACGCCGGCCATGCGGAAGATCTGCGTGCGGGATGCTTCTCTTGAAAGAGCGCCGAGTGTGGGTTTCGACGGGCGATTGGTCAAGTGGTCGGACCGAAACCGTGCGCCGGCGGGCCAGGGTGCCGAACATGCCTCCGCTATAATTTGTGCTCCTCGGGAGAATTCATTGGCAGGCAGGCTCGCAGGCAAGGTGGCGCTCGTCACCGCGGCCGGGCAGGGGATCGGGCGCGGCGCGGCGCTCGCCTTCGCCGCCGAAGGCGCCCGGGTCTGGGCGACCGACATCAATGCCGGCGCGCTGGAAGGTCTCGCGCGCGGCAGCGGGATCCGCACGCGCGTACTCGACGTCACGGATGCGGCGGCAATCGAAGCGACGGCCGCGGAAGTCGGTACGATCGACGTGCTCTTCAACTGCGCAGGCTACGTGCATCACGGCACGATCCTCGATTGCGCGCCGCAGGACTGGGACTTCAGTTTCGACCTCAACGTCAAGTCGATGTACCTGGTGACGCGGGCGTTTCTGCCCGGCATGCTCAAGCAGGGCCGCGGCTCCATCATCAACATGTCCTCGGCCGCCTCGAGCGTGAAGGGGGTCCCGAACCGCTTCGTTTACGGAGCCACCAAGGCGGCGGTCATCGGGCTCACCAAGGCGATCGCCGCGGATTACGTGAAGCGGGGCATCCGTTGCAATGCGATCGGCCCGGGCACCGTGGATACGCCATCGTTGCGCCAGCGCATGGCGGCGTTTTCGGATCCCGTGCAGGCAGAAAAGGATTTCGTGGCGCGCCAGCCGATGGGTCGGCTCGGCACGGTGGAGGACATCACCGGAATCCTGGTGTTTCTTGCGTCCGACGAATCCAGGTTCGCAACAGGAAGCATCTATCTGATCGACGGGGGGATGACGATATGAAGCTGTGCCGGTACGGCAAGAACGGTTATGAAAAACCGGGGATGATCGACGCCGAAGGCCGCCTGCGCGATCTGTCGAAGGTCGTGTCCGGAATCGGGCCGAACGAAATTTCGCCGCGGGGGCTGAAGGTGCTCACCAAGGTCAAGCCCGAGACCCTGCCGGTCGTCACCAACAACCCCCGGCTCGGCGTGCCCCACGTGGGAATCGGCAAGTTCATCGGCATCGGGCTCAACTACAGCGACCACGCCAAGGAAGCCGGCATGCCGATACCCTCCGAGCCGGTGGTCTTCATGAAGGCGACGACCTGCATCAGCGGGCCGAACGACGACATCCTGCAGCCGAAGAATTCGACGCGGCTCGACTGGGAGGTCGAGCTCGGCGTCGTGATCGGCACCAAGGCCCGCTACGTGCCGGAGGAAAAGGCGCTCGAGCTCGTTGCGGGGTATTGCGTCGTGAACGACGTATCCGAGCGCAGCTTCCAGCTCGCGACCAGCCAGTGGGACAAGGGCAAGGGGTTCGACACTGCGGGGCCGGTGGGACCGTGGCTCGTGACCGCCGACGAGATCAAGGATCCGCAGTCGCTCGACCTGTGGCTCGACGTCAACGGCAAGCGCATGCAGACCGGCAACACGCGCACCATGATCTTCGGCGTGGCCCAGATCATCTCTCACGTCAGCCAGTACATGACGCTGATGCCGGGGGACATCATCACCACCGGGACGCCGCCCGGAGTCGGCCTGGGGATCAAGCCCAACCCGGTCTTTCTGAAGCCCGGAGATATGGTGAGCCTGGGGATCCGCGGCCTGGGCGAACAGAAGCAGAAGGTCGTTCCCTGGCCGGGTTAGAGCGCGCGGAGCGCGCTCCTGCGCGAGCCCGAAGGAGTAAGCTTGGCGATCTCCGATGAAAAGCCTGCGCGTCGACGGCGAGCGCCTGTGGCGCTCGCTCATGGAGCTTGCCCGCATCGGCGCGACCCCGAAGGGCGGCGTGCGGCGGGTGACCCTCACCGACGCCGATCGCGCGGGGCGCGACCGGTTCCGTTCCTGGGCGCGCGAGGCCGGCCTGGCCGTGCGCGTCGACGCCATCGGCAACATCTTCTGCCGCCGCAGCGGAACCGACCCGGCGGCGGATCCCGTCGTCATGGGAAGCCATCTCGATTCGCAACCCTGCGGCGGCAAATTCGACGGCGCGTACGGCGTGCTGGCCGGGCTCGAGGTCATGCGCACGTTGAATGACGCCGGCCTCGCGACGCGCGCGCCGCTCGAAGTCGCGGCGTGGACGAACGAAGAGGGCTCGCGCTTCGTTCCCACCATGATGGGCTCGGGGGTGTTTGCCGGCGTGCATACGCTCGCGCATGCGCTCGCGCAGCGCGATCGGGACGGCGTGACGGTCGGCGAAGCGTTGCAGCGGATCGGATACGCCGGAGACGCACCCGCGCACCCGATTGCGGCCTATTTCGAGGCGCACATCGAGCAGGGCCCGGTGCTCGAGGCGACGCGAACGACGATCGGCGTGGTGCGCGGTGCGCTCGGGCAGCGCTGGTTCGATATCCTCGTGACCGGGCAGGACGCGCACGCCGGGCCCACGCCCATGGAAACCCGCCAGGACGCCCTGCTGGCGGCGTGTCGCCTGGCGCTCGACGTGAACCGCATCGCGACCACGTTCCCGGATTACGCCCGCGGCACCGTCGGGTTCATGCAGGTGAAACCGAACTCGCGCAACGTGGTGCCCGGCGAAGTGTGCCTGACAGTGGATTTTCGCAACGCGAGGGACGCAACGCTGAGCGGCATGGTCGAGGAGCTGGGGCGTTCGATCGAGCGCATCGAGCGCGAGTGCCGGGTCGCCGTCGAATCGAACGAAGTCGTGTATTTCCCGCCTTCGGAATTCGCGTCCGATCTCGTCGCCAGCGTGCGCGAGGCGGCCGAGCAGCTGGGGTATACGCACCGCGACATCGTGAGCGGTGCCGCGCACGATGCGGTGTATCTCGCCCGCGTCGCGCCGGCGGCGATGGTGTTCGTGCCCTGCGAGGGCGGAATCAGCCACAACGAAACCGAGGCGGCTGCCCCGGAGGATGTGGCGGCCGGATGCAACGTGCTGCTGCACGCCGTTCTCGCCCGCGCCGGGGTCGACCGCAAACAGGAGGTCCTGTCATGAACGTTCGCGCACCCATTTCCGCCACGCTCGAGAACTCGGCTTTCTTCATGCCGTTCTCGATGAACCGCCAGTTCAAGAAGGCGCCGCGGCTGTTTTCCCGCGCCGAGGGCATGTACTACTACACTCCGGAAGGGCGCAAGGTGCTGGATGGCACCGCGGGCCTGTGGTGCGTCAACGCCGGCCATTGCCGCAAGAAGATCGTCGAAGCGGTGGCGAGAGGCGTTGCCACGCTGGACTTCGCCCCGCCGTTTCAGATGGGGCATCCGCTCGCCTTCGAATTTGCCGACCGCCTGGTGCCGCTGCTTCCCAAGGGCATGACGCGGGTGTTCTTCACCAATTCGGGCTCCGAATCGGTGGACACGGCGCTCAAGCTCGCGCTCGCCTACCACCGCGTGCGCGGCGAAGGCCACCGGGTGCGCCTGATCGGCCGCGAGAAGGGCTATCACGGAGTGAACTTCGGCGGCACCGCGGTCGGCGGCATCGTCGCCAACCGCAAGATTTTCGGCGCGCTGGTGGCGGGCGTGGACCACATGCGCCATACGCACGATCCGGCGCGCAACGCGTTTTCGCGCGGCCAGCCGAAGCACGGCGTGGAACTCGCCGATGACCTCGAGCGCCTCGCGCAGCTGCACGACCCCTCCACGATCGCCGCCGTGATCGTCGAGCCGGTCGCCTGTTCCGCAGGGGTCTATGTTCCGCCGCAGGGGTACCTGCAGCGACTGCGCGAAATCTGCGACAGGCACGGCATCCTGCTCATCTTCGACGAAGTGATCAACGCTTGGGGGCGTCTCGGCCGGCCCTTCGCGACCGACTATTTCGGCGTCATGCCCGACCTGATCACGACCGCCAAGGGGATCACCAACGGCACGGTGCCGATGGGCGCGGTGTTCCTGCAGGAGAGGCTCTACGAAGCCTTCATGACCGGGCCGGAAAACACGATCGAGATGCCGCATGGCTACACCTATTCGGCGCACCCGGTCGCGTGCGCCGCGGGGCTTGCCACGATGGAGGTCTACGAAGAGGAGGGGCTGCTCACGCGGGTCGGCGAAATCGGCCAGTACTGGGAGGATGCGGCGCACTCGCTCCGCGACCTGCCCAACGTGGTCGACATCCGCACCATCGGCCTGATCGCGGCGGTCGAGCTTGCGGCCCGGCCCGGCGCGGCCGGCGCGCGCGGGCTCGAGGCGCACATCAAGGCGTTCGAAAAGGGAACCTACATCCGCACGACCGCCGACGTGCTGGCGTTCGCCCCGCCGCTCGTCATCCAGAAGTCGGAGATCGACCAGCTCTTCGGAACCGCCCGCGAGGTGCTGAAAACCGTCGCCTGACGCGCCGCAGCGCGTCGCAGTTCCTACTTCGCCGCGGCGCGCACCACGCCCAGACGCCGGCCGCGCGTCTGCTGCTTCAGCCGCGGCGGGTTGACCAGATCGCGGATGAAGTTGGGCAGCGCGAACACGCCCTCGTGCGTCTCGCCGTTGTAGAACCGCAGGTCCTGCATGCGGCGCTGCTCGATGCGGCGGTCGATTTCGTCCGCCGTGAATGCCTTGGGGTCGAGCTTGTCCGAGCAGACCGCCATCGCCCACTGCGCGCCGTAAAGCGGAATGTACATGGTGTACGGGCGCACGATCCGGAACACGCCGTTCAGCCGCTGCGCGAGCTCGGCCACGCGCTCGGGCCGCGCCACCGGCGCGCCGATGTGAAGCACCAGTGCCCCGCCGGGGGCGAGCGCCGCGCGGCACTGCTGGAAGAATTCGGCCGAGTAAAGCGCCTCGGCCGGCCCCATCGGGTCGTTCAGATCGAGCGCGATCAGGTCGAAACGCTCGTGCGTGTCGCGGATGAACTTCATCCCGTCGCCGATCAGCACCCGCAGCCGCGGATTATCGAAGGCGCCGCGGTGTACCGCGAAGAAATGCTCCTTGGCGACCCGGATCACGTCCTCGTCGATCTCGCACATCGTGACCTGCTCCACCGAGGGGTGCTTGAGCGCTTCCTCCGAGGAACCGCCGTCGCCGCCGCCGATGATCAGCACCTTCTTCGGCGCCGCGTGCGCGGTGAGCGCGGGATGGATCAGGTTCTCGTGGTAGACGAACTCCTCGCGCTCCGAGGTCATGTTGTAGCCGTCGAGGCGGAAGATCCGGCCGTAATGCGGCGTCTCGTAGATCTCCATCTTCTGGAACCGGGTCTGCCATTCGCCGAGCTTGCGCGTCGCCCGGATGTGAAAGCCCGTGGATTCGTTCAACGGCTCCATGATCAGGTGCCCGCCGCGCTCGACTTCGTGGCGTGCGGTCTCCGCGGGATCGAAGCAGGCCACGATCGAGTCGAACAGCGTGCGCGCCTTGGCCGAATTGTCCGCGCTGTAGTTGCAGACGTAGACGTCGAGCGTCAGTCCCTGGCGCTCCGGCCAGGTATGGATCGCCAGGTGCGATTCGGCGAGCACCACGGTCCCGGTAAAGCCCAAGCCCTCGAACTGGTGGAAGCTCACGCCCACGATGGTCAGCCCCGAAGCGCGCACGAGCTCGACGCATTTCTCCTCGAAGCGCCTGCCGTCGAGCAGGAGCTGCGGATCGCAGCGACAGCCCGTCAGGTCACCGATGAGATGCAGTCCGTTCATGTCCGTGTCTCCCCGGAAAAACGAGAAGGCGCAACCCAGCACGATTTCCAGGCTGCGCCCTCAGTCCCGCCTCGCGGCGTAAAACTGTGTTCGTCGATCTCGCTCAATTCGTTCAAAGCCCCCGTTTCACGCGAGTCCGGCTCGCATCTCGCCGGCAACCGCGTCGATCAGCCGGCGAGCGATGGAGATTTTGCTTGGAAGTTTCGGCAATTGCAATACGTCGAACCAGTCCGCGGCCTCGATTTCTCCGGCGCGCGGCCGGATCTCGCCGCTCGCCCACTCGCACACGAACGCGATCATGAGCGAGTGCGGGAACGGCCAGGGCTGGCTGGCAAAGTAGCGCGCCTGCGACACCCCGATGCCGACCTCTTCCGCAATTTCCCGCGCGAGGCACTGCTCCAGCGTCTCGCCGGGCTCGACGAAGCCGGCGAGCGCGCTGTACATGCCGGGCGGAAAATGGGGGCTGCGCCCGAGCAGGAGCTCGCGTCCGCGACGCACCAGCGCCATCACCGCGGGCGCGATCCTCGGGTACGCCGCCAGCTGGCACGCCGGGCACACGCGCGCCCGCTCGCCGGCTTTGGGTTCGGTCGGCGTGCCGCAGCGGCCGCAAAACCGGTGCGAGCGGTCCCACTCCAGGAGCTGCAGCGCGCGCCCGGCCAGCGCGAAATGGGCGTCGTCGAGCACCGAGAACAAGGCGCGCAGGCCGACCCAACTCGCCCCCGCAGGCGCCGGGCTCGTTGCCGGGACCTCTGCCGCCCAGCAGGCGCGCTCGCCGAGGCACCCTAGATATAGTGTCCTTGTTGCTTCGACCCACAAGGGATCGTTGTTTTCCTGCAACGCCAGGCGTGCCCAAGCAGGCCGCGCCGCCACCCGCGGGTCGTCCGGCGGAACGCAGCTGGGCGGCCCGACCTCGACCAGCAGCCGGTCGCCGCAGAACACGAACCAGTGCGCGAGGCCTCTCTCCTCGGCGGGCGTCAGACCGTGTTCGAATCCCTGCGGCGTGCCAAACGGCATCTGGGTCATGGCGCGGGAGTTTACGTCGGCGCCGCGGATCAGCCGATCGCGCGCTCGATCAGTGCCGCGCCGCGCTCGGTGAGGAACGATTTGAACGCATGCGCCGCCTGCGAGAGGCGTTTCTTCTGGCGGTGGATCACGTACCAGTCGCGCATCACGGGCGTGCCGGCGACCCGCAGCACACGTAGACGTCCGGCGGCTACTTCCAGGCCCACCGTATGCAGGGACAGGAAGCTCACGCCCATGCCGGCCATTACCGCCTGCTTGATCGTCTCGTTGGAGCTCATTTCGATCGTCTCGGCGGGCCTGAAGTGGCGGTCGGCGAACACCCGCTCCATCGCCGCACGCGTGCCCGAGCCGCGTTCCCGGATGAGAAAGGTCTCGGCAGCGAGCTGCGAAAGCCGCAGCCGCGGACGGCCCGCAAGCGGATGGTCGGGTGCGGCAATCACCGCGAGCGGGTGTCTGGCGATGGGGGTCGCGGCCGTGTCGAGGCCGCGCGGAGCGCGACCCATCAGCACGAGGTCCGCGGTATTGTCCGCAAGTTCCCGCACCACCGCCTCGCGGTTGCTGACCGTGAGCCGCACGCGCACCGCCGGGTGTTCGCGCCGGAATTCCGCAAGCACCTTTGGCGCGAAGTACTTGGCCGTGCTCGTCACCGCGATGTGCAGCTCGCCGCCGCCGGCGCCCTGGAGCGCCTTCATCGCGTCGTCGGCCTCGCGGATCAGGTCCGCCACTCCAGTGGCGTAGCGCAGCAACTCGCGGCCGGCCTCGGTCAGCTGAACCCGCTTGCCGACATGCTCGAAAAGCGGCAACCCCGCTGCGGCCTCGAGCTGGCGCACCTGCATCGAGACCGCCGGTTGCGTGAGGTGCAACGCCTTCGCCGCAGCGGTGAAGGAAAGGCGCCGCGCGACCTCGGCGAACGTGCGCAGTTGGCGCAAGGTAATGCTTCTCATCCGCGGCAGGCCGCTTCTTCCATAAGGTAAATGTTATCGCTACCACAATAAGATGTGAATTGTGTTTATTTTATCGCTCGCCTATCGTTGCTCCTCGGACGCCGGGAGCCGACAAGAGACGCAGGGAGCAAGCGATGGGCACGATCCGCGACGCACGCACGCGTTACCGCGCAGGTGTCATGAAGTACGCGCAGATGGGCTATTGGGAGCCCGACTACCAGCCGAAGGACACCGACGTGCTGGCGCTCTTTCGGATCACGCCGCAGGACGGCGTCGACCCGCAGGAGGCGGCTGCGGCAGTCGCGGGAGAGTCCTCCACCGCCACGTGGACCGTGGTCTGGACCGACCGGTTGACGGCCTGCGAGTGGTACCGCGCCAAGGCCTACCGTGTCGATCCGGTTCCCGGCGCGCCGGGCCAGTTTTTTGCCTACATCGCCTACGACCTCGACCTGTTCGAGCCGGGCTCGATCGCCAACCTTACGGCCTCGATCATCGGCAACGTGTTCGGCTTCAAGCCGCTCAAGGCGCTGCGGCTGGAAGACATGCGCCTGCCGGTCGCGTACGTAAAGACCTTCGACGGACCGCCGACCGGAATCGTCGTGGAGCGCGAACGCCTGGACAAGTTCGGCAGGCCGCTCCTGGGCGCAACCGTCAAACCCAAACTCGGGCTTTCGGGAAAGAACTACGGTCGCGTGGTGTACGAGGCGCTCAAGGGCGGGTTGGACTTCACCAAGGACGACGAAAACATCAACTCGCAGCCCTTCATGCACTGGCGCGACCGGTTCGGGTTCGCGATGGAGGCGGTCAACCGCGCGCAGGCCGCCAGTGGCGAGCTGAAAGGCCACTACCTGAACGTCACCGCGGCGACCATGGAAGACATGTACGAGCGCGCCGAGTTTGCACGCGAACTGGGAAGCGTCATCGTGATGATCGACCTCGTCATCGGCTACACCGCGATCCAGTCGATGTCGAAATGGTGCCGCAGGAACGACATGATCCTGCATCTGCACCGGGCAGGGCACTCCACCTATACGCGGCAAAAGTCGCACGGCGTGTCGTTCCGCGTGATCTCCAAATGGATGCGGCTTGCCGGCGTGGATCACATTCACGCCGGCACGGTGGTGGGCAAGCTCGAGGGCGACCCCAATTCGGTGCAGGGGTTCTACAACGTGCTGCGCGAGCCGCGGAACGAGGTCGATCTGCCGCGCGGGCTGTTCTTTGCCCAGGACTGGGCGGGACTGAGGAAGGTAATGCCGGTGGCCTCGGGCGGCATCCACGCCGGCCAGATGCACCAGCTGCTCACCTATCTGGGCGAAGACGTGGTGCTGCAGTTCGGCGGCGGCACGATCGGCCACCCGATGGGCATCGCGGCCGGTGCGACCGCGAACCGCGTGGCGCTCGAAGCGATGGTGCTGGCACGAAACGAAGGGCGCGACATCTGGAACGAGGGCCCACAGATTCTTGCCGCCGCGGCCCGCACCTGCCCACCGCTCAAGGCCGCGCTCGACACCTGGGGCGAGGTGACGTTCGATTACGCCAGCACCGACACGCCCGATTTCGTTCCCACCGCCACGCCCGCCTGAAGGAGGCAACGATGCGATTGACGCAAGGCACCTTTTCGTTTCTTCCCGACCTGACCGAGGCGCAAGTCCGGGCGCAGGTCGAATACGCGCTCGGCAAGGGCTGGGCGATCTCGGTCGAATACACCGACGACCCCCACCCGCGGAACACCTACTGGGAAATGTTCGGCCAGCCGATGTTCGATCTGAAGGACGCCGCCGGCGTACTGCAGGAAATCGATTCCTGCCGGCAAACCTTCCCGAACCACTACGCGAAGGTGAACGCGTTTGACTCGACCCACGGCTTCGAGACGGTGCGGCTCTCGTTCATCGTCCACCGGCCGAAGGACGAGCCCGGCTTCGGGCTCGTGCGCGAAGAGCGCGCCGGGCGCGCGATCGGCTACACCACGCGCAGCTACGCCGCGGAACGCCCCGAGGGGCAGCGCTACTAGCGTGCGGTGCAGGCAGCCATGACAGCGCGGCTCGAAGCTCCCCTCGACACGGCACCCGCGCCCGCCGATCTCGAGGCGCTCTACCGGGATTCGCGCGTCGGCGAGGTGCTCGATTCGCTCGAGCGCGAGCTCGTTGGCCTCGTCCCGGTGAAGACCCGCATCCGGCAGATCGCGGCATTGCTGCTCGTCGATCGGCTGCGCGCCGGCCACGGCTTGAGCGCGGGCGCGCCGACCCTGCACATGTGCTTCACCGGCAATCCGGGCACCGGCAAGACCACCCTCGCGCTGCGCATGGCGGAGATCCTTCACCACCTGGGCTACCTCCGGAAGGGGCATCTGGTCGCGGTGACGCGCGACGATCTGGTCGGGCAGTTCATCGGCCACACCGCGCCCAAGACCAAGGAGGTCCTCAAGCGCGCCATGGGCGGGGTGCTGTTCATCGACGAGGCCTACTACCTCTATCGCCCCGAAAACGAGCGCGACTACGGCC
>Ga0209399_10000516_pt1 | contig 23164 bp, 24 predicted proteins | sample OV2TP3_FD_184130 | JGI IMG/M metagenome (GOLD analysis project Ga0209399, IMG submission 184130) | Hot spring microbial communities from Beatty, Nevada to study Microbial Dark Matter (Phase II) - OV2 TP3 (SPAdes) (version 3) | ecosystem: Environmental > Aquatic > Thermal springs > Hot (42-90C) ... | reverse complement strand
TATCTCCAACCGCTCTTCGGGAAAGATGGGTTATGCCCTGGCTCGGGTCGGCGTCAGGAGAGGAGCCGAAGTCACCCTGGTCAGCGGCCCTACGGACTTGACCCGGCCCCCAAGGGTCCGGCTGATTCCGGTTACAACCGCAGGCGATATGCGGCAGGCCGTCCTCAGCGAGTTCAGGCGCGCCACTGCGATTATAATGGCCGCGGCAGTGGCGGATTATCATCCCGAGGAGTTTGCTCCGAAGAAGCTCAAAAGGGGAGAAGGTCCTATCCAGATTAAGTTCTATCCGAACCCCGATATCCTGAGAGAACTCGGGATGAAAAGAGACAAAAGAGACGGAAAGATCCTCATCGGCTTTGCCGCGGAGACGGAAGAGCTCGTGGCCAACGCGGAAAAGAAGCTCCGGGAAAAAAACCTGGACCTGATCGTGGCGAACAACGTGAGCGCCGCGGGGTCCGGGTTTGGCTCAGACACGAACGCCGCGACGCTGATTGATCGCGACGGCCGGGTGATCGAACTCAACCTCATGCCGAAGCGCGCCGTGGCGGATCGCATTCTCGACGCGGTGCACGCCTTGCCTCGCGTGGCTCGACTGCCCGCGGCGAGCTCGGCCGAGGCGAGCTCGCCGAAGTCCGCCCCGCGGTCTGTGTCACCCGCCTCCCAGGGGTGAATGATGGCCGATTCGCTTCCTTCAGAAGAGGCCTTCTCGCCCGAGAAATTCAAGCTGGCCGAGGCCCTCGCCCGAAACCCGGAGTCGGTGCTGTTCCTCCCCCTCGCGGAGGAATTTGTGAAGGCGGGAAGGCTCTCCGAAGCGATCCTGATTCTGGAGGAAGGGCTCAAGACGCACCCGACTTCCCACGCCGCCCGAGTGGCGCTGGGGCGAGCGTATTATCAGGCGGGCGACAATGCCAAGGCCCGGGCACTCTTGGAGGAAGCCGTCGAGTTGAGCCCCGAGAATCTCTTGGCCCATCGCACCCTGGCGGAAATCTACGTTGAGGAGAACGCACTCGGTCCCGCCATGCGGGCCTGCTCGATGCTCCTGGCCGCCAATCCGAAAGACGAGGAAGTGCAGGCCTTGAAGGCGGTCATCGAGCGGCGCCTCCGACCGCCCCTGGAGTTCGATGTCCAGGAACTCCGCCAGGCCTCTTTGTCGGTGTCATCGTTCTCATCGTCAGCGTCCGAAGAGGATAGGCTCTCGGTTGAAGCAGGCTGCCAGAAGCCGCCATCGAAAGACCGCACGCCTGCGTGGAAGGTGGCGCAATTGCGTCGCTGGCTCGAGCGAATCGAGCGCCGCCGGCTTGAGGCGTAGCAGCCCTTAGTTCTTCTTCTCTAGTGACAGCGCTTCCGCTCGGTTTGACCGTTCCGGCCGGAGGCTGCTACAATGGCCCCCTTTCGATCTGTCGAATGGCGCCGTCGATGATGCAGATCTTGGTGTTGCACGGGCCCAATCTCAATCTCCTGGGCGCTCGCGAGCAAGCGATCTATGGAGATGTGTCCCTCGATGAGATCAATCAGGCCATACGCGAGCTGGCGAAGCAGGAAAGAGTCGTGGTGGATATCCGCCAGTCGAATATGGAAGGCGAGCTCGTGACATGGATTCAAGAAGCCAGGGGGCGGTTTGACGCAATCGTGATCAATCCTGCCGGCTTGACGCATACCAGCGTGGCGCTTCGCGACGCGGTTGCCGCGGTGGGGGTTCCCACCGTCGAGGTTCACCTGTCGAACATCTACAAACGGGAAGAGTTTCGCCAACGCTCCTATGTCGCCGGAGTGGCGCTCGGACAGATCTCAGGGTTCGGTCCGACCGGCTATCTGTTGGGCATCAGGGCCGCCATCGAGCATCTGAAGACCACCCGGGGATCAGTCGTCTCATGATCGGAAACAGCGGAGAAGAAGGGGGGGCCAGAGTTCGTGATCACGACAGCAGATTTTCGCAATGGGGTTCGCTTGGAGATCGACGGAGAGCCGTACTTCATCGTGGAGTTTCAGCACGTCAAGCCCGGCAAGGGCGGCGCCTTCGTCCGCACGAAGTTGAAAAGCTACAAGACCGGCAATGTCCTGGATCGGACTTTTCGATCGGGGGAGCGGTTCCAAGAGCCGAATTTAGAAGAGCGGGAGATGCAGTTTCTGTACGCGGCCGGCGACAGCTACACCTTCATGGACACCGAGACGTTTGAGCAGTTCACCTACGAAAAGAAGCAGCTCGGCGACAACGCAGACCTGTTGAAAGAGAACATGACCGCCAAGATCCTGATTCACGAGCATCAGCCGATTGCGGTCGAGCTGCCGATCTTCATCGAGCTGAAGGTGGTCGAAACGGAGCCCGGCGTGCGCGGCGACACGGCCTCGGGCGGGACGAAGCCGGCCGTGGTCGAAACCGGAGCAGTCATCAAGGTTCCCTTGTATCTGGAGGCCGGCGAGATCATCAGGATCGACACGCGGACGCGCGGATACGTGGAGCGAGTGCGGTGAGAAAGCCTTCTGCGCGATCGCGTCCCGTTCCCGCATCCCTGCTGGACAAGAGGAAGGAAATTCAGGAGCTGATCGACCTCCTGAACGAGAGCAACCTTGTCGAGTTGGAGGTGGAGCGGGAAGGCTTCCGCATCCGGGTGCGCCGCGAGAGCGGCGGGCCGGTGGTCGTCGGAGAACGGCGGCGTTCCCCGGCTGAACGCGAGCAGCCTCCCGAACGGGCGCAGCCGGCTCCGCCGAGCGAGCGCAGCGGCTTGGTGACCATCACCTCGCCCATCGTCGGGACGTTCTACCGCTCGCCGTCTCCCGATGCCGACCCCTATGTCGAGGAGGGCGACCTGGTCAGGAAGGGGCAGGTGCTCTGCCTGGTGGAAGCCATGAAGCTGATGAACGAGATCGAATCCGAAGCGGATGGACAGGTGGTGAAGATCCTCGTTGAGAGCACCAAACCGGTCGAATATGGCCAGCCATTGTTCCTAATCGATCCCACCCCCGCCGCCTGAGCCCGGAGCCGGCCGGTGTTCAAGAAAATCCTGATCGCCAACCGCGGAGAGATTGCCTTACGGGTGATCCGAGCCTGCAAAGAGCTCGGGATCAAAACCGTGGCCATCCACTCCGAAGTGGACGGCAACTCCTTGCACGTGCGTTATGCCGACGAGCATCTGTGCGTCGGGCCGGCCGAGGATGCGCTGAGCTACCGGAATATCCCGAACGTCCTGAGCGCGGCGGAAATCACCGGCGCCGAGGCGATTCACCCCGGCTACGGGTTCTTGGCCGAGAACGCCCATTTTGCGGAGGTGTGCGAATCGATCGGGATCAAGTTCATCGGCCCGACGTCCGAACAGATCGCGGCGCTCGGAGACAAGGCCAAGGCCAGGGAGATCATGGCCCGGCGCGGCATTCCGGTGCTGCCCGGGAGCGCCGGACAGCTCCGAAACGAGCAGGAGGCGCTGGAGGTGGCGCGGAAGATCGGGTTTCCGGTCATCATCAAGGCGTCTGCGGGCGGCGGCGGGCGCGGCATGCGCGTGGTGAACCGGGAGGAGGACCTGGCGCAAGCGTTTCAGGCCGCGCAGGCCGAAGCGAAGTCTACATTTGGTCATGACGCGGTGTACCTGGAGCACTACTTTTTGGAACCCCGTCACATCGAGGTCCAGGTGCTGGCGGACGAGCGCGGCCGCACGATCAGCCTCGGCGAGCGTGACTGCTCCATCCAACGACGGTACCAGAAGCTGGTGGAAGAGTCGCCTTCGCCGGCCGTCGATGAGCGGCTGCGGCGCGACATGGGCAGGGTGGCGGTAGAGGCGGTCCGGGCGGTCCACTATCGGAATGCCGGCACGGTCGAGTTTCTGTTGGACAAGGATCACAACTACTATTTCATGGAGGTGAACGCCCGCATTCAGGTCGAGCACCCGGTGACCGAGATGGTCACGGGGATCGACCTGATCAAAGAGCAGATCCGGATCGCCGCCGGCCAGCCGTTGAGCTTTCGCCAGCAGGACATCCGACTGACCGGACACAGCTTTGAATGCCGCATCAACGCCGAATGTCCCCAGAAATTCACACCCTGTCCCGGCCAGGTGACCCGCTATCATCCTCCCGGCGGCCCCGGTGTCCGGGTGGATTCCGCCATGGACGCACAGGGGACGGTCGTGCCGTACTACGATTCGATGATCGCGAAATTGATCACGCACGGCAAAGATCGCGAGGAAGCCATGGCGCGGATGCGACGGGCGCTCGAGGAGTACGTGATCGACGGAATCAAAACCACCATCCCCCTCCACCGACAGATCTTCGAGGATGCCGAGTTTCAGAAGGGCCGAACCTCCACCGGCTTTCTGGAACGGCTTTTGGCAAATTCCGATCGAGAGCGGTCGTGACGGCTCCCGCCCGGGATCTCTCTCCGCTCAAAGGCCTCTATCTGATTCTCGATGAAAGGGCAGCACGCGGGCGCTTGCTCGTCGAGGTGCTCAGGGAAGCGGCCGCGGCAGGCGTGCGGCTGTTCCAGTATCGCATCAAGGCGGCCTCGGGGGCCGAGGCCTATCGCCAAGCCTTGCAGCTCCGCGAAGCGGCCGCCGAGGCCGGGGCGCTGTTTCTGGTCAATGACCGCTGCGATCTGGCACTGGCCGTCGGGGCCGACGGCGTGCATCTGGGGCAGGAAGACCTTCCGCTGGCCATGGCCCGGAGAATTCTCGGTCCCGGCAAGGTCATCGGCATCTCCACCCATCGGGCGGATCAGGTGATCGAGGCCGATCGCGGAGGCGCCGATTATATCGGGTTTGGCCCGATCTTTCCGACCGCCTCGAAGGCTGACCACGAGCCGGTCGTCGGCGTCGAAGGATTGCGAACGGTCCGGCCGCTCACGCGACTCCCGATCTTCGCCATCGGTGGGATCAGCGTGGAGACGGTGGAGGCGGTCATCAACGCCGGCGCCGATGGCGTTGCGGTGATCTCCGCCGTCTTGGGGGCAGCGGATATCGCGGCGGCGGTCCGGCCGCTCCTGTCACGCTTTCGCTAGAAGCAGCTCGCCGAGGGCTCCGATCGTAGGATTCTTCGCCAGGAGCTCCACACCGTCGTCCCACGCCCCGCCGAGCCGGCTCTCGTACGCGAGGGGACCCACCACCCGGACGCCGGCCAGCTCTCGAAGCATCTCGAGCGTCGAGCTCTGCTGGGTCGTCTCGTTCGTTGACGGTTCGGGCGGAAGCGAGTGGTTCAGCACGACAGCCAGCACGGAGACATGCCGCTGTTGCAACGCCTCGATCGTGAGCAGGGCGTGGTTCACGCCGCCGATGGCGGGGCGCCCGACCACCAGCGCCGGGAGCGCGAGGGCGTTGACCAGGTCGCGAACCTCGGACGTGCCGGTCAGCGGCACCCTGACGCCGCCGATCCCTTCTACCAGCATGAACGCATGGCGCGCGGCGAGTGCGCGGAAGGCCAGGGCGATCCGCTCCAGGTCGATCCGAATTTCACGCGCTCGGGCGGCCGCCAGAGGAGCGACCGGAGCCGGGAAACGGTAAGGACTCACCTCTTCCAGGAGGTCGGTGCTCCCCGCGGCGCGCCTCAGCCGTTCCGCATCGGATGCCCCTGCGGTCTGATCGGTGACGCCGGTTTCGATCGGCTTCATGACGCCGACCCCCACACCCTGGCCGTGCATCCATCGCGCCAGGGCCGCGGTCACCACGGTTTTCCCGACACCGGTGTCGGTCCCGACGATAAAGCAGCCCCTTGGAAGTGCTGAGGGCTGGGCACCCGTTGCTCTGGGGAGTGCAACGGGTACCCGGAGGGCTGAGGGAGAAGCCATGGATTGTTCTTTACAGGATGCGGCTGTCCAGATTCCAGACCTGCCCGGAGACGTCTTCGAGCAGCGCCAGGTAGTAGATCGAGCGGGCCACCGACTGCAGCTCGGCCAATCGGCCGAGCACATGGGTGGAGTGAAGGGTGACGGGCACGGCGTCCCCCACCAACTCGGTCTGATGCCACCCGGGCAGGACCGCGTTGACCCGGACGTTTGAGGCTCCCCATTCGCGAGCCGCTGTCTTGACCAAGCCGAGCAAGCCGGCTTTGGAGGCTGCGTAGGCGGCCTGTCCCGGTTGGCCCTGCACTGCGGCGAACGAGCCGATCACTACGACCGAGCCGGCCCGCTGCGCCAGCATCAGCTTCCCGGCTGCTCGTAAGCAATAAAACGTACCGGTGAGGTTGGTCTCGATCGTGGCTGTCCAGACGTCGGGACTGAGCCGCAGCACCAGGTGGCTTGCGGCCTGCCCGGCGTTGCAGACCAGCACGTCAAAGCGACCACAGCGTGCCGCGAAGCTCTCTGCCATGGCCTCGACCGCGTGGGCGTTCCGAATATCGGCTTGGAAGAGTAGCCCTTCTCCACCGGACTCCTTGACCGAAGCGGCTGTCCGCTCGGCCGCCTCTTGCCGCTCGTGGAAGTGGATTCCCACGGTCCATCCGGCCCGTGCGAATTCCAAGCAAATGGCCCGCCCGATTCCTCCCGAGCCGCCGGTGACCAGAACTGCCGGAGTCCGAGCCATCGAGACCTCGCCGCGCGGTATTATCGGGATCGTTCCGGTGAAAGGCAAGCAGGGCGCACATCGTGACACGGCGCTGCCGGGTCTTGATGCTGAAAAACCAGCTATGGTACCGTGGCGCTCAGCCACGCCATGTACACGACCAACCTGAGCATACTCGCCTGGTGTGCGCTCGTCGGCTGGGCCGGGCTCGTCTCGGCGGGCGAAGTCATTCAGGATCCCGACGGGTATTTCCCCGATGCGCAAGGGAGCCGGTGGAAATATCGCGGGGAGGTGATCGAAGGCGCCGTTCAGTCCATCGCGCGCAAGGAGTTTTTCAACGTCTCCACCGTCAAAGGGTCGGACACGATCAAAGGAGTCAAGGTCAAGGTCTTTCACGACACCAATCCCGGCAACAACGGCCCCTCCGATAGCTACTACCGCCGCGATGCGGCCGGCATCGTCTATTACGGATCGCAGCCAGGCACGCCGCTGGAGAAGCAACTGGTGCCGTATCAGATCGTTCGATTCCCTCTGGAATATCCTTCCTCGTTTCAGCAGTTCGACAGGCAGGGATTGAGTTTCGGGAGCGACCTGGACGGCGATGAAAAACATGAGCGAGCGGACGTCCAGGCGTCCGTCTCGGTGATCGGCAAGGAGGCCGTGGCGGTGCCGGCCGGCACCTACCAGGACGCGGTCCGCATCGAGGCGAAGATGACGATGCGGATTCACCTCACGGGCGGACGGAAGACGATGGTCGGGACCGACACGATGACGGCCTGGTTCGCCAGAGGGGTCGGGCTCGTGAAATACGTCGAGCGGCAGGAGATCCCGTCACTGACCGCGACCCGTGGCCGCACGACGGAGATTACCGAGGAGCTCGAAGAGGTCGAGATCAAGCAGCAAACCGCCTCACTCGGCGGGGGCGAACCCGCGCCGGAGCGTGTTTTCGCTGACGACCCGCGCGACCATGAATTGGCTCAGGTAATCCTCCCCTCCAGCCTTCGCTCCCACGCCCGATAACCGGTGTCCGCCGAAGGGCTGCCGGCCGACGAGCGCTCCGGTGATCGGGCGGTTGATGTAGAGATTTCCCACATCAAAGCGCTCCCGAGCGGCCAGGATGTTCGCCGGGCTCCGCGAATAGAGGCCTCCGGTCAAGGCGTACGGCGTGGCGTTGGCGAAGTCGAGCGCCTCCTGAAAGTCCTTGGCCCGAATCACCGCGAGCACCGGCCCGAAGATCTCCTCTTGGGCCAGCCGGTGGTGCGGCTGAATGTCCGCAAAAATCACCGGCCCCTGAAAATATCCCTTCCGGTCCACCGACCGCTCGACCACCGCGCGGCCTTCCCGCCTCCCGATCTCGACGTACCCTCGGACTTTCTCGCGCGCCCGCTCATCGATAAGGGGACCCATGCGGGTCCAGGGTTGTTCGGGAGGGCCAATGGGGAGGCTCATCACCGCCTCGGCGAGGCGCTGGAGGAAGATGTCGTGGACCGGGTTCAGCACGATGGCGCGGGAGCAGGCCGAGCACTTCTGGCCCTGATAGCCGGTGAATGAGGCCATCACGCCGGTCACCGCTTCGTCCAGATCGGCGGTCTCGTCCACGATGATCGCGTTTTTCCCGCCCATCTCGGCGATGACGTGTTTCACATGCCGTTGTCCCGGAACCGAGCGGGCGGCCTGAGCCAGGATGCGCAGCCCGACCTCTTTGGAGCCGGTAAAGGCGACGGCGTGCACCTCGGGATGGTCCACCAGCGCTTGCCCGACGTCGGGCCCGCCGGGCAAAAATTGGAGCGCCCCTTCCGGGGCTCCGGCCTCCGCCAGGGTTTCCACGAGGAGATGACCTATGATCGGGGCGCGCTCGGACGGTTTGAACAGCACCGCATTGCCGGTCACCAGCGCGGCGGAGACCATGCCGGTCGGAATCGCCAGCGGGAAATTCCACGGGGAAATCACGGCCACCAGGCCCCGCGGTGACAGCAGGAGATGGTTCAGCTCTCCCGGCTCGTCCCCCAGCCGTCGGGGTCGGCCGAGACGGCGCATCTCTCCGGCATAAAACTCCAGAAAGTCGATCGCCTCCGCCACGTCCGCGTCCGCCTCGCGCCACGGTTTCCCGGTTTCGAAGATCTCCCAGGCCGCCAGCTCGAACCGCCGCCGGCGCACGATCGCCGCGGCGCGTTGAAGCACCCCCGCACGACCCTCGGGCGACGTGGAGCGCCATGTCCGGAATGCGGCGAGGGCGCTCTCGACGGCGCGCGCCGCGTCGGCAGGCGTCGCCGCCCTGATCCGGCCCACCACCTCATCGGGAGCGGCCGGGTTGTAGGAGATCAGGTCCGAGCCAGACCGCGACACGGAACCCGGACCGTGACGCGATTGGTCGAGCTGCGCCCGCACAGTGCGAACGGCCTGGGCCATCGCGTTCCGGGACGCTTCTTTGGAGAAATCCGTATGAGGCTCGTTGACGAACCGGGCATCCGACTCACCCGAGCCGCCTCCGTCCCGGAGCAAGTCGGCGCCGGCATGCCCACCCTGAGGGATCTGCGGCGGGGCGAGCAGGGCATCGATGGGCTCTGCTTCGGCGTACTCCTTCCGGAGAAAGGATTCGTTGGAGGTGTTCTCTAGAAGCCGCCTGACCAGATAGGCCATGCCCGGAATGAGCTCGCCCACCGGTGTATAAGTCCGAACCCGACGGCCCGCCTCGACGACGACGGCCTGCAGTGACTCGGCCATTCCGAAGATCATCTGGTACTCGCACGCATTAGGCGGAAGACCGGTCGCCTGGAACGCCGCTTCGGCATGCACGAGGCTTCGCAAATTATGCGTCCCGATCGCCGGTCTGACGAGATCGGCGTGTGCGAGCAGGATGCGCGTCAACCGCTCGTAGGAAGCGTCCGTTTCCGCTTTGCTCTGAAAGACCGGCACGGGCCAGCCTCGCTGTTGATACCGGATCGTGTCCGAATCCCAGTACGCTCCTTTGATCAACCGGATGGTGATCGGAGCCCCGCGCTGCCGGAGCCACGTGACGAGATGCTCGATATCGCCGGTGGTATCCTTCAGGTAGGCTTGAAGGGCGATGCCACCGTGAGGATACGAGCGATAGGGCTGTTCGGACAACAGCCTGGTGAACACCATCAGGGTGAGATCTTTCAACTCGGCCTGCTCCATGTCGAACGTGATGGCCGCGGGCATCGTCACCGCCAGGTCCAGGATCGGACGGAGCCGCCCTGCGACCACCCGATAGCTGTCCTCCGGGTCGATGGGGTCGAGCTGTGAATAGAGCGCCGAGAGTTTCACCGACAGGTGCACTCTCGGGAGGGAGCCGAGATGGTCTCGCTCCAGCAATGGAACGGTCGGCCAGTCGGCCGTCGCCGCATGGAGGCGGCGAAGCGCTTCGAGGCAGCGATCGCGATACCGGTCAGCCTCGATCTCGCTGACCGTTGCCTCTCCGAGCAGGTCCACGGAAAATCCGCGCCCTTCGCTCCAGGATCGTTTCAGGACGGGGAGAGCGTCTCCAATGGTCGCGCCGGCGATGAAGGTGCGTGCCATCTGATCGATCTGGTGACGAAGGGATTTGGCGCTCAAGCGCGACCCCAGTCGCGTTTCCGAGAGCGCGCGTAACCCCCACTGCATCGGAGTGGTAAGAAGCTTGGTGTCGGCGAAGTATTCCTCCGCCAGTTGCAGGAGCTGCGCATCGCTCTTCAGCGATGGCAGCACGTCGATGAAGCGGAACAGTTGGGCTTTGAACTGCTCATCTTTCATGGCCCATTGGAGAACGGTGCCGGACCACCAACGGGCATCAAGGATGGTCGGCGTCTGTCGAGTTGTACGCTCCGCCAGCGCACGGCCGATTCTCTGGATGGCCAGCTCAAGCTCTGCATCATAGCTCTGCAGCATTCTCCCCCCTACGAGGCAATGGGTTTCGACACAGCGGATATACCGTATAATGGTATTATCGCTTGAAAAACCCTTCCTGATTCTCTACTATATACCACCTTTAGGGGGCTCCCCTTCCACCCTTGAGCCCCATCACCCTCAACGGAGGAGGATCCGTGCAGAAAGCCTACCGACTCGACTATCCCGTGACCGTGTTGTTCGGCGCCGTCACGTTGTCCACCATCATCGGCGTTCCGCTCTTTGCGTATGCGTACGGCTTCACGTGGCTGGACTGGGCAATGTTCGGCATCCTGTACCTGATAAGCGGGCTCGGGATCACGGTTGGTTATCATCGGCTGATCTCGCACCGCAGCTTTGAATGTCCGGGGTGGGTCAAAGCCTGTCTGTTGGTGGCTGGCGGTTGGGCTCTGGAGAACTCGGCGCTCCGCTGGTGCGCCGATCATATCCGACACCATGCCCGGTGCGATCAGGAGGAAGACCCCTACAATGCCACCAAAGGGTTCTGGCACAGTCACTGTGGCTGGATTTTCTTTCTGGACCCGCATCGGACCGAGAAGTATGAGGTGACGCTGCGGAAGGACCCCATTATCATGTGGCAGCATCGCTATTACGTTCCGATCGTGCTTTCCGGCTTGGCGTTGCCCTTCGTGGTCGGGTTGTTCCACGGCGGCTGGCAAGGCGGGATGAGCTGCTTCGTCCTCGCCGGAGTGTGTCGGACGTTTTTTGTGCTCAACTCCACCTTCTGCATCAATTCTATCTGCCATCTCTGGGGCTCACAACCGCACGGAACGGATGACAGCAGCCGCGACAGTTGGTGGGTCTCGCTGGTCACCTTTGGGGAGGGATACCATAACTATCACCACACCTACCTCAGGGATTATCGCAACGGTCCGAAGTGGTATAATTTTGACCCCTCCAAGTGGCTGATCTTTGCCTTGTCGAAAATCGGCTTGGCGGCGAATCTCTGGCGCGCTGAAGCGTCCTGATTGTTCTTCGGGGTCGCTCGGTGCCCCCGTTTCGATTCTGAAACGGCTCGGAATCCTCCAGGAATCCGAGAGCTTGGAGCCGAACCGGGGAATTCAGGCGCCTCCACGTTTCGTTCTTACAACGCCTGAGCCCTCCAGACCTTCCTACGACCGCTAATCTATTGATTTTTTTGCCGGCGGTCTTATTAAAAGTCGAGCACAAGAATTGCTTTCAGGTAGCGGTCGAGGCTTGTGATTGTCGGTCATATATCAATCTTCACGTCAGGAGGGCGCTATGGACTGCCCACGTTGTCACGGCGTCATGGTGCAGGACGATTTTGAAGACCTGCAGGACGACACCGGCTCCCTGACGTTCCGGGGTTGGCGGTGCGTCCTGTGTGGCGAGATATTGGATCCCGTGATCGTGCACAACCGTGCTTCCCGGCCCACACCCTTAGTGGGCCGCGCACGGAAGAAATTTGCCACCCAAGTCGGATAATCGGGTAAACTAAGCTGCCGGTCATAGGCACCGGCGGCTTGGTGTGGCCCGTTGCGATTTCCTTCCAGCGAGCCGCAGGTCATTTTCCAGTAGAACCGCCAGGCCTGGATCCCAAGGCAGACAGGAGCGACGGATGGGCGAACTGAACACCGGCGGGCCGGCCCCGGGGCAGGAGCGACCGCGTGAAGTGATGCTGCCCGAGGTGCGCCGGATACTCGCGATCAGCAGCGGCAAGGGGGGTGTGGGCAAATCCACCGTGGCGGTCAACCTGGCGGTCGCCTTGGCCCAGACCGGAGCCAGGGTGGGCTTGATGGACGCGGATGTCTACGGTCCGAATGTTCCCATGATGATGGGGATCTCAAAGCCTCCTGAACAGCAGGACGGCAAGATCAAGCCGGCCGAGCGCTATGGCGTGAAGGTGATGTCCATGGGGTTTTTTGTCCCGGAAGACACCGCGTTGGTCTGGCGCGGTCCTATGGTCCACACGGCCATTCAGCAGTTTTTCCGCGATGTGCTCTGGGGCGAGCTTGAGTACCTGCTCATCGACCTCCCGCCGGGCACGGGCGATGCGCAGCTGACCTTATCCCAACTGGTGCCGCTGTGCGGCGCCATGACCGTCACGACCCCGCAGGCCGTCGCGCTGTACGATGTGCGGAAGGGAGTGCGAATGTTCCAGAAGGTCAATGTCCCGCTGCTGGGGCTCGTCGAAAACATGAGCTTTTTTGTGTGCGGGCACTGCGGGACGCGCACGGAGATCTTTGCCTCGGGGGGCGGCGAGCGTGCGGCGGCGCAACTCGGCATTCCGTTCCTGGGCCGCGTGCCGATTGATCCCTCCATCCGGGCGGGCGGCGATGCGGGGGAGCCGATCGTGGTGGCGGCGCCGGGGTCGGCCTCGGCGCAGGCGTTTCAGGCGATCGCGGCGGCGCTGGTGGCGCAGGTGGAGGGGACGGGGGCGGGGGCGGAGCAGACGAGCCCGTCGCTCGCCCGCTTGGTGGAAAAACTGAAACGGCCGCTCGGAAGCGGCTGAGGGAGGGCAGGATGAGTGAGTTTGTGACGGTGGCGCAGACGACGGACGTGCCGTCCGGGACGGGGACGGTGGCGGAGGTGAAGGACCAGGCGATCGCGGTGTTCAATGTGGACGGGACGTTTTATGCGATCGACAATACGTGCGTCCATCGCGGGGGGCCGTTGGGGGAAGGGGAGTTGGAGGGCGACACGGTGACCTGTCCGTGGCACGGCTGGCAGTACAACGTGAAAACGGGGGTGTCGCTCAACAATCCGTCCGCCTGCGTGAAGGTGTACGAGGTCACGGTGGAAGGGACCGATGTCAAGGTCTGTCTCTGAGCTTCCTTATCTTGAGTCTCCTGCCGGCAAGCTGCATAATGGGTCCCGATGGACCGTGAGGATCTCCTCTCTCTCTACCGCCAGATGCTGCTCATCCGCCGATTCGAGGAGAAATCGGCGGAAATGTACGCCCTAGCCAAAATCGCCGGTTTCCTCCATCTCTACATCGGGGAAGAAGCGGTCGCAGTCGGGGCCATCGCCGCCCTCCGCCCCGACGACTACGTGATCAGCGCCTACCGAGACCACGGGCATTGCCTGGCCAAGGGATCGGACCCGAACAGGGTCATGGCTGAGCTGTTCGGCAAGGCCACAGGACTCTGCAAGGGCAAGGGCGGGTCCATGCATCTGGTGGATGAGCCGCGACGGTTCATGGGCGGGTACGCGATCGTCGGCGGCCATCTCCCGCTCGCCGTCGGGTTGGCCTTTGCCATCCAGTATCAGAAGCATGACCAGGTGGCCCTGTGCTTCTTTGGGGAAGGCGCGCTTCCCAGCGGCCACGCCCACGAGGCCTTCAACCTGGCAGCGCTCTGGAAGCTCCCGGTCATCTTTCTCTGCGAGAACAACCGTTACGCGATGGGCACGCCGATCGAGCGCGGCATCGCGGTCTTTCACAACGTGGCCGAAATGGCGCGCTCGTACGGCATTGAGGCTGTTCAGGTGGATGGCATGGATGTGCTGGCGGTGCGCGCGTTGCTCCGGGACGTCGTGGCCAGGGTTCGGACCTCACCGGCTCCCTATTTCGTCGAGGCGCGCACCTACCGGTTCATGGGCCATTCGATGGCCGATCCCGCACACGGCCACTATCGCACGCGCGACGAAGTGGAAGAGGAGCGGAAGCGGGACCCGCTGCTGCTCCTTCGACAAACCCTCGTCAAAGAAGGTCTGGCATCCGACGCCGATTTCAAGCGACTGGAGAAGGAAATCGGAGGCGTGGTGGCGGAAGCGATCCGCTTTGCCGACGAGAGCCCCTTCCCGGATCCCGGCGCGCTGTACGAGGACGTCTACGTCGAATAGGCCGAGGCGGACCCCATGCTGGTCACTTATCGTGAAGCGTTGAATCAGGCGATGCGGGAGGAGCTTCGCCGCGATGAGCGCGTGTTCCTCATCGGAGAGGAGGTGGGGTACTACCAAGGGGCCTTCAAGGTCAGCAAGGGCTTTGTGGAGGAGTTCGGCCCGCGCCGCGTGTGGGACACGCCCATCACCGAGGCCGGCTTTACGGGACTGGCCATCGGCGCGGCGATGGGCGGCCTGCATCCGATTGTGGAGCTCATGACGTTCAACTTCGCGATCCTGGCCATGGATCAGATCGTCAACAATGCGGCCAAAATCCGGTACATGTCTGGAGGCCAGTTGTCGGTTCCCATCGTCGTCAGAGGGCCGGGAAGCGCCGCGCACCAGCTTGCCGCGCAGCATTCGCAGAGCCTGGAGGCGTGGTTCTCCCACGTGCCGGGCCTGAAGGTCATTGCGCCGGCGACTCCTCGTGATGCCAAGGGGCTCCTCAAGAGCGCCATCCGGGATCAGAACCCCGTCATGTTCATCGAGGCGCAGTTGCTGTACGCCACCAAGGGAGAGGTTCCGGAGGGCGAGTACACGATCCCGATCGGGCAGGCTGAGGTCAAGCGACAGGGTCGCGATGTCACCATCGTGGCGTATTCCAAAATGCTGCTGCTGGCGTTGGAGGCCGCGGAAGAACTGGCCCGTGACCGCGATCATCGCATCGACGCGGAAGTGGTGGACCCCCGGACCCTCAAGCCGCTCGACCTGGACACGATCGTCTCCTCCGTCAAGAAGACCGGCCGGCTGGTGATCGTGGAAGAGGGATGGCGATTCGCCGGCATGGGGGCACAGATTGCCGAGAGCGTGTATCGGGAGGCCTTTGATTTCCTCGATGCGCCCATCGTTCGCGTCACCGGCGAGGATGTCCCGATGCCGTATAGCCGGCCGCTGGAGGATGCGGCCATCCCCGATCAGGCTCGGGTACGTGCGGCCGTCCGACAGGTGATGGGGTAATGAGTGACGAGTTACTGATTACGATCTGATGAGGAGGTTCCGATGCCGGCTCCTGCTCCTTCCCACATCGAGATCACCGAGACATTCGTTCGGCTGTATGTCTTCCTCGTTCAGTACCTGGACCGCTGTCTGGATGAGGCCGCTCGCCGGACCTTTCCGGAGCACGACCTGCAGCAGCACCTCTCCGCGACGCAGGCCAGGATGATGGAGATCGCCTCGGTGAACCCCGTGGTCAAAAGCAAGGTGGAGAAAGAGTGCGAGCGGGTGCTCGGCTTGGGCAACGCCTGTCTCACCGGCAGCGCTGACGGAGCCACACGGAATGCGGTGCTGGGAGAGCGGGCCACCCTCCACACGAAGACGCTGGCGCTGAGCGATCTTCTGGCAATATTCCGCGCCCTTGCGGTCACCTGAGAGGTTTCGTTAGAGTGACCTGAGAGAGTGCGAGCGAGGCGAGCGATGGCCAGTCGGGTAGTCATGCCCAAGTTGACCGACACGATGGAAGAAGGCGTCGTCGTGAAATGGAAAAAGCGGGTAGGGGAGCCGGTCGAGACCGGTGACGTGCTGGCCGAAATCGAGACCGATAAGGCGGTGATGGATCTGGAGTCCTTCTCGTCCGGCATTCTCAGACAGATTCTGGCGAACGAAGGAGATACCGTGAAAGCCGGCAGCCTGATCGCCGTGGTGGCCGAGCCGGACGAGGACATCGAGGCGGTCCTGCACGACACCACGGCGCCATCGTCGCCGGCCGTCCCGCCGTCCCCGCCGGCGGTCGCGCAAAAGGAGCAGCGCCGGCAGGCCGCTCAGGAGGACCGCATCAAGGCATCGCCCAGGGCCAAGGCGATGGCGGCGCAACGGGGAATCGACCTGTCCGCCATCGAGGGAACAGGTCCCGGCGGACGGATCGTGGAACGCGACCTCGAAGCGGCGGCGGAGGCTCCACCGAAGCGAGCCGCGGCGAAGACCGGAGACATCAGCCGGCCGCTCAGCCAGATGCGGAAGGCCATCGCCCGGGCCACGACCCAGAGCAAGGCCCCGGTCCCGCACTTCTATCTCACCGTCGAGATTGACATGGAAGAAGCCGAGCGCCTGCGGCACAAGCTGAAACAGAAGCGTCGGGCTCATCCCAGCCTCAACGATCTCATCATCAAAGCGGCCGCCCTGGCCCTGGCCCGCCATCCAGAGATCAACGTCTCGTACGAAGGGGACGCGCTTCGCCAGCACGCCAGCATCGATATCGGCGTGGCGGTGGGACTGGACGACGGACTGATTTCCCCGGTCCTGCGGGACTGTGGGGCAAAGACGTTGGCGCAGATCTCGACCGAGATGCGGGACCTGATCGAGCGCGCGCGGAACAAGCGGCTGGCGCCGCACGAATACACCGGCGCCACCTTCTCGATCTCAAACCTGGGCATGTACGACGTGGAGAGCTTCATCGCGGTGCTCATACCCCCGGAGGCCGCGGCGCTGGCCATCGGAGCCGTGCGGGACGTTCCGAGCGCGGAAGCAGGGACCGCGAAAGTCAGGCGCCGGATGAAGGTCACCATGTCCTGCGATCACCGGGCTCTGGACGGAGTCCAGGGCGCCAAGTTCTTGCGGGAGTTCAAGCGCACCCTGGAACACCCGCTGGAGCTCGTACTGCCGGAGGACGCATGACCTTCGTGCCGGTTGACGACCTTCGGGAACGCGCTCCAGAAAATCGTGGCCGGCGGCGGCTGCCGCCCTGGTTCAAGGTCCGGATCACGCAAGGGCCCGATTATCAGGACATCCGGCAGATCATGGATTCGCTGGAGCTGCACACCATTTGCGAGGAAGCCCGGTGCCCCAATGTCTGGGAATGCTGGAACAACCGGACCGCGACCTTCTTGATCCTGGGCGATATCTGTACGCGACGGTGCCACTATTGCGCGGTGGCCACCGGCCGGCCGCATCCGGTGGATCGGGCGGAGCCGGTACGCGTCGCGCGGGCGGTCCAGGCTTTGGGTCTCCGGCATGCGGTCATCACGTCGGTCAACCGGGATGAGCTGGAGGACGGCGGCGCCTCCGTCTTTGCGGACACGATCCGCGAGATCCGCAGGCTCACGCCCCTGTGCGCCGTGGAAGTGTTGATCCCGGATTTCGAGGGAGACGAGGCGGCCCTTCAGGCTGTGCTCGATGAATACCCGGACATCCTGAATCACAACATCGAGACCGTGCGCCGGCTGTTCCCATCGGTCAGGCCTCAAGGGAAGTACGAACGATCCCTCACGCTCCTCGAGCGAGCGAAACGGAAAGGCGCCCGGACCAAATCAGGCCTGATGGTCGGCATGGGTGAAACCGCGGACGAAGTCCGCGAGGTCCTGCGCGATCTCCGGCGAGCCGGTTGCGAGATCCTCACCATCGGCCAGTACCTGCAGCCCACGAACCGACACCTGCCGGTCGTCCGCTTTTACCATCCGGACGAATTCGCCGCGTTCAAAACCGAGGGCCTGGCCCTGGGCTTCAGTCATGTCGAGTCCGGCCCCCTGGTCCGGAGCTCGTATCACGCTGAACGGCAGGTAAACGGCTGCTAACAGGGCAGGGCTGCTCGCGGCCAAAAAGCCGCCTTCACGCCCCCAAACCCTCTGGAAAGGCTGCTCAGCCATGAGTCGGTCATGAGCATCTTGACAAGAACCGGGGAAAGAGCTACTTACAGGCACCTGTTGGGGCTTCTTGAGGGGGTTCGAGCCCCCCAAAAGCAAATTTCTAGCACCTATCACCCGAGGAACACCAGGCTACTGCTCTCGCGGGTCTGGGATGCTACTCATGATGAGACTCCCCCCCTGTCAATGAAAGGAAACCCGATGACGACTTGGCTCTCGGTGCTCGCGCTGACGATCGCGTTGCTGGTGGGGTGTTCCCCGACGAAGCAGGCACGCTCAATGGAAACCTCCGGCTTCTTGGGAACCCTCTACCCGCAGATGCATAAAGGAAAGGACGACGAAGCGCTGCTCGTCTACCGGAACCCCAAACTGCTGCTGATCCCGCGCGGCACGTACAAGAAAATCATTCTCGATCCCGTGCAGATTTGGAACGTGCGCACGACGGACGCAGGCGAAGAAAAAGACCTGCAGCAGGTCGCCAACTTGCTGCACAGTCTCGTCTACAAGAGCTTGGCGAAAGACTATGAAATGGTCGACACCCCGGGCCCTGGCACCCTCCGCGTTCAAGCCGCACTCACTGGTGCCGAAAAGGCCAACGTCGCGCTGCGCACCCTCTCTTCCGTGCCCGCACCGATGAACGCCTTTTTCATGGGCTCCACGATCAAAACGGTGCTCACCGGTAAGCCGGCATTTGTTGGCGAGGTCAGCGGTGAAATCAGGTTTCTCGACTCCGTGTCCGGGGAAGTCTTGGCGGCCTCCGCTGATCGACGAGTCGGCAAGAAACGCCTCGACGTAGACTCGTTTGATTCGTGGGATGATGTGAATAAAGCGATGGAATCCTGGGCAGAAACGATTCGGTACCGGCTCTGCCAGCAGCGGGGCGCACCCAACTGTGTCAAGCCAAAAGACTAACCGGCGCCCTGCGGTCAACAAAACGTGAATGGTGAAACGTAAGACGTGATGGGCGTCAGAGTCGATCAGTAACGAGCACGCCTTTAGATCGCTCCTCGCAGTCCTCGAACCGCTCCCATTTCCTCATTGCGTACTGGGTGCTCTGGCGCTAAGCGCCTGGGTCATCCCCACTGTGACACTGAGCAGTAACCCCAAGTCCTTGAAAGCTAACCACAATCTGACCTATACTGAATATCTGAAAACTTCAGAAAGGAGAGGCCACCATGCCTACCGTCAAAGTGTGGGGGAGAGGACAACTGACCATTCCTGCGTCGATCCGAAGAGAATTGAATCTCGAGAGCGACACCACGATGACGATCGTCAAGATCGGCGATGTGGTCCTGCTCACACCGAAGAAGCTCGTCGGAGACACGGTCGCCAAGAAGGCCGCACGCGCCATGAAGAAAGCTGGGCTGAAGTTAGACGACCTCCTGGCGGACCTCGGGAAGCAGCGGGAACAGTACAACCGGGAACGCTATGGAGGTTAAGCGGTGGCGAGTCTTCCTCGACACCAGCGCGCTCATTGCCGGGGTGGTCTCTGCCACCGGAGCCGCGCGTGAACTGCTTCGGCTCGGCGAGGCCGGCTTAATCCGATTGGTGGTATCTCGGCAGGTCCTGACGGAAGCCGATCGCAACCTCAGCTCCAAACTCCCTTTTCTTCTGGACGACTACCACAGCTTACTGCGGCAGCTTGACCCGATCATTGCTGAGGATCCACCCGTTGACTCAGTGCGGGACGCGGCCCGTGTCATCCATCAAAGCGATGCCCCGATCCTGGCCGCCGCCAGGCAGGCCGCCGTTGATTATCTTGTGACCTGGAACACGCGGCATTTTCAGACACAGAAGGTCCGTGCCTGGGCGACTTTTCCGGTTATGACCCCCGGGGAGTTTCTCCAAAGGTTTCGCGAGGTCCTAGCGCGGGAGTTGTGAACGAGACGTGCGCCAGCGAGAAGGTCGGCCGCAACGATCCCTGCCCCTGCGCGCCCATCCAGAAAAGACTCCTGGTCCACTGCTGTCCAAAATAATCGGTCCCTCGATTTCCTCCCCGCGTGAATCCTGCGTTGCAGACGGCTTCTGCTCGGCTTCCAGGATCAGGTATCACAGAAGGACAGCAGTTCCTTCGCCAGCAGGTTCAGGATGTCGTAACGGGTCGAGCACCTGGAGAGACGAGTTCAGGCTATTGAGCAACATCTTGGCCTGTCGGCGTAATCGGTCTCCCCCGCCGCTTCCCACACATTCCTTGAAGAGACTGCCTACTGTTCAGGCGCCTTCGCCTGAAAAAATGGGTGCCCCTCATACTCGCTAAACCATCGGCCATGTCGGCGATGTCGGGACCCATTGCAGCCCAGAGCAATGGGTCCCGGAATGCCAGCGCACCAATGACGAGCCAGAGATTGACCATGGCTCTATCGCTCCGCTAGTATAACCCACCGTTCTCACGCGTATTCGACGATGGCCTTCTCCAGGCACATTCTCAAGCTCAAAGAGACCATGCGGGAAGCGTTTGCGGTGCGGCCGCCGGCCGAGGCGCTGAGCGCCGACGATGTCCGGCTTCTCGAAAGGGTGGCGACCGAGGTCGTACGCCGCGGCATGGCCACCCCCGCCGTCCTGTTTCTGGAATCGGCCGGACCGATGAACTTTCTCGGCAGCCAGGCGCTGCATTTCCTGACCCCCATCCTGAACCTGGTCTGCGACACGCACGAGATCGAACGGGCGGCCCGCCTGCTCGAACGGCGCGACGCGATCCCCCGGCTCATCGCCCTCATCGAAACGAAATCGTCCAGCGGGAAGACGATGTCTCGATGACCCCCGCCGCGATCGGTTCCGACAGCCCAAGCCGGCCGCTCTCGGTGATCATCGCGACCGATTGCGGCAGCACCACGACCAAGGCCATTCTCATCGAGAAAGTCGGGGATGCCTACCGGCAGACCTATCGCGGCGAAGCCCCGACCACGGTCGAAGCGCCGTTCGAGGATGTCACGCGGGGCGTGCTGAACGCGATCGCGGAAGTGGAAGAGTTGTCTGGACGTCGCATCCTGGAGGGGGAACGCATCATCACTCCGAACCGGGGGCCGCAGGGCGAACCGAAGGTCGGCGTGGACATCTACATCTCCACCAGCAGCGCCGGCGGCGGACTCCAGATGATGGTGGCCGGCGCGGTCCAGAGCATGACCGGCGAGAGCGCGCAGCGCTGCGCCTTGGGCGCCGGAGCGATCGTCATGGATGTGCTGGCGTCCAACGACGGGCGGCTGCCGCACGAAAAGATCGAGCGCATCCGGTCGCTGCGTCCCGACATGATCCTCCTGTCCGGCGGGACCGACGGGGGGACGGTGACGCACGTCGTCGAGCTGGCCGAGTACATCCGTGCCGCTGAGCCGCGGCCCCGCCTGGGTATGACCTACAAGCTGCCGCTGATCTACGCCGGCAACAAGGAGGCGCGCGAGCAGGTGAAGGAGATTCTGGGAGACAAGACGGCGCTGGTCATCACCGAGAACATCCGGCCCATGCTGGAACGCGAGAATCTCCATCCGGCTCGCCAGAAGATCCACGATCTGTTCCTGGAGCATGTCATGGCCCAGGCGCCTGGCTATAAGAAGTTGATGACCTGGACCGGTGCGCCGATCATGCCGACGCCGGCGGCCGTGGGGCTGATCATGGAGACCATCGCCAAGCGCGAAGGGATCAACCTGATCGGCGTGGACATCGGCGGGGCGACCACCGACGTGTTCTCGGTGTTCGGTGGCGTGTTCAACCGGACGGTCAGCGCCAACCTCGGGCTGTCCTACAGCATCTCGAACGTGCTGGCCGAGGCCGGGATCGCCAACATCATGCGGTGGGTTCCGTTCACGATCGAGGAGCCGATCCTGCGCAATCGCATCAAGAACAAGATGATCCGGCCGACCACCATCCCTCAGACACTCGACGAGTTGCAGATCGAGCACGCCATCGCACGGGAGGCGCTCCGGCTGGCGTTGAGCCATCATAAATCGCTGGCGACCGGCCTGAAGGGTATCCAGCAGGAGCGGACCATCTCGGATATCTTTGAGCAGCGAGCTTCGGGCGCGACGCTGATCGACATGCTGAATCTCGATCTCATCGTCGGGAGCGGAGGGATCCTGTCACACGCGCCGAGGCGCGTGCAGTCCATGCTGATGATGGTGGATGCCTATGAACCGCTCGGCTTCACCGCGTTGTCGGTGGACAGCATCTTTATGATGCCGCACCTCGGGGTGCTGTCCGGGGTCAACGAGCAAGCGGCCATGGACGTCTTCGTCCGCGACTGCATGATCTATCTGGGCACCTGCGTCGCGCCGATCGGGCAGGGGCGGGACGGCGAACGGTGCGCGGACTACATGATTGAATTCCCGGGTGGCCGGAAGCCGGAGAGCGGGACGCTGGCCTTCGGCGAGCTCAAGCTCTTTCCGCTGGCGGTCGGGGAAGCGGCCCGGGTCGAGATGCGCCCGGTCAAGCACGTGAATCTCGGCGAGGGGAAAGGCGCGACGGTGACACGAGAAGCCAGAGGCGGTGTGGTGGGACTCCTGTTGGACGGGCGCGGACGACCGCTCAAGTTGCCATCCGATCCACAGGCGCGGGTGGCCGCCTTGACCCGGTGGCACCGCGCCGTTGATCTGTATCCGCTGGAGAAGGCCAGGGGCAATGGGCGATAGGCTATGGGCGCGAGAGGAAGTTTGCCTATAGCCTCTAGCCCATCACCTATGGCCTAGGGCTTATTATGGGCCACGCCTACACCCCAGGCTTGACGGTCACCGAGCGGACGATCGTCCGGAAGCGGCGCGTGCTGCCGATCCCAGGAACGGTGCTGGTACGACCCGGGGACCGTGTCCGGGCAGACATGATCGTGGCCCTCACCGAGCTGCCCGGCAAAGTCCACGTGGTGAATGTGGCGAACTTGATCGGCGTCGCGCCGGATGAGATTCCCGAATATCTCGTGAAGAAAGAAGGAGCTGCAATTCGCAAGGATGAGGTCATCGCCGAGAGCCGGCCCTTGATCAAATGGTTCAAAACCGAGGTGCGATCGCCGATCGACGGAACGGTGGAATCGGTCTCCACCGTCACCGGCCAGGTCATCCTCCGGGAGCCGCCCCGTCCCCTGGAGCTACTGGCCTACGTGGACGGTACGGTCATCGAGCTCCTGCCGGCTCAGGGTGTGGTCGTGGAAACCGACTGCACGCTCATCCAGGGGATTTTCGGCATTGGCGGAGAGACATGGGGGGACTTGATCATGGCGGTGCAGGCCCCCGATGTCGTCCTGATCGCCGCCCAATTGACGCTCGCCATGAAAGGCAAAATCGTTGTCGGTGGGGCCTTTGCGGACGGCGCGACGCTTCAACGCGCGCGTCAGGTGGGTGTCGCCGGATTGGTGGTGGGCGGCATCCATGACAAGGATTT